>Ga0182030_10005896_pt1 | contig 25938 bp, 18 predicted proteins | sample 812S3MmetaG_FD_121299 | JGI IMG/M metagenome (GOLD analysis project Ga0182030, IMG submission 121299) | Permafrost microbial communities from Stordalen Mire, Sweden - 812S3M metaG (Illumina Assembly) | ecosystem: Environmental > Terrestrial > Soil > Wetlands > Permafrost | place: Sweden...
ACGACCACGGCCCCGGCGTCGACCACCACGTCGACGACCCCTCCGATCCCGACCACGGTGATCCCGACGCAGCCGGCCAACTCGGCCATCGCCGCCAGCGTGCCGGCCTCGATCCACTCCACCGGCAACCTGACCGTGGCGCTCGACGCCACCTATCCGCCGAACGAGTTCCTGGCCTCGGACGGGACCACCATCGTCGGCATGGACGCCGACCTGTCCAACGCCATCGCCCAGACCATGGGCCTCAAGGCCAAGCTGGTCAACGCCACCTTCGACACCATCATCCCGGGCCTCGTGGCCGGCAAGTACGACATGGGCGCCTCCTCGTTCACCGACACCAAGGCCCGGGAGAAGGTCGTCGACTTCGTCGACTACTTCAGCGCCGGTGAGTCGTTCTACGTCAAGACGGGCAGCCCGCTGATCACCTCGCTCCAGGCCCTCTGTGGCAAGGCCGTCGCCGTGGAGAGCGGCACGACCGAGGAGGCCGACGCCAAGACCCAGGCCGCCAAGTGCACGGCCACCGGCAAGGGGAAGGTCACCGTGCTCAGCTTCGGCACCCAGACCGAGGCCAACGTGGCCGTGTCCAGCGGCCGGGCCGACGCCGGCTTCGCCGACTCGCCGGTGGCGGCCTACATCGTGGCCACGTCGAACGGCGTCTTCCAGAACAGCGGCGCCCCCATCGGTGTCGCCCCCTACGGTCTGGCCCTCCCGAAGAGCAAGGGACTCACGTCGCCGGTCCAGGCGGCGGTCAACCTGCTGATCTCCAACGGCGTCTACACCCAGATCCTGAACAAGTGGGGCCTGCAGGGAGGGGCCGTCACCACGGCCACGGTCAACGGCGCCAGCAGCTGAGCGTCGCCTCGGACCGTCGGGCTGAGCCGTGACGGACCAACCGGGACCGCCAGCGGCGGACCACCGGGTCGAGGGTGACCCGTCGACCCTGAAGGTCGTCCCCGTGCGCCATCCGTGGCGCTGGGTGGCCAGCGCCGTCATCCTGGTGCTGATCGCCATGCTGGTGAACACCCTGGTGTTCTCCCACGTGCAGCGGGGCGGCGTGCGGGAGGGCCGGTTCCAGTGGGCCGTCGTCGGCCACTACCTGTTCGCCACCCCGGTGCTGCGCGGCATCGTGGTGACCCTGGAGCTCACGGTCATCGCCATGGTGGCGGGGGTGCTGATCGGCGTGCTCCTGGCCGTCATGCGGCTCTCCCCCAACCGGCTGATGTCGGGGGCGGCGTGGGTCTACATCTGGTTCTTCCGCGGCACCCCGATCCTGGTCCAGCTGTTCTTCTGGTACCTGGGCATCAGCTACCTCTACCCGCAGCTGGGCATCGGGGTCCCGTTCCTGACCTACCTCGGCATCAACCCGCCCCTGACCGTCGCCTCCACCACCCTGGCGACGTCGTTCATCGCCGGCGCCATCGGGCTGAGCCTCAACGAAGGTGCCTACATGTCCGAGATCGTCCGGGCCGGCATCATCTCCGTGGACGAGGGCCAGGCGGAGGCCGCGTCGTCGCTCGGCCTGTCCCGGGGCCTCACCCTCCGCAAGGTGGTCCTGCCCCAGGCCATGCGGGTCATCATCCCCCCGACCGGCAACGAGACGATCTCGATGCTGAAGACGACGTCCCTGGTGTCGGTGATCGCCGGCACCGACCTGTTCCAGGCGACGCAGAACATCGCCAACACGACCTACCAGATCGTGCCCCTGCTGCTCGTGGCCAGCCTCTGGTACCTGTTCTTCACCTCGATCATGACCGTCGGGCAGTACTACATCGAGCGGTACTACGCCCGGGGGGCCAGCCGGCAGCTGCCCCCCACCCCCTTCCAGCAGCTCAAGGCCTCCCTCGGCCGCACGCGGGTCCGTCCGGTGCCGGCGCTGGCCGACGCCCCCTGGGTGGCCCCCCATGACTGACACCAGTCCCCGTCCCGCCGATCCCGACCACGCCGCCCTCCCCATGGTCTCGGCGCGCGCCGTGCGCAAGGCCTTCGGTCGCCTCGAGGTCCTGAAGGGGATCGACCTCACCGTCCGACGGGGCGAGGTGCTGTGCCTCATCGGCCCGTCCGGCTCCGGCAAGAGCACCTTCCTCCGGTGCATCAACCACCTGGAGAAGATCGACGGTGGCGAGCTGTCCGTGGACGGCGAGCTCGTGGGCTACCGACAGTCCGGTAACCGCCTCTACGAGCTGAAGGACACCGAGGTCTGCGCCAAACGGGCCGAGATCGGCATGGTCTTCCAGCGCTTCAACCTCTTTCCGCACCTCTCGGTCCTCGACAACGTCACCTCCGGACCCCTGTGGGTCCGCAAGGCTCCGTCGGGGAAGTCCAAGGACCGGGCGCGCCAACTGCTCGACCGGGTCGGACTGGCCGACAAGGTGGACAGCTACCCCAACCAGCTCTCCGGCGGCCAGCAGCAGCGGGTGGCCATCGCCCGGGCGCTGGCCATGGACCCGAAGCTCATGCTCTTCGACGAGCCCACGTCGGCGCTCGACCCGGAGCTGGTGGGCGACGTGCTGGACGTCATGCGGGACCTGGCCGTCGAGGGCATGACCATGATCGTGGTGACCCACGAGATGGGCTTCGCCCGCGAGGTGGGCGACACCGTGGTGTTCATGGATGGCGGCGTCGTCGTCGAGCAGGGCGACCCGACACGGGTGCTGACCGACCCGCAGCACGAGCGCACCCGCTCGTTCCTGGCCAAGGTCCTCTGAGCGGAGCCCTCGCGGCTAACGCGCCGGGGGCGGCCCGTCGGACCGCAGCACCGCCAGCAGGTAACCCAGATCGGCGTGGTCGATGCGCCCCGCCGCCTTGACGGAGGCCTTGCCCAGCGACGATCCGAACGGCAGCGCGTCCACCAGCCCGTTGCCCGACCACCGGCGGATCAGTCGGAGTTCGGTGGACCGGGCCAGCAGCCGCTCGTCGACGACCTTCCCCTTCGACATGAGCGCAGCGTTGGTCAGGCGGCGCACCTCGACCACGTCGGCCCGCAGCCCGAGCCCGTCGAGCCGGCGCACGAGGTACGACCCCGTGACGTACCAGTCGCACACCCCGTGGACGACGGCGGCCACCTGGCCCACCACCCCGTCGATGGCCAGGGCGATGACCGGGCCGCCCTCCAGGGTCGAGGCGGAGGCCGCACCCACCAGGGCCAGCTGCAGGGCCCCGACCGCGGCCTGGATCGACTTGGTCTGACGCGCGGTCAGCTCCTCGACGGAGGCCACGTCGTAGACCACGGCCGGGTGCTCGATCACCTGGGTGGACATCCAGTCGAGGAGGCGGGGCGGGGCGGCCGCCACCTCGGCCCGGATCCGTCGAAGGCGTCCGGGGCCCGGCGCCAGCGCCTGCCGGCCGATGTCGCCCAACGCCGACTCCAGCTCGGCCGAGGCGCCGGCGGGCAGGCCGTCGGGCGCCAGCAGCGTGCGTAGCCCGCGCGCGAACGCCGCCCGGGCCCGGGCCAGGCGCGTCGGCGGGGTCCCCCCGGCCGGGGCGGTGGCGCCGGGCGGTTCGTCCCGGGGGTCGGCGGGGTCCGTCGGTGTGCCCGTCACGCCGCCGAGTCTGGTGACCCCGGGCGACCGGAGCAAGCCGCGGGGGTCAGGGGGTCACGACCGGATGCGTTCGTTGGTGGGGTCGTAGGGGGCCTTGAGTCCGACGCCGACGGGCAGCACGCGCCCGCCCGCGTTGACGTGCCACACGGCCGCGGTCAGGTGGTCGGCCGTCACCGGTTCGCGGTCGCGGCGCCAGACGTAGGCCAGGCCGACACACACCCCGAAGGTCGCCGACCAGGCCACCGACGTCACCTGTCCGGCGGCCACGCCGTCGCGGAGGACGAGCTCGCCGCCCCACAGCATGGCGTCGGGATCCTCCAGCCGGAACGAGACCAGCCGGCGACGCGGCCCGTCGGCCACGGCCCGCTCCACCGCCGCCCGCCCGAGGAAGTCGATGTCGGTGCCCAGCTTGCAGGTGAACCGCAGACCGGCCTCGACCGGCGTGTGGTCGGGCGTCAGGTCGGTGCCGAAGGCCCGGTAGCCCTTGTCGAGGCGCAGCGAGTTGACGGCGTAGTAGCCGGCCTGGGTGACCGGGACGTCGCGGCCCGACTCGAGGAGGAGCTCGTAGGTGCCCGCGGCGAACTCCGTGGGCACGTAGAGCTCCCATCCCAGCTCCCCCACATAGGTGATCCGGGTGGCGCGCACCGTGGCGTGGCCGAGGTCGATCTCCTGGCTGGTGGCGAAGGGGAACGCCGCGTCCGACAGGTCGGCCCTGGTCAGCCGCTGCAGCACCTCACGGGAGCGGGGGCCCATGACGCCGTACACGGCGTAGGCCGACGACACGTCCACCACCTCGAGGTGCTCGTCGGGCCCGGTGTGGCGACGGATCCAGGCGAGGTCGCGCAGCACGGAGGCCGAGCCGGTGACCAGTAGGTACCGGTCGTGGGACAGCCTCGTCACCGTGACGTCGGCCTCGTAGCCGCCCCGGCTGTTGAGCATGCCGGTGTAGACCGCCCGTCCGACGGGCACGGCCACGTCGGCGGTGCACAGCCGCTGGAGCACCGGCTCGGCGTCGCGGCCCGTCAGCAGCAGCTTCCCGAAGGAGGTCTCGTCGAACAGCGTCGCCGAGGTGCGGGTCCGCTCCTGCTCGTCGGCCGACCAGGCCAGCCAGTCCGGCCGGTCCCACGTGTAGTCGAGGACCGCCTCCCGGCCGGGCGGGGCGAAGACGTTGGCCCGCTCCCAGCCCATCTTGGAGCCGAACTGGGCGCCCGAGGCGAGGAGTCGGTCGTACACGGGTGACCGGCGGAAGGGCCGGGCCGAGGCGAGCTCCCGGTTGGGCCAGGGGATCTCGTAGTGGAGACCGAGGATCTCCCCCACCCGGTCGTGGAGCCACTGGTTGTTGCCGTTGAACGGGGCGAAGCGGCGGATGTCCTGCGCCACCAGGTCGACCGTCGGCTCGCCGGCGACGATCCACTCGGCCAGGGCCCGGCCGGCCCCACCGGCCGAGGCGATGCCCACCGAGTTGAACCCGGCACCGACGAAGAAGTTGGCGAGCTCGGGTGCCTCCCCCACGATGAACTGGTTGTCGGGGGTGAAGCTCTCGGGCCCGTTGTAGAACTTGCGGATCCCGGTGTGGTGGAGGGCCGGGATGCGCTGCAGGGCGCTCTCCATGAGGATCGAGAAGTGGTCCCAGTCCTCGTCGAGGAGCTGGAACTCGAACGGGTACGGCAGCCGGTCGGGCGCCACCCACGGTTTGGCTTCGGGCTCGAAGCCGCCGATCACCAGTCCGCCGACCTCCTCCTTGAAGTAGGTGTAGCCGTCCGGGTCCCGCAGGATGGGCAGGTCGGTGTGGACACCCTCGATCTGTTCGGACACGACGTAGAAGTGCTCGGCCGAGTGGAGGGGCACGTTCACCCCCGCCAGGACACCGACCGCCTTGGCCCACTGGCCGGCGCAGTTCACGACCACCTCGGCCTCGATGGTGCCCCGATCGGTCACGACCCCCGTCACCCGGCCGTCGGCCCGCTCGATGCCGAGCACGCGGGTGCGCTCGAACACGCGGGCGCCCCGGTCGCGGGCCCCGCGCGCCAACGACGCCGTCACGTCGACCGGGTTGGCCGTCCCGTCCCCGGGCAGCCAGACGGCGCCGACCAGGTCCTCGGTCTCGAGGACGGGGTAGAGCTCCTTGGCCCGGGCCGGGCTGATCAGCTCGCACTCGAGGTCGTAGACCTCGGCCGTCGCCGCGGTGCGCCGCAGTTGGACCATGCGGTCCTCGGTCCGGGCGACGGTCACCCCGCCGCAGCGCTTGAAGCCGGTGGCCAGCCCCGTCTCGGCCTCGAGCTCGCTGTAGAGCTGCGCCGAGTACTGCACCAGCCGGGTGCCGCCCTCGGTCGCCCGGAGCTGGCCCAGCAGGCCGGCGGCGTGCCAGGTGGTACCCGACGACAGCTGGCCCTGCTCCACCAGGACCACGTCGGTCCGGCCCATCCGGGTCAGGTGGTAGGCGACGCTCGTCCCCACGATGCCGCCGCCGATGACGACGACCTGTGCGCGCTCGGGGAGTCCGTTGTCCGTGGCCATGTCGTTGCGTCCTTGTCGTTCGATGGTGGCGGTGGGTCTGGTGTGGCGTGCGCCGGGGCGGCGGGCCGGTCCGGAGGCCGGGGCCGTCAGTCGGCCCGTTGGACGGTGTCGATGAGGCGGTCGAGCTCCGGACCGAGGAACGTGGCGACGGCCCGCTCGTACTTCTCCATGCCCCAGGGCCAGAACTCGAAGTCGAGGAGGCTGGTGGCCTCCTGGATCGAGGCCCAGAGCGTCCAGCCGTACTGCCCCATCAGGCCCTGGAGCCGGGCCCGGGCCACCTTGTTGGCCAGACGGCGCCCGTAGTAGGCCGTGACGAGGTGCTCGAGCTGGTCGAGGGTGAGGTGGCACTCGCTCCAGATGTTGCCGAGCTCGAAGCAGGCGTCGTTGTTGCCGGAGTACTCGTAGTCGATGATGCGCACGGCGTCGCCGTCGTCGATGAAGTTGCCGGCCAGCAGGTCGTTGTTGCAGGCCACCGTCGGTTCGGTGCGCGGTCCCAGCGCCCCCCGGATGCGCTCCACGGCCGGGAGGTGCTCCAGGTAGTCGTCGGGCAGCCGGAAGCCGTGCTCGAGGACGACCCGCAGGTAGCCGGCCTGGATCTCGAACATGTCGAAGTCGTTGACGAACCGGGGCCCGTCGTGGAGCTGCCGGCACGAGGCCGCCACCCGGTCGAGGACCCCGGGGCGGCCGAAGTCCCCGTCGTCGAAGGTACGGCCCTCGATGAAGCCGATGACCAGGGCCGACTGGTCGGGCACGTAGGCGTGCACCGGGGCGCCGACCCCCGTCCCGGCGGCGATGACCGAGTTGCGGTACTCGTCGTCCCGGTCGATGGCCAGGGCCCCGGTGCCGGGTCCGGAGATCCGCACGACGTACGCGCCGTCCGGTGTGACCACCTTGTAGTTGCGGTTGGTCAGTCCGCCGGCCAGTTCCGTCACCACCAGCGGGCGGTCCCGCAGGACGTCGACGGCGTCGCACAGCGACGGGGGCAACACCGGTCCGGCGGCTGCCGGTCCCTCCGTCTGCGACCCGTCCATGACCCCCCTCGGTGCACCCTGATCGTCCGGCGGTGCCGGTCCGGTGGCAGTGGCCCGGGGCGACCGCCCAGGGTCTAGACAGAATACCAGCGCCCCACGGCGCATCGGGGGGTGCCGTAGCATCACCCCGGTGACGCGCGCGGAGACCCCTCTCGACTGGTTGGCCGGCGCGCCCTCGTTCCCCACTCCGGACGGCATCCCGGTGCATGCGGCCATCGCCCGGTGGCTGACCGATCTCATCGGCCGGGGCGACCTGGTGCCCGGCGACCGACTGCCCCGCGAGGACGTCTTCGCGGCGTCCTTGGGGGTGAGCCGCATGACCCTCCGTCAGGCGCTCGCCACGCTGGAGGGCAAGGGGACCCTCGAGCGGAAGACCGGACGGGGCGGCGGCACGTTCGTCCGTGAGCCGCGCATCGAGTGCGACCTGACGGGCATGGCCGGCTTCACCGAGCAGATGCGCCGCGCCAACCTGCGGGCCGGTGCCCGGGTGGTGTCCGCCACCACGGTCCCGGCCAACGCCAAAGCGGCCAGCGCGCTCGGCGTGCAGCGCGGCACCCCCGTCCACGAGATCGTCCGGGTGCGCACCGCCCGGCGGGAGCCCCTGGCCATCGAGCGGTCGTCCTTCCCCACCGGCCCCTTCCCGGACCTGCTCGAGCACGGGCTGTCCGGGTCGCTGTACGGCCTCATGACACGCGTCTACGGCCTGCGTCCCTCCTCGGCCGTCGAGTCGATGGAGCCGGTCATCGCCCGGGCCGACGAGGCGGAGCTGCTGCGCGTCGACCCCGGCACCGCCCTCATGCTCGTCACCCGTACCGCGTTCACCAGCGCCGGGCTCGCCGTCGAGTTCGCCCGGGACATCTTCCGTCCCGACCGGATCAAGATCGCACTGCGCACCGGCATCGGCTGACGACGCCGCAGGCCGTCGTGCGCTCTGCCACGCGACCCCGCAACGCACGGCGCCCCGGCCGGAGGCCGGGGCGCTCGGTGCAGCAGATGGGTGCCCGGGATCAGATGCCCTTGGCGAGCTCCTCGTCGGACATGTTGATCGTCTGACGGGGGCCGGTGAACCACTTCTTCACCGAAAGGTGCCAGTAGACCCACAGGGCGATCATGGCCACGGGCACGACGATGATCGTGTAGTTGACGTACTTGAGCGCGAAGCCGCTCGTCCACGGGACACCGAGGTTCGACGTCGGCATGAAGGCCATGACCGAGCAGAGGACGACGTCGATGAGGGCGATCACGCACAGCCACTTGTACTTGGCCCCGACGTTCCACCCGCCGGCCTTGAACTGCTCGCCGAGGCGCCACCGGTGCCAGATCGGGATGGCGAAGCACCAGTACAGGCCGATGACGCCGATGGACACCACGGCGAAGAAGGCGACCGGCACGGGGGCGCCCGCGATATCGACCGGGATCAGTGCCGGCGACGTCAGGATGATGCCGATCACGGCGGTGAGGATCACGCCGGCCACCGGCACGCGCCGACTGCTCAGCCGCGACCACTGCTTGTGACCCGGGACGGCACCGTCACGGCTGAAGGCGAAGAGCATGCGGGAGCAGCTCGTCATGCACGCCATGGTGCAGAAGAACTGTCCGAGCGTCGAGATGAGCAGCACCGTGGCACCCCACCGGGACGTGAGGGCCTGGGCGAAGATCGTCGCCACGCCACCGCCGGCCGCCGTCACCTTGTCCTCGTTCTGGACGGCGAAGAGGAAGGCGAGCAGGAGGATCCAGCCACCGATGGCCGAGTAGAAGATCGACCGCCACATGCCCTTGGCCGCCGTGTCGGCGGCCGAGTGCGTCTCCTCGGAGAGGTGGGCCGAAGCGTCGTACCCGGTGATCGTGTACTGGGTCAGGAGGCCGCCGATGGGCAGCACCACGATGAGGAAGCCGAACCCGTGGGTCTTGCCGCCGAAGAAGCCGGTGTTGTTCACCGTCGAGGTGAACACCATCGACGCGCTGGCGTGGTGGGCGGGGACGAGAACCAGGATCAGGATGACGGCGGCGGCGCCGAAGACGTGCCACCAGACCGAGACGTTGTTGACCATGGCCAGGAGGTGGCTCGAGAAGATGTTGACGATGGCGGCGATGACCAGGATGGCGATGAAGAACAGGAAGATCGTGTTCAGGCTGCCCGAGTGCCAGCTGGTCGAGAAGAAGCCCAGTGTCAGGTCGAGGAAGGTGGCACAGCCGTAGGCCACCGAGGCCACGATGGCCAGCAGGCCGATCAGGTTGAGCCAGCCCGTGTAGTACCCGGCCTTCGGTCCACCCAGCTTGGACGCCCACCAGTAGATACCACCCGATGTCGGGTAGGCGGACACCAGCTCGGCCAGGCAGAGCCCGATGCAGAGGATCAGGGCGGCGAGGATCGGCCAACCCCACGCGATGGCCGCGGGGCCGCCCCCGTTCCATCCGCTGGAGAAGGTCGTGAAACAACCGGCGAGGATCGAGATGATCGAGAACGAGATGGCGAAGTTGGAGAACCCGGACCAGGACCGGTTCAGCTCCTGCTTATAGCCGAGCTCGGCCAGCATCTCCTCGTCCGACCGCACACCGGGGTGCTTTTCCTCAACATCGAGTGGCTCAAATCCCTCGGGCACTGGCGTCCTCTTTCTCGTCGTTGCACACGGACACTGACGTCGAACCGCAGTCGAAGACCCTTCGTGAATAGCGGCAACGTAACACCCGACACCTGATGTGTCTAGAGTATTTCCCCCACGCGCGCCCGCCCCGATCATGGGCCGACGGTCGATTCTCCGACCACCCGTCGAGCCACCGGATGCCCGGTCCCGAGGCGCCGCCGGCCGGCCCGGCGGAGGCCGCCGGCCGCCGGTATCGTCGTCCCGCACCGCCGTCGACGGACGTGGCGGCGTAAGGGGAGCCGTGGCACTGGACATCGGGCACAGGGAGTTCGAGCGGGAGGTCCGGCGGGCCCGCGGCGAGGGTCGGCCGACGCCCCGGGTGGCCATCGTCGGTGGTGGCCTGTCCGGGCTCGCCACCGCCGTCCAGCTCGTCCGCTCCGGGGTCCGGACCTTCACGATCCTCGAGCAGTCCGACGGTGTGGGCGGCACCTGGCGCGACAACGTCTATCCCGGGGCGGCCTGCGACGTCCCGTCCCACCTCTACTCCTTCTCGTTCGCGCCCCGGACCGACTGGTCGCGCCGTTTCGCCGAACAGCCCGAGATCCTCGACTACGCCGAGGACCTGGTCGACCGCTTCGGCCTGGCGCCCCACCTCCGGACCGGTACACCGGTGACCGCGGCCACGTTCGACGAGGCCTCCGCCACCTGGCGACTCGACCTCGGGGGCCGTTCCGGACCGGACACCCTCGAAGCCGACGCCGTCGTCTTCGCCTGCGGGCAGCTCAACCGCCCCCACGTGCCCGAGGTGGAGGGCGTGGCCACCTTCGCCGGGCCCGCGTGGCACTCGGCCCGGTGGGACCACTCGGTCGACCTCGGGGGCCGGCGCGTGGCCGTGGTGGGGTCGGGGGCGAGCGCCATCCAGTTCGTGCCACCGGTGGCCGCCGCGGCCGGCTCCACCACCGTGTTCCAGCGCAGCCCCAGCTACGTCGGGCCGAAGAAGGACCACCCCTACGCACCGACCACCAGACGGGCACTTCGCCGGATCGGTCCGCTCCGCGCCGCCTACCGCTGGTGGATCTACTGGACGCTGGAGATGCGCTGGATCTCGTTCCGTCGCGACAGCTGGGCGGGCCGACAGCTCCAGGACCTGTTCCTCAAGGGCATCCGGAACGACGTCGTGAACGAGCGGCTGCCGGAGCATGCGGTGGTCCCCGACTACCCCATCGGGTGCAAGCGGATCCTCATCTCCAACGACTGGTACCCCGCACTGCTGCGACCCGACGTCACGGTGGTCGACTCCCCCGTCACGCGCATCGAGCCCGACGCCGTGGTGACCGCGGACGGCACCCGGCACCCGACGGACGTCCTCATCTGGGGCACGGGGTTCGTCACGACGTCATTCCTGTCCCATGTCCCGGTGTCGGGTCGGGGGGGACGGACGCTGGCCGACGCCTGGGCCGAAGGCGCCCATGCCTACCTCGGGACCGCCGTCGCCGGCTTCCCGAACTGCTACGTGCTGTACGGCCCCAACACCAACCTCGGGCACAATTCGATCCTCTTCATGGTCGAGCGGCAGCTGAACCTGGTCCTGCAGGCGCTGGCCGCCCAGACCCGGGTCCTGTCCGGCACGACCGGCGCCGAAGTGGCCGTGCGCCAGGGTGCCTACCTCCGGGACGACCGTCGCACCCAACGTCTGCTGGGCCGCACCGCCTGGGCCGGGAACTGCACCAGCTGGTACAAGGACGCCAGCGGCCGGATCACCAACAACTGGCCGACCTGGACCGTCAGCTTCTGGCGCGACACCCTGCGCCTGCGCGCCGACGACTTCGAGGTGTCACCCGCGTCCGCACGACGGGCGCCGTGACGCGCCTCTGCGGTCGACCCGGGCATCCGCTGGTCTGACACCATTCGCGTGGCCCAATTCGGTAGCGTGACGTGCCATGACTTCCCACGGTCCAGAGGATCCCGGGGCCGTTCCGGCCCGGGTCCGGACCGCTCGTGGGGCCGGTCCATCGGACCGGCCCACGTTCGACGAGCGGGGACTCCGGTCGCTGGGTGACGAGGTGGCCCGGGCCGGCGGCCGCGGTCAGCGCGGTCACCGACGCCCACGCCATCGGCGCCTCCGGTGGGTGGTGGGAACCCTGGCCACCCTGGTGGTGGTCGTGGTGGCCGCGACGGCCGGCTACGCCTGGCACCTGAGCAGCGAGATCCACCGCCTCGACGTGCGGGGCCTCGTCGACGTCCCCACCACCGGCGCCGACGCCGGCACCGAGAACATCCTGCTGGTCGGGTCCACCGACCGCTGCGCCCTCCAGGTCCAGACGGCCGCCTACGGACTGTGCTCGGACGGGGTGACCGGCATCAACAGCGACGTCGTGATGATCCTCCACCTGGATCCGTCGAAGCGGAGCCTGTCCATACTGTCGGTCCCGCGCGACCTGTTCGTCCCGAATGCCCGGGCCGAGGGCGCCAACAAGATCGATGCCGCCCTGTACGAGGGACCGAGCCAGTTGGTGACGGCCATCAACGACGACCTCGGGATCCCGATCCAGCACTACGTGGTCCTCAACTTCGACACGTTCGCCAACGTGGTGGACGCCCTGGGCGGAGTGAAGATGTACTTCCCGGAGCCGGTGTTCGACGCCTTCTCCGGGCTCCACGTCTCCACGCCGGGCTGCGTGAAGCTCGACGGGTTCCACGCCCTCGAGGTGGTCCGGGCCCGCCACCTGCAGTACCGGCCGGCCGGCACCACCACGTCCGACCCCACCTACTGGCCGTTCGAGAACCAGAGCGACCTGGCCCGCATCCGCCGGGACCACGAGTTCCTGCGGGTCCTGGCCACCGCCGTGTCGAAGAACGGGTTGGCCGATCCCCTCACCGACGAGCAGCTCATCAGCTCGGTGGCACCGCAGCTCGAAGTGGACAGGCAGTTCTCCACCACGGACATGGTCGACATGGTCCTCGACTTCCACGGCGTGAACCCCGATGCGGCCCCCCAGCTCACGCTCCCGGTCGAGGTCGACCAGTTCGGCTCCTACGACTACAAGGGCGGCTCCTACGGCGACATCGAGTTCCCCTCGATCGTCCAGGACCACCAGGTCGTCCAGGAGTTCCTCGACATCGGCCCGACGATCGACACCATGACCGGCCTCCCCCTGCCGGCACCGGCCGACGTCACGGTGTCGGTGCTCAACGGCTCCGGCGTGACCGGTCAGGCCGGCGACACCGGCGATGCCCTGACGGCACTCGGGTTCCACGTCGTGGGCGTGGGTGACTCCCCGCCGGTCGGCGCCGAGGCCGAGACGGTGGTGTACTTCGCCAAGAGGACCGCCGCCGACCAGGCGGCGGCGCAGACCGTGGCGAAGTCGCTGAGCGGTGCCGTGCTGACCGCACTCGGTCCCACGACCGACGGCGCCGACGTCACCGTGGTTACCGGCACGCAGTTCTCCGTGGACAGCCCCCCGGCCGCCGCGACCGCAACCACCGGCGCCGCGACCACGGCGACCGGCGCCGCCCCCCCGGCCGCCGCAGCGAGCACGGGTTCGTCATCCTCGTCGGGGCAGTCCCCGTCCGGAAACTCCGCGGGCTCCCCCTTCCTGGCCCCCACCGCCGCCGTCACCCCGCTCCAGCCCTGGGACCCCCGGGCCTGCCCGGCCTGACCGACGCACCCCCCGTCGCCGGGGCAGTTCGACGGAGGCCCGGCGACCACGGCTCCCGGAGGTGACCGGACCGGCCCGCCCCGCCACGTCAGCCGATACGGGCGGGTTGGCAGGTACGCTGCCTGCAGGACCATGTCAGGAGACCCCAGGTGATCCGCCCACGAGGCGGAACGACGCGCCGGGGCGGCGACGGTCAGGGGGAGCCGTCGGCTCCGTCCGCCGAGTCGGTCGGGGCGCAACTGCAGAGGGCCCGGGTCGAACGCGGCCTCGACCTGCTGACGGTCCACGACCGTCTGGGCCGTCCGATCACCCAGATCGAGGCGCTCGAGCACGACGACATGGACGCCCTGCCCGACCAGGCGCTCGCCATCTCCACACTGCGCCGCTACGCCACCCTGCTCGGACTGGACGAGGACGACCTCTCGCGCCGGTTCGTCGCGCAGCGCCAGGCCGCCGGCGACCTGACCGCCACCCGGGCCACACCCGCCGTGACCAGCGTGGTGGCCGCGGTCACCACCGGACCGGACCACCTGCGGGCCTTCACCGAAACGGGCGAGGTGCCCCAGGTCGGTGGCCGCATGACCTCGGCGTCGGGCGCCTCGGGGAACTACAAGTACCAGGTCTCGACGGGTCCGCCGACCGGCACGTTCCCGGTCGTGCCGCGGTCCGAGCTGCGCCGGAGCCGGCGCCACGTGGCCCGGGCGCGCCGACGCATGAAGGCGCCGGGGTGGCTCAAGGCCCTGACCTGGATCGTCGGGCTCCTGGTCCTGGTCGTGGCCGTCGGATCCGTCCTGCTCGCCGTGCGTCCCCGGGTGCTGGCGAACGCCCACATCCTGCGGGTGGTGCCGGCCGGCTCGGCACCGTCGACCGGGGGCGGCTCCCCGACCACGCCCACCACCGCACCACCGACCCGCCAGGTGTTTCCGGTGCAGCCGGCCGGCAGCACGACCACCAGCGCGTCGTACACCGTGGCGACGCCCCGGTTCGACGTGGTGGTGGCGACGTCCGGGCCCTGCTGGGTGCAGGTGACCAGCTCCTCGTCGGCCGTGCCCCTGGTCAGCGGCGTGCAGCAGGCCGGGCAGGTCCTGAGCTATCCGGCCCAGGGCGCCATGACCGTCGAGGTCGGTTCGTCGGCGGTCATCGTGGGCGTGAAGATCAAGGGGAAGAACGCCTTCACCAACGTGCCGACGGTGGTGCCGTTCACCTACACCTTCACCGCCGCATGACCGGCGTCGGGGGCCTCAGTAGTCGACTGGGGTGAGGGTCGTGCCCGCCGCCTCGTAGGCGGCGTCGAGCTCGGCGTCGACCCGGGCGGTCCGCCGTCCCTCGACCCGCAACCACTGCAGGAAGATCGGAATGAGGGCGAGGAAGGTGAAGGCCTCGGCGCCGATCCAGAGGATGGCCGCGCCGGAGTGGGTACTGCCGAGCGTGTACATCGAGGCCGCGGGCCGGCTCGACATCAGGAGGGCGAGCGCCAGGAACGACTCCAGGGGCACGCCGATCAGCAGGGCCACCATCTTCGTGCCGTGGCTCATCGGCCAGTGCGGGATGTAGTCCACGCCGACGATCGGCCACCAGAAGTGCATCGACGCCGTCAGGAAGGCCAGGTTCACCAGGTCCATGGCCCACATGTGCTCCATGGCCAGCCCCAGGGCCGACGTGAGGAAGAAGACGAACATGCCGACGTAGTACACGGCGGCGCTGGGCACGGGGTGACTCCACCACCGGAACGGCCGCGAGTTGAGGACCCGGAGCAGTCGGACCTTCACCGGGCGGCTCGACGTCTGCAGCGCCAGCGTCATGGGGGCGCCCAGCGCCAGCAGGGGCGGCGCCGTCACCATCAGCAGCAGGTGCTGGACCATGTGGGCCTCGAAGTAGCCCATGGTGAACGTGGACACCGGCGACTGCAGCGCCAGGTCGATCATCACGAGGCCGGTGAGGAACGAGGTGGTGCGCCACCGGCTCCAGGTGCGCCCCTTCGCCGACAGCGCCCACGCCGACTGCACGTACCAGACGCCCGCCACCAGCACCGTGACCAGCGTCAGGAGGGCGAACGGGCCCGTGTTCCACTGGGTCAGCAGGTTGTGCAGGGTGACGCCGAGGCGGTGGTCACCGTGCATCCCGGGGGTCACGAGGGGGTCCCGGTCCTGGTTCGCACGGCGACCAGCCTACCGAACCGTCCCGCCGGCTCCCATTCGCGGGTCCTAGACGAGGTCGCCGTCGCTCACCACATGTACCAGGGACGGCCCCTCGGTGGCCAGGGCGGCGGTCAGCGCCCCGTCCAGGTCGTCCCGTGCGGCGACCCGGAAGCCCCGCCCCCCACAGAGCTCCGCGTAGGCCGCGAAGTCGGGATTCACGAGCGACACCTGCCAGACGTCCAGGTCGGCGGCCCGCTGCTCCTTGGCGATCTTGCCCAGTTCGGCGTTGTCGAGGAGGACGTGGGTGATCGGCATCCCGTACTTGACCGCCGTGGTGAACTCCGCGAGGTACTGCCCGAAGCCCCCGTCGCCGGTCACGGCCACAGGGTGGCGCCCCGGATCGGCCGCCCATGCGCCCATGGCCGCCGGGAACCCGAAGCCGATCGACCCGAGGTAGCCCGACATCAGGACCGACTGCCGGTCGCACTCGAAGTAGCGCCCGAACGAGTACGCGTTGTTCCCCACATCGACGGCCACGACGGCGTCGGACGGGACCAGGCGGCTCAGGGCATCGAACACGGCCGCCGCGCCCACCCCGTTGCCGCGGTCGTCCCCGATGCGGCGCTGCTTCTCCGCACGCCAGATGGCCCACCGGGCAGCGACGTCGGCACGCTGGTCGATCCGGTCCGGAGCCGGTGCCAGGGCGGCCCGCAGCGCACGCGCGGTCACGCCGACGTGACCCAGCACCGGCACCGTCACCGGGTGGAACCGCCCGAGGGCCATGGGGTCGAAGTCGATCTGGACGATCGGCTTGTAGGGGGCGATACCGGTGTGGTTGGAGAACGACGCCCCGAAGACGATCAGGAGGTCGGACTCGTTCATGAGCCACGACGCCACCGGCGTCCCGCTGCGGCCGAGGACGCCGCAGCCCAGCGGGTGGTGGTCGGAGATCTGTCCCTTGGCCTTGAATGTGGTGAGGACCGGTGCGCCGAGGTCCTCGGCCAGGGCGATCACGTCATCCATGTCGAGCCGGGCGCCGTGGCCGACCACCAGCACCGGACGCCGCGCCGAGTCGACGGCCGCCACGGCCTGCGCCAGGGCATCGGCGGGCGGTCCGTTGCCCCGGTCGGCCACCCGACCGGCCGGCCCCGCGACGGCACGGTCGCCGGCCGCCAGCACCTGCACCTCGTCGGGGAGCACCAGGTGGCTCACCCCTCGGCCGACCAGCGCCGTCTTGCAGGCCAGGGCGGTCAGTTCGGCGTGGTCCGAGTCGGGTAGGACGGTCGCCCCGAAGTCGGCCACGTCGCTGAACGCCCCGGGCAGGTCGAGGTCCTGGAAGGCGCCCCTTCCCCGGACCTTGGAGGGCACCTGGCCGGACACCGCCAGGATCGGGGCCCGGTCCACCTTGGCGTCGTAGAGCCCGGTCAGGAGGTTGGTCGATCCGGGACCGGCGATGGCGAAGCACGCCGCCGGGCGGCCGGTCAGCTTGCCGTAGGCGGAGGCGGCGAACGAAGCCGCACCTTCGTGCCGGATGCCGATGTATGTCAACTCCCCCCGGACCTCGGCCCGGCGCATGGCGTCGGCGAAGCCGAGGTTGGAGTGCCCGACCATGCCGAACACATGGGTGATTCCCCAGGCGACCATGGTCTCGACCATCAGGTCCGAGACCGTCCGCACGTGGGGCGGTCGGGGCGGCACGGCGACGTAGACGCCGTCCTCGCGCTCCTCCACGGCGAAGGCCTCCGGGGCGTCGCTGAATCCCGAGGGAGGGAGGCCCGTGAGCGGGTCGTAGTCGTAGCCGTGCCACGGGCACCGCAGCAGCCCCTTCTCGATCGATCCCTCTCCCAGTGGACCGCCCTGATGGGGACAGTGGTTGTCCAGGGCGCCGTACCGGCCGCCGCAGCGGGTCAGGGCGATGGTCCGGGGGCCGGCCACCGCGGTGCGGACCCGTCCCTCCTCGAGGTCGTCGGGCTCGGCCACCTTGTACCAGTCGGCACCGCCGACGGAGGCCGGGTCACCGTCCCCGGTCCCACCGTCCACCCCGGAAGGTCGGAGTTCGCTCATCGACATCGCACCTCTCGACGGGCCCCGGCCGGTCGCCCGGGGGCGCTCGGCGGCGGGGCGGCCCCGGCACCACGGGTTAGCGTATCCCCGGGTCGTCGCGGCGGGCCGGAAGGAGGGTGGACATGGTGGAGTCGACGATCGGGGACCGACTGGCGGCCATCTGCGGCACGGCCCATGTCGACGTCGGCGACGCCGTCTCCGACGATCTCTGCCACGACGAGTCGCTCGGCCTCGAGCCGGTCCGGCCCCTGGCCGTGGTCCGCCCCGCCACCACGGCCGACGTGGCGGCCATCGTGTCCGCGGCCTGCGAACTGGGCGTGCCGATCACGGCACGTGGCTCCGGCACCGGCCTCTCGGGCGCGTCGATCCCGGTGTCCGGCGGCATCGTCGTCTCCTTCGAGCGGATGGCGGCCATCCTCGAGATCGACACCGCCAACCAGGTCGCCGTGGTCGAGCCCGGCGTCACCCTGGCGGAACTCGACGCCGCCCTCGCACCGCTCGGCCTCGTCTACCCCGTCTTCCCCGGCGAGCAGTCGGCCAGCCTCGGTGGCAACGTCTCGACGAACGCCGGCGGCATGCGGGCCGTCAAGTACGGGGTCACCCGACACCATGTCCTCGGACTCGAGGCCGTCCTCGGCACCGGCGAGGTCATCTCCACCGGTGGCAAGTTCGTGAAGGCGACCAGCGGCTACGACCTCACCCAGCTGGTGATCGGGTCCGAGGGCACGCTCGCCCTGGTCACCCGGGCCGTGCTCCGCCTCCATCCGAGACCCGAACACCAGGCGACCGTGCTGGCCCCGTTCGCCACCATGGACCTGGTGGCCGGGGCCGTCCCTCCGGTGGTGGCCAGCGGTGTCGGACCGCTGCTGGTGGAGTACATCGACATGATCTCGATGGCCGGCATCACCGCGAACGCCGGCATCGACCTCGGCATCCCCGAGGACGTGCGGGCCGCCGCCCTCGCCTACCTCGTGATCGTCCTCGAGGACCACCATCCGCAGCGTCTCGAGGAGGACACCGAGGCCCTCGCCACCCAGCTGGCCGAACTCGGGGCGCTCGACGTCTACGTACTGCCCGACCATGCCGGCCAGCAGCTGATCACGGCCCGCGAGCACGCCTTCTGGGCCTCCAAGGCGGCCGGCGCCGACGACATCATCGACGTCGTCGTGCCCCGGGCCTCGATCCCCACCTACCTGGCCGACGTGGGCGAACTGGCCGCGGCCACCGGGTCACTGGTAGTCGGATGCGGACACGCGGGCGACGGCAACGTGCACCTGTCGGTGTTCCAGCCCGAACCGGACGTGCGCCACGGGCTCGTCCACGACATCCTGGCCGCCGGCGTGGCCCACGGTGGCGCCATCTCGGGCGAGCACGGCATCGGCACGGCCAAGCTGGCGGCGTTCACCGACCTGGAGGATCCGGTCAAACTCGACCTGATGCGCCGGATCAAGGACGCGTTCGACCCCGCCGGCATCCTCAACCCCGGGAAGGTCCTGACCGTCCCCCATCCGGAAGGAGCCCGTCCGTGAACGGTGCCCGGTCCCTCATCCGCACGCTCACCGCCCACGGCGTCGACACCTGCTTCATGAATCCCGGCACGTCCGAGATGCACTTCGTCGCCGCCCTCGACGAGGAGCCGGCCATGCACGGGGTGCTGGCGCTGTTCGAGGGGGTCGCCACCGGCGCCGCCGACGGCTTCGCCCGGATCGCCGGACGGCCGGCCGCCACCCTCCTCCACCTGGGACCCGGCCTCGGCAACGGATTGGCCAACTTGCACAACGCCCGTAGGGCGAACAGCCCAATCGTGAACGTCGTGGGCGACCACGCCCTGTCCCACCGCCCCTACGACGCCCAGTTGCAGTCGGACATCGCCACCGTGGCCCGCAACGTCTCGGAGTTCGTGCGCACCACCGAGGCGACCGACCGGGTCGGTGCCGACGCCCGGGACGCCCTGGCCGCCGCCTACGGTCCGCCCGGGGCCGTGGCCACGCTCATCCTCCCGGCCGACGTCTCGTGGTCGGACGGCGGCGTGCCCGTGGACCCCGACGGCGGGGTCGGCACCGGGCCCGCCGGTGGCACGACCCCCGATCCCGACGTGCTCGCCGCCGCGGCCGCGGCGCTGCGCTCCGGCGAGCGCTGCGCGCTGTTCATCGGCGGTCGCTCCTGCTCGGGACCCCTGCTCGACGCCGTCGCCGACCTGGCCGCCTCGACGGGTGCCGAGCTCCTGTGCGAGACGTTCCCGGCCCGGCTCGCGCGGGGCGCGGGCCGACCGCCGGTCGAGCGGCTGGGCTACCTGGCCGAGTTCGCCATGCTGCGCCTGGACGGCATCCGCCATCTCGTGCTCCTCGACGGCAAGTCGCCGGTCTCCTTCTTCGCCTACCCGGGCAAACCCAGCGACCTGGTGCCCAAGGGCTGCACCGTGCACCCGGTAGCCGGCCCGGCTGACGACCTGGCCGGCGCCGTCGACGCGCTCACCGACCTCGTCGGAGCCACCCGCGGCGCCGCCCCGCGCCAGCCGGTGGACCGGCCCCCGACGGCCTCGGGCGCCCTGACCGCCCAGACCGTGTGCCAGACACTCGGGGCGCTGTTGCCCGAGGGTGCCGTCGTGTCCGACGAGGGCAACACGTCCGGACTGTTCGCTCCGGGGGCCACGGCCGGGGCACCGCCCCACGACTGGCTGTGCCTGACCGGCGGGGCCATCGGGCAGGGTCTGCCCGTGGCGGTCGGCGCCGCCGTGGCCGACCGCAGCCGCCGCGTGGTGGCGCTCGAGGCCGACGGTAGCGCGCTGTACACCCTTCAGGCGTGGTGGACCATGGCCCGCGAGGGTCTCGACGTCACCACCGTCGTCCTCAACAACCACTCCTACGCGGTGCTCAACATGGAGCTCGACCGGGTGGGCGTCGACGAGCCCGGGCCCCGGGCCCGCGACATGCTCGACCTCGGCCGTCCCGACATCGGGTTCGTCCCGCTGGCCCAGGGCCTCGGACTCCATGCCGCCCGGGCGACGACCGCCGAGGAGTTCGCCGACGAACTGGGCCGGGCCCTCGCCACCCCGGGCCCCAGCGTGGTCGAGGCCGTGATCCCCGGCCTGCTCTGACCGCGACGCCGCGGGACGGGTCTCACCCCAGGGGCCCGCGTGCCTCCTTCACCGTGGCCGGGAAGCGGGCACGGAACGACCGGATCGACATGGCCGTGAGCACCACGGCCCCCCGGGCGCGGGCCGATGCGCTCCTCGGCAGGTTCAGCATCGGACCGATCTCGCCGAAGTAGTTGCCGGGCCGGATCTCGGCCAGCACCTCGTCGGAGCCGTCGGACCGGTTCCGGTAGACCTCGATCGCACCCTCCACCACCTCGTAGACCAGGTCGCCCCGGTCGCCCTGCTCGAAGAGGACGGCACCGTCGGCGAGCCGGACCTCCTCGTCGGGGCGGTCCGCATCGGAGAACTGCGGTGCCAGCTCGATGACCCGGTCGGCGATGTGGGTGATGCGGTCGTCGTGGGTCGAGACCACCACCGTGCGCCCCGGCGCCGCCAGCTCGCGCAGGAGGACCAGGATCCCCTCCACCTGGATGTGGTCCAGGTGGGCCGTCGGCTCGTCCGCCACCACCAGGGGCGGGTCGTGCACCAGGGCCCGGGCGATCGCCACCCGCTGCTGCTGCCCGCCGGACAGCTGGGCGGGCCGGTGCGACGCCCGCTCGCTGAGCGCCACCCGCTCGAGCAGGGCGTCGGCCCGAACCCCGGCCTCCTTCCGCCCCACGCCGGCGAGGGTCATGGGCACCATCACGTTCTTGCGCGCCGACAGGCTGGCCAGCAGGTTGAACGCCTGGAAGACCACGCCGACGGTCCGCTGGCGATATTCGGCCAGACCGGCTCCGGACAGCCCTCCGACATCGATGCCCTGGAATCGGACGGTCCCGTCGGTGGGTTCCAGCAGGCCGGCCAGGCACGACAGCAGGGTCGTCTTGCCGCAACCGCTCGGTCCGAGCAGCACCACCAGCTCACCGCCGCCCGCGTCGAGGCTGAGCCGGTCCAACGGGCGCACGCGGTACCCCCCGGAGTCGAACTCCACCGTCAGGTCACGCACCTCGAGTTCGGCCACCGGTCCCCCCTCAGCCCGCGAACGCCTTGGCCGGATCCGCCGCCACCGCACGGCGCAGGGCGATCAGGCTGGACAGCAGGCCCACGACGACGGCCGACAGTGGGAGTTCGATGTAGGCGCTCGTCGGGAAGTCGATGGGCTGCGAGAAGACGCCGACCATGAACTGGGCCAGGAGGGTGGCGATGGCGGCGGCGATCAGGGCCACGAGCACCGCCTGGAACGCCAGCCCGGCATAGAGCGATCCGGACGAGGCGCCCAGGGCCTTCAGCACGGCGAAGTCGCGGGTCCGCTCGAGGGCGGTGACGTAGACGAGCGAGGCCACGATGACGGCGGCGATCACCCACATGAAGAGCTTCGAGTTGTCGATGGACGAGACGGCCGTGGCCATCTGGTCGAGGCTGGCACCGTCGATCTGCTGTCCGGTGAGGACCGTCATGCCGACGGGAGCCCTGGTCGGCACGCCGGTCACCACCACGGCGCTGATGATCCGGGCGCCCTCGAAGGCGGCGACCTGCGCGTCACGGAGCCCGACGTAGAGGTTCGGGATCCCCCCGAGGAGCGTCCGGTCGCTGGTGGTGCCCACGATCACGAACGGATGGCCGCCGACGGCGACGTGGGCCCCCACGCCGACGCCCAGGCGGGTGTCGACGACCGCCTGACCCGGCCCGGCCACCTGGTGGCCGTCCGTCAGCGGTTGGCGGGCCGGCGCGGAGCCGACCGGTGCGCCGACCAGGTTCACCTGCTGCAGGGCCCCGTCCACCGAGGCGGTCTGGGGGATCACCACGACCGGCGTCGCACCGGTGACCCCGGGGGTCCGGGCGACGAGGGCGGCGGCGGCGTCCGACATCGGTGTCAGCGACGTCACCCGGCCCGACGAGCCCGCCTTCACGACCCACGCGTCCGCCCGGAACCCGCCGACGGTCTGGGTGATCTCCACGCCGAATCCCGCCGTCAGGCCGGCCAGGAGGAGCGTCATGGCGAAGACGAGCGCGGCGCCGAGGGTGGCGATCAGGAACTGTCGCCGCCGGTACAGAAGATCGCTGAGGGTGATGCTGAACATCCGACTCCCACCAGGCCCGTCCGCCGCAGGACAGGCATCCGCCGCAGCTTACGTAGCACTCCGGCTCCCGGGTCAGGTCGGGAGGAAACCCCTGTTGCACCCGTGGGGAGCCGACGGTGCGGCGAGCACCTGTCCCCCGATCCGGGGGGTCCGGTACCCTCTGCCACCGTGCCCGCCTCCCTCCGCTCCGACGACGTCCGGTACGGGATCGTGGGGGTCGGCATGATGGGGCTCGAACACCTGCGCAACCTGGCGGCGCTGCCCGGCGCCGTCGTCACCGCCGTCAGCGACCCGCACCCACCGTCCCGGGCCGCGGCCGTGGACGAGTCCCTTCGGGCGGGCGTCCCGGTTCCGGCCGAGTTCGGGGGCCACCGCGAGCTGCTGGCGTCCGGCCTCTGCGATGCGGTGGTGGTCGCCTCGCCCAACATGACGCACGCCGAGGTGCTCGACGACGTGCTCGCCTCCGGTCTCCACGTGCTGGTCGAGAAGCCGCTCTGCACGACCGTGGCCGACTGCCGCAGGGTCATCCGGGCGGCGGAGGACCACCCCGGGGTGGTGTGGGTCGGCCTCGAGTACCGCTACATGCCGCCCGTCGCCGCCCTCCTCGACGAGGTGGCGTCGGGCACCGTCGGGCGGGTGCACATGGTCGCCGTCCGCGAGCACCGGTTCCCCTTCCTCGCCAAGGTCGGCGACTGGAACCGGTTCAACCGGAACACCGGCGGCACGCTCGTCGAGAAGTGCTGCCACTTCTTCGACCTGCTGACCCTGGTGGCCTCCGGCCGTCCCACCCGGGTCCTCGCCTCCGGGGGCCAGGACGTCAACCATCTCGACGAGCGCTATGACGGCGGGCGGCCGGACATCCTCGACAACGCCCTCGTCATCGTCGAGTACGACAACGGGGTCCGGGCCTCCCTCGACCTGTGCATGTTCGCCGAAGGCAGCCGGAACCAGGAGGAGCTGTCCGTGGTCGGCGACACCGGGAAGGTCGAGGCCTTCCTGCCGAGCGGCATCCTCCGGACGGGGGATCGGGTGGGCTGGTCCGCCGGGGTCACCGAGCGGGTGGTGGTCGACGGGCGGGTCGCCCACGAGGGATTCCACCACGGCGCCAGCTACCTCGAGCACCTCGACTTCCTGCACGCGGTGCGCACCGGGGGCCGGCCGACGGTCAGCCTCGAGGACGGCCTGTCGAGCGTGGCCGTCGGCATCGCGGCCCAGCGCTCGATCGCCGAGCGACGTGCGGTCACCCTCGACGAGGTCCTGGGCGGCTGAACCCGGCCGCCGGCACCGCGGTCAGAGGACGAGCGGACCGTGGTCGAGCAGCGGCAGCACCGAACGGCCGACGCGGCGGCACTCGTCGAGGTGCGGGTAGCCGGAGAGCACGAAGGCGTCCATTCCCAGGTCGATGTAGCGCTGCAGCTTGGCGGCCACCTGCTCCGGGTCGCCCACGATGGCGGCCCCGCACCCTGACCGGGCCCGGCCGATGCCCGTCCACAGGAACGGCTCGACGTAGCCGTCACCGTCGGCCCCGGCCCGCAGGGCACCCTGGCGGGCGACCCCGGACGACCCGGCGTCCAGGGAGCGGCTGCGGATGGCGTCGCCCTCGACGTCGTCGAGTGCGCTGAGGAGGTGCCGGGCGGCGACCCGGGCCTCCTCCTCCGTCGGACGCACGATCACGTGGACCCGGTAGCCGAAGCGGAGCGTCCGGCCGTGGGTCGCGGCCCGGGCCCGCATGTCACCGAGGAGGGCGGCGACCTCCTCCTCGGTGTCGGGCCACATCAGGTAGACGTCGGCCGCCCGGGCGGCCACGTCGCGCGCCGGTTCGGACAGGCCCCCGAAGTAGAGCGGCGGGCAGCGGCCGGACACCGTGGCCAGGCGCGGCGGGTCCACCCGCAGCCGGTAGGTGGGGCCGTCGTGGTCGACCGGGCGGCCGTCGAGGAGGTCGTGCAGGATCTCCATCACCTCGAGGGTGCGGCCGTAGCGCGGCAGCGGCTCGAGGGACTCACCGGGTAGGTCGCTCGAGATGATGTTGACGGTCAGCCGCCCGTCGAGCAGGTGGTCGAGCGTGGCCAGTTGCCGGGCCAGTTGCGGGGGCCACAGCTCGCCGCCGCGGACGGCCACGAGCAGGCGGATCTGCCGCGTGGCCGGGGCCACCGCCGCGGCGAAGGCGACGGCATCGATCCCCAGCGCGTAGCCGGACGGGAGGAGGACGTTGTCGAAGCCCCAGCGCTCGGCCTCGCCCACGATCCCGGCGCAGTGCCCGAAGCTGCTGACCAGCGCCGGGTCGGGCACGCCCAGCACCTCGTAGTCGTCGTCGCACAGGGCGGCGAACCACGAGACCTCCACCGGACCGGCACTCATCGGCCGGCCCGCGGGCCCACCGGGCCTGCTCGGAGTCCGGGTCCCATGCCCGGATCCTACGGGCCCTCGGGTGCGGGACGGGTGCGGGAAGGTGAGCACCATTGCCGCCGTCCCGGGAGCCGTGGTGTGATTGGGTCACGTCGGCGGGAGGGCAGCCCACCGACCAGAGAGGGGCTCGCCGTGCATCACCGCTCCGCCCGTCTGGCGGTCGTCCTACTCGGCATGGTGGTCCTCGCGGGTCCGACGGTCGCCGGCGCCGACGCCGCGTCACCGGGTGCGGGCGCCGGGTCGTCCGGAGCGTTCATCCGGGCGTCGGGCAACCAGTCCGTCAACTGGTCGGGCTACGCCGAACCGGGGTCGTTCGCCTCGATCGGCGGCTCGTGGACCGTGCCCGCAGTCGCCGCCACCGCGGGCGCCACCACCTACGCCTCGACCTGGATCGGCATCGACGGATTCGCCAACCGCGACCTGATCCAGACCGGCACCGAGTCGGACGTCATCGGCGGGGTGGTGCACTACGACGCCTGGTGGGAGATCCTGCCGGCGGCGGAGCGGGCCATCAGGCGGTTCACGGTGCAGCCGGGCGACCACATGACCGCCTCCATCGTCCACACGGCGGGGGCCCGGTGGACCATCACCCTGACCGACACCACGTCCGGGGCCTCCTTCAGCGTGACCCGGCACTACAAGGGCCCCGGTGCATCGGCCGAATGGATCCAGGAGCGCCCCCAGGTGGGGAGGACGTTGGCGACGCTCTCCGCCTACGGCTCCACCGTCTTCACCGGCCTGTCGGCCAACGGCACCGCCCCGGGCCTGGTGGCGGCGGACGCGCTGGCCATGGTCACCGCGGTCGGCGGCCCGGTGATCTCCACGCCGTCGCCACTGTCCCG
>Ga0182030_10005900_pt1 | contig 25927 bp, 16 predicted proteins | sample 812S3MmetaG_FD_121299 | JGI IMG/M metagenome (GOLD analysis project Ga0182030, IMG submission 121299) | Permafrost microbial communities from Stordalen Mire, Sweden - 812S3M metaG (Illumina Assembly) | ecosystem: Environmental > Terrestrial > Soil > Wetlands > Permafrost | place: Sweden...
GGATCGACGAGCATGTAGGTTTCGCCATCCGGCCCCCGATCCCGGTACCAGAAGCGGCCATCGTTGAGCCATTGCGGCTCCTTGACCGTGTGGTACACCAGCGGATTCACGTTGTAGGCCATGAACTGCTCGGCCTGCGCGTAGTCGCCGGCCGTATACACTCTCGCTGGCTGGGCCGCTCCCAGGGCACTGCAGCAGCACAGGGCCGCGATCGCCGCCGGCAGCTTCCAGCTCACGCTTCGAAACATCCCTTGCCTCCACTCCGCCAACTCCGCCGGCACACCGAGGCCAGTTTAGCAATTGGCGATGGGTGGAGCGGCAGCGAATTCGGCGAGTCACAAGTTGACGTTCATCTGGCAGGAGGTCCCTCCAGCGGCGGGGATGTAACCATTCAGCGTGTAATCCATCACCATGCGGTCGGCATTGAATCTCCAGCCCAGGGTTCGGATGGTCCGCTTCATGCGCTTGATCCATTCCCGCGGAAGACCGTCCCGGTCGCGGTGATAGTAGAGCGGGATCACCTCGTCGCGCAGGGTCCGGTGGAGGTCCTCCGCGTCCCGATCATCGTGCATCTGGGTATTCAGATGAGTTCTGCCGGTGCCAATGGCGAAACCGTTGAGCCCGTCGTATGCTTCGGCCCACCAGCCGTCCAGCACGGAGAGGTTCAGGCCGCCGTTGAGGACGACCTTTTGACCGCTGGTTCCCGATGCCTCCAGCGGCCGCCGCGGATTGTTCAACCAGACGTCGACCCCCTGGACCAGGTGCCGGCCTACATCGATATCGTAGTCCTCCACGAACACGAACTTGTCGGCAAACTTCGGGTCGCGCATCAATCCCGCCACCAACTGCAGGACGCGCTTGCCGGGCTCGTCGCGCGGGTGCGCCTTTCCGGCGAAGACGAATTGCACGGGCCGCTTCGGGTCGCCAACCATCTGGGCCAGCCGTTCGATATCCGAGAGAATCAGGTCGGCTCTCTTGTAAGTGGCAAAGCGCCGGGCAAATCCGATGGTGAGGGCGTCGGGGCTGAGGATCCGGCCCAGCCGCTGCAGCGTCTCGGGAGCTTCGCCGCGACGTGCGGCCTGTTCGATCGCCTGTCGCCGGACAAACTCCAGCAGCCGCGATTTCAAACTGAGGTGAGTCTCCCATAGCTCGCCGTCATCGACACCTTCGATCCCCTCCCAGATGCGGGCCTCGCTGCTGTGTTGCGCCCAGTTTGCTCCCAGGTGTCGGTCGAACAGGCGATACATCTGCGGCGCAAGCCAGGTGGGAACATGCACTCCGTTGGTGATGTGCCCAATCCGGACAGGCTCTCCGGTGTTGGCCATGGTGAGTCGCGCCCACATGGAGCGAGAGACCTCACCATGCAGCGACGAAACCGCATTGGCGCGACGCGCAAGCTTCAGACAGAGCACGGTCATGCAGAACATCTGCTTGCTTTCGCCATACTCGCTGCCAAGTTCCATCAGGCGATCGTGGGAGATTCCCAGCAGATCGCGCAGTGGCCCCAGGTGCTCCTCAATCAACCCCGCATCGAAGCGATCGTGGCCCGCGGGAACCGGGGTGTGGGTGGTGAAGCACACCTCCTGCGAGACGCGGTAGGAGGCCTCGTCAAAGTTCAGTCCCTCGTCCTGCATGCGATTGTGGATTGCCTCAAGCAGAGCGAATCCGCTGTGGCCTTCATTCAGGTGGAGCACACCCGGCGTGATGCCCATGGCCTTCAGGGCGCGGAAGCCTCCGATGCCCAGCAGAATCTCCTGGCGGATGCGCGTGCGACCGTCGCCGCCATACAGCCGCGAGGTGAGCAGGCGGTCTTCCGAGCTGTTGCCGTCCACATTCGAGTCAAGCAGGAACAGGTCGCAGCGGCCTACCTTCACGCGCCAGACCTTGGAGAAGATTGGGCCGCCGCGCGTGTCGATGCGGACGGTAACAGGCTCTCCATTGGCGCCGATCGCCGGCTCCATCGGCACCTGGGTTACATCGGTCTCGATGTATTCCTCCTGCTGCCAGCCCGTGAGGTCGAGCCGTTGCCGGAAGTAGCCCTGGCCGTAGAAAAGTCCAATGCCAATCAAAGGAATATCCAGGTCGGACGCGCTCTTGATGTGATCGCCCGCCAGAATGCCCAATCCACCGGAGTAGACCGGGACGGATTCATGCAGTCCGAACTCCGCGGAGAAGTAAGCAACCGGCCGCGGTCGCAGAATGCCTGCGTGCCGTGCGCCCCAGGTTCTGTCCGCATGCATATACTCCCGCTGGCGGCGGTAGGCGTAGTTGATGCGGCCATGCAGCACCATCTCCTCGGCGCGCCGCTCGATCTGCGCCAGCGGCATCTCGCTCAATATGGAAACGGGATTATGGTTGAGCGTCCGCCAGCGCGAAGGATCCAGATCGCGGAACAGGCTGGTACACTCCGAGTCCCAGCTCCACCAGAGGTTGCGGGCCAGCGCCCAGAGGCGCTCCTGAACCGGAGCGATGAAGCGATCGAGCATTCGCGCCTCGCTGACCACCGGCGCGACGGCTGCCGCGGCGTCCACCAGCATGCGAATCTCATCCTCGCGAAAGACGCGAGCCTCTTTCGTCTGCACCACCAGAACACCTTGCAGGACTCCACGGTCAACCAGCGGCACGCCCAGGAACGAGTGATAGTCCTCTTCGCCCGATTCGCTGAAGTACTTGAAGCGCGGATGATTCTTCACCTGCTCCACGGAGACCGGAACCACCTGTTCCGCAACCAGCCCAGCGAGCCCTTCATTAAGCGCCAGCCGCAGATTGCCGATGCACTCAGGTCGCAGCCCAAGGGTCGCCGCCAGGATGAGGTTGGCACGATCCGGCTCCAGCAAATATGCCGAGCAGACGTCGGTTTGAAATCGATTCGCGATCAGCGAAACCAGGTTCATCAGCGTCTCTGCCGGCTTGTTGCGGTCCCTGGCGAGATTGCCGATTTCTTCCAGCGTCAGGATGTGGCTGATGTCGGGGACACTTGCAGATTGGCTCATGGCTGAACCTCTTGGGTGAAGATAGGTTGTTGCTTCAAGAAGCTAAAGGTGTGCCCAGCAAAGTCCTCGTGGCGAGGACACTCGAACGATCCGCGGTTACAGGGGATTAGCAACAATCTAAACGCACTTCGACCAACAAGCAAATCCGGTGTTGCATTGCGTTGCGCGCTGCGGTCAGTACGCCACCATCCGGACCGGTCCCAACAAGCCTGAAGCCGCGGGTGACGCAGGCGCGCGACCAGCTCCGCCCGCAGCGCCGGCGGGCGGGGCTCCTGCGGCTCCGGGACCGCCTGCACCTTGCCGGCGGCGGGCTCCTGCAGCGGTTCCGGCGGCAGCCCCAGGAGCGGCAGCGGGAACCGCGGTTCCATTGATGGCGGCTGCGCCGGCGGCCATTGGGCCGTCTGTCGAAGGCATGGAGGCCAGACCAGGCGAGACGACCGGCGCCGCAACGGCTGGCGGCGGAGCGGCGGCTGCAGGCGGTTGCCCCCCCTGCCCGCGGCCACCCGCGTTGATTGCGTTCACCTGGATCACCAGATCGTTCGCGCCCGGCTTCAATGCGCTAGTGAGGTCCCAGCGATACGGCGGCCACGCGTGCGCGCCCAACTCCTTGCCGTTGAGCGTCACCTTCACATAGTCGTTTACATTGCCCATCTCCAGGTAGACGTGTTTGCCGGCGGGCGTCGCGGGTGCGGTGAACTGACGGCGATACGTGGCCGGCCCGGCAAAGCCCGACGCGCCAAGCTCCTCCCATGCCTTCAGAGAAGTGGTGAGCTGCTTGCCATTCAGGTCGAGTTCCCAGTCGCCGTCCAGCACGGCAAGATCCTTGCCATCGATGAAGGATGGCTCAGCTTCGGCGACGGCCCTGGGCAGCGGCCCGACCACGATCACCTTCGCCTCATAAGGCCCGAGCACCAGAGGAACCTGCAGCCCATCGCCAGCCACAGTCGCACCGGACATGGGATGGATCTCCCCCGTCGCCAGGTCCCACGCCTGCGCCTTGCCATGTCCCGCGATGGTAGCCATGCGCGACTCCGCCTTGTTGCTTTCGTTGAAGAAGTAGTACATGTCGCCGTCGGTCCACTGGCGATGGGTGTAGGTCAGCCTGGGGAACTCGGAGTCGAGTTTCACATCCGGCTTGGGCAACGCCGCGATCACCGCTGGTGTAATGTCGCCGGAACTCTCAATCAGCGTGGCGAAGCTCAGGTCCGGCTTCTCCTTCGCGTCCATGAACGTCTTATCCAGGATCAGGCTCGGGGTCTTGCCCACGAAGATCACCTTGCCGCCCTGTCTGGCGAACTCGCGCAACCGATCGAGGCCGGTCCGCGTGATCACTGTCATCGACGGCAGCACGATGGCCTTGTACGTCTGGCCGCTAAGGTTGGTAAAGCCGCCGTTCGCGAGAGTGGCGACGGAACTGAGCGACTGCTCATCGAAGTAGTCCCAGTCAACCTGGTGCTCGAACAACTGCCAGCCCAGCTTGGTGGTGCTGCGGTCGGCATCCTGAGCGTCCTGGCCGCCCAACCATATGGTGTTGCCCGGATGGTAGAGTCCTACCTGCGCCGCAGGGCGTCCGATTGCCATCAGGTAGCCCACGCGGTTGGCGTACCACGCAATCATCGGAGCCTCTGGCGGCACCGGCGGGGGCGTGGCTGCCGCCGCGTCGGGGCCGGCGCCCTGGAAGCGTGTCAACGGAATCCGGATTTGCAGCGCGTTCACTCCGCGCACCGCCTGAAAGTCCAGTTGATACTTGCCGTCGATGCCCACGCCGCCGCCTTCTTCCGCCCAGACTTTGGGCTTGCCGAAGAGATGCGCCGCCGAAGACGCCAGCTTGGGAAAGTTATTGTTGACGTTCCACACCCCGTCCGGGGTGTGCACTGCGCTGGGGATGAGCTGGTTCAGGTTGTCGATGCCCGGGACTTCCACGTAGCGCTCGTCGCGGAAATAGTCTCCCTCGCTATGCTCCAGCGCCAGCATGGTTTCTTCGTGGTTCAGGTGGACCAGGTATTCCACGTTGTGCGCCTTCGCCCAATTCGCCTGCTCGCCGAAGAAGGAACTGCGGAAGATGCCGCTCCACACGTCGTAGTAGTCCGCGCTGGCCAGCTGCGACTCGGCTGTCGGCTTGTGCGAGAACCAAAGCGGAATGTATGGCTCCAGGTCGTAGCCCTTCTGCGCCTTGAACTGCTCCAGCAGTGTGGGCGTCCACGGAATGCCGCTCGAGTAATCCGGCTCATCGCCAAAGAAGCCCAGCACAGTTTTGCCAAACTGGTCGCCCACCGCGCTGAAGTAGGTTTCATGCACGGTATGCAGGAAGGCGTCCGTCGCTTTTGGATCGAGGTAGTCGATCAGCGAGTAGGTGCCGTCCTTGGCGCGCGTCCCGTCGGCGCGATTGAAGTTGCGCGTCGGCGAACTGAGATAGACGTGGCGGACAAAGACCACCTGCCAGCTGTGACGCGGCTCGTTGGGCGTCGACCCCTCGGCCGGCGTCAGCCACTTCAACTGCAGGTCCGCCGGAATCGGGATGGGAATCACCTTCTCCACTTGCTGCTGAGCATCCGACTCCAGCGCCATGATCGCCAGCGTGTTCGAAGGCACCGGCATGGTCAGCGTCTCGCCCGGAGCCACGTGGACCGTGATGTCCGCGATGATGTCCTGCATGCCGAGCTCCGGGTAGCGCTCGCTGATATAGCCGCCCGCAAAGCCGCTGGGGTAGTCTGACTCGTCCTGAATCCAGAGCCGCATGTTGCGCTTTGCCGCCTCCGCGACCGTAAACTTCACCCGGTCCATGTGCTCCGGCGACAGATACTTCCCTTCGCCCGGAGACCTGCGCCCCGGCGACATGTTGACGATGAAGATCCCATTGGCCGAGAGCCGGTCCAGGTCGCGCACAATATTCGCCCGCACCACGGCGGGGTCCGCGCCGTTCCAGCTCTGGAACGGCTGAATCGCGCCGTACTCGCGCGGCGGAGCCTTGAAGTTCGCAGCGACTTCGCCCGTCGAGGGCACCGTGATCTGCTGCCAGGGGCGCTGTGCCGGCGAAATGGCGCACAGAAGCGGAAGAAGAGAGAACTTAAGCGCGGCCTTCATGGAGAAGCTCCGTTTTGCGGGAAATTGATTCGCCCGAATTGTACCCCTCCTTCCCGATCTCGCGAGAGGATGGCGGCTTCCGTAGCAAAGCGCGATCGCTTCCGTGCGGGTGCCGGTGCTGACCGAAAAGCGACCAGATTTGTGGCAGGCTTTTCTCCCGGATCGACCCTGAATTCAGTAACCTCGATCCACCCCCGCTCACGCTGACAAACCTCGAAAAGCGCCTGAGCCGCTGCCGACGAATGCGTTGGCGGAAATCCCCATTTCAGCCGCCCGGGGTTGACCACTGAGCGCGTGTTTTGTTTACCAAATGAGTGTGATGGTGGACACATCCTGCGCTTACAGAGACGGGGTACCTTCACAGAATTCGTCGGTGACCGTATGGGCTTGGTCCCGTAACCAAGCCTGTGGTTTACAGATTCCACCGAGGGTCGGGACGTACAGCGAGGTCGGTATGGGTCAGTCGATTTGGCAGTCAATGCAGGAGAAAGGTTACAGCCGCAGAGATTTCATACAGTTCTGCACTGCGGCCGCAACCGTAGCCGGGTTCGGTCGCACCGGGGTGGGCCAGGTTGCGGCGGCCTTTGAGAAGAGCGAAAAACCGGCGGTAGTGTGGCTCCACTTCCAGGAGTGCACTTGCTGCAGCGAGTCGTTCATCCGGGCTTCCCACCCCATTGTGGCCGACGTATTGCTGGACGTGCTGTCGCTGAACTACACCGAAACCCTGCAGGCTGCGGCCGGATTCCAGGCGGAGAAATGCCTGTACGACACGATTCGCGACCATAAGGGCAAGTACATCGTGCTGGTGGAAGGCGCCGTGCCAACCGGCAAAGACGGCGTCTACTGCATGATCGGCGGCAAGACCGCGGAATCGATCCTGCAAACCGTCGCCAAGGATGCAGCCGCCATTGTGGCGTGGGGCAGTTGCGCCTCCAACGGGTGCGTGCAGGCGGCCAAGCCGAATCCGACCGGCGCTACGCCGATCTACAAGTTGGTGGACAAGCCGGTGATCAACGTGCCGGGCTGTCCTCCGATCGCCGACGTAATGATGGGCGTGGTCACCCACCTGCTGGTGCTGGGACAGATTCCGGCGCTGGACAACCAGGGGCGGCCCAAGGAGTTTTACGGCCGCCGCGTGCACGACACCTGCTACCGCCGTCCGAACTACGACGCCGGCCTGTTCGTCGAGGCCTTCGACGACGAGAACGCACGCAAGGGCTATTGCCTCTACAAGATGGGCTGCAAGGGGCCGGTCACCTACAACGCCTGCTCGGTGGTGAAGTGGAACGAGGGCACCAGCTATCCCATCCAGTCCGGCCACGGCTGCATCGGCTGCAGCGAGGAAGGCTTCTGGGACAACGGCCCGTTCTATCAGCATCTACCCTCGTTCCCTGGCTTCGGCATCGAGAGCACGGCGGATACGATCGGCACGACAGTCGGACTGGTGACGCTGGCGGGAGTTGCGGCGCACGCAGTGGTGACCAACATTCGCAAGCGCAGCGTGATCGCCGAAGTGCACGCTGAAGACCAGAAGGAGTCGTAATCCATGGCACGCGTAATCGTCGATCCTGTAACTCGCATTGAAGGCCACCTGCGCATTGAGGCAGTCGTGGAGAACGGCGTCATCACCGACGCGTACAGCGCCGGAACCATGGTGCGCGGACTGGAAAAGATCCTGATCGGCCGCGATCCGCGCGATGCCTGGGCGATCACGGAACGCGTCTGCGGAGTGTGCACTACGGTGCACGCGCTCACCAGCGTGCGCGCCGTGGAAGACGCGCTGGGCGTGGCGATTCCGCCCACCGCGGAGTTGATCCGCAACATCATGATGGCCACGCAGTATGTTCAGGACCACGTGATTCACTTTTATCACCTGCACGCGCTGGACTGGGTGGACATCGTCAACGCGCTGAAGGCCGATCCGAAGAAGGCTGCGGAGCTGGCGCAGTCGTTCTCCAAGTGGGACAAGAACACCCCGGCGTATTTCTCAGAGGTGCAGGACAAGATCAAGTCCTTCGCCGCCAACGGGCTGGGTATCTTTGCCAACGGCTACTGGGGGCATCCGGCCTATGTACTGCCGCCGGAGGTGAACCTTATCGCCGTGGCTCACTACCTGGACGCGCTGATGTGGCAGAAGGAAATCGTCAAGATCCACACGGTGTTCGGCGGCAAGAACCCGCACCCGAACTACCTGGTCGGCGGCGTTCCCTGCTCCATCAACATGAATGAAGTGGCGGCGATCAACTCCGAGCGACTGAATTTGGTTTCGAAGCTGATCGATCAAGCGGATGAGTTTATCAACCAGGTGTATATCCCCGATGTGCTTGCGGTGGCCTCGTTCTACAAAGACTGGGCGAAGTATGGCGGCGGATTGACCAACTACATGAGCTACGGCGAGTTTCCCACCAAGGGCTACGGCCAGGTGGAGTCGTTCAAGTACCCGCGCGGCGTGGTGCTCGGTCGCGACCTGAGCGCGGTGCACGCGGTGAATGCGGTGGACCCCCAGGAGATCAAGGAATACATCGCGCATTCGTGGTACAGCTACGACGGCGGAAACAGCGCCGGCCTGCATCCATGGAGCGGCGAGACCAACCTGAACTACACGGGGCCGAAGCCACCGTTCGAGACACTGGAGGGTTACGAGAAGTATTCGTTCCTGAAGACTCCGCGCTGGAAAGACCAGGCAATGGAGGTTGGGCCGCTGGCACGGCTGATCGTCGCCTACGCTTCCGGCAACGCCCAGGTGAAAGACCTGGTGGGCGGGACGCTGGGCAAGCTGAACGTTCCGGTGGGCGCGCTCTACTCCACGCTGGGACGGGTTGCGGCGCGCGCGCTGGATGCGGCGCTGGCGATGGACTGGCTGAAGGAGTTCTTCGGCGAGTTGATGGACCGGGTAAAAATCAACGAGGTCTCCACATTCAACGGCCAGCTCTGGGAGCCAAAGACCTGGCCCGCGGACGCCGAGGGAGTCGGCCTCACCGAAGCTCCTCGCGGTGCGCTGGCCCACTACATCAAGATCCACGACGGCGCCATCGCCAACTATCAACTGGTGGTGCCGACGACGTGGAATGGTTCGCCGCGCGATGCCAAGGGGCAGCGCTCTTCCTTTGAAGAGGCGCTGATCGGTACACCGGTGGCCAAGATCGACGAGCCCGTTGAAATCCTGCGGACCATCCATTCCTTTGACCCGTGCCTTGCCTGCGCCGTGCATCTGTACGATCCGCAGGGACGGCACCTTCACCAGCTGTCCTTCGAGTAAAGTCCTATGAGCGCTCCAGACGTTGGAATCGGAATCGGCACAGGCAATGTGACACCAGTCGCACCCGAACACCCGGTTGACTACCGGCGAGTCTACGTGTGGGAACTTCCGGTGCGCGTCTACCATTGGATCAATGCGGTGGCCTTGGTGGGACTCTGCATTACCGGCTACCTGATCGGTAGGCCAATCATGGCGTTTTATGCGCCGGAGGCGTACCAGCAATACTGGTTCGGCTGGGTGCGGTTTCTGCATTTCACCTGCGCGTTCGTGTATGTGTTCAATTTCGCGGCGCGCATCTACTGGGGATTCGTCGGTAATAAGTACTCGCACTGGAACACATTCTTCCCGTTGAAGAAATGGCAGCGCCAGGAGATCGCCGAAGTCGTCAAGGTCGACGTACTGCAGACCCAGGTGCATGGGAACATCCAAACGGGGCACAACTCTCTGGCGGCGTTGATTTACTTTTTCACGTTTCTCGCGTTTGTGGCCCAGACCGTCACCGGCTTTGCGCTCTACTCCAGCATGAGCAACTCGTGGCTGCCCCAGATGTTCAACTGGGTCGTGCCCATCCTGGGCGGCGACGAGGGCGTGCGCTACTGGCATCACCTTTTCCTGTGGTTCTTCGTTTCATTCATCATCATTCACGTATACCTGGCCTTCTACCATGACTACATCGAGGGACGCGGGACCATCTCTTCGATCGTGGGCGGATGGAAGTTCGAGCGGGAAAAGAGCGATAAGGACCAGAGTGAAAAGTAGCGGACCGAAGACGCTGGTGCTGGGCCTCGGCAACGTCATCATGGGCGACGAGGGCGTTGGCGTCCACGTGGTTCGCGCCCTGGAAAAACGGGCACCCCACCCAAATGTCGAATACCTGGACGGCGGCACGGGAGGCTTCATCCTGCTGGAGCCAATGCAGGCCGCGGAACACATCATCATGATTGACGCGGCGGCAGATGGCAATCCCATCGGCACGGTAACCCGCACCGTGCCCCGGTTCGCGCGCGACTACCCGCCGACCCTGACGGCGCATGACATCGGCATCAAGGACCTGCTCGACCTTTTCTACATGCTGGATGGTGGCCGTCAGGTGGTGCTCTACGCCATTACCATCGATCCGCGGCAGCCGATCACGATGGATCTCTCCCCCAAGGCGAGAGAGGCCGCCAAGCTGGCAGTGGAGCATATCGTGGCGGAACTTGCTGGACTGGCTAAGCCGGAAGAAGCGCCGGTTGAGCTGCCACTCTCAACGTCCGCCTGAATCGGCCGTTGCGGCCTGCCGTAATCCTTCGTCGAATGAACCCTGCGCAGAGATGGATGTATCCGCCGGATGGCGTATCATCCTCCTGCATGCCGGTGGCGGGAAAGATCGAGCGGCTATGGATCGACGCGCAGAAATGGGCGCTGAGGCGGATGGAACGGCTGTCGCCGCGGCGAAGGCGCGGGCCGGCGACGGCGGCGCACCTGGAAGTGGGGCTGCGCGGCGAACGGGCAGCGATGTTCGAGCTGCAACGGCGCGGGTACATCGTGGTGGCGCGGCGCTGGACGAGCACCCGAATGCGCGGAGATGTGGATCTGATTGCGTGGGATGACGACCGGCTGTGTTTTGTCGAAGTTAAGACGCGGACAGCGCGTGACATGAGTCCAGCGGAGTCGGCGGTGGACGAGGATAAGCGCCGGATGCTGCGCGGCCTGGCCAGGGCTTATCTCCGGGCCTTTCCCGAGGCGGAACGAAAGACCATTCCGGCGCGGTTCGACGTGGTTTCCGTCTACCTGATTGGGGAGACTACCGAGTTCGAGGTCTTCCCGGCGGCGTTTGGCTGGCGGTGACCGGCCGGCGGGTCCGCAGGTTCAAGCGACAGCCCGCTGGTTACAGCCCGCGGGTCAATACAAACGGGAAAAATGAGATTGTGCCGTCGGAACGCGCATACTTCAGCGTCAGATTCGTTGTGCCATTGATCGTCGCCGCAACCACGGTACCGGTTGCGTCCCGCTTCGAGAAGTCGACGTGGTAAGTCGCGATCGGACCCTTCCAGTCGCTCTCGGTGGAAAAGTCCTCCGTGAAGCGCGGCAGCGGATAGTCCTTGTACTTGTCCGGATGCTGCTGCCAATTGGGATCGTTGTAAAAGATGCCGTAAGCTTTTGCATAATCCTGCGCCTGAAGCGCGGACAGCAGCGTGCTTACCCGGTGCTCCACCGGCAGGTTCATGAACAGCCATCCGTGCCCAAGCAGGAATCCAGCAACCGTGAGCAACACGATCACCGCAATCAGGGCTCCCGACCCGACCAGGATGTTGCGCTTCCGGTTTTCCTTTTGCTCATCGAACTCGGGTGCGTTCAGCAGCGTCATCGTTCTTGTCCTCCGTCCCCACGATCCACATCAATTAGACACCGAAAGCGGGCCGCTACTTAGTCCTTGCCGTCGGTTGCGTCGCGGCGGATGGCCTGCAACTCGGGCAGGATGCGGCCCAGCGCGGCGGGTTTCGCATCCGGCGTGCCCAGGGCAAAATAGGCATCGCGGAAGAGCGGAAAGAGGCGGTCGTATCGGGCTGCCTCGGCGGGTTCGGGCGAAAATGTCCTGAAGGGCGGGCAGAGTGCATCCTGCGCCTCTTCGATGGACTTGAAATCTCCTGCGGCAAGGAACGCGAAGATGACCGAGCCGAGCGAGGTGACGTCGCCTTCGGGCACCAGTACGGGCTTGCGCAGGACGTTGGCGTAGATCTGGTTGAGCTTGGCGTTCTTCTTCGGAATGCCTCCGCCGTTGATGACGCGGCGGATCGGCGCACCGTTCTCCTCCATGCGGTTGAAGATGACGCGGGTATGCAGCGCGGAGCCTTCGACGGCAGCGAAAAGTTCGTCCGCGGCGGTGTGATGCAGGGTCCAGCCGAAGGTGACACCGCCGAGCGCGGGATTGACCAGCACGGTGCGATCGCCGTTGTCCCAGGTCAGCCGCAACAGGCCGGTCTGGCCGGCGCGCAGATGCGCTCCTGCCTCCGACAGGGCCGCAACCGTGGTACCGGCGCGCGTGGCGATGGCGGCGAAGACGTCGCCCACCGCGGACATGCCCGCCTCGATGCCCACCTGCTTGGGATCGACCGAGCCGGGAACGACGCCGCAGACTCCAGGCACCAGCGTCTGCTGGTCGCTGAGGCCGATGATGCAGGTGGACGTGCCGATGACGTTGACCACGTCGCCCAGGCGAATGTTGGCTCCGATCGCGTCCCAGTGCGCGTCGAAGGCGCCGACCGGAATCGGAATTCCGGCGGAAAGGCCGAGGGCGTTCGCCCATTTCTCCGACAGATGGCCGGCGATCTTGTCGGACGTATCGTAGCGTCCGGTGATTTTGTCGCGCACGCCGGCAAGCAGCGGATCGACGGCGGTAAGGAACTCCTCCGGCGGCAGGCCTCCCCACTTCGGGTTCCACATCCATTTGTGGCCCATGGCGCAGACGCTGCGCGCAATCTGGTTGGGGTCGGTGACGCCGCATAGCGTGGCAGCGACCATGTCGCAGTGCTCCAGCGCGGTGACGAACTTCGGGCGCAGTTCGGGGTTGTGGCGGAGCCAGTGCAGCAGTTTCGACCAGCCCCATTCGGAGGAGTAGACGCCGCCGCACCAGTCGATTCCTTCAAAGCCTGTGCCGCCGTGGAAGGCATGCGCGGCGCGGGTGATCTCGGCCGCTTCGCCGGCGGCGCGGTGGTCGCACCAGAGGTAGTACTCGCCCAGCGGGACGAGATTCTCGCCGACCGGGATGACGCTGGAACCGGTGGTGTCGAGCGCGATGGACCTGATCTCTTTGCCGTCGATGCCACTGGCCCGTACGGCCTCGCGCATGGCGCGGACCAGCGCGTTCATCTGGTCGTCGTGCGCCTGCGTCTTGAGGTGCGGATCGGAGGCGGAACTGTGGAGCGGATACTCGGCGACGGCGGACCCGAGCTTGCCGCGTTCTTTATCGAAGATGGAGATGCGCACGCTAAGCGTGCCGAAGTCGACTCCTGCCACTACACTCACGTTTGTTTCTCCCTTGGGTTTCGCTTGAAACCATTCGCCTCCGCATTCTAGCTCGTGCGGGCTTGCCGATTCTTACCCTTGCATTCCGCTGGGCGTGTTTGCCTCCGCACTCCAGCCAGAACATGGGGTTCACGTGGGCGTAGCTGCCGGCTGTTGCTGCCCCCGCCCCATCGCGCCTACCCCTCCCCCGGTTTTGGGATAAAATATGGCACACACACGACTTAGATCATGACCAAGGTACGCTATCGGCTGCTTCGGCCGTATGGTCGCGGCTGAAGTCATTCCTTTCTTGAGGCGCCCCCCCCACCTGTGATCTTGTAGGGAAGTCGTGTGATTTCTGAAATCTCAGAGTGCGTCAGAGTCATGTACCCCCCCCGGATACCCTATTTATGTGACTGATTCGTAGGGCGTTAGATTCGGACTTCGTACATTTTTTGTGCGCGGCGGGCCGCGGCTCGACGCTACGAGGAAGATCCCGACCCGTTAGGAGCCTCCCAAATGCGAAGCCCCGGCGCAGACGCCCGGGGCTTTTCCATTTCTAACTTACTTCTTAAGAATAGCAGATTGACCGTAACTCATCTGCAAACTCTATTTCTTTGTGGGTCAATGAGTTAGGTCATTTTGGGGCTTGACACGCGATTTTGCTGAGTAAATCCGCGAAAAATAGTTCGGGTGGGGCTGGGACTATGGCTTCATGCCCACCCAAGCGGAGCTTGGATGGGGCACCCGCACCCGTAGAAAAAAAGCGAATCACAGAGAACACGGAGGAAAAGAGAGAGCACGGAGGGTTGTGAGCCAGATTACGGAGGGGCTTGACAACGGTTGCGGGAATCCTGAATAACTCATGGCGGCGAGCCGGGAATTTGGGATATCGGCAATTTTTTTGAAACATGGACGGCTCTTTTTCCTGAAAGATGCAGAGCCAGCAAGATATTTTCGCAACTAAACGGTTCTCGCGATGTTTGACGGAACACTGCCCTCAGTTGAATTGGCTTCAGGAGGGACTCCGCTCTTTGTCATAAGACCGTGTTGGAGGGTGGCATGGCTACTCGTATCGGGCTGCGGTTTTCGCGCAATTGTTTGCGGCTGGTTTGTGGACTGCTGGGAGTTGGCGTGCTGGGGTTGGCCGGGTGCGGCGGCTCGGGCCAGAACGGTCCGCCAATCACGCAACCGCAGGTGACGGTGAGCGGCGGGGCCCAGGTGAGGCTGGGTTCGACGGCCCAGTTCACCGCGACGGTGACAGGCGAGACGAGCAGCGCGGTGACGTGGCAGGTGAACGGAGTCAACGGCGGCTCGGCGGCGGTGGGGACGATCTCGGCGGCCGGCTTGTATACGCCGCCGGTTACGATTCCGGCGGCGAATCCGGTGTCGATTACGGCGGTGAGTGTGGCGGCGCCGACGCTGACCGGGTCGGCGAACGAGCTGATTTGGAACCCGCTGCCGGCGGTAACGAGCGCGGTGGTGTCACAGAACTACGGGGCGACGTCCGGACTGCTGACGGTGATGGGCACGGGATTTGTGTCGGGGTCGCAGGTGCAGGCGGCAGGAACGAGCCAGACGACTACGTTTGTGTCGGCGACGCAGTTGCAGGCCACCGTTCCGTTGGGGACGGGTGTGGCCACAGTCAGCGTCGATGTGGTGAATCCGGACCCTGGCGGGACGACTTCGACGGTTGCGAGCGCGCAGGTGCAGACGTCGCTCGAATCGGCGTCGCGGCTGCTGGACCAGGCGACGTTCGGGCCGACGCTGACGGACATTGCGCATGTGCAGACTGTGGGATTGCAGGGGTATTTGAATGAACAGTTCGCGATGACGCCGACGCTGGAGCCGGACATTGCGACACCGCCGCCGGCGTTGTGCGCGACCAACACGATTCCCTGCCAGCAGGCCGAGTGGTGGCAGGCGGCGCTGACCGCGCCCGACCAGTTGCGGCAGAGAGTGGCGTTTGCGATGAGCGAGATGTTCGTGATCTCGACCAACTCAGACAACGCGCGGGCGGTAACGACCTACCAGAACACGCTGGTAAACGATGCGTTCGGCAACTTCTACACCATGATGAAGGACGTGACGCTGTCGCCGGGGATGGGCGCGTACCTGAATATGCTGAACAGCGCGAAGCCGGGGACGATTGGCGGAGTTCTCCAGATCGCGAATGAGAACTATGGGCGCGAGTTCATGCAGTTGTTTACGACTGGCATCGACATGCTGAACCAGGATGGCTCGCCGCAACTGGACTCGAACGGGAACCCGATCCCGGTGTATACCGAGACGCAGGTGCAGGCGTTTGCGCGGGTGTATACGGGGTGGACGTATGCGACGGCGAGCGGCGGCATTCCGGCCAACTTCCCGAACAACACGCCGAACTACGATGCGCCGATGGCGGCGGTGGAGAGCCAGCACGACATGAACTCCAAGACGCTGCTGAACGGGACCACGCTGCCGGCGGGGCAGTCGTCGAGCCAGGACCTGACGGGGGCTCTGACGAACATCTTCAACCACACAAATGTAGGGCCGTTCGTCTGCCGGCAACTGATCCAACACCTGGTTACGAGCAACCCGAGCCCGGCGTATGTGTCGCGGATTGCGGCAGTGTTTGCGAATGACGGTAGCGTACAGGCTGTGCGCGGGAACCTGCAGGCGGTGGTGCAAGCGATTCTGCTGGACCCGGAGGCGCGGGCAGGAGATGCGAACCCAAGCCCCAGCGACGGCCATCTGCGGGAGCCGCTTCTGTATATGACGGACGTGATGCGCGGGCTTGGGTTTACGTTTACGGGCGGGGGCGCGGGGACTGGAGCGGAGTACTACAACTCGCCTGGCAACTACACGACCGCGCTGGGGGAGAAGCCGTATACGTCGGGAGCGGTGTTCAACTTCTTCCCGCCAAACTATGTGATTCCAGGGACCACGACGAATGCACCGGAGTTCGGCATTGAGAATACAGCGGCGGCGATTCTGCGGCTGACGCTGGCGGACAACCTGGTCTACAACCGGATTACCGACTTCAGCGTGGACCTGAGCGCGACGAGCGCGCTGGGGATGACGGCGTCGGCGACCGGCAATGCGACGACCGACAGCACCAACCTGGTGAATGCGCTGAGCAACATCTTTATGCATGGGCAGATGCCGGCGCAAATGCAGACCGATATCGTGAACCACGTGGCAACGCTGACGAATATACCCGAGCGCGTGCGCGTGGCGACGTACCTGGTGATTACGAGTTCGCTCTACAAGATTGAGCATTAAGAACAGTTGCTAGTAGTTAGTAGTTAGTTGTTAGTTGCTAGTGAGGACAAAGGCGGGGGGTGGTGCGATGGGGTTGAATCGGCGGAGTTTCATTAAGTACGCGTCATTGGCGGCTGCGGGAAACGCAGCGGCGTTGCGGCCGTTTGGCGCGTTGAATGCACTTGCGCAGGGGGCCTCAAGCTACAAGGCGCTGGTGTGTGTGTTTCTGTTCGGCGGCAACGATGCGAATAACACACTGATCCAGTTCGATACGGCGGGGTACAACAACTACTCGACGATCCGCGGGCCGCTGGCGATTCCGCAGAGCCAGCTGCTGCAATTGAGCGCGCTGCCGAACTTCGCGCTGAATCCGAACCTGCCGGACATTCAAACGCTGTTCGACAACAAGAATGCGGCGTTTGTGGCGAACGTGGGGACGCTGATTGAGCCGACGACGAAGGCGCAGTTCAAGGCGGGGACAGATTTGCCGACGAACCTGTTTTCCCATCCCGACCAGCAATTGGAATGGCAGAACGCGTCCGCGAGCGGGTCCACCTCGACGGGCTGGGCGGGGCGGATCGCGGATACGTTGAATGCGAGTTACAACCCTGGCGCTTCCGTGCCGATGATCACTTCGGTCGCGGGGGATACGCTGTTCTGCAACGGGAGCGCGAGCACGCCGGTGAGCGTGAGCCCGGGGAACCTGAGCGGAGCGCAATGTTCGGAGGGGACCACCGAATGCAATGCGCAGAAGGCGACGGCGCAGGCGCTGTTGAGCTTCGACTCGGGGCTGACGCTGGTGCAGGCGGACAACTCGATCACGAGCAACGCATACAACTATGCGCAGACGCTGACCGCGGCGACGCAGTCGGTAACGCCGTTGATGACGGTGTTTCCGGCGAACAATGCGCTGGCGGCGCAGTTGAAGCAGATTGCGCAGATCATCCAGGTGAGGGCCGCGCTGGGCGTGACGCGGCAGATCTTCTTCTGCGGGATTGGGAACTTCGACACGCACGCGGACCAGTTGGCGCTGCAGAACGCGCTGCTGGCTTCGATCAGCCCGGCACTGGCGGCGTTCTACGCGGCGACGGTGGAGATGGGAGTGCAGAACAGCGTGACGACGTTCACAATGTCGGACTTCAGCCGGACATTCCAGCCAAACTCGAACACCGGGAGCGACCATGCGTGGGGATCGCACCATATCGTGATCGGCGGTGCGGTGAACGGCGGCCAGATGTATGGGACGTTTCCGACGCTGGCGCTGAATGGGCCGGACGATTCGGGGACGAACGGGCGGTGGGTGCCCTCGACCGGCAGCGTGCAGTATGCGGCTACGCTGGCGTCCTGGTTCGGGGTGAGTACGGCGCAGATGCCGTCGATCTTTCCGAATATCGGAAGCTTCTCGACGGCGAATCTCGGGTTTGTGTAGAGAGCGGCTGGCGCGATCAACAGCTCAAGTGGTGCGCTTTTGATCCATTGATTCTCGAACTCTGAGCTAAACAGCTTTAAGCTGACAGCTCAAGCGATGTGCTTTGATCCAACGATTCTCGAACTCTCAGATAGACAGATAAGCTGACAGCTCAATCATCCTCGGCCTCGGCGGGTCCGGTTAGCTGTACTTGAGCCAGCGGAGGATTTCGGGGAGGTTGGGGCGCTTGCCGTACATCAGGACGCCGATGCGATAGATGCGACTGGTGACCCAGACGATGCCGTAGATGCTGGCCGAGGTGAGCAGGATGGAGAGCGCGATCTCCCACGGCGCGGGATGGCCGAGCGAGACGCGGAGGTACATCAGCAGCGGCGTGAAGGGCGGGATGAGGGCAAGCACGCGGGAGAGCGTGCTGTCCGGCGTGAGCAGGACGGTGCCCAGGGTGAGGAAGCAGAAGATGAGTGGCATGACCAGGAACATGTTGAGCTGCTGCAACTCGTGCTCGGAATTGGTCATGGCGCCGAACGCGGCGGCGATGGATGAGTAGAAGAGGTAGCCGAGGATGAAGTAGACGAAGAAGAAGATGATCTGGGGGGCGGTAAGGGCGAGGTGGATGTCGTCGCCGCCCAGGTGCAGGACCAGGGAGCGGCCGGAGAGGAGCAGGGCGACGGCGAGCCAGATTCCGACCTGAGAGAGGCCGACGGAGCCGACGCCGAGGATCTTGCCGGCCATCATAGCCTCAGGACGAACGGTGGCGAGCATGACCTCGAAGATGCGCGAGGTTTTCTCCTCGATGACGGAACGGGCGACATTCATCCCGTACAGCATGATGACCAGGTACATGAGGAAAAAGAGCACGCCGACGCTGACTTCGGCGGACTCGCGGTCCTCGTGCGTGGAGCCCTTGGCGGCGACGATCTCGACCGGCTGGAGCATGGTGTTGGCATCGGCGGCGACGATGCCGCGGTGCGCGAGCTGTTCGCGCAGGAGGACGGTCGAGAGCGCAGCGGCCAGGGTGTCCTTGATGGAGGTTTCACCGGTGCTGGAACGGGGAGTAAAGGTGAAGGTGGGGCGTGCGCCGGGAGTTGCGGCCGGAGTGATCCAGAGATAGCCGTCGAGGTCGTCGGAGTCAACCTCCTGGTCGAGAATGGCCTTGGTGTCGGGAGCGACGGCCATGGCGTCGACGATGATGGTGGGCTTCCTTGGGTCCAGACTCGGCTGGGTGAGACTCCCGCCCTGCCCCTGCTGCAGCTCGGATTTCAGGTCGAGGGCGAGCTGGGTGTCGGAGGAAACGATAGCAATCTCGGTGACGAAGCTGGCCTTGGAGCTGAGGAAGATGCTGCCGAAGATGAATCCGGCCATGATCAGCGGGATCATGACGGTGGTGATGATGAATCCGCGGGTGCGGATGCGCTCAAGATATTCGCGGCGCGCGATGAGCCAGACTCTAATCATCGAGGTCGCTCTCCTTCGGTTGGTCGAGCTGGGCCATGGAGAGTTCCCCGCCGTTGGCGATGGGCAACGCCTCGCGAACCTTCTCGATAAAGATGTCCTCCAGGGTGGGCTCAGTAACCTCGAAGCGTGAGATGCGCGCGACGCGGATGGCGTGGGCGAGCAGCGACTGGGCGTCGTCGGCGAGGGTGGGCGAAGGACGCAGCTTGATCTCGGCATAGCCGCTGTAGCGCTTGAGGCTTTCGATGCTGGGATCCTGCAGGAAGGAGTCGTCGCCCTCGAAGTGGATGTGGACGCGGTTGCGGGGATAGCTCGACTTGATCTCGGTCATCGAGCCGGAGAGGATGAGATGGCCGCGATGGATGAGAGCGATGTTGTCGCAGAGCTTTTCCACCTGGTCCATGCGGTGAGTGGAGAAGAGCACCGCCTTTCCCTCGCGGCGGAGGTCGGCCAGCGCATCCATCAGCAGGTTGGCGTTAATCGGGTCGAGGCCGCTGAAGGGTTCGTCCATGATGATGAGTTCAGGATCGTGCAGCAGCGTGGCGATGAACTGGATCTTCTGCTGCATGCCCTTGGAGAGGTCCTCGGTTTTCTTGGAAATGGCCTCGGTGATTTCGAGCTTTTCGCACCAGAAGCGGGAGCGCTGGTTGGCCTCGGATGCAGTAAGCCCGTGGAGTTGGCCGAGGAAGACAAGCTGGTCCAGCACCTTCATCTTCTTGTAGAGGCCGCGCTCTTCGGGGAGGTAGCCGACGCGGGCTAACATCTTGCGGACAAAGGGCTTGTCAAAGAGCGAGACCGAGCCCGAGTCGGGCACGGTGATGCCGATCATCATGCGGATAGTGCTGGTTTTGCCCGAGCCGTTGGGACCCAGCAGTCCGAACATAGTCCCCGGCTCGATGGTGAAGGAAAGGTCTTCGACCGCAACCTTGGTGTCGTAAACCTTGCGTACATGGTTCAGCTGGACGATGGGCATGCGGACTCTGGGAGTAGAGAAGAACACCTAAGTTTAGCAGTGGCGGGATCGGCCTCGTCCATACAACTACGGGTGTGCCGCGCTTGACACCTTCGCGCCAAACCACGCTAGAATAAAGGTTAGCGGGATTTCAGGCGCGCGGTCTGCCCTGAGCCGGCGAGCAAGTTCGCTCAAAGCTCTTCTGCTTTTCACTGCCAATCCTTTGAAAAGAGAGATGGGTTCGTAAAACAAACCCATCGCCAGGACGGCCTGTTGCAGTGTTGCCGTGCCTGAACTTTGGACGAGCGGGCGAATCTTGCGCGACAACCCTGCTGATCGCAAATAAAACTGTACGACCGACCCACGGCAGAAGCCGGGTCGAAGGAGATGAGACCATGCGTCATCGCAATGCCGGATATAAACTCGGCCGCAACACCAGCCACCGCCGGGCCGTTCTACGCAGCCTGGTTACCTCCATCGTTTTGATGGATCGAATTGAAACCACCCTCACCAAGTGCAAGGCTTCCCAACCGCTGGTGGATAAGATGATCAGCCTGGGCAAGCGCGGCACGGTGCACGCCCGCCGCCAGGCGCTGAGCTACCTGATGACGCCCGAGTCGGTTGACCGGCTGTTCAGCGTGGTCGCGCCCCGTTACGGCGACCGCAACGGCGGTTATACCCGGATCACGCGCAGCGGCGCACGCAAGGGCGATGCCGCGGAGATGGCGTACATCGAACTGCTGGGAGCCGAGCAAGAGCTGGACGAGAAGCGCCAGAAGCGCGAAGAAGCCCGCGCCAAGAAGCGTGAGGAGATGGCCAAGCAGCTGGAAGAGGAGCAGAAGACCAGCGAAAAGGCCGAGCCGGACGCAGCGGCGTAGACTTCCAGAGTCGCATGAAGGATCGCGAAATGCTTCCCTGCCAGGCCGACGCCTGGCGGGCTGCGAAATCCATAGAATGATGCGTGCGGGCGCACCTGAAAGTGCAAATACGGAGATTCTGGCTGCGCCGGAATGACGAGCAAAAGCAAAGGGTCACTCAAAGAAGGAGTTGCGCGGTGAAATTGAATCTGACCCATGCAGCGATAGTTTGTCTTGCGGCAACTATGGCCGCTCCGGTCCTTGCACAAGACAGCGGAGCCGACACCTTCAAGACGAAATGCCTGATGTGCCATGGCGCAGACGGCACGGGCAACACGCCGGCCGGCAAGGCGTTCAAGGCCGCGTCGCTGAAGGACCCGATGGTGGTCACCAAGTCGAACGAGGAGCTTGCCACCGTGATCAAGACCGGCAAGGACAAGATGCCGTCCTTCAAGGACAAGCTGACCGACGACCAGATCAAGGCCGTGATTGCCTACATCCGCGCGCTGCCGAACTGATTCGGGCCGCATGCGGGAGTCCTGACGGCCCGCAGCAGACGGATTGGGTTCAGTTCAGTTTCCTGATCCAGATATTGCGCACGGAGACCTTGGCGGGAGTGCCTTCCAGTTCGATCCCGATCTTGCCGGGCTGGTTGTTGGAGGAAGCCGGATCGTCGTCGATCAGGACGGCCATCAGCTGGCCGTTGAGGATGTGGATCATGGTTCCGCCGCGGGCGATGATCTCGTACTGGTTCCAGTCGTTGATCTTGACGTAGCCGCCAAGGGCGCTGCGATCGCCGATGGCGCCGACGAGCCGCGGACCGGCGCCCGCGGTGGAGTTCACCACTTCGCCGCGCCAGGCAACGATCCCGAGGGGCGTGTTCTCGGAATAGAACTGGCCGGAGTAGGAGGCGTGCAGGGGATTGACCGGGAACCAGAAATCCGCCTGCGGCCCGGTCATCATCCAATCGAGATTGCGCTTTTCGCCGGGGTGAAGCGGCTTGGTCCAGGGCAGTCCGGTCTGGCTGCGGTACTGGATGCCACTGCCGCCCGCGATCTCGCACTTGATCTCAAGCTTGAGGTCGAAATCCTTCGCCACCAGATCCTTGCGCCAGATATACGCGTTGTAGACAACATTGTCTTTGCTGGATTCGCCGACAATGGCGCCGTTTTCGACGCGCCAGAATGCGGGATCGCCCTCCCAATCGGCAAGGCTCTGGCCGTCGAAGATCTGGGTAAAGCCGGTGTGGTCATTGAAATCCATGGGGGAAGGTTCATGAAATTGTGAGCGCACCGGCGGCGTTCCCGGCTGGGGCGCGGCGGGCGTCTGGGCAAAGGTGACGGCAGCGGCAGTCCAGAGGATTGCGAGACCGACGCAAAGGCGGGATTCCACCCCAGCGATCAAAGATCGCTGGGGGCCCCGGCGGGATTGCCGCCTATCATTTTGATTGGAGTCAGGGCTGCTGGTGAGTCGCATTCTCGGCACCTCAGAAGGGGAATAGACGGGCGAGTCGAGTATAGCCAGCGGAGCAGCGCGAAGGGTAGGGGCAAGCGTACCGGAGAACTGTTCCAGACCTTGCCCGACCGGCAGGAATCTCACTCGCGCCCCCTTATTTGCTTTAAGATCATGGAGCATGGCTGAAATCCAGGCATACAGAAACCGCGGGGATTCCAGCGCAAGCGCTTTCGGCGGAGACGCACTATGACAGTGAAACAGCAGGAACAGGATCCAACCCTGACCCATTCCGTTCAGGTTGAACTCAACGGCCGGCCGCTGGCGCCGAATCGCCGCATGCCGCTCAATCTTGAGTGGGTTGAGGAGATTCGCGCCAACACCAGCGCGGTGGAGCGGCGCGCCGCCACGATTGGCACGCGGCGCACCGTGAAGAAAGAGTGGCAGGCGGCGTGGCTGCTGCGCGCCATCGCCTGCATGGACCTGACGACGCTCTCCGGCGACGACACTGCCGACCGCGTCCGCCGGCTGTGCGCCAAGGCCCGCCAGCCGCTGCAGGAGAGCATGGTGAAAGCTCTGGGGATTGAGGAGTTGAATCTCCACACCGGCGCCGTCTGCGTCTACCACACCTTCGTCGAAACCGCGGTCAGGGCGCTGGAAGGCAGCGGCATTCCGGTCGCGGCCGTCTCCGCCGGATTCCCCGCAGGTCTTTCGCCACTGGCGGAACGCGTGGCGGAGATTCATCGCTCGGTGGAGGCCGGCGCCTCGGAGATTGACATCGTCATCACCCGCGCCCACGTCTTCAACGGAGACTGGCAGGCGCTCTACGACGAGGTCGCCGCCTTCAAGGACGCCTGCGGCCCCCTGCACATGAAGGCCATTCTGGGCACCGGCGACCTGCTGACCCTGCGCAACATCGCGCGCGCGTCCGTGGTGGCAATGCAGGCAGGCGCGGACTTCATCAAGACCTCGACCGGCAAGGAGGCGGTGAACGCGACGATCCCCGTCTCGCTGGTGATGGTGCGCGCGATTCGCGAATACGCGGAGCGCACCGGCTGCGCCGTCGGCTTCAAGCCCGCGGGCGGCATCAAGACGGCCAAGGACGCGCTGAACTGGTTGTTCGTCATGAAGGATGAACTGGGCCGCTCGTGGCTGGAGCCGTCGCTTTTCCGCTTCGGCGTCAGTTCCATGCTCGGCGATATCGAGCGCCAACTGGAACACTTCATCAACGGCCGCTACTCCGCCGCTTACCGTCACCCGATCGCATAGCAATCTCGCTCCAGGCACGATAGGAGAACCCACGTGAACAGCATCGTTGAAAAGTTTTACAGCATGGAATACGGGCCGGCGCCGGAAGCTACGGCGGAAGTCGACGCCTGGCTCGCCGCGCATGACCGGTCGTTCGGCCTTTACATTAACGGCGCCTGGACCAAGCCGGCCAACACGGCCGCGACCATCAATCCGGCCACCGGCGAAAAGATCGCCGACGTCTCCAGCGCCACGGCCGCGGACATGAACGCCGCGGTTGCGGCCGCGCGCGCAGCCCTGCCCGGCTGGCAGGCGCTGACCGGCCACCAGCGCGCCCGCTATCTGTACGCGTTGGCGCGCCAGGTGCTGAAACACTCACGCCGGCTGGCGGTGCTGGAAAGCATGGACAATGGCAAGCCCATCCGCGAATCGCGCGACATCGATATTCCCCTGGTCGCGCGCCACTTTTACAGTCACGCCGGCTGGGCGCAGTTGCTGGAGACGGAGTTTCCCGGCTACACCGCGTGCGGCGTGGTGGGCCAGATCATCCCCTGGAATTTTCCGCTGCTGATGTTTGCGTGGAAGGTTGCGCCTGCGCTCGCCGCCGGCAACACCGTGGTGATCAAGCCCGCCAATTACACGCCGCTGACCGCGCTGGCCTTCGCGGAACTGGCCCAGGAGGTGGGCCTGCCGGCGGGCGTGCTGAACGTAGTTACCTGCGACCGCCGCGTGGGCACCGTGCTGGTGGAACATCCCGACGTGGACAAGATTGCGTTCACCGGCTCGACCGACGCAGGCCGCGTCATTCGCAAGGCCTCCGCCAACTCACCCAAGAAGCTGTCGCTGGAACTCGGCGGCAAATCGCCGTTCATCGTCTTTGACGATGCCGATCTCGACTCCGCCGTGGAAGGCCTGGTGGATGCCATCTGGTTCAACCAGGGCCAGGTCTGCTGCGCCGGATCGCGCCTGCTGGTCCACGAGCGCGTCGCGGAGCAGCTCTTCGCCAAGATCCGCACGCGGCTGGAGAATCTGCGCGTCGGATCGCCGCTGGACAAGGCGGTTGACATGGGAGCCATCGTCGATCCCCACCAGCTCAAGCGCATCACGGACTATGTGGCCAAGGGGATCGCGGAGGGCGCGACCTGCTGGCAGCCCAGCTATTCCCTGCCTGCCAAGGGCCTCTTCTACCCGCCAACCTTGCTGACCAACGTGCAAACCTCGTCGACCGTGGTGCAGGAGGAGATCTTTGGCCCGGTGCTGGTCGCCATGACCTTCCGCACGCCCGCGGAGGCCGTCGAACTCGCGAACAACACGGTCTATGGTCTTGCTTCCACTGTCTATAGCGAGAACATCAATGTCGCGCTCGACGTAGCCTCGCAGATCAAGGCTGGCGTCTGCTGGGTGAACTGCGCCAACATGTTCGACGCCAGCTGCGGCTTTGGCGGTTACCGCGAATCCGGGTACGGCCGCGAAGGTGGACGCGAAGGCATGTACGAATACCTGGTGCCCAACTGGCTGCACCACGGCAAGCGCAAAAAGATCGTCATTCACGCCCCGGCCGGCGCGGCTGCGGATGCGGAAGCTCCCGCGCCTTCGCCGATGGCAATCGACCGTACGATCAAGCAGTACATCGGCGGCAAGCAGGCGCGTCCCGACAGCGGCTACAGCTACCCGGTCTACGCGCTCGACGGCAAACTCGCCGGCGAAGCGCCGCTGGGCAATCGCAAAGATATCCGCAACGCCGTGGAAGCCGCCCGCGCCGCGAGCAAGTGGGCCACGCAATCCGCGCACAACCGCGCCCAGGTGCTCTACTACATTGCGGAGAACATGATCCAGCGCCGCGACGAGCTGGCGGCCAAACTCGCGGTGCTGGTGGGCGAGGACCAGGCGGGCATTGAAGTCGATTACTCGATCGAGCGCATCTTCGCCTACGCCGGCTGGGCCGACAAGTTCGAGGGCGTGGTGCACAAC
>Ga0182030_10005901_pt1 | contig 25925 bp, 25 predicted proteins | sample 812S3MmetaG_FD_121299 | JGI IMG/M metagenome (GOLD analysis project Ga0182030, IMG submission 121299) | Permafrost microbial communities from Stordalen Mire, Sweden - 812S3M metaG (Illumina Assembly) | ecosystem: Environmental > Terrestrial > Soil > Wetlands > Permafrost | place: Sweden...
GAAGCGATCGCCTGTCGCTGGATGTCGAACGTCCTCGAGGTTTATCGCCGGACCGGGAAACTCGTGGAGAAATACGACGTGATGCATCCCGGTCGCAAGGGCGGCGGCGGCGAGTACCCGACGCAGGACGGTTTCGGGTGGACCAACGGCGTGATGCGCAAGCTCATGGCGCTGTATCCGGCTGTCGGCCGTGAGGGTGCACCGGAGAAGTGTCCCGCGATGCCGCGGGAATCCGCGAACGTGAGCATCAACGCGCATTGAATCTCAAGCTCGCGGGGCGCCGCTCGCGAAGCACGCGGCCCGGCTGTAAAGTGCGGGCCGGCCACCCGGGAATTTGACGCACCATGCATGCGTATCGCATCCGACTGAAATCGCTGTTCCATATGCGCGGCTAGGGGTGGGCAGGATGAAGACCGGGACGTTGAGCGGGTCGTCGGGCGCCCTGCGCTGGGGTGCGCTCCTGGCGGCATCCCTGGTCTGCATCGTGCCGTTGCAACTGCTGCGCATACCGGCCGCGCTGCTGCTGGGTGCCATGACGGCGGCAATCCTGGTCGCCGTGTGCGAGGCAAACCTCGCCGTTCCGAAGTGGCCGTTCGCGTTTGCGCAAGGCCTGATCGGCTGCCTGGTTGCGAGGAGCATAGGCCCCGCGATTCTCACGACCATGGTCGCACGATGGCCCGTCTTCCTCGCCGGGGTCTGTTCGGTGTTGATCGTGAGCACCACACTCGGTGCGCTGCTCGCTCGCTTGAAGGTGCTGCCGGGGACGACCGCCGTCTGGGGCTCCGCCCCCGGAGCCGCCACCGTGATGGTGCTCATGTCCGAGGGTTTTGGCGGAGACCCCCGGCTGGTGGCCTACATGCAGTTTCTGCGCGTCATGATGGTCGCGTTGGCCGCCTCGCTGGTCGCACGGTTCTGGGTGGGCCCGGGGGTGGGTGTGCACCCGGCGGTCGACTGGTTTCCCGCCGTGGCCGACGGTCCTTATTGGCAAACGCTGGCCCTGGCCGCGTTCGGCGCGGTTGCCGGGGCAAAATCCAGAATTCCGGCCGGCCCGCTGCTCGTTCCGCTCCTCGTGGGGATCGCGCTGTCCGTCACCCACCACCTCGTCATCACCCTGCCGCCGTGGTTGATGGCCGGCTGCTACACCGTGGTGGGCTGGGCGATTGGCCTCCGGTTCACGCGGGACCTCGTCCGTTATGCGGCGCGCGTTTTTCCCACGATAGCGCTCTCGACCGCCACGCTCATCAGCCTGTGCGGCGGACTGGCGTGGCTGTTGCACGTCACCGTCGGCACGGATCCGCTCACCGCCTACCTCGCCACCAGCCCCGGCGGTGCCGATTCCGTCGCCATCATTGCCGCGTCCACCCATGTGGACATGCCGTTCGTCATGGCCATGCAGATGTCGCGCTTCATGCTAGTGTTGTTGTTGGGGCCCGCCTTGGCGCGAACGGTGGCTCGGTGGGCAACGGGAGGAACCAATGGTCCTTGAGCGCATTCCCGTCACGCATGTCGGTAGTCTGGTCCGACCGCCGGCACTCGTCGCCTTGCTTCTCAAGGTCCAGGGCGGTGAACCGGTCGATGGGGACGAACTCACCGCGGAGCTCGACCGCGCGGTCGACTCGGTGGTGTCCGAGCAGCGCGGCAACGGCGTCGATATCGTCAGCGACGGGGAATTCGGCAAGTCGATTTCCTGGGCCCAGTATGTCAATACGCGACTCGGCGGAGTCGAGCTCCGGGAAGACGTTCCCCGCAATGCCCGGCGGCACGTGGGGAAGGACCGGCAGGATTTCGCCGAATTCTACGCCGAGTACGAGGCTGCCCAGGGCATTGCCGGCATGGGCACGCAGATGAAACCGTCGGCGGGCACGTGGACTGTGACGGGGCCCGTCACCTACACAGGACAGGCGGCGCTGCAGTCGGACATCCTGAGACTCAAGTCCGCCATGGCAACGCGGGGCATCACGGAGGGATTTTTGCCCGTGGTCGCGCCCACGAGTGCCGTTCCCGCCCTCGTGGATCGATATTACGGTACCCCCGAGAAGCTGTTGTTCGGTGTTGCCGGCGCGCTGGCGGAAGAGTACCGCACCATCATCGATGCGGGGCTCTACGTACAGATCGACGACGCGTATCTGGCCTCGATGTACGACGTCATGGTGCCGCGCGGTCCCGTCTCCGATTATCGCGCCTGGGCACAGATGGGCATGGCGGCCCTCAATCGCGCCCTCGAGGGTCTGCCCGCGGACCGGGTCCGCTATCACGTCTGTTGGGGCAGTTGGAATGGTCCCCATTCGAACGACGTGAACCTGCGCGATATCGTCGATTTGATCCTGTCGGCCAACGTGGGGGCCTACGCGCTCGAGATGGCGAACCCCCGCCATGAGCATGAATGGCGCGTCTGGGAGAAGACCAGGCTGCCGCCGGGGCGCAAGTTGATACCCGGAGTGGTGACCCATTCCACCAACATCGTCGAACATCCGGAACTCGTCGCGGAGCGTCTGACACGGCTCGCCCGGCTCGTCGGGCGCGAAAATGTGGTCGCGGGCACCGACTGCGGTTTTGCGCAGGGTCCGTTCACCCGGCGCGTGCATCCGAGCATCCAGTGGGCCAAGCTGCGCGCCCTGGCCGCGGGCGCGCAACTGGCGAGCGAAGAGTTATGGGGCCGATCCCGGCCGTAGTCCTGGCATAGCCGGCGGATATTCTCCGCATGTCCAGATTTGATTGGACCGGTGTCGGGTGCATTCCGCAAGATGGACGCATGACAGACCTCGTACCAGCATGAAGGGAAAGATCGGGCTCGAGGAGCATTTCGCCCTGCCAGAAACGCTGCAGGATTCGGCGGGATTCGTACCCGCCGAGTACTGGGCCGTGCTGCGGGGCCGCCTGCTCGACATCCACGAGGATCGTCTTCGTCAAATGGACGAACACGGCATGGAAATGATGATCCTGTCGCTCAACGCCCCCGCGGTGCAGGCCGTTCCGGTTGCGTCCGCGGCCCGCGAACTCGCGGTGCGCGCCAACGATTTCCTGGCGGAACAGGTGGCGCGCCGCAGCGATCGCTTTCAGGCTTTTGCGGCTTTGCCGATGCAGGATCCCGACATGGCAACCCGCGAACTGCAGCGCTGCATCACGCAGCTCGGCTTCAAGGGCGCTTTGGTCAACGGTTTTTCGCAGTCGGGCAGCGCGGACAATGTCGTCTACTACGACGCACTCCGATACGAGTCCTTTTGGACCGAGGTGGAGAGGTTGGACGCGCCGTTCTACCTCCATCCGCGCAATCCATTGCCGTCGTGGGCGCAGATTTATGACGGTCACCCGTGGCTCCTCGGGCCGACGTGGGCCTTCGGTCAGGAAACGGCGGTGCACGCGCTGCGCCTGATGGCGAGCGGCCTGTTCGACCGTCATCCACGGTTGACGATCATTCTGGGGCACCTGGGCGAAGGGCTGCCTTACAGCATGTGGCGGGTCGACAACCGCAATGCGTGGGTCAAAACACCGAAAACGTATCCCGCGCAGCGGCCCCTTGGCGACTATCTCCGCAGCAATTTTTATCTGACGACGTCGGGCAATTTTCGCACGCAGACACTGATCGATGCCATGCTCGAGGTGGGTGCCGACCGGTTGCTGTTTTCCACGGACTGGCCTTTCGAGAACGTCGATCATGCGGCCGTCTGGTTCGACGCGGCGTCCATCAGCGAGGCCGATCGCTTGAAAATCGGTCGGACCAACGCGGCGACCCTGTTCAAGCTCGATCAGCTGGCAATTCCGGCGCAACACGTGGGAGGATTGGCGTCGTGCCCGACATCGACCCATGGACCATAACCCCGGCGGTAGTGCGGACAAATCGGGATTGCCCCAGTCCCCGGCTGAAAGAAATCATGGACAGCCTGGTGACGCACCTTCACGATTTCGCCCGCGAAGTGAAGCTGACGGAGCAGGAGTGGTTGGACGGCATCCAATTCCTGACGGACGTCGGCCACATCACCGGGGCGCACCGTCAGGAATTTATCCTCTTGTCGGATACCCTGGGCCTGTCCACCCTGGTCACCGCCCTGAACAATGCAAAGCCCGCGGGGTTCACCGAGTCCACCGTCTTGGGTCCGTTTTTCGTCGCGGATGCTCCAGACTATGAGAATGGCGCCGACATTGCCAATGGTGCCGCCGGTGAACCCTGCTTCGTCAGCGGAACGGTGAGTTCATCCGGCGGCCTGGGCATCGGGGGTGCGCGGTTGGCCGTCTGGCAGTCCGACGAGGAGGGATTTTACGATGTTCAGCGCCCGGAGATAACGGGTGTGCAGGCCCGTGGCCGTCTGCGCACCCGTCCCGACGGCAGCTTCCATTTCAAGTCGATCGTGGCTGCGCCGTACCCGATCCCGAGCGACGGCCCGGTGGGCAGGATGCTTTGCGCCCTGGAACGTCATCCCTGGCGACCGGCCCATCTGCACTTCATGATCGACGCTCCCGGCCATGACAGGCTCATCACCCACATCTTTCGCGCGGGCGGTCAATACCTCACATCCGACGCCGTGTTCGGTGTCCGGGACTCACTGATTGCGGAGTGGCGGCGCCACCCGCCGGGAGTTGCACCGGACGGATCGCGCCTGGCCGCGCCGTTTTACACGTTGCATTACGACTTCGTACTGCACCCGACCCCAAGTCCCGCGAACGGGTCTGCGCGGCCCCCGATCGACGGACTTTGACCCTGGGCGCCGCCGCTGCCGGGCGCCCCCGCTGCCGGGCGCCGCCGTCAGAGCTTGGTCAGGTCCGCGTGGATGCGCAGATCACTGACCCGAGTGCCGCGACGCCGGAACGTGGTGCAGACCTTGGTCGTGTACAGACTGTCATCCTTGCGGGTGTACAGCACGATGCATTCGGCGATGCCCACGCGGCCCTCGTACAGCGACCAGGCGCCCGTGATGCTGTGCGCCATGCCTTTGATCTGGCTCCAAATATTGCCGATGCCCGCGCGAAAGCCATCCTTCCCGTATGAGCTGGGATAATTGGCGAAGGTCAGGCGGATGTCATCCGTCAAGTGCGCGGACAGCCGTTCGAAGTCGAGGCTGTCGGCGGATCGAAAGAATTCGTAGATCCAGGAGGGGTCACCGGCCACGTCCAGATCGCTCGTCAACGGCAGCTTGTCGCGGCCCTGTTCCTCCACCGTCCGCCGCACGGCGGCGAGGGTCGAGGCAACCGCGCCCATGTAGGCGCCTTCCATCGGTGCGAAGTGCTGGTTCTCGGCCTCGCTGCCTTCCGGAATGCCTTGTTTCGTCAAGCCGAACGAGAAAGTCAACGTGAGGTTGCCGGCTTCGTCCTCGCCGATCACGTTCTCGATGCGCCCCATCTCGGCACAGTCGACCCGGTCGAAAATCACGCGGTTCTCCGGCTCGAACGTGACCCGCTCGCGCAGCGGCACATCTTTGAGCAGGATGTCGCGCAACAACCAGCCATCGCCCTGGTCGATGACGGTGCATTTCTGCATGATCGGCACGTAGGGTAATGCATTTGCCGCCTTCATGAGCAGCCCTCCCCAGACGTCATGGCGGCTCAGCGGCGTCTTGGATGGCTCGTTCACGGGGATGGTTCGGCTCAGTTTGTACACGTCGTCACCTCGGCAGATTGAATACCAGCAAAGTTGAGGCCAGCGCCGGCTGACCCTTTCGTATCAGACCGCAAGATAGCCGCCGTCGACCGCCATCGCGGCACCATTCACGAACGACGCCGAGTCCGACAACAGCCATTTGACGGCCTCGCCGATTTCGGCGGGTTCGCCGAAACGTCCGATCGGGTGGCGGTCCTTCAGCCGGTCGAAGAAGGCGCTGAACCGGGCATCTTCCGTCAACCGCGCGATCATCGGAGTCCGGATGATGCCCGGCAGTACGGCGTTGACCCGGATGCGCCGCGAGCCGTATTCGGCCGCGGCGGCGCGGGTGAGGCCGATGACGCCGTGCTTGGCCGCGATGTACTCGCTGGCGTTCGGGATTGCCACCTGGCCCAGCGAGGAGGCGGTGTTCACGATGGCTCCGCCGCCGGTGCCCAGCATGGCGATCACCTGATACTTGATGCACCAGAAGACACTGGTGAGATCGACCCGCAGGGCGCGCTCCCATTGTTCCGTGGTCAATTCATGCAGCGGCAACGCGCACTGTTCGAGGCCTGCATTGTTGAACGCGCCGTCGAGCCGGCCGTGGGTCGCCACGGCCTTGCCGATCAGGGCCGAAACGTCCGCTTCGACTGCAAGATCGGCCTTGACGAAGGTGGCGCTGCCTCCGGCCTGGCGCACCGCGTCGACCGTCGCGTGGCCCGCCTCGGCGAGGATGTCGGTCACGATGACACTGGCGCCGGCGGCTGCGAGCACCAGGGAAGCGGCGCGTCCAATGCCGCCGCCGGCTCCGGTGACGATCAGTGTTTTGCCGTCCAGCAATGCAGTCATGGTGTTCTTCCGTCGAAGCGGGTTGTTGTTCGGATGAGGTTGCGTCGCGCAGGCCCCGACGTCGCCGAACCTTAGGGGCGGAGGGGTGGGCGGGTCAAATCACTTCTCGCAATGGAACGCATGTCGCGCAGGCATAAACCGGACGTGCCCCAAGGCGGGGCGCAGTATATCGGTGGTGTATTGGAACTATGTCGTCTTTTCATTCGACCGCACCGGCAGGGGCACGTAACGTCCTTTGATCATGAGCCTTCCAACCTTTCCTCACTTCATCAACAACGAGTTCGTGCCGTCCCGCGCCGGGCGCCGGTTCGACAAGCGATCGCCGGTCGATGGCAGCCACGTGGGGACGATCGCCGAAGCGGGCGCCGAGGATGTGCATGCCGCCGTACAGGCCGGACGGGCGGCCCTGCGCGGCCCGTGGGGCGGACTTACTCTGGCGCAGCGCACCGACTTGCTGTACGCCGTCGCGAACGAGATCAACCGCCGGTTCGACGATTTTCTGGACGCCGAGGTTCGCGACACGGGAAAGCCGCGCTCGCTCGCTTCGCATCTCGACATTCCGCGCGGCGCCGCGAATTTCCGGGTCTTTGCCGATGCGGTCAAGAACGTGCCAACCGAGTTCTTCGAGATGACCCGGCCGGACGGCGGCAAGGCCTACAATTATGCCGTTCGGGCGCCGAAAGGGGTCATCGCCGTGATCTGCCCGTGGAACCTGCCGCTGCTGCTGATGACCTGGAAGGTCGCGCCGGCACTGGCCTGCGGCAATACCGTCGTCGTCAAGCCGTCCGAGGAAACGCCGGGCACGGCGACGCTGCTGGGCGAGGTCATGCAGGCTGTCGGGGTTCCCCCGGGCGTCTACAATGTCGTCAACGGCTTGGGCGCCGACTCGACCGGCGAATATCTCACCCGGCACCCGGACGTGGCGGCAATCACCTTCACGGGTGAAACTGCCACGGGCGCCGCCATCATGAAGGCGGCCGCGAGCGGCATCCGTCCCGTGTCCTTCGAACTCGGTGGCAAGAATCCCGGCATCGTCTTTGCCGACTGCAACGTCGAGGCGGCTCTTGCGGGGATCGCCCGGGCCTGTTTCCTGAACACCGGGCAGGTTTGTCTCGGAACCGAACGAGTCTACGTCGAACGGCCGCTGTTCGATCGCTTCGTGGCCGGATTGAAGGACAAGGCGGCTGCCCTAAAGCCGGGCCACCCGTCCGACAAAAATACCGGCTTGGGTCCACTCATCAGTTTGGAGCATCGCGAGAAGGTGCTGCGCTATTACCGGCGCGCGGTGGAAGAGGGCGCCACTGTGATATGTGGCGGCGGGATTCCCCGGATGGCCGAGGCACTCGCCGGGGGCGCCTGGATTGAGCCGACGATTTGGACCGGGTTGCCGGAGAACTCGGCCGTTGTGCGCGAGGAGATCTTCGGACCCTGCTGTCACATCGCGCCGTTCGACACCGAGGAGGAAGCCGTTCGGATGGCGAACGATACCCCGTATGGTCTCGCGGCGAGCGTGTGGACCCAGGACGTCGGCTGCTCGTTCCGGATGGGCACGTCGATCGAGGCCGGCATCATCTGGATCAATTCCTGGTTTCTGCGCGATCTCAGAACTCCGTTCGGGGGCTCCAAGCAATCCGGCATCGGGCGCGAAGGTGGAGTGCACTCGCTCGAGTTCTACACGGAATTGCGCAATGTCTGCGTAGCCACCTGAGTCGACCGCTGCAATGAATCCCATGTCCGAGGAAAGCATCGCCCGTTTCGGCGATGAACTGTACGACAGCCTGCTGTCCCGGGAGCCGGTCGCTGCGCTGACCGAGCGCGAACCCAAGCTCTCCGTGGAACACGCCTATCGCATTCAGGAACACGGGATCCGACGCCGACTGGCGCTGGGTGACCGGATCGTCGGCAAAAAAATCGGGCTGACCAGCCGGGCGGTCCAGCGCGCGCTGGGTGTCGGGGAACCGGATTTCGGTCAACTGCTCGCGAGCATGGTGGCGTCGGAATCGGTTGCGACCGCGACCTTGATTCAGCCGCGCATCGAGGGCGAGGTGGCCTTTCTGCTGGAACGCGACCTCCGTGGACCTGGCCTCACGAACGCCGACGTCATTCGGGCGACCCGTTCTGTGATGCCATGCTTCGAAATCGTCGATTCGCGGATCCGCGATTGGAAGATCAAGTTGCAGGATACCGTGGCGGACAACGCCTCCGCCGGGTTGTTCGTGCTCGGCGACCGCGCCGTCGACCTTAAGTCGCTGGACCTGTCGACCTGCGGCATGGTGATGGAGAAAAATGGTGTCCTGGAGTGCACGGGCTCGGGCGCCGCCGCGCTCGGCTCGCCCGTCAACTGCGTCACCTGGCTGGCGAATGCCCTGGGGCGGTTGGGCACGCAGCTGAATGCCGGGGAAATCATTTTGTCCGGGTCGCTCGCCGCGATGTTGCCGGTGGCTGCCGGCGACAGTTTTACGTTGTCGATCGGCGGACTCGGATCCGCCTCCATACGGTTCACCTGAGGAGCTTTGCAGGACCATGGCACTTTCCGCCGCCCGAATCGCCGAATTCGCCGCGTTGCTCGACACCGCCGCCGTGGAGCGGCGGACCATTCAAAAACTCACCGACCTCGCGCCCGGTTTCACGCTCGCGGACGGATACGAGGTGCAATGGGCGCTGCGGGGCCGGCGGCTCGCCGCCGGGGCGCGCCTGAGCGGACTGAAGATGGGACTTACCTCGCGCGCGAAGATGCGTCAAATGAACGTGGAATCGCCGATCTACGGCTTTCTGCTGGCAGATACCTGTGTTGCAGCGGACGCGGAGATCGCCGCGTCGGAGCTCATCCATCCGCGGGTCGAGCCTGAAATCGCGTTCGTCACCGGGCGGCCGCTCGGGGGCCCCGGCTGCACGATCGCGCACGCGCTCGCGGCCATCGACTTCGCGCTGCCGGCGCTCGAGGTGATCGATTCGCGCTATGCCGATTTCAAGTTCGATCTGCCCAGCGTGGTTGCCGATAACGGCTCATCGGCCCGGTACGTGGTGGGCGGTCAGGCACGCAGGATCGAGACCTTGGATTTGCGGACCCTCGGGGTCGTGGTGGGTAAGAATGGCGAGGGGGTGGCGTTCGGCGCCGGCGCGGCGGTCCTTGGAAATCCCGCCCTGAGCCTCGCCATGCTGGCCAATCTCCTGGCGCTGCGGGGGGAGAGCATCCCTGCAGGAACCTATGTCATGACGGGTGGCATCACGGAAGCGGTCGCGGCCGGCGCGGGCGATCACCTGTCGGCCCGGTTTCAAGACCTGGGGTCCGTATCCATCCGCTTTGTTTGAACGGGACAACCGATGCCGATCGCCAACATTCAAATTTTGCAGGGACGGGAACCGCACATGAAGGAAGCGCTGATTCGCGCGGTGACCCAGAGCATCGTCGAGGTGCTCGGAGTCAAAGCCGACAGCGTTCGGGTGGTGCTGCACGAAATACCCCCGGAGCATTGGGGCATTGGCGGTTCCAGCGTCAAGGAGCGGCAGAAATGATCTCCCTCAAGGACCTCCGCTACGTGCGTTTGGGGACGTCCAACCTGGACGAGGCGGTGTCGTATGCGACACGGATCCTCGGTCTGGAGTTGGTTCGCCGCGACGGCAGCGGCGCCTACCTCCGCTCCGACAGCCGGGATCACACGCTCGTGTACACCACCGCCGCGGCGACCGATCATGCCGCCGGCTTCGAGGTGGGATCGGCCGCCGACCTCGACGCCGCCGCCTCGGACCTGAGCAATGCGGGCCATCCGGTGCGGGCCGCCTCGCGCCGCGAATGCGAGCAGCGCTGGGTGGACGCGGCCGTGATGTTCGAAGATCCCAGCGGCAACGCCATCGAGTTGGTGGCGCGACCGGCACACAGCGGGCGCCGCTATTTCCCGACGCGGGATGCCGGCATCACCGGTTTTTCCCACATCGGACTGCATTCGAAAATTCCGCGAACCGACGAAATTTTCTGGACCACGGTCTGCAATGCACGGGTCAGCGATTGGATCGGGGAGGCACCCCTGCTGCGCATCGACCCGGTGCATCACCGGATGGCCCTGTTCCCGTCGCGGCGCAGCGGCATCCAACACGTCAATCATCAGGTAGAGAGCATCGATGACATCATGCGCTCCTATTATTTTCTCCGCGAAAAGAACGTTCGCATCCGCTTCGGACCGGGGCGCCACCCGACCTCCGGCGCCATGTTCCTGTACTTCGACGGTCCTGACGGGATGATCTACGAATACTCGTCGGGTGTTCGGATCATCGACGATGAAGCCGGCTTCAGGCCGCGGCAGTTTCCCGCTGCGGATTCGTCCTTCTGCGCCTGGGGATCCAAGCCCGACATTCCCGAGTTCGAGGGCGCCCGAACGTTTGCGGAGACCGTGGATGCTTGATTCGGCAGGAGAGAGGGACCAAGCCACCGCAGCGCGGTACATCCGCGTGGCTTCCAGAGCCCTCGCCCGGAGCGGGCTGGTCCATGCTTACGGCCACTGCAGCGCCCGGTTCGATGCCCAGAGGTTCCTCGTGAGCCCCCCCAAGCCCCTCGGCATGGTGCGCCCGGAAGATCTTCCGGTGCTCGTCGCCACGACCGGTGCGCTCCCGGCGGGCGCACTGCCGGAAGTCATCGCTCATCAATGCATTTACGAAAGGCGCCCCGACGTCGGTGGCATTGCGCGTTTTCAGTCGCCGAATCTGGTGGCGCTGTCCGCGTTGGGGCGCACGCCGCGGGCGCTGCACGGCTTCGGCGCATATTTTGCGCCAGGGCCGCCCCTGCACGCCGATCCGCGTCTGGTCCGGGAGGCGGCCGCCGCCGAGGCGCTGACCGGGCTCCTGGGATCGGGGTGTGCGGTGGTGATGCGCGGCAATGGCGCCATCACGGTCGGCACAACGATCGAGGAGGCGGTGGCGCTTGCCTGGTATCTTGAAGACGCGGCGCGGGTCGAGCTTGCGGTCCTTGGCACCGGACTCGGCGCGATGGAATACACGGACGCCGAGGTCCGCGACCGGGCGGTCAACACCGGCCGACTCCTCGAAAGAATGTGGGATTGGATGACGGCAGATGATCCCGAATCACAGATGCTCACGAGAGGCTCGACCCATGAATGAAACACTGACGGACGGCGGTGCGCAAAGCCAGCAAAAGGCGGAGCCCGCCCTCAAGCTCAACTTTCTGTCGCACGGCACCCTGGAGAGCAAGGACATCGAGTTCACGAGAAAATTCTACGAGGAATTCTTCGGCTTCGAGGTCGTGCGGCCCGCGAAGATCTCCCTCTGGTGCCGTCTCGGCGGCCAGCACATCTACGTCGTCGTCCAGGCGCTCGAGGGAAAAAAAGGCGAAATGAATTTCCTCAACCACAATGGCATCGACGTGGCGACCGAGGACGACGTGGACCAATGTCACCGCATCGTGGTGCGGGACGCCGAGAAATGGAAGCTGCACAAGATCAGCAAACCCGCCGTGCAGCATGGCACCTACAGCTTCTACTTTTGGGATGCCGATGACAATGCGTGGGAGATCCTCGCGAATCCGTCGGGCGGCTATACGTGGATGTTCGAACGCGGCGATCAGGTAGGGATCGGCCACATGAGCCGCAAGTTCGACCGACCGGAATCGACGAAGCGCAAGCCGAAAGAATAGACCTCCATGCCATCCACTTCCTATCGACTGGCAAGCTATGCGGGCGGCAGCGCCGGACCGCGCGCGGGAATCGTGATCGAGGACCGGATCATCGACGTGGAGCGGGCGCTGGCGTCCCTCGACACACTCACCGCGGTTGGCCGCGGCGCCACCGTCCTCGAAGTCCTCGCGCAATGGGATGAGATGCACCCGCGGTTGCGGCAGGTCGCGCAGGCGAGCCGCCGCAGCGCGAACTCATTCGAGTCGCTCGCACTGGAGGGTGTCCGGCTGTGCGCTCCCGTCCTGTATCCGGGAACGATCTTCTGCGCCGGCGCAAATTACCGCGACCATGTCGCGGAAATGAGCCGGGCCATGAATCTGCCGGAGGAACCGGACCCTCATTCCCTCGGCCTCAAGCCGTGGCATTTCATCAAACCGTCCGTCGCCTGTGTGCGCGGGCCGGGCGACCGGATCGCTCTGCCGGCCTATTCCAAAAAGGTCGACTGGGAGGCCGAAATTGCGGTGGTGATGGGCCGGGCGTGCCGCAACGCGAGCGTCGAGACCGCGCTGTCTCACGTCGCCGGATTGAGCATCGTCAACGACCTGTCGGCGCGCGATCACCTGCGCCGGGCCGGCGTGGCGCCGGACTCGCCGTTCCATTTCGACTGGGTGAGCCAGAAGTCCTTCGACGGGGCGCTGCCGTTCGGCCCGTGGATCGTACCGTTGGAGGACGTAGGCGACCCCTCGCACCTCGGCATCCGCCTGTCCGTCAACGGGGAAGTCATGCAGGACTCGTCGAGTTCGAATCTCATCTTCTCGATGGCGGAGCAGATCGCCCACCTCAGCTCGCGGTTGACACTGCACCCGGGGGACGTCATTGCGACCGGTACGCCGGCCGGTTGCGGCGCCGCCCGCGGCCGCTTTCTCGAGCCGGGCGACCGCGTCAGCATCTGGGTTGAGAACATCGGCACCCTGACCAACGAGTTCACCCGATGACCAGAATCAACGTGGCATTGATCGGTTCGGGCAACATCGGCACGGATCTGATGGTCAAGGCGCTGCGCAGCACGCAGCTCGCCCCGCTGTGGATGGTGGGAATCGATCCCGAATCCGACGGCTTGGCGCGGGCGCGTGCCGCCGGCCTCAAGACCACTGCCGACGGACTCGACGGACTGCTGCCGCACGTGGCCGCCGACGGCATCCGCATCGCCTTCGATGCGACCTCTGCCTACGTGCACCACGAACATGCGAGACGGCTGCGCGAACATGGGGTGGCGGTGATCGACCTCACGCCGGCGGCCGTCGGTCCGTATTGCATTCCGCCGGTCAATCTCGCCGAACACGCGGGCCGCGGCGAGATGAACCTCAACATGGTGAGCTGCGGAGGCCAGGCGACGATACCGATGGTGGCGGCGATTGCACGGGTCCAGCCGGTCGATTACGCCGAGATCATCGCCACTGTCGCATCGCGCAGCGCCGGACCCGGCACGCGCAAGAACATCGACGAGTTCACGCGCACGACGGCGAGCGGCATCGAGAAAGTCGGAGGTGCAAAGCGCGGCAAGGCCATCATCATCCTCAATCCCGCCGAGCCGCCGCTGCTGATGCGGGACACCGTCCACTGCCTGACGGCGACGGAACCCGACCGCGACCGCATCGGGGCCTCGATCCGGGAGATGGTGAGGGCGGTGCAACGGTACGTTCCGGGCTACCGGCTCGCGAATGGGCCCGTGTTCGACGGCCGCCGGGTGTCGCTTTACCTCGAGGTGGCGGGCCTCGGCGATTATCTTCCGACATATGCCGGCAACCTCGACATCATGACGGCCGCAGCCCTGCAGACCGGGGAAATGCTCGCGGCTGAAATTCAGTCGGGTCGCTTCGACCCCAGACCCGCCGCACGGCCGGCGTGACGAGGGACGACCATGGACCTTAACGGCAAGCGGGTGCTGCTTCACGACAACTGTCTGCGCGACGGCATGCATCCGAAGCGGCATCAGATTTCCATCGGGCAAATGGTGACGGTCGCTTCGGCGTTGGATGCCGCCGGCGTGCCGCTGATCGAGGTGACCCACGGTGACGGTCTCGGCGGCGCCTCGGTGAATTATGGATTTCCCGCCCATGCCGATGAGGACTACCTGCGGGCGGTGGTGCCGCGCATGAAGCGGTCCCGGATATCCGCGCTGTTGATTCCCGGAATCGGCACCGTCGATCACCTGCGCCTGGCATACGACTGCGGCGTGGGGACCATTCGTGTCGCGACTCATTGCACCGAGGCGGACGTGGCGGAACAACACATCGGTCTGGCGCGCAAGCTCGGGCTCGACACGGTGGGCTTCCTCATGATGGCGCATATGACCGACCCGGAACATCTGGCGCGACAGGGCAAGCTCATGGAGGGCTACGGCGCGAATTGCATCTACTGCACCGACTCGGCCGGCCACATGCTGCCGGATGATGTGAGCGCGCGCGTGGTTGCGCTGCGCCGCCATTTGCGACCGGAGACCGAAATCGGCTTCCACGGGCACCACAATCTGGCGATGGGCATCGCCAATTCCCTGGCGGCGATCGAGTCCGGAGCGACCCGTATCGACGGTTCGGCGGCCGGGCTCGGCGCGGGCGCCGGCAATACCCCCCTCGAGGTGTTCGCCGCCGTCTGTGAGCGCATGGGGGTCCACACCGGAGTCGATCTGTTTCGCTACATGGATGTGGCCGAGGATCTGGTAGTCCCGATGATGGACCACCCGATCCGGGTGGATCGCGATTCGCTCACCCTGGGCTATGCGGGAGTGTATTCCTCCTTTCTGTTGTTCGCGCAGCGTGCTGCGCTCCGGTACGGCGTCTCCGCCCGGGACATCCTGGTCGAAATGGGGCGTCGCAAGGCGGTTGGCGGACAGGAGGACCTCATCGAACAGGTCGCCCTCGAACTCAAGGAGACGTCATGACACAGGCCATTCAGTTCATCAACTTGAGTCCGATCGCCGAGACGGCACCCGGACGGTATTCACCGGTGCCTTCGGCCCCCCCCTTGAGCAGCATCGTGGCGGGAGCCCGCGACATCGTGCCGATCCTGCGCGAACGGGCCCAGGCCACCGAGGCGGCGCGCCGGATGTCGTCCGAGACGAGCGAGGCGTTCCGTCAGGCGGGCTTCTTCCGGCTGATGCAACCCGCACGCTATGGCGGTTATGAGTACGGATTCACCGGGTTCATTGACGTCATCTCTGAACTGGGCCGCGGGTGCACGTCTTCCGCCTGGTGCTGTGCCATCGGGGCCATCCATCAATGGCTCATCGCCGGATTTCCGGAAGAGGCCCAGGACGACGTGTGGAAGGCAGATCCGGATGCCTTTGCGTGCGTATCCTACGCGCCGACGGGAACCACCCAGGTGGTCGATGGAGGCTACCTAGTCCAAGGCCGGTGGCAGTTCGTGTCGAACGTCGACAATTCGGCGTGGGTCATCATCGGCGCGATCTTCCCGTCGGAGGACAAGGCGGCGCCGCCCGCGCCGGGATTCCTGCTGGTACCCAAGGCCGATTGGGTGGTGGAGGACAGCTGGAACGTCGCCGGGCAGGCGGGAACCGGTTCGAAGACCATCCTGATCGACAAGCCGACCTTCGTGCCTCAGCATCGCAAGGTCATGATCGCGCAACTGGCCTCGGGAACGGCGCCGGGCACCGCGATCAACAGCAATCGGATCTACCGCGTACCGATGCTGTCGGCGCTGCCGGTATGCCTGGTGTCACCCCTTCTGGGCACGGCCCTCGGGGCCGTGGAGGAATTCATCAACCTGTGCGGTACCCGGGTCACCCGAGGTGCCGTCGCGGGAGGCGGCAACCGTCTGAGTGAGTTCTTTCCGGTTCAGTCGCGGCTCGCGGAGGCCTCCGCCATGGCCGATGCGGCACGCCTGCTCATCTACCGGGACACGGCCGAAGTCGAGCAGTTGACGATGCTGGGCCAGACGCTCAGCGTCGATCAACGAATTCGCAATCGACGCGACCATGCTTTTGCGGCGCGGCTGGCGCGCGATGCGGTCGACACGCTGTTCGCGGCGGTTGGCGGCAGCGGCCTGGCGCTCGATCAGCCAATTCAACGGATGTGGCGGGACTCCAACGCCATCGTCAGGCACATTACGCTGAACTGGGACGCGGTATCGGCCATGGTGGGGCAGCACCTGTTGGGTCTCACGCCCAAGGGCCAGTACTAGCGGACGGGGAGGTCAGTCATGTATTCGTGGGCGCTCATCACGGGGGACAACCCCGTCACGATGGATGCACGTCTGTTCCGCCAGTCGCTGGGCGCGTTTCCGACCGGCGTGTGCCTGGTGACTACCGTCTCATCGGACGGCAAGCGCGAGGGCATGACCATCAATTCCTTCGCGGCGGTATCGCTGGCGCCGCCGCTCATCCTGTGGAGCATCCGCGACGAAGCCCGCAGCGCCGATGCCTTCGTGTCGAGCCGCCACTTCATCCTCTGCGTCCTGGCATCCTCGCAACGGTCGTTGGCCGAGCATTTCGCCAGGCCGGCGCCCGACAAGTTCGCGGGCTGGGAAACATCGTTCGGCGAGGGGCTGGCCGGCTGTCCCCGGCTGCACGAAAGCGTCGCGACCTTCGAATGCAGCACCTACTCGCGGCACCAGGAGGGGGATCACACCATTTTGCTCGGGCGGGTGGAAAGGCACGAGAAGCGCGCTCTGTCACCGATGATCCTGCACATGGGTCACATGGGCTCCCTGTGGGACCTGGCGGAGACGCTCGAGAAGCCTCAATGATCGTGCTGCGGGCCCCATGCCCCGCCGCCCACCCCCGTCGCCGCCTACCCACCGGGATCAGCGGTTGATGCGGTTTTCCTTGGCAAACACCCGGCTCATGACCTCGACGAGCGGAGGATCCGAAAAGTCGAACAGCGCACCGTTGCCAGTGATCCATTGGAAGGTGTGTTTCAGGCGCGTGATCTTCCACTGCCCATCGATCCGCTGGAAGGCGTTCTCGTACCAGCCATTCTGAACGTATTCGCTGGCACCCCCATCGGTCGGCTTCCAATGACTTGCCACCATGTAGATCGTGGCGCTGGCGCGATCGCCGTCGAGGATGACCGAGAAGTTCGAATACTGGTGATGTCGCCGCACCGGCGACAGGATCAGGTCGGCAAAACGCGTCCATAAATCGGCGTCGACGCGGACCTCCGGCTGACCGGTCAAGCGTTCGAAATCGACCAGCACCGTGTCGGCAAAGCAGCTCCGGTAGAGTTTCCAGTCGCCGAGATCCAGCGCCCGACCGAAGTTGAGCATGACCTGTTCGATCTCCCCCTTCGTCCAGAGAATGTCGAGCATCTGATCGCGTGACGGGGTGCGGGTCATCTCGGTCTCCCTCCTGTGTCGTCGGACGTCAATATTTCACGGAGAAACGCGCACCGAAGGTCCGGGGATCCTCGAGATAGGCGGTGGCGGGGCCCGGGACGCCGGCGGCGGCGGTTGCGGCGATCACGGCCTTGTTGGTGATGTTCTTGATCCACAGCCCGGCGGTCCAGGTCGTGGCGTCATAGGTCAGGGAGGCGTCGCCCTTGTTGGAGGCGGTCTGTTCAGTTCCCTTGTTGTGCACGTAGTCGGCGTACCAGGAGCTCTCGTACCGCCAGTCGATGTGCGCGCGCAGGGCGGCCGCGCCGAGCGGAATGTTGTGCGTATACCCGAACTGGGCGGTCGTGTCCGGTGCGTACGCCGGCTGCAGTCCATCGAAGCTCTTGCCGGTGGGATCGACGACATCGACGTTGCGCGCGTGGGAATAACCGATGTTGAGGTTGAGCTGATCGTCCCCGAGCACCTTGGCGAGCACGTCCAGCTGATTGCCCTTGATGACTACTTTGTCGCCGTTGAAAATCGAATTATAGGGTGCCGAAATGTCGTAGGACTGGATGATGAGATTGTGAAAATCGTAATAATAAATCTCATCGTTGATCTGCAGGCGGTCTTCGAGCCAGCGGGTCTTGATGCCGGCGGTGTACGATAGGAGGTGCTGCGGCTGCACTTCGTTGCTGTAAGTGGATGTGTTCGGCAGCGCATTGAAGGTGCCGGGCTGGTATCCGGTTTGGATGGTTGCGTACAGCATGGCCTTGGAGGTGAGGTCCTGCTCGACGCCGACCTTCCAGTCTATGTGGCGGTAGGTGTGATCGAACGTGTACGGCAGGCCGCCGAGGGCCACCACTTCATCCCCCGCGGCGGTCCGCTCCGTCGAGCTCGCACGGCCGCCCCCGATCAGCCGGAACGTGTCCGTTATGCTGTAGGTGGCCTGGCCGAACACGGAGTAACCGAGCAGCCGGTCCGCATTCACGTTGGTTTGATAGAACGAGAAAGGCAGGTTGGTGAACAGATACTCGGATCCGCTGTTCCGCGAATTGAAGTAGTAGAGGCCCCCGAGCCACTTCAACGGCCCCCCGCCGGTGCTCGACAGCCGTAGTTCCTGCGTCAGTTGGTTGTAGTGGGCCGTGTTGGTCGATTGGATCGCGCTCAGCCAGTACAGGGGGCGCGCATCGAGGTACAGATAGGACGGGAGATAACTGAGGACCGCCCCGTCGAACTGATAATCGATCTGTCCGCCGATCATGTCGGTCTTGTAATGGTTCCTTTCCGCATCGGTGGTGCCGAACGGGCCGGCGTATGCGCCGGTGCGTGTGTCGTTCCACGCATTGCCGTAGAAATAGCACATCTCGCAGTACGTGCCGGTGCCTGGGTTCGTGCCCTTGTTGACGAGATTTTCCGTGTGGCCATTCTTTTCGGCACCTTGTGCCCACAAGTAGATGGACAATCGGTCCGAGGGATTTATGACGGTCGACAACCGCAGGCTGATGTCGTTCTTCGAGTCGGCGCCGGTGACTTCGAACCCATCGTTGTAGGCGTAGTCGACGGCCGCCCGGAGCGCCACGGCGTCGGAGGCCTTGAGGTTTTGGGTGACCGTGACATGCACCGCCGAATAATTGCCAACCTCCAAGGTGGTTTCGCCGTCGTCGTTGAACCCCGGCTTCGTGGGAGTCAGATTGATCGTGCCGCCGATGGCGCTGCGACCGTACAGGGTGCCTTGCGATCCGGGGAGGATTTCGAGTTGGGAGACGTCGAAGAATGCCGCGCTGGTCGCCTCGCGCGGCAGGTAAATGCCCGCGAAATTGAACGCCACATTGGGCTCCACATTCGCAAAATCCAGGTTGGCGCCCACGCCGCGAATGAACACCTGGGTGTTGTTACCCTCCGCCTGGAAACGCACCGATGGAACGAGTTTCTGCGCCTCGCGCAGATCGGTGACCCCCGCGTCGAGCAGCGTGTCCGCCGAGATCACCGTAACCGCCGCCGGAGTCTTCTGCAGGCTCTGGGTGGTTTTTTCCGCGGTCACCGTGATCTCCATGAGCGAGTCCGCCGCCGAGGCATCCGCCGCGGCAGGTGCGGGCGCGGCCAGTGAACCATTGGCCACCGGCAGGCTGAGCACGGCTCCTCCCACCAACGTCGTGAATACCCGTCGTAACATGTGATCTTCCCCTCGTGCAGTTTTCATTGTGCTTTCAACGTCATGAAGTGCTTCCGGTACCAATCGCTCACCTCGATTCCGGTGGTCTGCCAGATGCCGGAATGGGACGCGATGTAGGCCAGGGCGGACTCGATGTGCTTCATGCGGAACGGGTGACCGGCGATGAACGGATGCACCGAGATCGACATGACGCGGGGCAGCTCGTTCGCCTCCTCATACAGGACGTCGAACTGATCTCGGATCATCTGTCCGAAATCCTGCGCCGGCGTGCCCTTTCCCATGATGGTGGGGACGTCGTTGAGTTCGAGGGTGTAGGGCATGGTCACGAGCGATCCGCGCTTGACCCGCATCTGCACGGGCAGTTCATCGTGTGCGTAGTCGGAGACGTATTCGATTCCGGCCTCCGCGAGCAGGTCGGGCGTGTCGAAGCTCTCGGCCAGACACATTCCGAGCCAGCCCTTGGGCCGGGTGCCGGTGGCCCGTTCGATGATGTCCAGATTGCGGGCGATGAACTCCCGCTGGTCTTCGACGCTCATCGTGGTGAGAATGCTCGTGTTGTTGTCGCCCTGTGCGCCCCATTCCCACCTGCGCAGATTTCCCTGGCGGATGATCTCCGGATATTCGCGGCAGACGTCACTGTTGAGATTGACGGTGCCGCGAAAGCCGTGGCGGTCCATGGCTTTCATGATGCGCCAGAGACCGACGCGATTCCCGTAGTCCCGCCAGCCATGATTGAGGATGTCCGGGGAGTACTGCATCGTCATCGGATAGACGGAATGCGCGAGCTTGGTCGAGCCGAACGGAACATGCTCGACGTTGACGTAGATCAATATCGCGAGCCGCTTGCCGCCCGGGAAGGGCACCGGCGTGCGATGAATGATCGGTTGAAAATCGTAGCGGGGCGACTGGGTCGACGAGGGTGATTGCACGCGATTGTCCATGATGAACTCCGGTGCGGGAACGGGCGCATCTTCAACTCCCGATTCCGGCTTTTTCTTGTCGAGCCTGTTTGTCATCGACGGATCGTCCGTCGGTGTGAAGCTACGGTAGCGTGGGCGGCACGCTCCGGCGAATGACGAATGGGAATAGAGCCTATTGCGTCCGTGAATAGCGCGGGGCGTGTGGCGCCGCCGGCCGAAATGCAGCGCCGACGTGGCCGGCAATATGCGTCTGGCGACTTGAATGTATGCCAAATGGACATGAGGCCGCCGGGTTTGACGGATCTACAATGCCGGGGACGCGGCGGCCGGGCGGGAGGGCATGCGGTTGGATACGGACTCGAAGCATTGGAGTTGTTACACCACGTCGCCCGAGGAAACGCTCGAAATCTTCGAACGTTCGCGGACGCGCTGTCCCGTGGCGCACAGCGACGAACACGACGGATTCCACATGCTGCTCAACTATGGCGACGTCAGGCGTGCCATGGGCGATCACCAGACGTATTCGTCCGAGCCCCAGGTTCTGCGGCCGATGCTGCCGCGAAAGCCCATACCGGCGCTCGAGATGGACCCGCCGCGGCACACGGCGTGGCGCTCGATCTTTGCCAGCGCAATCACCCCGAGGACGCCGTCCCTGCTGGAGCCCCTCGTGCGCGGCGACGTGAATCGTCACATCGACGGATTCATCCGCCGGGGCGGCGCGGACATCGTCAGGGAATTGTGTGAACCAGTCCCCGCGGAGACGATCTGTCGGCTGGTGGGCGTCGACGAGGCCCTGGTGCCCGAGGTGCGACGCACGGCGCTCGCCATGTTCGCGGCCCAGGGGAATCCGGAGGAGTTCGGGCTGCGTCAGGCGGAATTCGCCGAGGTCACGGTATCGGAGGTCATCTCACGGCGCACCCGGCCGCGGGCGGACTTCCTCACCCAGCTCGCATCGATGGAAGTCGAGGGCCGGATGTTGGACGAGAACGATTACGTGGGCTTGATGGCGGCGTTTCTCGGCGCGGGTCATCACAGTACGACGTCGGCGATGGCGAGCCTCATCTACGAAGTGTTTTCCAAGGCCGGCGTGCGCGACGCCCTGGCGAGGGACTCCGCCAACATCGTCCCGGCCGTGGAGGAAGCGCTGCGATTGCATCCGCCGTTTTTCGGCTTTTTCCGCCGAACGACGCGGCAGGTCACGGTCGCGGGCGTCGACATTCCCGGCAACAGCGATGTCTACATGGGCTGGGCTGCGGCGAACCGCGATCCGCAGGCGTTTCCAACGCCGGCGACGTTTCGACTCGACCGCGGTGTGAACCGGCATCTGTCCTTCGGTTTCGGGATACACACCTGTCCCGGCGCCGCGATCGCGCGCATGGAGCTTCGCGTCGTTTTGGAGGAGTTGTTGCGTCGTCTGCCGGATATGCGGTTGGGCGGGGGGGTGCCCCGCTATCAATTCGGCGGCGGCGATTACGCGTTCATCCCCACCTTGGAAGTGGTCTTCACAGGCATCGACACGGGCGCATCGGAGACGGAGTCATGATGGATCATCGCAACAGACTGAGCGGGAAAACCTGTGTGGTCACCGGCTCAGGCGGAAGCATAGGCCGGGCGACGGCTCTGCGCCTGGCGGCGGAGGGCGGCAACGTGGTTGGGTGCGACATCGCCGCCGCGAGTGCCGAGGAGACCGTGCGGCTCGTCGAGCGGGCGGGCGGCACGATGATGTCCGTACATCCGGCCGATCTGACGGACAAGGCGGAGTGCGAGAGGTTGGTGGCGGCCGCAGTGGCGCGCTTTGGCGGTATCGACGTGTTGTTCAACAACGGCGCGATGGCCTACTTCGCGTGGATCGGTCAGATGGACGACGACACCTGGTACAAGACCATCAACGAAGAGTTGAACATCGTTTTCTTGTTGACGCGGGCTGCGTGGCCCGAATTGATCAAGAGCAAGGGCGCGATCGTCAACACCGCGTCCATCTCCGCCTGGGCGGGAATCGAGCGTCTCCCGGGGTTGGCCCACGCGGCAGCCAAGGGAGGTGTGCTGTCGCTCACGCGGCATCTTGCGATGGAGGGGCGGCATCGCGGTATCCGTGCGAACTCCGTCTCCCCCGGCACCATTGAAACCAACCAGACGCGGTTCATCCTCGAGGATGCGGAGTGGTCGAAGCAGCAACTGGGCCGTGCGATGATGAACCGGATGGGGCAGCCCGAGGAGGTTGCGAGCGTCGTCGCGTTCCTGGCGAGCAGCGACGCGTCCTATGTGACCGGCGCGGACATCCGGGTCGATGGCGGCGTGCTGGCCTGGTGACCAGGCGCTTCGGATATCCGGTGGAATTGGACCAAATGACCGGTTGCCGCGAGCCGTCCGTCCAATGAAAATTGGCAATGGCTGGAATGCTGGATGGGCATAGTGGACCATTTTTGTGCGGTTATCCCCTAACGGCGCTAGAATGGGTCAGGGGGGAATTGCACTATGGTCTTCAGTCAGCTGGATCTGAATCTGCTGCGCGTGTTCGATGCCATTTTTCAGGCACGCAGCGTCACCGTGGCGGCTTCCAACCTTCACCTCACGCAACCGGCAGTGAGCAAGCAGCTCAACCGGCTGCGCGAGTTGCTCGATGATCCGCTGTTCGTCCGGACCAACGACGGCATGGCCCCGACGCTGCGCGCCGAGGCCTTGAGCGTGCCCATTCGTCAGGCCTTGAGCGAGGTCCGCAACGCCATGGAGCGGCAGCTGGGATTCAACCCCGAGCTCTCCGACCGGACGTTCCGGATATTCATGAGCGACCTCGGACAGATGGTCTTCCTGCCGAAGCTGCTCGATCTGGTCTCGCGGGAGGCGCCGAACGTCAACATCCATACGGTTCAGGTGCCGCCCGCGCGCATGCGAGCCGTCGCGCTGGAGTCCGGCGACGTTGATCTGGCTGTCGGTTATTTCGAAGAATTCGAGGGTTCCATCCGCCAGAAGGTATTGTTCGAGGAGCATTACGTCGGCATCGTGCGGGCCAATCATCCGACCATTCAACGGACTCTGTCGTTCGACCAATTTCTCGCAACCCCTCACCTCGTCTATCAGCCGTCCGGCGGCGGCCACGGATCCCAGGAAAGCGTCGTGCAAAAGGCGTTTTGGTCGGCCGGAGTCGAACGCCGCGTCGCGGTGCGGGTGGCGCATACGATGGGACTCACCTCGATCATATCGGGCACGGACCTGTTGGTGGTCGTGCCCTATCGGCTCGCGTTGGCCTGCGTGGCGCTGGTCGACGTCACGGTGCTGGAACTGCCGATCGAAATTCCCCGTTTTCCAATCGCGCAGTACTGGCATGAGCGCTTCCACACCGATCCGGGAAATCACTGGTTGCGCGACGTGTTCTCGCGGCTATACGGCGGTCACCGATCGATCGAGGAGCCGGTTTATTTCGCCCCCCAGGCGCTGGACGCCTGATGATCGCATGCCCTCGGTCGGATGCCCCGACTGTAGGAAGATGTCCGATAGCCGGTAAACCCCGCGGCCGACAGCGATTTCGACCGCAGCCGGCATAATCGCCCCTAGCGCGGCCTGTGCCGGATCAGCGATGTCGGAGGCGGTATGGTCGAGGTCGGAATGGTGGTGCCCGTCAGCTGTCCCGAGTGTGGTCGGGAGTGTCTCTGCGAACTGGGTGTGTCGACGGTCGCCGATGCACTCATCGCCGGCCGCCCCATACAGCTCCGGAGCAACTGTCACTCGCGGGCTTGGCAGGCGGATTTGGCGGAGCGCGAGCAACTCCGGGAATATCTGGCCGCGGCATGCATCCGATGCACTCCCGCGCCGGCCGACCCCGGTATCGCGACCCGCGAGAGACGGAGCACTCCGCTCCGGGTCTGCACCTATTCGGTCGTCATGCACATCGACGAACGCGCAGAATTCTCAGACATTCCGCGCAAGGTCAAGGTCAAGGTCGGGGACGGCCTGATGATGGGTGGCACTTCGGCGTCCTTCGCGGAAGGCCCTTAGACTTCATTGCAGCCTGGCGGCTGCGTCGGTCCCTCCGGGCAGCTTCAGCGACAGCCGGGTGCCCTTCGGCGCGTTGGGGCCGAGGGTGAGTTCTCCCCCCAGCGCTTCGGCCCGCTCACGCAAGCCGAGCAGACCGAGAGACTGGGGCTTTCGCCGGAAGCCCGCCGGAATGCCCACTCCATCGTCGGTGACACTCAGGACGACCTGGTCGCCGTCCATATGCAGCGCGATGTCCACGGTACTCGCCATCGCGTGCTTGGCGATGTTCGTCAGGGCCTCCTGGGCGGCGCGGAACAGGAGCAGCCTGGCGGATTCACCCAGGGGCGGAAGGGCTTCTCCTTCGACGACATGAATCTTCAAGTTCGAACGCGCCGCGAAACGGCGCGCATGTTGCGCGATGACGGCGCCGATTTCGAAGCAATCGAGCCCCACGGGCCGCAGATCGTTGGCGATCGTCCGCGTGTCGTCCATGCACTTTGCAATCGAGCGCCGCAGTTCCTCGAAGGCCTGGGTCATGGCGGTGCGTCGTTTCGTTCGTCCAGCCAGATGATCGATGGCCAGCTTCATCGCGAACAGGTCCTGGGCGATCCCATCATGAAGTATGACCGCAACGGCGCGGCGCTCCTCCTCGCGTACGGTCTCCAGGCGCCGCGCGAGCTGCCGGATTTGATCGCGGGACCGGCGCAGCTCTGTGATGTCGAAGGCCAGGGCATACAGCCCCGCGATGCCCTTCTCGTCGATCTCCGGGACGAAAAAGGAGTTGGTGTACCGCACGTTGCCGTCGTCCGCGTCGTCAGCCTGTTCGGCCGAGACCTGATCGCCCTGCAGCGCCTGGTCGATGAAGGGCCGGGCTTGTTGGAACCGCCGCTTACCCATGATCTCCCGCATGTGGACCCCCGTCATTTGATCCGCCCGAAAGCCGAACTGGGATCGCGCGGTGGTGTTGGCGAAGCGATTCCTGAGGTCCAAGTTCCACGAGGTGATGCTGGCGGGGACGGCATTCAATATGGTCACCAGTTCGGCGTGCGCGCCACGAAGCGCGGCGCTCAATTGCTCGCGTTCAGTGACATCGTGGCCGAGCGCATAAACGCCGACGACCGTGCCGGTTTCGTCATGGTCGGGCAGATAGGCGACCTCGAATTGGCGGGCCGCACCTTGAAGTGTCAGCTCGACCACGACGTGCGCCGCCTCGCCGGCCAGCGCATTCTGGCGCGCCCCATAGGAATGCCGGTAAAGGTCCTCCCCGAGAAAGGCCATGGCGGATGTGCCGATCGGGTCACCCCGGTGAGCCACGAGATCCTGGAAAACGTGGTTCGCGAACTGTATTTTTCCGTGCCGATCGTGGTAGGCGATGGCCATGGGTATGTTTTCGGCGATCTTATGCAGCCTATGTTCGGTCGCTCGGCGCCGCTCCTTCTCGATCTCGAGCTCCCGTTTGAAGAGCGCGACCTCGATCATGC
>Ga0182030_10005902_pt1 | contig 25924 bp, 29 predicted proteins | sample 812S3MmetaG_FD_121299 | JGI IMG/M metagenome (GOLD analysis project Ga0182030, IMG submission 121299) | Permafrost microbial communities from Stordalen Mire, Sweden - 812S3M metaG (Illumina Assembly) | ecosystem: Environmental > Terrestrial > Soil > Wetlands > Permafrost | place: Sweden...
AGATAGTCCAGATAGTCCGCCGTATTTTGTCCTGGGCGATAGCCAGGAATAAAACCACCGTTCTTCTTCAGGTTTTCAGCCGTATCCTCAGGATTGAAAATGATCGAGGTGTAGAAGAAAGCAAAGAATGTGATCATGGCAACGAACACGACGTAGTAAAGCGGCTGACCATGGCCGAGATGGCTGGCAATATGACTGAAGAAACCGGTTCCACCTTCTGCAGGCATAAAGGTCATGATCGAACCTGGGATACCCAACAATGCGCTGGCAAAGATAGGGGGAATCACGCCTGAGCTATTAAGCTTAATTGGCAGGTGCGTAGATTGACCACCGAAGACCTTGTTGCCGACTTGTCGTTTCGGATATTGCACGATCACGCGCCTTTGAGAGCGCTCCATAAAGACGATAAATGCAATCACGGCCAGAGCCATAAACAAGATACCCATGATAACCACGGGAGACAGTGCACCTGTACGTCCCAGTTCCAAAGTCGAAACAATGGCATGCGGCAAGTTCGCAACGATACCCGAGAAGATAATCAGGGAAATACCATTACCGACACCACGGCTGGTGATCTGCTCACCGAGCCACATTAGGAATAGCGTACCGCCCGTAAAAGTTACAGTCGCAACAACGCGGAAAAGCATACCTGGCACAACCACAGCCGGGCCAAAATCTCCATGCATGGATTCCAGACCAACGGACATAAAGTAACCCTGTATAGCCGCTAAGAAGACAGTACCATAACGCGTATACTGGTTAATTTTTTTACGACCTGACTCGCCTTCTTTCTTGATCGCTTCAAGAGTGGGAGAGACCACAGTCATCAACTGCATAATAATGCTCGCCGAGATGTATGGCATAACGCTTAGCGCTAAAATACTCATACGGCCCAAAGCGCCGCCTGAAAAACGGTTAAAAATACCTAAAATGCCTGAAGAGTGTTTAGAAGTGAATTCCGCCATAACGGCTGGATCGATACCAGGAAGAGGGATATATGAGCCAAGCCTATACACGACCAAAGCTACAAGCGTAAACCATAAGCGTTTTTTTAAGTCTTCGGCTTTAGCTAGTGAGCTAAAATTGATATTTGCAGCGAGCTGCTCGGCCATCGATGCCATGTAAAATCCCCTTTAGTAGATCGACCAACCTGGTGTCAGCTATAATGGTCAGCAACCGTACCTGAATACTCAGATAACAGTTTACTGACCACCGATTACTCTCTACTGATCACTGGTTGCCGCAGATAATACCTTAACAGTACCCTTAGCTTTTTCAATCGCTTTAATTGCAGAAGCAGATGCTCTATCCACCTCGATGTTTAAAGCTGTTTTTAGGTCACCACTGGCAAGAATTTTGATAATCTTGCTGCCGCTGGCTAGACCGATTTGTGACAAAAGATCCTTGTCCACAACCTTTTTAGCATCGATTTTACCTGCATCAACGAACTGCTGCAAGCGACCGGTGTTGATCACATCAACTTCAGTCTTAAAGATGTTAGTGAATCCACGCTTTGGTAGACGACGAATAATTGAATTCTGCCCGCCTTCAAAAGCATCAATGGCTACGCCCTTACGAGCCTTTTGACCCTTGTGACCTGCACCAGATGTCTTACCTGTGCCTGAACCAATACCGCGGCCAACGCGCTTGCGGTTTTTAGTAGAACCAGGATTATTTGCTAACTCATTTAATTTCATTTTATTCGACCTTACTCAACACGCAGCAAATGCTTAACTTTTTCGATCATACCGCGCACGGAAGGAGTATCCTCCAGAACACGAGTGCGATGCATCTTATTCAGTCCAAGACCAATAAGTGTTAGCCTCTGGTCATCAGTCCTGCGTACGATGCTCTTGATCTGAGTCACAGTTACCGTTTTTTTTGCAGAATTAGACATCTTCGCTTACCTCTGTTTTATCGCTGGTATCACCCTTGTTGCGCTTAGAAACGATTTCACTCGGTTTCTTACCACGCTTAGCAGCAATCTGCCTAGGGGAACAAACACGCATTAAACCATCAAAAGTCGCACGAACCATGTTATGGGGATTCGCACTACCAAGGGATTTACTGACAATATCCTGGATTCCCAACGCCTCAAAAATGGCACGCATAGGCTTACCAGCAATGATACCGGTACCTGGAGGTGCCGAACGTAAGTATACTCGCCCTGCTCCGCTATGTCCTTCGATATCGTGGTGCAATGTACGACCTTCGCGCAAAGCAATCTTGACGAAGCTCTTCTTGGCATCATCAGTCGCTTTTCGGATAGCATCGGGCACTTCGCGAGACTTACCAGTTCCAAAACCAGCACGACCACGTCCATCACCAACAACTACGAGAGCTGAGAAGCCAAAACGGCGTCCACCCTTTACAACCTTAGCAACACGGTTGATGCTCACTAGTCTTTCAACTAGTTCATCATCTTTTTGCTCTTTATCAGCTGATCTTTCGTTTCTTTTATTCGACATTTGTATCAATCCTAGAATTTAAGTCCGCTCTCACGTGCTGCATCCGCCAGGGCCTTAATACGACCATGGTAAAGATACGCGCCTCGATCAAAAGCAACTTCAGAAACACCCGCTTTAACAGCACGCTCTGCTATGAGCTTACCAATCGTGGTCGCTGCGCCTACGTTACTCTTAGACTTTAACTTGCTACGCAGATCTTTCTCAAGCGTGGAGGCACAAGCCAACGTCTTACCGTTTACATCGTCAATAATCTGCGCATATATGTTCTTATTCGAGCGAAACACCGACAAACGAGGGCGCCCAGTTGAGCTAGCTCGTAGCTTAGTACGCACACGAAACTGACGGCGCAACATACCTTGTAAATTACTCATTTCTTTTTACCTTCTTTACGTAGGATATATTCACCCTCATACTTGACACCCTTGCCCTTATAAGGCTCCGGTCCACGGTAAGAGCGAATTTCAGCAGCAACCTGACCGACTTTTTGACGATCGGCACCCTCAACCTGAATCAATGTTGGCTTCTCGCACGTAATCGTAATTCCCTTCGGTACAGGGTATTTAATCTCATGACTGTAACCTAGCTGTAAAATCAAATCGCTTCCTTGCAATGCAGCACGATAACCTACACCGTTAATCTCAAGCCGCTTTTTAAAGCCCTGACTCACGCCGACTACCATATTCATGATATTATTTCGGGTCGTGCCCCACATAGCTTGCGCTTGCTTACTATCATCAACAGGCGATACCTTCACCGCACCATCCGCATTTTCAACTTTGACATATTTAGTCAAAGACAAAACAAGCTGGCCCAGCTTTCCTTTTACTGTTATTTCCTTATCACTCAGCTGGCAATCGACGCCGGCTGGTATAGGAACAGGGTTTTTTCCAACACGTGACATATCTGATTCCTAAAAAATCTTGCAAATTATTTCGCCGCTGGCATTTTCACGGCGAGCTTCACCGTCAGACATAACGCCTTTGGAAGTCGATACAATCGAAATTCCCATGCCATTATAAACGAGAGGCAAATCCTCTACCGTCGAATATACACGACGACCAGGCTTAGAAACGCGGTGAATCTCCTGGATGACCGACTGGCCATCACGGTACTTAAGTTCGATCTTAAGTTCCTTCTTAGTAGCATCATCTACGATTTCATTATAACCGCGAATATAACCTTCATTTTTCATAACTTCAAGTATACGCATGCGCATTTTTGAAGATGGAGAGTTCACCGATGACTTATTGCGCATAATCGCATTGCGTATGCGGGTAATCATATCTCCAATTGGATCGCTCATTGCCATTACAAATATCCCTCTACCAACTTGCTTTTGTCATACCGGGTATAACGCCCTGAAGTCCTAGTTCACGAATAGCTATACGTGAAAGCTTAAACTTGCGATAGTTACCGCGAGGCCTACCAGAAAGCTCGCAACGCAGCCTTACTCGAATTCTACAACTGTTCCGTGGCATCTCAGATAATTTGGCCATAGCAGCATATCGCTCCTCAGTGGTCAGATTCTTATCACGGAAGATTGTACGTAAATTGGTGCGGCGATTCTCATAACGATCCGCCAACCTTTTACGACGATTGTTTTTCTCAATTGAACTTTTCTTAGCCATACTGATTACCCGATTAACTTGAAAAAGGCATGTTGAAACCACTCAACAGCGCTTTTGCTTCTTCATTCGTCTTTGCAGACGTAACGATGATTATATCCATTCCGCGAACCTTGTCGACCTTATCATAATCGATTTCAGGGAATATCATTTGCTCTTTGACGCCCATGGCAAAGTTCCCGCGACCATCAAAGCTCTTTGGCGAAATGCCACGAAAGTCTTTGATACGAGGCATTGCAATGTTGATAAGGCGATCCAGAAACTCATACATGCGTTCTTTGCGCAAGGTAACTTTCACACCAACAGGCATCTCTTCACGTAGCTTAAAGCCCGCAATGGACTTCTTTGCCTTCGTCACGATTACCTTCTGACCTGCAATAAGCTCAAGGTTTGCAACCGCTCCCGCAAGCTTTTTATTATCAAGAGCTGCTTCACCGCAACCCATATTAATGACAATCTTTTCTAGCTTAGGAGCCTGCATTACGTTTTCATATGAAAACTTCTTTATCAGCTCAGGCTGAATCGTCTCGATATACTGTTGTTTTAAACGTGCCATTGTTATGCCTAATTATTCTCTATGGTAGAACCAGATTTCTTCGCTACGCGAATCTTGCTTCCATCCTTCATGATTTTACGTCCCATACGAGTCGGCTTACCAGACTCAGGATCGCGATGCATCACATTGGATACATGAATGGATGCCTCTTTTGCCACAACTCCACCCTGCGGATTTACCGCCGATGGCTTCGTATGCTTTTTAACCACGTTTACACCGCGGACTAAAACTCTTTGTTCTTCAGGATATACCCGAATCACTTCGCCTTCGCGTCCCTTGTCTTTACCGGCGACTACGATAACCGTATCACCACGACGTACATGTAATTTAGTCGCCATTACAAAACCTCCGGAGCCAAAGAAATGATCTTCATAAAACCAAGCGAACGCAATTCACGAGTCACAGGGCCAAAGATACGTGTGCCAATGGGCTCGCGGTTGTTGTTAATGAGTACAACAGCGTTGCGATCAAAACGTGTCTGCGTTCCATCAGGACGACGCACGGGATAAGTGGTGCGAACGACAGCTGCCTTCAACACATCACCCTTCTTAACGCGCCCCCTAGGGATCGCGTCCTTTACTGAAACGACAATCACGTCACCGACCTTAGCACTGGTTTTCTTAGAACCACCAAGTACCTTAATGCACTGAACTTCACGTGCACCTGAGTTGTCAGCAACATCCAGCCTAGTTTGCATCTGGATCATTTTTTTCTAGCCCTTTTCTAACAATTTCTAAACTCCTATCCGGAGTATCATTTATATCGTCTTACCGGTCATCCGAAGCTGATATATTAAAATACATCTTGTTCCGCTGTCCGATCTTCCACGTATCTGATACTCTTTATGAGAGTTACCCGTACCCACTTAGGAGATACTATTTCTGAGTAGTAACATAAATAGTTATGTTATCACTACCCATTTTTTACGCTTTGATATGGGAGGACATTCTTGTATCCGGACCACATCTCCAGCCTTACACGCATTAAGCTCATCATGAGCAGCAAACTTGCGCGCACGCCTAACGAACTTTTTGTAAATCGGGTTCATTTCCATGCTCTCAACTCTTACAATCACGGTCTTATCCGACTTATCGCTTACTACGATTCCTTCAAACTCACGACGAGGCATTACTTAGCTCCTTTGTAAGTTTTTTCGCCTAAGATAGTCTTGATGCGCGCTATTTGTCGGCGTACTTGACGCACACGCATGGGCGAGTTCAATTGATCATAAGCTTTTTGAAACCTTAGATTCATTTGCTCCTGCTTGAGATTTCTCAATTCCTGAGTCAACTGATCTTTGGTTTGGTTACGAATTTCTTGTGTTAACAACATCTATATACTCCTTTAGCCTTCCCTGGAAATGAACCGAGTATGAATCGGTAGCTTTGCAGAGGCTAGTTCAAAAGCGCGGCGCGCCAGTTCTTCAGGAACACCATCAAGCTCAAACATAATTCTGCCTGGCTTAACACGGGCTACCCAGTATTCTGGACTACCTTTACCTTTACCCTGACGCACTTCCGCCGGCTTCTTAGATACAGGTACGTCTGGAAATATACGAATCCAAACGCGACCAGCACGCTTCATGTGCCTAGTAATAGCACGACGAGCGGCTTCTATCTGTCGCGACGTAATACGCGCGGGCTCGGTCGCCTTTAATCCAAAAGAACCAAAGTTAAGAGCCGTACATCCCTTGGCGTCGCCATGGATGCGGCCCTTATGGGCCTTTCTGAATTTAGTCTTCTTAGGGAATAACATCTCATCAACCCTTATTACTTATTTGCTTGCTGATCTTGCGAACGGCGCTCGCGTGCCATCGGATCATGCTCAAGAATTTCACCCTTGAAAATCCAGACTTTTACACCACATGCACCGTAAGTAGTGAATGCCGTGCCAACACCATAATCTACATCTGCACGTAGAGTATGCAAAGGAACTCGGCCTTCACGGTATTCTTCCGTACGCGCGATTTCAATACCACCCAAGCGACCAGAACACATAATACGTATTCCTTGTGCGCCGAGTCTCATCGCCGTCTGTATGGAGCGCTTCATTGCGCGCTTGTAGCTCACACGACGTTCCATCTGTTGGGCAATGTTTTCAGCTACCAGTTTAGCATCTAGCTCTGGCTTACGGATCTCAACGATGTTAAGAGTGACCTCTGATTTCATCAACTTAGATAATTCAGACTTCAGCTTCTCGATGTCGCCGCCGCGCTTACCAATTACAATTCCGGGCTTAGCCGCATGAATTGTAATAATTGCTTTCTTAGCCGGACGCTCAATAATAATTCGCGCAATACCCGCAGACTTTAGACGGTCCGTTATAAACTTACGTATGCGTATATCATCCTGCAGCATCTGTGCATAATCTTTACCGGCAAACCAACGTGAATCCCACGTACGGTTAATGCCAAGGCGCATACCATTCGGATTAACTTTTTGTCCCATTTAAACTGCTTCCTTGCGCTCTGTAAGCTGTATGCGTACGTTGCTATATGGCTTTATGACACTCATTCCGCGTCCTCTTGCCCTGGCTCTGAATCTCTTCATTGTGAAGGCCGTACCAACTATAGCTTCGCTAACAAACAAGCTGTCAACGTCTAAGTTATGATTGTTCTCCGCATTAGATATAGCAGATTCTAGAACCTTTGCAATCTCATTTGCAATGCGCTTGCGACAAGTCGTCAAGCGATCAAGAGCATCAGCCACATGACAGCCACGAATCAAACCTAATACCAAGTTCGCTTTACGAGGGCTTGTGCGGATCGCACTAGCGCTTGCAAAAGCGGTTTTATCATCTCGTTTCAATGTCTTGGCCATCATTAGCCTCTTTTCGCTTTCTTTTCACCAGCATGGCCATAATAAGTGCGCGTTAATGAAAACTCACCAAATTTATGACCAATCATGTCCTCAGTTACAAACACGGGAATAAACTTATGCCCGTTATGCACACCAAATGTTAAACCTACGAAATGTGGCAGAATCGTAGAACGACGCGACCACGTCTTTATCACTTCTTTACGTCCAGAAGCACGTACCGTTTCTGCCTTTTTAAGCAGATAACGATCCAGAAATGGGCCTTTCCAAACAGAACGAGACAATTGTTAACTCCTTACTTCCTTGACCTACGACGGATGATAAATTTATCCGTAGTCTTGTTATGACGTGTCTTCTTACCCTTAGTAGGCTTACCTGTCGGCGAAACTGGGTGACGACCACCTGAAGTCTTACCTTCACCACCACCATGTGGGTGGTCTACAGGGTTCATGGCCACACCGCGTACGGTGGGTCGGCGACCCATCCAGCGAGAACGACCAGCTTTACCAAGCTTCACGTTTTTGTTGTCTGCGTTTGATACGGCACCAACAGTTGCGATGCATTCACTAGGAACGACACGAACCTCACCAGAGGATAGCTTCAACTGCGCCAAATCACCATCACGACCAACAATCTGTACATAACTACCAGCAGAACGACCTAGTTGTCCACCTTTTCCTGGTTTCATTTCAACATTATGTACGATTGTACCAATTGGGATACTTCTGAGCCTCAAGGCGTTACCGACTTTTATATCAGCATTATCGCCAGAAACTACCTTATCACCAACGCTCAACCTTTGTGGCGCCAAGATATAGGATAGTTCACCATCCTCATAGCGGATCAAGGCAATGAATGCCGTACGGTTGGGATCGTATTCGATACGTTCTACCGTTGCAGGCACATTTAGCTTATTGCGTCTAAAGTCAATGAAGCGGTATCTTTGCTTGTGTCCGCCACCTTGGTGACGTACTGCGATAACACCATGGCTACGGCCGCCATTCCTTTTTTGACCTACAACGAGAGACTTCTCAGGCTTACCCTTCCAAAGACTAGACTTGTCTACCAAGACCAGTCCACGCGTCGAAGGTGTCACCGGATTATATGTACGTAATGCCATTTTTTTACAATCCAGAACTCAAATCAATTTTCTGACCGCTAGCTAATCTGACGATCGCTTTCTTCACGTCGTTTCGTTTACCTAAACGACCCTTGAAACGCTTAACCTTACCCTTAAGATTGAGCGTGTTTACCTTTTCTACCTTAACTTTATACAAAGTTTCAACAGCAATTTTAATATCTTGCTTGGTAGAGTTATTGGCAACCTTAAATGTATACTGATTATTTTCGCTCGCAACCGTTGATTTCTCAGTGATTACCGGGGCGCGAATAACATCAAACACCGACAGGCTATTTGCTTTAACAGTTGCTAACTTCATTTCAATCGACCCTCAACTTTTTCAATAGCAGCTTTCGTCAGGATCAGATTTTCGCGTCTCAAAATGTCATAAACGTTCAATCCCTGATGAGGAAGAGCATCTATGCCAATGATGTTTGAAACCGCATTCGCAAAATTAGCGTCAATCTGGTCCGCGTCAATAAACAGAGCCGACTTAAAACCAAAGTTTTCTAGCACTTTTGCTAGATCTTTAGTCTTATTGGACTTCAACTCCAACGAATCAATAACCGTCAAGGTACCCGATTTCGCCTTAATAGACAATGCTGTTTTCAAGCCTAGTGCTCTAATTTTCTTAGGAAGCTCATGACTATGATCACGAACAACAGGTCCGAATATAGTCGCTCCTCCGCGGAAGATTGGAGAACGCAGTGTACCCGTACGAGCACGACCCGTTCCCTTCTGGCGCCAAGGCTTCTTGCCTGTGCCGCTCACCTCAGAGATAGTCTTCACTTTATGGTTACCACTGCGGCGCTTAGCTAGCTGCCAGCGTACCACGCGATGCAAAATGTCTTTGCGCTCAGGTAGACCAAAAACCTCGTCCGATAATGTAACGGAAGCTACTGTCTTATTCTGAATATCTTTAACATCTATTTTCATTCTGATTCCCCACCTTCTTTTGCAGGCTTAGAGTCTGCAGAAGCTTCAACAGGAGCAGCCTCAACCTGAGTTTCCTCAGATACAGCCACATCCACAGCTTCCTGCTCAGGCACAACAGCCTCAGCTTCCTTAGTAGGTGCCGGAGCCGCTTCAGCTTCCTTAGTAGGCGCCGGAGTTGCTTCAGCTTCCTTAGTAGGTGCCGGAGTCGCCTGAGCTTCTGTAGAAGCTAGTACTGCTGCATCCGTAACGTCCTGCACTGGCGCAGCTTCAGTTTCCTTTGCCGCAGACTCAGGCTTTGCTGAACTCAGAATTGCTGCTGGAAAAGGGGCTTCTTTTGAGAGCGCTTTTTTAACTGCATCTGAAAGCAATATGGTTGAACCTTTGTGTCCTGGCACTGCTCCTTTAACAAGGATTAGTCCACGCTCTTTGTCCGTAAGCATAACCACTAGGTTTTGCTTCGTGACTTGAGTGTTACCCATATGACCAGCCATCTTCTTGCCTTTCCAGACCTTGCCGGGATCCTGACATTGACCAGTTGATCCGTGGCTACGGTGAGAAACCGATACACCATGGCTGGCACGCAGACCCGCAAAGTTGTGGCGCTTCATAACGCCGGCAAAACCTTTACCGATGGTCACACCGGTCACATCCACAAATTGGCCAGGTACAAAATGATCAACGGTGATAATATCACCAATGTTCAGCATTGCATCTTCAGAAACTCGAAACTCGACAAGCTTCTTCTTAGGCTCGACCTTTGCTTTAGCATAATGGCCACGCATTGCTTTTGTTACGCGATTCGCTTTTGCCTTGCCGGTGCCGATCTGAACTGCTGTATAGCCGTCCTTTTCATTACTGCGCAGGCTAACCACTTGGCATTCATCCATCTGCAGAACGGTTACAGGAACATGTTCGCCCTTTTCCGTCAGGAGACGTGTCATACCTAGCTTTGTTGTAATAATTCCAGTCCTCATAATCGACTCACTCTAGACTTTGATTTCAACGTCAACGCCGGCTGAGAGCTCTAACTTCATTAGAGCATCCACAGTTTGCGGCGACCAATCTACGATATCAAGCATGCGCTTATGAGTACGAATCTCAAACTGCTCACGTGACTTCTTATCGATGTGCGGCGAGCGGTTCACGGTAAACACTTCACGCCTTGTGGGCAAAGGTACGGGGCCACGAACCACCGCACCGGTGCGCAGAGCTGTATTAATAATTTCCCGTGTAGACTGATCCAGTAACCTGTGATCAAAAGCCTTCAATCGGATTCGTATATTCTGTGTTTCCATGATTACTCGCCGTCTTTCAACAAATTACATTACTTAATAATTTTGGTAACGACACCCGCACCAACCGTACGTCCACCTTCGCGAATTGCGAACCGCAGACCGTCATCCATCGCAATGGGAGCTTGCAGCTCAACATTTAAACGAATAGTATCGCCGGGCATTACCATTTCCGTACCTTCAGGAAGCTCACAAGATCCTGTGACGTCCGTTGTACGGAAGTAGAACTGTGGACGATAGTTCGAGAAGAATGGTGTGTGACGACCACCTTCATCCTTGGTCAAGATATAGCACTCACCTTCGAACTTCGTGTGAGGAGTGATCGTCTTGGGGGCTGCCAATACCTGGCCGCGCTCAACATCATCACGAGCAACACCGCGGAGCAATACGCCCACGTTATCACCTGCTTCACCAGTACCAAGCTCCTTACGGAACATTTCTACGCCTGTTACCACGGACTTAACTGTGTCCTTGATACCAACGATTTCAACTTCGTTACCTACGTTTACCACACCGCGTTCAATACGGCCAGTAACAACTGTACCACGACCGGAAATTGAGAACACATCCTCAATTGGCATCAAGAATGGACGATCTTTATCGCGTTCTGGCTGAGGAATGTAACGATCAACTTCTGCCATCAGCTTCAGAATTGCTTCCTTACCAATTGCATCATCGCGACCTTCAAGAGCTGCCAATGCTGAACCAGATACAATGGGAATCTCGTCGCCGGGGAAGTCATACTTGGACAACAACTCACGAATCTCAAGTTCAACCAACTCAACAAGCTCAGGGTCATCAACCATGTCAATCTTGTTCAGGAACACAACGATCGAAGGAACACCAACCTGGTGAGCCAAAAGAATGTGCTCGCGAGTCTGAGGCATAGGTCCATCGGACGCACTCACAACCAGAATAGCGCCATCCATCTGAGCAGCACCGGTGATCATGTTCTTCACATAGTCCGCGTGTCCTGGGCAGTCAACGTGCGCATAGTGGCGATTTGCTGTCTCATACTCAACGTGTGAGGTCGCAATTGTAATACCACGAGCTCGCTCCTCTGGTGCATTGTCGATCTGATCGAATGCACGGAACTCTGCGCCGCCCTGCTCTGCTAGCACCTTCGTGATCGCAGCCGTCAATGTTGTCTTACCATGGTCAACGTGACCAATCGTTCCGATGTTACAGTGCGGCTTATTCCGCTCAAACTTTCCTACAGCCATTTTTCAGCCCTTTCTTTCGATAATAAATTATGCCTTTTGACTTATCTCATCAGCAACATGTTGTGGAACCTGTGCGTAATGATCGAATTGCATGGTGTACTGTGCACGTCCCTGGCTCATTGAGCGCAGGTTATTCACATAGCCAAACATCGTAGCAAGCGGAACCTTAGCGGACACCACACGAGCATTTCCCCTGGAATCCATGCCAGATACTTGTCCTCGACGACTATTTAGGTCACCAATGATATCACCCATATATTCTTCAGGGGTAACAACTTCTACACTCATGATAGGCTCTAGAAGACAAGCGCCTGCTTTTTTCATCGCTTCGCGGAACGCAGCCCTAGCTGCAATTTCGAAAGCAAGCACGCTCGAGTCGACGTCATGATAAGCACCATCTACTAAAGTGGCCTTAAAGTCAATCACTGGAAATCCTGCCAGCGCACCTGAATCAAGTGCCGAGCGGAATCCCTTTTCAACGCCTGGGATGTATTCACGAGGAACAGATCCACCAACGATCTTGCTTACGAACTGAAAACCCTCACCGGGCTCCAGTGGCTCGAAGTCTACAATAATTCTCGCGAATTGACCAGCACCACCGCTCTGCTTCTTGTGGGTATAATCCACCTGAGCCTTCTTGGTGATTGTCTCACGATAAGCAACCTGAGGCGCGCCAACGGTTGCATCAACTTTAAATTCACGCTTCATGCGGTCAACGATAATCTCTAGGTGCAATTCACCCATACCCTTGATCACTGTCTGACCTGATTCAGGATCAGAAGCAACACGGAAAGAAGGATCTTCCTGAGCGAGTCGCGCCAGTGCGTTACCCATTTTTTCTTGGTCTGCCTTAGTCTTAGGCTCAACAGCCACTTCGATAACAGGCTCTGGGAATTCCATACGCTCAAGCACTACCGGCTTGAGAGGATCACACAAAGTCTCACCCGTGGTTGTCGCTTTTAAACCGCAAAGCGCAACAATGTCGCCAGCTTTTGCTTCTTTAATATCTTCACGACTATTCGCGTGCATAAGCAACATACGGCCAACACGCTCTTTTTCGTCCTTAACAGAGTTCAGAACATAGCTACCAGCGGCGAGGGTACCAGAGTAGATACGAACGAATGTCAAAGAACCAACGAACTGATCCGTCATAATTTTGAAAGCCAGGCCTGCAAACGGCTCGGTTACTTTTGGCTCTCTCATTACCTTCTCATCGCCACGAATGTTGGTGCCTTCAACAGCACCCTTATCTAGAGGAGATGGCAAATAATCCACAACCGCATCCAGCATCGGCTGAACGCCCTTATTCTTAAAGGCAGAACCGCACAGCACGGGCACAAAAGCAGAAGCAATCGTTCCCTTACGTATGCAACGCTTCAAAGTCGCTTCATCAGGCTCCTGTCCTGAAAGATACGCCTCAAGCGCCTCATCATCCTGCTCAACAGCAAGCTCAACGAGGTTAGCTCGGTATGTCGCTGCCTTTTCCTTAAGATTAGCCGGAATCTCTTCATCTCTGAAGCTCGCACCCAGGGATTCATCATCCCAGATAACAGCCTTCATTCGAACTAGATCAACCACACCTACGAAATCGCTCTCAATGCCGATAGGCAGTTGAAGTACCAAAGGCACTGCGCCCAATCGATCGACCATCATATCAACGGTGCGATAAAAGTTTGCACCGGTACGATCCATTTTGTTCACAAAGCACATACGAGGAACGTGGTATTTATCAGCCTGACGCCATACGGTTTCAGACTGAGGCTCAACACCTGCAACGCTGTCAAAAACAGCTACAGCTCCATCCAACACTCTCAAAGAGCGCTCAACCTCAATGGTGAAGTCCACGTGTCCAGGCGTATCAATAATGTTGATACGATGGTCACGCCAGAAACAAGTCGTTGCAGCGGATGTAATCGTAATTCCGCGCTCTTGTTCCTGTTCCATCCAGTCCATAGTCGCTGCACCTTCATGCACTTCACCGATCTTATAAGAACGGCCAGTGTAGTAAAGTACGCGCTCAGTTGTTGTTGTCTTTCCTGCATCGATGTGGGCCATAATCCCAATGTTTCGATACATATCGAGTGGAGCTTGTTGCATTCTAATATCCTACCAGCGAAAGTGTGCAAATGCTTTGTTGGCATCTGCCATTTTATGTGTATCTTCGCGTTTCTTAACGGCAGCCCCAATATTCTTGGAAGCATCCATCAATTCACCAAACAGGCGATCCTGCATTGTCTTTTCACGGCGCTTACGTGCCATGTCAATCAGCCAACGAATGGACAATGCTTGAGCTCTTTCCGAACGCACTTCCATAGGCACCTGGTAGGTCGCACCACCAACACGGCGGGAGCGAACTTCAAGTGCAGGTCGCACGTTTGTCAGAGCTAAGTGGAAAAGCTCTATTGGGTCTGAACCCGCCTTTTGGCTCATCTGGTCCAAAGCACCATATACAATGCTCTCAGCAACGGATCTTTTTCCGTCCCACATCAAGCAGTTAATGAATTTAGCGAGTATCGGATCACCAAACTTAGGATCCGGCATTACTTCGCGTTTTACAGCAGCACGACGACGTGACATTTAAAATTACTCCTACTTAGGACGCTTAGCGCCATATTTGGATCGACCTTGCTTACGATCCTGGACGCCCTGTGTATCCAATGTTCCTCGAATAATGTGGTAACGAACACCAGGCAAGTCAGGTACACGACCACCGCGAATCATCACAATGGAGTGCTCTTGCAAATTGTGGCCTTCACCAGGAATGTATCCCGTCACTTCAAAACCATTCGTCAACCGAATACGGGCAATCTTACGAAGCGCCGAGTTAGGCTTTCTTGGAGTCTTGGTCGTAACACGCGTGCACACGCCGCGCTTCTGTGGACAGCGCTCAAGCGCTGGCGACTTCGTACGAACCTTCTTGCTCTGACGAGGCTTCCGAATAAGTTGGTTAATTGTGGGCATTACCCTTTATCCTTACTTCACATATCATATTTACATAACTGGCTACGGAACAACATATGACAAAACAGGCACTAAATACAATGCTTATTTTCTTTATTTTCCGATGCTTGGTTTGGTACCCTTGTCGCCAGGGATAACGTTGGCGATATTAATCAGAGAGCACCTTTTAGTCAAGGCCTTTTTGCACTTTTTTCACATTTAATATCTTTTGTGACCATCACTCACAAGACATCCGTGTTTTGGCGGGTCTTTTTAGCCTCATTTATCCCTCTGAACGTAAGTATTGGGAGGGAGGAGCAACATATAAAACTAACATTTATACATAAGGATGTGTCCGACGACAGAACCGCTTTACTACCCTCATAATACTGACGTTAGAACTTTACTCAACCTAACTCACTGACGCCCTATCTATACTCATTAATAGCAAAAGGCCCCAAGATCTCTCCGGGGCCTTTCACATACCTCATAAGCCTCTTTTAGGCCTGTACGCTCTGTTCATCTACCGCCTCTATGGCGGGAGTAGATTCCATAGAGGAAAGCATCTCCTTATCGTGGAGAGAAGCCTGAACCTTCAGGTTTTCGATGATGCTGCCTGTACCGGCAGGTATCAGACGACCAACAATCACGTTCTCCTTTAGGCCAGCCAAACTATCGCTCTTACCCGATACAGCGGCTTCCGTGAGCACTCTGGTTGTTTCCATAAAGGATGCAGCAGAGATGAACGAACGGGTCAGCAAGGCTGCCTTGGTGATACCCTGGAGGACTGAGCGGCACTTTGGAGGGAACTTGTTCTCAAGCAGCAACTTGTTGCTCATGATTTCAAAGTCCTCGCGATCGATCTGCTCACCAACCATCAATGTTGTATCGCCAGTCTCAGTGATTTCAACCTTTTGTAGCATCTGACGTACGATAACTTCAATATGCTTATCGTTAATCTTCACGCCTTGTAAGCGGTATACTTCCTGAATTTCACTCACCAGGTATTTAGCCAAAGCTTCAACACCCAAGATTCGCAAAATATCATGAGGCACAGGGTTACCATCAACGATCAAGTCGCCACGCTTTACATAATCGCCTTCAAATACGGCCAAGTGACGACCCTTCGGAACAAGATATTCCGCGGGCGCTATGGCCGAATCATCAGGCACGACTAGGATACGACGCTTGGTTTTATAGTCCTTACCGAATTCTACGCGCCCATCCAGCTCGCTGATGATGGCTGCATCTTTCGGGCGACGTGCTTCAAACAGCTCGGCAACACGAGGCAGACCACCTGTAATATCGCGTGTCTTAGAGGTGTCTCGAGGAATACGAGCGATAATGTCACCCGCATGCACCTTAACACCATTCTCAACACTCAGGATCGCATCCACTGACATGAAATAACGAGCTTCCAAGCCATTAGCTAGGGTTAGAGCTTCGCCATCTTTGTCACGAAGAATAATACGTGGCTTCAAGTCCGCGTGCCTTGATGAGCGTTTCCAGTCGATAACCACGCGGCTATAAATACCTGTGGATTCATCGACCACTTCACGCATGGACTCACCTTCAACCAGATCCACGAAATGCGAAATACCTTCACGCTCTGCGATAATCGGCAGGGTGTATGGGTCCCATTCAGCAAGACGTTGTCCACGGGTTACAGTCGTACCTTCATCCGCCAACAACCGTGCACCATAAGGAATACGATAAGTTGCGCGCTCACGGCCTTTTTTGTCCACCAGTGCTATTTCGCAATAACGACCCATAACGATAGGGACACCTTCACGGTTTATAACCGCGTTACGGTTTTTCACGGTAACAAGCGAGTCAAAGCTGGCCTCGACGCTGGATTTTTCTGTACCACCTGTCGCTGCACCACCAATGTGGAATGTACGCATCGTCAGCTGTGTTCCAGGCTCACCAATGGATTGAGCTGCGATAACACCCACAGCCTCACCAAGGTTAACCATGGTACCGCGAGCTAGGTCACGACCATAACACTTGGCGCAAATACCTACCTTAGATTCACAAGTCAGAACCGAACGAATCTTCACTTGAGAAAGACCGGCCGCATCGATACGCGCCACGTGCTTTTCTTCAATCAACTCGTTGGGATTAACGATTAACTCATTTGTCTCAGGATCGATGATCTCATCAATGCTTGTACGACCTAAAATACGATCTGAGAGCAAGGTCATGACCTCACCGCCCTCGATAATAGGCTCAACCATAATTCCTCGGTCTGTACCACAGTCTTCGATACGAATCACACAGTCTTGGGCAACGTCCACCAAACGGCGGGTAAGGTAACCCGAGTTTGCTGTTTTCAACGCCGTATCAGAAAGACCCTTACGGGCACCGTGGGTGGAGTTAAAGTACTCCAACACGCTCAAACCTTCTTTAAAGTTCGAGATAATAGGCGTTTCAATAATTTCACCTGAAGGCTTGGCCATCAATCCGCGCATACCCGCTAGCTGACGCATCTGGGTTGCCGAACCACGAGCACCGGAGTGTGCCATCATAAAGACTGAGTTCAGTGGCTCACCAGGCTTAGCTTCAGAAATACCCTTCATCATCGCTTCTGCAACTTTATCGCTGCATCGTGACCAGGCATCCACGACCTTGTTGTACTTCTCACCTTGTGTGATCAGACCATCAAGGTACTGTTGCTCGTATTCGTTGACCTTAGCATGGGTATCGCCTACAAGCTTTTCCTTAGCAAGCGGAATAACCAAATCATCCTTACCGAAGGAGATACCGGATTTACCCGCGTAAAGGAAGCCAAGCTCCATCATTTTATCGCAGAAAATAACCGTATTCTTCTGACCACAGTCACGATAGATCATATCAACCAGACTAGAAATTTCCTTGCTGGTCATCGCCTTGTTAACTAACTCGATAGTTACTTGCGGGAAGCCTGCGGGCAAGATTCTTGCAAGCATCAAACGACCGGGCGTGGTTTCTATAATCTTCTTCACAGATGTACCAGTTTCGGGATCATAAACCTCGCAACGCGACTTAACTTTAGTATGCAAGGTTACGTAACCTTGGAACAAAGCATGCTCAACCTCATCATAGGTTCCCAATAGCATGCCTTCGCCGGGCTCGCCTTCTCTTTCGATGGAAAGATAATAGAGGCCCAATACGATATCCTTAGAAGGAACAATACTTGGCTCTCCGCTGGAAGGCTTCAAAATGTTGTTGGTAGACATCATAAGGCAGCGGGATTCTAGCTGAGCTTCAATGGACAAAGGAACGTGAACAGCCATTTGGTCGCCGTCAAAGTCCGCGTTGAAAGCCGAGCACACCAGAGGGTGCAATTGAATCGCTTTACCTTCCACCAATATCGGCTCGAAAGCCTGGATACCTAGCCGGTGCAAAGTTGGCGCACGGTTCAACAATACCGGATGTTCACGGATAACTTCTTCTAAGATATCCCAAACTTCTGGACGTTCTTTTTCAACCATACGCTTTGCAGCCTTAATGGTGCTCGCCAATCCGTATCGCTCTAGGCGGGAATAAATGAATGGCTTAAACAATTCAAGGGCCATGCGCTTTGGCAAGCCACACTGGTGCAGTTTGAGCTCTGGTCCAACCACGATTACCGAACGACCGGAATAGTCCACGCGCTTACCCAACAGGTTCTGACGGAAACGACCGTGCTTACCTTTCAGGTTATCAGCCAATGACTTAAGTGGACGCTTGTTAGCACCCGTCATCACCCGTGAGCGACGACCGTTATCAAATAGCGCATCGACAGCTTCCTGCAACATGCGTTTCTCGTTCCGGATAATAATGTCCGGCGCGTGAAGTTCAATAAGACGCTTCAAACGGTTGTTACGGTTAATCACACGACGATAAAGGTCGTTCAGGTCGGAAGTCGCAAAACGACCGCCATCCAAAGGCACTAAAGGACGTAGCTCCGGTGGGATCACAGGGACAACATCCATGATCATCCATTCAGGACGAACGCCACTTTCAATAAAAGCTTCAACAATCTTTAATCTCTTGATGATCTTCTTGCGGCGCATCTCAGAGTTAGTTTGAGGGAGCTCTTCCCGCAGAGAAACTTGCTCTTGTTCGAGATTAATGCGGACAAGCAGTTTCTTCAATGCTTCCGCACCGATGCTTGCATCAAAAGCCTCTTCACCGTATTCATCTTGAGCTGTAATATACTCTTCCTCAGACAAAAGTTGTCCGAGCATGAGCGGCGTAAGACCTGGCTCTACAACAATGAAGTTCTCAAAATATAGAACCTTTTCGAGGTCGCGCAAAGACATATCGAGCAGCATACCAATGCGGCTTGGCAACGATTTTGTGTACCAAATATGCGCAACAGGTGATGCCAGCTCAATGTGGCCCATACGGTCACGACGGACCTTGGACAATGTAACCTCAACACCGCACTTCTCGCAGATGACACCACGATACTTCATACGCTTGTATTTACCACACAGGCATTCGTAGTCCCGAACTGGCCCGAAAATCCGGGCACAAAATAGACCCGCACGCTCTGGCTTGTATGTACGATAGTTGATGGTTTCAGGCTTTTCCACTTCGCCATAGGACCATGAACGAATCTGTTCAGGGCTTGCGATAGTCAACCTGACTTCATCAAAGCTCTGAGGGCTACTTACTTTGCCAAAAACTTGTAGTAATTGGTTGCTCATTATATGCTCCTGGTAACGTCTCTCTTTATATAAATCATCATCTGGCGTGCCATCTGAGGACTTACCTGTACCCCAACGGGTACTTAAACTCTCACTGTAATCATTCACCGCAGGCAGTCGGGTCGCATTCACCTAGCGTTTCCCCCCGTATATCCGGGAGAAACAAAGGCGGGCTCGTGCGACCCTTGCACCATGAGAAGAATTCTTACCTTACTTCCTCTTTATTCCGCGTCTTGTTGTATGATTTGGTTAAACTCCATGTTGATACCCAAGGACCTTAACTCTTTTACAAGAACGTTAAAGGATTCAGGGATACCCGTTTCGAAGTTATCATCACCACGAACAATGGCTTCATAAACCTTGGTACGGCCGGCAACGTCGTCGGATTTCACCGTCAACATTTCCTGCAAGGTATAGGCTGCACCGTATGCTTCCAGTGCCCACACTTCCATTTCACCGAAGCGCTGACCACCGAATTGTGCTTTACCACCAAGCGGTTGCTGGGTTACCAAACTGTATGGACCAACCGAACGTGCGTGAATCTTATCATCAACCAAGTGGTGAAGCTTAAGCAGGTACATCTGACCCACGGTCACTTTACGCTCGAATGGCTCGCCAGTCATACCGTCGATCAATACGACTTGTCCTTGGCTTGAAAGACCGGCCTTTAACAGCTCCTTGACGATATCTACCTCATGGGCGCCATCGAATACAGGCGTTGCCATAGGAATACCTTTTTTCAGACGACCAGACATTTCCATGAGCTCGCCTTCCGTCATGTCTTTAAGCTGCTTGCGGCTGTCCTTTGTGTCATACACATCGTTCAACAGCTTGCGTAAAGATTCGACCTTTTCTTCGCCTTCTTGGACAAGCTTCAGCATCTCGCCGACCTGCTTTCCAAGACCAGCTGCTGCCCAACCTAAGTGAGCTTCAAGAACCTGACCCACGTTCATACGAGACGGAATACCCAACGGATTCAGAATGATATCCACAGGTGTGCCATCTTCCAGATGCGGCATGTCTTCAAGAGGTACGATTGTTGAAACCACACCCTTGTTTCCATGGCGTCCGGCCATCTTGTCGCCTGGTTGAAGTTTACGTTTCATTGCTACGAAAACCTTAACCATCTTCAAAACGCCAGGCATGAGTTCATCACCGCGGCGGATCTTCTCAACCTTATCCTCAAAGCGCTTCTGAAGAGCAATAATCTTGGTCTCCAGCTGTTCTTTAAGCTCGTTGATCTGTTCCATCAAAGCATCGTTCTTAACGATGATTTGACGCCACTGGCCTTGAGTAAAGGTCGCAAGCAATGCATCGTCGACGACGGCATTTGTTTTAATGCCCTTAGGACCCTTGGTAACAGTTTCACCTATCAGTAACTTACCGATCTGCGTGTTGAAAGAACGTTCAAGAATGTTTCTTTCCGCATCACGGTCCTTAGCCAAACGCTGAATTTCCGCATGTTCAATTGCAAGCGCGCGCTCATCCTTGTCGATACCACGACGGGAGAATACACGCACATCGACAACCGTACCGGCGACCCCTGGGGGCAAGCGCAAGGAAGTATCACGTACGTCAGACGCCTTTTCACCGAAGATCGCTCGCAAAAGCTTCTCTTCAGGTGTCATGGGCGATTCACCTTTTGGTGTAACCTTACCGACAAGAATATCGCCAGGCTTGACTTGCGCACCGATAGATACAATACCCGTCTCGTCCAAGTGGCGCAAAGATTCGTCGCCAACGTTTGGAATATCACGAGTGATGTCTTCCTGACCAAGCTTCGTGTCACGGGACATAACTTCAAACTCTTCAATGTGAAGAGAGGTGAAAACGTCATCACGAGCAATACGCTCAGATATGATGATCGAGTCCTCAAAGTTATAGCCGCGCCATGCCAAGAACGCGATCAACACGTTGCGTCCAAGAGCCAATTCGCCCTCGTCGGTCGCAGGACCGTCCGCAATAATGTCACCGGCGTTAACGCGATCACCAACCTTCACCAAAGGCTTCTGGTTGATACACGTGCTGTGGTTCGAGCGCTGGAACTTACGCAAGTTGTAAATGTCCACACCGCCTGGGCTTTCTGCACCCTTGGATTCATCGAAGCTGTGCAAAACAATTCGCGTGCTTTCCACCTGGTCAACGATACCAGCTCGTCGAGCCGTTATCACCACACCGGAATCACGAGCAACTGCATGCTCCATGCCGGTACCAACCAGAGGAGCCTCCGTGGACATCAAAGGCACAGCTTGTCGCTGCATGTTTGAGCCCATCAAAGCACGGTTCGCGTCGTCGTTTTCCAAGAAAGGAATCAAGGAAGCGGCTACAGAAACCAGCTGCTTGGGTGATACGTCAATTAAGTCAATTTCATTGACAGGCGCAATCATGAATTCACCTGCCTTACGACAGCTGATGAACTCTTCCGTGAACTTGTTATTATCGTCCAAGGCGGAGTTAGCCTGCGCAATCGTGTGGCGACCTTCTTCAAGGGCAGACAGATAAATCACTTCATCCGTCACCACATGGTCCACAACCTTGCGGTATGGGCTTTCAATAAAGCCGTACTTGTTAACGCGAGCGAATGTTGCCAACGAGTTGATCAGACCAATGTTTGGACCTTCAGGGGTCTCAATTGGGCAGATACGACCATAGTGTGTTGGGTGAACGTCACGCACTTCAAATCCTGCACGCTCGCGCGTCAAACCACCGGGACCAAGTGCCGATAAACGGCGCTTGTGGGTAATTTCGGAAAGTGGGTTTGTCTGATCCATAAATTGTGAGAGCTGCGATGAGCCAAAGAATTCACGAATCGAGGCAGCCACTGGCTTAGCGTTGATCAAGTCATGAGGCATAACGGTATCGATTTCCACCGAACCCATACGCTCACGAATAGCACGCTCCATACGCAGAAGGCCTACGCGATATTGGTTCTCCAGCAACTCACCCACTGACCGTACACGACGGTTCGCAAGGTTATCGATGTCGTCAATATCACCACGACCGTCTTTTAGCTCAAGCAAGACTTTCACGATGGACATGAAATCTTCTGTGCGCAAAACGCGTAGCTCGTCGTCGGTTTCAAACCCTAGACGCGCATTCATCTTCACACGACCGACGGATGACAAGTCATACCGCTCAGAGTCGAAGAATAGTCCGTAGAAGAGCGCATAAGCGCTGTCAACGGTTGGCGGCTCACCAGGACGCATAACTCTGTAAATATCTAACAGCGCTTCTTCACGATTGCTGTTGCGATCGGCAAGTACTGTATTCCGCAGGTAAGGCCCAACGTTAATGTGATCGATGGCAAGCACTTCAATTTCTTGAACGTCTTGTGAAATCAATAGATCAAGAATTTCTTGAGAGATTTCCTGTCCTGCCTCAATGGTTACTTCGCCAGTAACTTCATTAATCAGATCGGTAGAAATATAACGACCAATCAGATCATCTACAGGTACCACTATTTCGCGTAACTGATGCTCTTCCTCGATTTTGATCAGAGCGCGGGGAGTGACCTTATCACCCTCTTTCAGTACGACCTTACCGGTTTTAGCGTCAATCAGATCGCGGACAAGCTTACGGCTACGCCATTGTTTTGGGTCAAAAGCTGTCTTCCAGCCTTTTTTGGTAACTTTGTAAACAATACGATCATAAAATGCATTCAAGATTTCTTCGCGCGTCATACCTTCAGCGTTAAGATCGGCACTGCGCGTAGCTGTCATCTCACCCTTAGGAAGGGCCAGAAGAAGGCTCGTCACAGGAATCTTACGGCGCCTGTCGATACGCACATTAAGGATATCCTTGGCATCAAACTCAAAGTCCAGCCATGATCCACGATAGGGGATCACGCGGCCCGAGAACAGATACTTGCCAGATGCATGGGTCTTACCACGATCATGGTCAAAAAACACACCAGGTGAACGGTGCATTTGAGACACGATTACGCGCTCGATACCATTAATGATAAAGGTACCCTTATCGGTCATCAGAGGCATGTCACCTAAATAAACATTCTGCTCTTTAATATCATGAACCGTGCGGGATCCGCTGTCTTCATCGATATCCCATACCACAAGACGGAAGGTCACACGCAATGGTGAAGCAAAGGTCATGCCACGTTGTTGGCATTCCTCTTCGTCATACTTTGGTTCATCGAATTCATACTTAAAGAATTCAAGCTGCGCTTTGCCCGAAAAATCTTCAACCGGAAATACGGATGTGAACACCGCTTGCAAACCATTATTGGTCCGCTTTTCCGGCAAGACGTCCATCTGAAGAAAGTTAGCAAAGGAATTTTTTTGAACTTCAATAAGGTTAGGCATCGGTGCGACGCCACGATTTTGCTCAAAAGACTTGCGTATACGCCAACGATTTGTAAATGATCTTGCCATCTATAGTCCTCAAGTTGCTTAACTTCTATATGGCTTGGATTTCCAACGATTTTCATACTTCTTTATGACACATACGTTTCACAAAAAGTCTTCAGCGCAGAGCGCCATCGTTGTTCCACCAGTCCTATTGTGCTTACGCACATTTCTCAGCAAATGCTGAATTATTGATTCATTATCTGAATACAACAATACGTGCTGCTACATAGGCACAAACCCTGCAGACAACACGATTTAATTTTGTGGGCTTACTTTACCTTATTCAATTGTATGTACTCACCAAAAGCAACTGAACAGTGCATCCACCTCTCAGCCCGTCATTGCGGGGAGCGAAGCTCTGTTGCTATCCAGTATCGCGCCTGCCAATGTAAACTGGTCTGGGCCACCGCACTGGATTGCCCCGGATCCGCGCTTCACGCGGCTCCTCGCAATGACGGGCTGAGAGAGAGGTTCGCTAACCTTCAGCCACTTTTAGTGAGTAGTAACATTCAATTAAACTAAAGCAAGGTAGCCGAGACACCCGAGGATGTCCCAGCATAACCCAAATTTGTAACGGTCGGGTCCTTTAAGACCCTACCTAATTACTTAAGCTCTACAGTAGCACCAGCTTCTTCAAGCTTCTTCTTCAGCTCGTCAGCTTCTGACTTGGATACGCCTTCCTTAACGGTAGCAGGCGTACCTTCAACCAAAGCCTTAGCTTCAATCAGACCAAGACCTGTGATCACACGAACTTCCTTGATCACGTTGATCTTCTTGTCACCGGAATTCGTAAGAATTACGTTGAATTCGGTTTGTTCTTCAACGGCAGCAGTAGGTGCAGCAGTTGCAGCCGCAGCAGCTACAGGAGCAGCCGCAGAAACGCCCCAGTGTGCTTCCAGAAGCTTAGAAAGCTCAGAAGCTTCGATTACTGTTAGTGTTGATAGTTGCTCAACGATCTTATTTAAATCAGCCATATCAGGTTCTCCTTAATTTACTTAACTGTTTCCGTACGCAGAAATAACTCTTGCCAATTGTGCTGCCGGCTCTCTTGAAATACGTGCGATTTGCGACGCTGGAGCCAGAAGGACACCCAGAATCTTGGCACGGAGTTCATCAAGCGAAGGCAACTTAGCAAGTGCTTTTACTTCGTTTGCATTCAATACCTTGTCTCCAAGACAGCCACCGAGAACCGTTAGTTTCTCGTTCGACTCAGAAAACTCAACAGCTACTCTCGCAGCTGCTACAGGATCCTGAGAATAGGCCAACGCCGTTGGACCGTTCAACAGATCGGTAATACCCTCACATTTGGTATCCTTTACTGCCAATCGCGCTAAAGTGTTTTTCAGCACCTTATATCTTGACCCCGACGACCTCATTTTGTCGCGAAGATTAGATACTTCAGTAACTGTCAGACCACTTTGGCTGGTAACAACAACGAGTGTTGATTCCTGGAGATGTTCACGCATTGAAGAAACGACGTTTAGTTTTTCGCTTCTTATCATGGTTTCACAACCTCTTAAAACGGATGTTTTCACATCCACTTACACACCAGACTTGGCTAATGCCAAGCCCAACCATGAAGTCTGCCCAAAAGCGACGCGGGTTTAAAAAACCTGATACGCTTCCGTCTCATGTAGGCGTCTTACGACATTATTTCCACTTTCGCGGAAACCCACAATCTAGGACAGATTCCTTTTCGATCCAGTTGAGCTGGATCTTTCCCCAACAGCACAAACTGTTGGAAAACTCTTGTAACTCTCAGTCCAGAGCGCTATCTAGTTGTCAGATCTTAATGAGATCTTCAATTTGGCTAGCGCCCTTTCCCAGCCAGTTACGACTAGAGGCCCCCTTCTCCACCTGGGTGGATTGAAGGACCCGAAGTAATTCAGTTTTAACTCACAGTCAGAA
>Ga0182030_10005904_pt1 | contig 25919 bp, 18 predicted proteins | sample 812S3MmetaG_FD_121299 | JGI IMG/M metagenome (GOLD analysis project Ga0182030, IMG submission 121299) | Permafrost microbial communities from Stordalen Mire, Sweden - 812S3M metaG (Illumina Assembly) | ecosystem: Environmental > Terrestrial > Soil > Wetlands > Permafrost | place: Sweden...
CATATCTGTGTACATCCTTTCATTGTTAATGAAGGTGACACAGTTTTCGACCGCTCCGTCACATCCGTGACCCCGCTACAGTTTTCGACCGCCGTTTACAGCAGCCAGTCAAAAGGCGATGGAGGCCTGTTTTGCACAGAGAAAAATGTTCCGGTTTGCGGCACGGCAGAGGGGGAAAGCAGGATCGAGGTTTGGGCACAGAGGCTGGTCGCAAGAAGCAGCGCCAGGCAAATTTTGGTCATTATTCGCATATTCCCTTTTATCGGAGCAACTATTTTGCTGCGATAAGCAATGGTTAAACATGGGTTCTGTGTAATAAGCAAGTATTATTTATTACGTTTGGGTGACAATCTCCCCCAAAAGGACATAATAATCGCTCTGCCGCGGTGGGCAAAATCCTTTGCTTTTCGTTCCTTGCGCCGAAAAAGCCGATTTTTTGGGCATCTGTCAATAAAACATACTTGACAAACAGGCCGGCCACACCCATTTCGACCAATGTTTACAGGGGTTTCGTCTTAAAAAGATTCTGCTCACCATGAGCTGTACACTTTTCTCCCGTTGTGCCATAATGCGGAAGCATAGGAACAGTTATGAAGTACGAATGCAAAAAGGCAATGGGGAGCGCGAGCGTCTCGGTCGCTCCAGTCGCGTCCCGCCGGCTGGCGTGATTTCAAAAATGACTGACCTTCGGGAGACCATCTTCGAGGTCTAATGCCTCCGGCGGGACGCCCGCGCTCCACGTTCCCTAATTTCCGCAGATTTGCCGTGGGCTTCCAGACCTTCCAGTTCAGCAAACTTGCTGACGGTTTTCATGGCTTTTTTGAGAGACGAGTTGGTGTAGGCGATAAGGCTGGTCCGCCGTTGGAATTGATCGACGGTCAGGCCGGCAAAGGACGCGCCCGTCCCGCCGGCGGGAAGGGTGTGGCTGGGGCCGGCCACGTAATCGCCCAATACCGTCGGGGTTTGCACACCCAGGAAAATCGCGCCGGCAGTGGTCAATTGGCGCGCCACCGCCGCGGCATTGCGCGTCATGATTTCCAAATGCTCGGGCGCGAGACAGTTGGCCAGCTCGATGCCCTGGCGCAAATCACGCACCTGAATTAGCCACGAATTTTTTTCGAAAACGCGCGCGATCAATTCACGGCGGGCCGCTTTGGGAAGCTGGCGGGCAATCTCCTTTTGCACCGTGCGAAGGATTTTGCCGGACGGGGTAAGCAGCCAGACGCGTTCGTGGCCGGACCCATGTTCAGCCTGGGCCAGAAGATCGGCGGCGATGCAGGCGGCATCGGCGGAATCGTCGGCCAGAACGAGCAACTCGCTGGGGCCGGGAAGCAAATCAATGGCGGCGTGGCCAAACAACAGGCGCTTGGCCGCGACGACCCAGGCATTGCCCGGCCCAAAAATCTTATTGACTTTTGGAATGGACGGAGTGCCCAGGGCGAGGGCGGCGATGGCTTGCGCCCCGCCAATCCGATACATCTCCGTGGCGCCCGCCACCCGGGCCGCGTAGAGCAGGGCGGGATTGATCCGGCCCTGTCGATCGCAGGGGGTGCAAACGACAATTTCGCGGCAACCGGCGGCGCGGGCCAGGGGGACGGTCATAAGCGCCGTCGAAACCAGCGGCGCCATGCCGCCGGGAATGTAAATTCCCACCCGGCCCAGCGCATCAAATTTTTCCCCTACCGTCGCGCCGTGGCTGTTGCGCATGGACCAATCCTTGCGCAGCGAGCGTTTGGCAAAGGCCTCGACATTTTTGCGCGTTTCGGCGATGGCAAGGCGCAAGGCGGGATCGGCCTGAACGGAGGCCGCAAGCCATTCGGCCTGGGTCACGGCGAACTGATCGGGTGTAAGTTTGGGGCCGTTGAAACGTTCCGTCAGCTCGGCGACAGCGGCGTCCCCTCCTTTGCGGACAGCGTCAATAATGCCTTGGGTCTGCTGTTCAATGGCGGGATCGAACAAGCTGGACGGGGCCAGAAGGCGATCAAGTTGGGCGCTGAAATCCGGGTTGCTATGGACGATGACGTTCATTATGGGGAGAACGTTAGCGAAAAGCGGAAATTCTAAAAGGAGAAAGCAGAAAGAGGCCGAAAACCGGGCGTGGTCAAATTGAGGCATCCGTTCCTTGCCCCCGTTACAGGTGTTACAAATGTAACGGGGGTTGTAACACCCTAACCCGTTGACTATCAACATTGTAACGGTTGTAACGCCCTTTTGACCGAAGCCACCCCCCCACCGAAAAGCGGCAATTTCTCCCACAAAGCCGCGTCTTGCCCGTTCTCACCTCACGGCACTATTTCGATTTCGTAGAACTTTTGCGGCGAGGGGTTCGGGTCGAAAAAGGACGTATTGGTGCCCTGGCTTGGAATGTTGGTGGAAATAGGCTGGAAAGGCTGGCTTAAATTCGTTGTGGCCAGCACTTGATACGTTGCGCCCGGAACGCTGCCCCACATCACAAGTTGGTTGTTGCTGGACAAACCGGCGATCTGGAACGGCGAAGTCACGATGACGCTTCGCGTGTCGCTCAACGTTATGCCGTTGTTGGTATAAACCAGCTTGATGACATTGCTGCCCAACGTGGTGCCGGGAGAATTCAGCGTCCATTGATAAAACACGGAATTCAAACCGGGGCAGGCTGGCGGACTATATCCCACCGGACGGAGGATGTAAGAGGACTGCGGTTGCAGCACGCCGTTGATTGTCAGGTTAAAAAGACTCTGGGTGTTCGTGTCCAGCGCAGGTGAGTAACAGCCCCGGAACAAGTAAGTCGTGTTACTGGTCATCGTAATCACCGTTCCATTGACCGCCGGACTGGAAATTTCCACGACTTGCTGCGGCGCAAGCGTGTTGACCGTGGAGGAAAGGATTGTGTAGTGGTTGGTATAAACCGCCGTGCCGTACTCGCTGAGTTTTACGTTGATCGTCGCAGTGCCGCTGCTCGGCACGTTGGCATAAACAAACTGGAACTCCTGCGAATCATTGGGATATTGCAGGCCCAGCGTGGGATTCATACTGACCGGCGTGGCCGCGACGAAGATAGGTGCGCCATTCGCGTTGTTGCCATTTCCATTGGCCAGTCCCGTATTCAAATCGTCGTTGGCCGGGTTGGAGTCCTGAATGTTAAAGCTGACCCCGGTGACCGTGCTATCGACCAGCACGTCCACCGTGTAAGTGCTGCTGGAAATCGTGCTGCCATTGGCAGGATAAGGAATGACCCCGGTCGGCGGCGGTCCGTCGTAATAAAACGCTTGCGAAAATGTGTTATAGGAGCTGGATTCGCCCGTCCGCGAAAGAAATGTTCGCGCGCGCAAAATATGAAAACCCGACTGGAGGCCGGTCACGGCATTCGCCGGGTTAAGGTCGCTGTGCAGCCAGACCACCGCTGTCGCCGGGTTGAAATTCGTAATCGCCGCCTGCGTCAAGCCATAGAGTTTCGAGCAGGATGCTTCACCATCCCAGATGGGCGGAATGCTGGCGCTCGCATTGGCGCTGCCGCCATTAAACAACGCCACCTTGTAACGCACCTGCGTGCCTGCGGTCTGCCCTGGAATCGTGACCTTCCACCAGTCAATATTATTTGTCACGCTGTCATGATTGACCCACCCACCCTGCGCCACTTGGGTCGTGCCCTTGCCCGTGCCGAACGCGCCTTCCGGATTCGAACCGTCGGTAGTGTAATAAACAAAACAAGTGTTGATTTGGAATTGGTATCCCACCTTGATCCACAGGTCCACCGACTGGCCGGAGGCTGGGTTCAACGGATTCATCTGCGACGGCGGATTTGAACTCAATGACGTCACGCTGTTCGTCGGGTCATGCCAAACCCAGGCAGCCGTTGCGTTCGTGATGGAGTCCCCAAAACCCGCGCCGGACACGACACTGTTGCTGCTGCCGATGGTGTAGTAGTAAGTTTCCGCGCCGAGCGAGACGATATTGTTGCTCAGAAGATTCCGCGAGGCGAATTTTTCCGGGCCGTTGCGAAACTGAAATGCCGTCTGCTCATAACCGACAAATACGTCAGTGGCATAACCCGGCTTGTTGTCGCGCAAATCCAGAAAATTTGTGGGCGCTATCCCGGTTTGAAAATTCGTCGGCCCCAATCCCATCTGGCTGTTCAGATCAGTGCCGCCGTCCAATTTGACCAATGTGTTTGAACAGGAGGCATCGCTGCGAACGAGAATATCAAAGTTCGCGTTGGTCACCACCGGGACATTGATCGCGTAAGTAAGATTGGAGACATTGCCTTCGCCGGGAGCCAAGGCGGGAGCCCCGGTGTAAGGATTCACACTCCCGCGCATTTTGAAGGGGAAGAGCGGATCGTAATTTGGATCGCCATCCGGGCCGTCCGTGCGGTAAACCGTGACTTGCGGCGCCACCGCTCCGCCTTGGCGCAAGATAATCGCGTTGGTCAGTGCATTGGCCTGGCTGGCCTGCGGCCACTGATAGCCATACATCACCCACGACAGGGTGGGAATGGTCAGTTCAATCGCGCCCCCGCCATTAGCCAGCGTCTGGCCTCCGACATAAATCAGCCGATTCGTCGCCTGCGCGGCGTTGGCGGAGGATTGCGCCGCGGACAAACTCGTGGTCGCGCCATGCACCAGCAGTTTCTGATAGGCCCGTCCACCCGTCGGCGAGGAACTGGCCAATTGCTGCAAAACGGAGCCAGGCGGAAAGCCCACCACGATCCCCACGCCCCGGGAATTTGAGACGGCGATGGAAGTTGAATTGGATGGATTTTGGTAATAGCCATCGCTCGTGCGGGTCACTCCGTCATCGAAAGAGATGTCGGCGGGGTCCCCGGTTTTGTCGTTCATCCCGAACAACACCACATCCTGCGTTGACGGCTGATTGCTGTTGCCTTCGCGGTAATCGTAGCGTTCGAACATCACGATATTCTGGTCGCTCCACCGCGACCACGTCCCGCCCCGCGCAAGCTGGTTGTGCGTATACATGAGGTCCGGCAGCGTGTTATTATTCGATTGCCCCAAAAAGAGCGCGTAGGAGACAATCGGCGTGTTGCCGCTGGTGTTATGGTTAAACCCATCGGAATAAATCATCGGTAATCCCTCGTGCATGAAGAAATAAGAGTCCGCCAGCGTCTGGTTGGGCAGACAGCAATAGCCCGGGTCCTGCACCATCGGAAAATTGACCGCCTGCGCCCCGCTGAAATTTCCGTTCGAGTCGCAATTCTCCCCGGGAGGAATGAAATCCCGGCTGTCCATGCCTGACATGGAGGTGCCGCTGAAAACGCCACCCAGAAAACTGTAAAGAGGAAAATTCTCCAGGCGCATGCCCGAATTGAGGTAATCATTAAAGTCCTCCCCGGCAGGCAGTGCGGACGGTTCGTACTCGCCAAAGATCATGGCGTCATTCCGCGTCGCGTCGGTGTTGAACAGGCTGTTGCGATTGCCGTCCATTTCGATATACCCGTTGCCGGTGACGTTGCTGCCGTAGCCGTGGACGTAATCATACATCGCCTGGATGGCGCCGGTATAACCGATAAAGGACGGATCATCCGTCTGCCCTGTTTCCGCGCCAAAAAAATTCACGGGCACGTGTTTGACCGCGTCGAGGCGGAACCCGTCGCATTTGGTCATGTAAAGCGTCCAGGCCACCGCGCGGCATTCATAAACAGTCACATCCTCCGCCACCGGCTGCCCATGTCCGTCAAAAGGCCGCCAGCCCGTCCCGCCCCAGCCGATGCCCAGCAGCGGGCCATTAGTATCCATATACAAATCCGTCCGGCCCGGAAACCGGACAAACACCGGCTTGTTCGTCGTGTCGCCCACCGCGGGGCCAAAGTTGTAATTGACGGTGCCGGGTTCATTGGCCAGATCAATCAAGCCCTCCAACGGCTGGTTCTCCACCACGTGGGTGGTACACCAATACGGGTCTCCAATGTTCCACCAGTTTGAATAGTAACCCCCGGCAATCGTCGCCAGATGAAAATCCGCCGGGATCAATCCCGGATAATAATTGGTCGGCGTGCCCGAGCCCGGATAAGCGGGCACGGTGGAGGACCGGTGATTCATCACGTTATCGAAATACACCCGAATGCCGTAACGATGCGCCGTTTGCACCATGCGGATCAAATCGGCCTGCGTGCCATAAGCGGTGGGGATGGTGCCTTGCTGGTTGGTGCTGCCCAGGTCGAACGGGTCAAAGTTGTCGTATCCCACCGAATAAGTCCCGCTGTTTCCCTTGGCTGGATTAGGCAGCCACAAACTGTCGTAACCCGCCTCCGCGATTTCCGGCATTTTTTCCGAAACCTGGTTCCAGGTCAACTGGAACAGTTCCAACATCGACTCAGCCCGGGCGCTCTGGAGGGCCAGAATCGCCAGGAGGCAAGTCACACAATAGTGGGCGCAACGAGGCATTGTTCCAATATACAGGTACCAAAAACGCCCACAACAGCATCTTCATGCGGGCACCGGCTCCGGAACATTCCTTTCAGAGATTGACCAACCGCAGTCGAAGGCTCACGATGCCTTTGTCAACGAAAGAGCAACCTTATGATCAAGGTCGTCGATGTCAGCCATCATTACGGCTTAAAGCCGGTCTTGAGTCATGTCGATCTCGACATCCCCGACGGCAAATTGATCGCAATCATGGGGCCAAATGGTGTCGGCAAGAGCACGCTGCTTGGCATTATCGCCGGACTCATCTCACCCGCCCGGGGACAAGTTGAAATCAATGGTCTGCGCCGTCGGGCCAGCGAGGAGACGGAGTTGAAAATTCGCCGGCAAATGGCCTTCCTGCCCGATCATCCGTGGTTGCCGGAATTTCTCACCGCGCGCGAATGGCTTTTGGCCGTTGGGCAATTGTACGACATTGAAGCGGACCATTTAATGGATCATATCCACCGGCTGTTGGATCTGTTTGACCTGGCGGATCAAGGGGATGCGCCCATTCGCACTTGCTCCAACGGCCAGAAAAAGAAAATCGCCATTTGCGGCGCGCTGGTCACGGAAGCATCGGTGCTGGTACTCGACGAACCGTTTACCGGCGGTTTGGACCCTTCCGCAATCTTGGCCCTGCGCCGGGTGCTGCAACATTTGGCGGAACGCTCGGATGTCACCATTGTCATGGCGTCGCAGATTCCGGAAATGGTCGAGCTTCTGGCCCATCGGATCGCCGTGCTTAGTGGGACCCGCGTGATTGCCTATGACACCCTGGACGGATTGCGGGCTAAAACGGGATGCCCCGGTTCATTGCCGGAAGTGTTCGAAAAAATCGTCCATCCCCAAACGCTGGACCACATCGAAAAATATTTCAGCCGGCCCAAAACATGAAACGTCCGCTGCCATTTCATTCACCCAACGTATGGCCGCCGGCTTTTATGGTGGCGCTCTTCGTCTTAATTTATGGCGTGTTGACGGGCGGACTCTGGCTCATTCAACTAAAAGCGTCGTTTACCCCTGGAGAAATCCATATCGACGATTTCGCGGACATGCAGGAAATTAAGGCCATACACATGGTGATCCTGGCTGGCGCGGCGGGTGCTTATGCCCTCTACCGTCTCGTGCGGTTTCATCCGGCTGCCAATTGGGCTTATGCGGCCTGGCTCCGATTGTCCCCGTGGACGTCTGCCAAGCCGCTGCCTTTCGGGCCGGTTCATCCGGTTTGGCAGGATGCGGTTGTAATCGGCGTCCTTACTGCCATCGCGAAGTGGCACGCGCACCTGGACTCCGCCTTGCCCATTGTCGCGTTCGGAATGACCTACCTGATTGTCATTACGTTTTTGGTGGCCATGACCTGTACATGGCCGTCATTTATCGCGGCGGCGTTCCTGTGGCCGTCACTCCTGCTGCCGGAAGTCCAAGGCTGGCCGGGAATCGTTCTCATAGTCATTTTGATCACTATCCTCTGGCACGGACATCGGAAAAGTCTCCGAAGCTTTCCCTGGCCTTTTTTAACAAATACCAATCGAACCAAAGCTGCGGCGAGCAGAAGATCCAATTCAAATCTTGATATACAACTGGGCGGAACGAGCGCCGGCCCTTCCTATCTGGGCTGGCCGTATCTCGTGTTATCGCCAAAAATCGAGCGACGCCCCGTCTCAGCCTCGACCAGCTTCTTCCTCAGCGCCCTTGCCGGTTGGTGGGCCTACTGCATTATCAAAAGGTCCGAGATGGACCCACTGCCGGGCCTGGTTTTGGCTTTTGCCGTGGGCGCGGCGCTGTTGCGGTTGGTGATTTACTGCGCCGGCGCTTCGCCGCCCTTTAATGTATGGGGCCGGCTTGCTTCCGGGCGATTGCTGCAGCCCGGTTTCGACAAGGTTTTTCTGACCCCGCTGGCCGTCGTAATGGTCGGTCTGTTTGGAGGAATGATCATTCGGCGTTCGGGTTCGTGGTATCCCGCTGCGGAAGCCTGCGTCATTGCGCTGCTCTCCTTTGTCTTGTACGCCGGAAGGCCGACTCTTCAAAATTGGATCCTCACCGGCCGCCTTCGCTTCCGTCCGCCTGCCGCCTACACGAACAACGCCCAAATGCTCCGGCGCGTTTGAATTTAGCCTTTAGCATTATCCCATGAACACCACTCGAAGAACATTCCTGAAATCCACAGCGGCCGCGGTCCTGGGCGCAGCCGCCTTCCGAACCCATGCCGGAGAAGCTGCCCCGCTGCCGGATGCGTCGGCGGCCGAATTGCCCCCCTGGTGCGGATTCAACCTCCTCAACAAGTTCAACCGACGCAATGACCCTTTCCCTGAAGAAGACTTCCAATGGCTGGCCGAACTCGGCTTCAATTTCGTCCGTTTGCCCATGGACTATCGCGTTTGGACTCAGGACGGCGATTGGACTCAATTTAGGGAATCCACCCTGAAGGAAATCGACGCCGCGGTGGACTTGGGCCGCCGCCACCGCATCCACGTCTGCCTGAATTTTCATCGCGCCCCCGGTTACACCGTGGCCAAACCGCCAGAGAAAAGTTCGCTCTGGTCCGACGACGAAGCATTGCGCGTCTGCGGGCTGCACTGGGCCCATTTCGCCTCGCGGTATAAGGGTATTTCAAATCGCCAGCTTAGTTTTGATTTGTTCAATGAACCGCCGAAGCTGGAGCCGCAAACCTATCGCCGCGTCGTCGCCAGCGTCTGCGGCGCCATTCGCCAACAAGACCCGGACCGCCTCATCATTTGCGACGGACGCGATTGGGGAAACACCGCCCCGACGGAACTTGTTGGATTGGGCGTCGCGGCAGCCACTCGCGGTTATAACCCCATCCATGTTTCTCATTATCGGGCTGGTTGGATGAACGGCGCAGACCAATGGCCCCAGCCAACCTGGCCGATCGCGCAAGACGGTGTGCATTGGGATAGAAAAACCCTTTACACCCGCCAGATTGTTCCCTGGAAGCAACTGCAATCCCAAGGCATGGGCGTGATGGTCGGAGAATTTGGCGCCTACAACAAAACGCCCCACGCCGTCGTTCTGGCCTGGATGCAAGATTACATTGATTTGTGGAAAGCCGCCGGTTGGGGCTGGGCCCTATGGAACTTCCGAGGCGCGATGGGCATTATTGACAGTGATCGGTCGGACGCAGCCTACGAAAACTGGCACGGCCACAAACTGGACCGCAAAATGTTGACCCTGGTGCAGGGCCGGACCGGCGGCTGAGTGTCATGACTTTCACGTCCACAATTGCCGGTCGAGCGAACGGTACTGAATGGCTTCGGAGATATGGTCGCTTGCGATTTTTTCCGAACCGGCCAGGTCGGCAATTGTTCGGGCCACTTTTAATACCCGGTCATAGGCGCGCGCGCTCAAATTCAAATCGGCCATGGCAAATTTCAACAACTCCTTGGTGGCCTCCTCCAGCGGGCAATAACTCTTTAATTCGCGCGGGCCCATGCGCGCATTGCACGTGATGCTGCGTTTGTGGGCAAAACGGTCCTGCTGGCGCTTGCGGGCGGCGATGACCCGCTCGCGAATCGTGGCCGAATCCTCCCCCGTCCGCTCGCTGCTGATGTCGCGGAACTTCACCTGCGGCACTTCGACGTGCAGATCAATCCTGTCCAGCAACGGGCCTGAGATGCGCCCAAGATAGTTTTGAATCTCGCGCGGCGAACTGCGTGATTCACCCGGCATTTTCCCGTCCGGCGTCGGGTTCATCGCCGCCACCAGCATGAACTGCGCGGGAAAGGTCATGGTGCCCGCCGCGCGCGAGATGGTCACATGCCCCTCTTCCAACGGCTGCCGCATGGTTTCAAGCACGGCCCGTTTGAATTCCGGCAGCTCGTCCAGAAACAAAACGCCGTGGTGCGCCAAAGAAATTTCTCCCGGCGTCGGATTCGCGTTGCCTCCCAGCAATCCGGCATCGGACGCCGTATGATGCGGGGTGCGGAACGGACGCCGCGTGACCAGCGCCTGTCCGGGCTTGAGCAATCCCACGATGCTGTGGATTTTGGTTGTCTCCAAGGCCTCTTCCAAAGTGAGCGGTGGCAGTATGGTGGTCAGCCGTTTGGCCAGCATGGATTTTCCTGTGCCCGGCGGCCCAATCAACAATACATTATGCCCGCCCGCTGCCGCGATTTCCAGGGCGCGCTTGACTGATTCCTGGCCCTTGACTTCGGCCATGTCATTTTCTTCCGTGAACGGCTGCTCAAAAATCTTTTGAAGATCGACCTTGGTCGGCTCAATTTTGATTTCTCCCTCCAGAAAAGCCACCGCCTCGCGCAAATCATGCACCGGAATCACTTGCAACCCATCCACCACCGCCGCCTCGGCCGCATTTTCCACCGGCACCAACAAACCCGCGTTTCCCTCCGCCCTCGCCCGCCAGGCTATGGGCAGCACTCCTTTGACCGGACGCACCACGCCAGTCAAGGCTAATTCTCCCACCATGACAAAATTATCCAATTGATCGCCTTGAAGCTGTTCGCTGGCCGCCAGCATCCCGACCGCAATAGGCAAGTCAAAGCTTGGCCCCTCTTTTTTAACATCGGCCGGCGCAAGATTGATCGTGCTGCGGCCCATGGGGAATTTGAAGCCGGAGTTCGTAATCGCAGTGCTGACCCGATCGCGCGATTCCTTGACCGCCGCATCCGGCAACCCGACAATGACCACGGTGGTATCGCCCCAACCTGAATTGACTTCCACTTCCACGGGGAAAGCTTCTATTCCATTGACAGCAGCGGACAAAACGCGGGCCAGCATGGGCGGATATTGGGCGCATCCAGGCGCAAGGGCAATGAGGTTTTTATCCGCCCTGCCGCACAAGCTGGAAAGTTGCCAGATATGGATGATAGGGCTGAAAAAGGGGCTGCACGGTAACGAAAGCTTTCGGGGCTGATAGTCAACAACTTAGCTGGCAACATGAAAAGCAACACAGCGGCAACATGTAGCTACATTTGCCGTGGTCTGGCTATATTTGACCACTTTTGCCGAGTTTTGGGACCGGTTTCTTTTCTCGTCCTCAACAGTTTCCTCGCATTTTATAAACTCGGGGAAAGTGTCAATAGTGAGGATTGACACCGACACGGTACGCACCGGCCTGAGGACTGACACCGTTACTGTCTCAATGTATGCTCGCGAACGGCACGAGTGCCTTAAGTTAAGTTCTGACTGAATTGTTCGTGAGAGAGCGCCATGTCGAAATGGTTGTTCTGAGCCTAGAAGCCCTTCAGATGCCAAATCCAAGTGGTCATGAAAAAGGAGATTATGCACAGCAAGAGATAACCGCCACGGATAAGCCCCAAATCAGTTTTTGATGGAGGGCGTTTTTCTTGCCGAAGTCGGAGGACCAGGACGCCTGCCCAAAAGCCAGCATGGCAACCAAACACATTGCTGCAATGTCTCCTCCATCCAAAATCATCCAAAATCATGCTTGCTAAAACAACCTTAGGGTCGGAGACTTAGTGAAGGCGTGGCGTTCCACAATTAGCCAGCGCTGATATGGGCGAACGCAGGCGCAAGGGCAATGAGGGTTTCATCGGCGGTGCGGCGGACACGGTACATGCCTAAGTTCTCACTTTTTAAACCCCCGCCCCAGTTTACTCAATTCCTCCGGCGACCAGACTTTTACTTTGCCTGACTTTAGGTCAATTGTCTCCAGTCGGTCGGTGCAGGAGAAACAGGGGTCGATGCTGCCCAGCGTGATGGTCATGTCGGCCAGTTGCTGGTCTTTGATCATCATCGGAACGCCTTGCAGGTTCTGGTAGGTGGGGGCGCGCACACGCCAGCGGCGCGGGTGGTTGTTTTCGCCCGTAATCACGAAATGATGGCACTCGCCGCGCGGCGCTTCCACGGAGGACATTCCCAGCCGGCCTACCGGCAGTTCGTCCTTCAACTCCAATTGGATCGGGCCGCTTTCCATTTTGTCGAGGCATTGGCGGATGATTTTGATTGACTCAAATACCTCGCGCGCCCGCACCACCACGCGCGACCACACATCGCCGTCACTGGCGGTGATCACATCGAACGCGACGCGGTCGTAGGCGGCGTAGGGATGATCGCGGCGGCAATCGATATCCACGCCCGCCGCCCGCGCCACCGGACCGATCAAGCCCTGTTCCTTGACCAGATTACGGTCGGCGACGCCGACGCCGCGCGTGCGTTGCTGGATGTTGCGGTCCTTCAACACCGCTGCGGTCACAGCCTGCCATTCGGTTTCGAGACGGGTGAGCACTTGTTGCAATTCGGCCTTTAATTCAACGGTCAAGTCGCGCCGCACACCGCCGATGACGCAAAGACCGTAGGTCTTGCGGTTGCCGGTGATTTTCTCGGCCACCCACATGACCGGTTCGCGGATGCGAAAGCACTGCATGAACAACGTGTCAAAACCCACAATGTGACAAGCCAGCCCCACCCAGAGCAAATGGCTGTGCAGCCGCTCCAGTTCGAGCAGGATGGTGCGCAGATATTCCGCGCGCGGCGGCGCTTGCAAGGCCGCGGCGCTTTCCACCGCCTGCGCGTAGGTCACATTATGGACGCAGCCGCAGATGCCGCAAATGCGCTCCGCCATAATCGGGATGTCATTGTAACTGAGCACAGACTCAGCCAGCTTCTCGATGCCGCGATGAACCATGAAGCCGCGGTATTCACACCCGCGAACCCGTTCGCCATCCACGTAGAGACGAAAGTGCGCTGGCTCATCGAGAGTGGGATGAAACGGGCCGAATGGCACGACCGTGCAGCCCTCTGGCGGATCGTCGAACTTGAATTCGCATTTGTCGTCGTAGCCGCTCGGCACAAAATTCCACGGAACATCCTTGCGCAACGGGTGGACGCCTTCCGGCCAGCCGTCGGGCAGGACCAGGCGCTTGGGATAGGGATGTCCAACCAACTCGATGCCCACCAGATCGCGCAATTCGCGTTCGGCCCAATTCGCCGCCGGCACGACGTCCGAGATGCTGTCAACTTTAGGATTTTCCCCGGGAATATCGGCCAGAATGCTGCACAGCAGGTGATCACGGTCAAAGGCAAAATTATGCGCGACCATAAACGAACCGGAGTAGGACCGGTCATCCGCGCCGATGCTGATGACATAACGCGCATCCAGGTCGCGGAAAATATAACGGCAAACCTCCTTCAAAGCGGACGGCTCGACAAAGACGAACAAGTTCCGATCGGAAGGGATGTCCCCCCGTTTAATAACCGGTCCCAAGCCCGCCTTCAACTGATCCAATTTTTCGCGCGCATTCATTTCAATGTTGGCTGACGGCCTCAATTTCACCACCAAGGACACGAAGATCACGAAGAAGCAAATGCCGGATGAGTTGGACTTGAACTTCGCGGCCTTCGTGCTCTTCGTGGTATGTTTTCGTTGTGGTTAAAGAAGATTTCATCTTTCAATGTTCCTTCGGGTCCGCGGGTTTCACCGGTTCGGGCGTGGGCGCGCCGCCCAGCCAGCGGAAATGGCGTTTGATTTCGCCGTAATAACCGTGCGCCACATAACGGTTGCACTCCGCTTCGCGCGCGTAGCCGCACAGCCACGGAGGCGACACCCTGCGCTTTGCGCCGCCCAGCTTTGAAATAAATCGCGCCGCAAGAAACGTCAGGCCGAGGACGATGAGCAACGCCAGCGGAACGAAGAGCGAACGCGCCCCGGCTCCGGCGAGGCCCGCCCAAATATTGACAGGCACAGCGGGGGCATTTTGGGCAAGCGCCTGGCCGATGCCATGAGTGCTGGCCGCAAGCGCAGGACAAATCAGCTTATACGCAATGGCCGGGAAAATCCCCAAGAGCAGGCAAATCAGGGCCAGCAATACCTGGGGAATCTGCATCATCAGGCCCACTTCAAGGCGGGGTTGGGCGGCGGCTTTTTCCTTCACCAGCGCGCTGGTACGCGCCAGGAAACTCGCGCCAAAAAATTTAATAAACGACGCCAGGGTCAACGCGCTGGTCAGAATGGCAATGGCGGCGCACAGAGACAGCCAGCCCGCGATGCTGCTGCCTTGCACCGTCGCCACATAAATATTCCATTTGCTGGCGAAGCCGTTGAACAGCGGGACCCCGGAAATCGAAAGGGAGGCCACCAGCGCCGTGGAGGCGGTCAACGGCATGTATTTGAGCAGGCCGCCCATTTTATTCATGTCTTGCGTGCCGGTGGCGTAGAGCATGGAACCGGCATTGAGGAAGAGCAGGGCCTTGAATACGCCGTGGTTGAGGGTGTGGAAGAGCGCGCCAATCATGCCGACTGCCGCCAAGCCTGCCGCCACTGGTCCTGCCGCCGGCAATAATGTCATGCAGGCCCCGAAACCGAGGAGGATATACCCAACCTGGCCGATGCTGTGAAAGGCCAGCAGCCGTTTGGTTTGCTCCTGTTTCAGGGCCTGCATGGTCCCCGTAAAAAGCGTGATCGTGCCCAGCACTGCCACCACCACACCCCATCCCGCCAGCGGAAAATCGGCCCTCGCGGTCGCCGGGACCAGCCAGAGGAAATAGCGCATCAGGCCGTAGACGCCGGTCTTGATCATGACGCCGGACAACATCGCGCTCACGGGCGACGGCGCGGCTGGGTGCGCATCGGGCAGCCAGACTTGCCCGAACGGCCACATGCCCATCTTGATACCAAAGCCGATCAGGAAGAGTCCAAAGGCCAGCGCCGTCAAGGCCGGCTGCGCGTGCAACAATGCCGGCAGATTGGCGCTTACCGTGTCGAAGTCATACTTGACACCGCTGGCGGCATTGGCCGATGCGCCCGCGCCGGCCAGAATTTCCGCGCCGACCAGCGTCGCGGCGCAGGCGATTTGCATCATGAGCAAATATTTACTGGCAGCGTGGATGTTGCCCGCTTTTCTGTGCTCGAAACGGATGAGCGCGTAGCCGGACAGAGTCATCATTTGCCAGAAAATGAGGAAGAACCACATCATGTCCGTCGTGCTGAGCAGGCCGTACATCGCCGCCAGGAAGAGCAGGAAATACAGATAATAACGGGCGACACCATAATCCTCGTAGTGGCGCATGTAAGTGATGGAATAAAAACAGGCCGGCACCGCTATGAGCGCGGCCAGCATTAGAAACAGCGCGGTCAATCCGTCCACATGCAGCCGCAATGCGAAACCAATGGCGGGCATATTCAAGAAGACACCGGACTGCGCGGAAGCGCCCCCTGCCAGCACCGTTCCCACGGCGTAAAAGACGAATGACGCGGTCGTGCCGGTCACGAGAAAGGCCAGCCAGCCTGTCAGCGTCCGGTAGCGCGCGGTGACGCAGGTGAGCAACGCCCCGCCGATGCAGATAAGGATCGACGCAAACACAGCTTGTTCGGGAGTCATCATATTTTCGTCCCTTCGCAGGCAAGGCCGCCGATGAGTTCAGTGAGAACAGCCGCAGTGGTTTGGAGGGCGGGCGAAAGCACGGACGCCGGTTGCAAGGATTCCGGTTGCGCGCCCAGGAGCCAGACCCTAATTCGTCCGGCGCTTTCCACGTACTTGGCCAGCAAGCCGAGCGGAATTTTATGCGTAAATATTTCCGAGAATCGCACAGATATTTCCAATGAATTTAGGAAAACAACCGACCCGGGTTCACCGCCAAAATTGACCGCGTCCAGGAAGACGAGATGATCAAAGCCCGCCTCAGCGCAACGGCCAACCAGCCGCTCGGGATTTGTTCCGGCGATGATCACATCCGGCACGCCGGCATTGGCCAGCGCTTCCGCCAGGCGCACTCCGAAGCTGTCATCGCCGGCATCGACATTTCCCAGGCCCATGAAACACACCCGGCCGGTGAGAGAGGACTGAATTTGTTCGCGCAAGCCGGCCATCATATATCCTCCCCAAGCTTTTTGATTTGTTCGTAAGTGAACACCGGGCCGTCCACGCAGATATAAGCCACGCCAATGCAACAGTGGCCGCACTTGCCCACGCCGCATTTCATGTAACGTTCGAGTGTTGACACGATGTTGTGCTCCTTGAAACCGAGCGCCAGCAGATCCTTGATGACGAAGCGGAACATGATTGGCGGCCCGCAAACAAAAGCGGTCGTGTTGTCCACCGGCACATCGACGCCCGGCTTTTTGAAAAGACTGCCAACCACGCCGACGTTGCCATTCCAGCCGTCGGTGGCGCGATCCACGGTGAGATGGCATTCCATTCCGCCGGCTTTCTCCCAGGCGTGCAAGTCCGGCAGATACATCAATTCACCGGGAGTTTTCGCGCCGTAAAAAACCTGGATGCGTCCGTATCGCGCGCGGTGTTGCAGCGCGTACACGATGCAGGAGCGCAATGGAATGAGCCCGATGCCGCCCGCAACAAAGGTGAGGTTCATGCCTTCGTAGTCCTTCATCGGAAAACCGTTGCCGTAAGGGCCGCGCACGGCGAACTTGTCATGAGGCTTGAGTTGGTGGAGCGCGCTGGTGCAACTGCCAACCTGCCGAATGGTGAAAAAAGTTTCGTCCTCGGTGGGACTGGGCGGCAGCGACGCCGGAAACTCTCCCACGCCAAACAGAGAAATCTGGGCGAATTGTCCCGGGCGGAAATGTTTGAATTCGGCCTGGGCCGCGGCGTCTTCGAAGCGCCAATAAAACGTCTTGACCTCCGGGATGTCGTCCACCACTCGCTCCAAAACCGCCAGCTTTGGCAAATAAATATTTTCAGTGTTGGGAGGGTTCATTTTTTCCATTTTCCGGCGCGGCCCGTCGAATCATTTCGACAACGCTCGGCATGCCAATGTCGCCGTGGCAAACTGCGGCGCACCGCCCGCAGCCGACGCAGGCCATGGCCAACTCGCGCTGAATGAAGTAATGCGCCAGCTTGCGAAAGAAGCGGCGGTTGCGACGATCGTGAACGGCGCGGCGGGGATTGAAACCGCCCGCCATGCGCGTGAAACCGCTCAAGCCGCAAGAGTCCCAGATGCGCACCCGCTCGACTTCCTCCGGCCCCACCTGGCGGTCGGAGACGGTGAAGCAAGTGCAGGCTGGGCAAACATAAGTGCAGCCGCCGCATTCGAGGCAGCGATTGCCGATTTCCTCCCAGGTCTTATCAAGTATTGTCCCCTGGGAAATATAGCGGACGGTGGCCGGGAACCAGCTTGTGGTGGTGCGGAATTGCTTGCGCACTGCGGCCAAAATCGCCCGCCGCCGCGCCACGTGTTTGTCAGTACCCTTGCGGAAAATCGCCGTGGAGAAAAGTTCCCCGCCCGCGACCGTGCCGGCCACGGCCATGAATTCGCCGTCGCCCAAATCCATAAGCTGCAAGTCAAAATGATCGCGCGCGGCGGGGCCGGTGTCGGTACAGAGGCAAAAGCAGTCGTCACCGATGTCGCGCGCCGGGTCGGTGCAGACCATGTTTACCAGAAAGAGGTTCTTGCGCCGCTTCTCATAATATATATCGCGAAAATCGCGGCCCAGGTAGAAACGATCAAAATGCCACAATCCGGCGATATCGCAAGAGCGAATTCCGAAAATGGCGCGTTTTGATTCTTCATAGGCCGGTTCAATTTTCATCGAACCGTTTGAACCGCGAACGGCCATCAATCGTTCGATATGCGGGAAGACAAAGCGCTTGGGCGGATAGTAAGGATTGGCCAGATGAATCTGCACCCGCTCACGATTTGCGTCCGTGACGGTGGCGAAACAACTGTCCCGGCCACGGCCATGGAAGGGCGCGATGACTTCATAGCCGCGCGCGCGAAGCAGGTCCACGAGCTTCAATAAGTCCGCCTGGTCAACGATGCGCGCTTTCATATCTTCTCCTTTTCCACCCGTACGGGTACCAGCGAGGCGCCGTTGCCGCCGGGGCCGAGCATTTCTCGTTTCAATTGCCGCACAAAATACGGCACAAATGCCGTCCCGCTTCGAACCTCCGACGTGACTCGCGCAGTGGAAGTGAGCGAGCCGCCAGCGGTAATCAGGCGGATGCGCCCGCCGTCGCGGATGCCCAACCGCTTCGCGTCGTCGGTGTTGATCTCCACGAATCCGTCCGGATAATCCAGCAGGAGCAAGCGGTATTCGCGCTTGAGGGTTTCGCTGTGTTTGACAAGAATATTTTGGTGCCAGTAATAAAGCGAGTGCCCGAAAACGAGAGTGAAAGGGAACGCTTCTGGATTGCCGGGCGGTTTGGAGGGCCGCGCCACGGGAACAAACCGAAACGGCCGGCCGATGGCGTCATCGGCAAACAAGCGCGCTGTGCCGAGCGGCCGGTCCGCGGTGCAAGGCCACTGGCGGCCGTAATCGCGCATGAGATTTTCATGGCTCGCTCCACTGTAAAACGGGATGGCCTCGCCAATCTCGTCCATGACCTCCGCGGTGGACTTGTAATTCCAACCGGCGCCCATGGCCCGGGCCAGGTGAGTCAGTTGTTCCCAGGCCGGCGTCGTTCCTTCCGGCGGGTCGATCACGCGCTCGGCAATCTGTATGCGCCGCTCCGTGCTGGTGAAGGTCACGCGTTCCTCGCCAAACGCGGTCGTCGGCAGAACGACGTGGGCGAACTCCGCCGAATCTGTCAAAAACAAATGCTGCACCACGACCAATTCGCAGCGGTTCAACGCCGCGATGGCGTCGCCAAAAAACGCCGTGCTGACCGGGTCGTATCGCCCCAGCCACAGCGCCTTCAATTGCGGGTGGCCGCCGTTGGCAAAAAGAGTTTCTGCTCCCACGCCTGGCGTCGCCGGGATTTTCGTCCTCCATATCAATTCCAGGGCGGCGCGCGCTTTCGGGTCCGTGACCGCCTTATAACCCGGCAGCCGATCGGGCAGCATTCCCATATCGCAAACGCCCTGCAAATTATTCTGTTCAGTCAGGGGGAACACGCCCGCGCCCTCCTTGCCAACGTTTCCGATCAGAAGGGTTAGGTTGATAATGCCGCGCAGGCTATCCTCGTCGCGCGCTTCGACTCCTGTCGAGTACAATATTGCCGCGCTTCGCGCCTGGCCATAGGCCAAAGCCGCCTCCTCGATCAATGCCGCCGAAACTCCGCAGGCTTCGGCCGCCTGCAGCAGATCGTATTCCTGCACGCTGGATAGGAAAGCTTCGCTGTCGTTGCACCGGGCTTTAACAAAACGCAAATTCATCAAACCGCGATCCACAATGACCTTGGCCAGAGCGCCGTAGAGGAACGATTCCGTGCCGGGTTTGATCTGGAGAAAAATGTCGGCGTTTTCCGCCGTCCGATGACGGCGCGAATCGATGACGATGAGCTTGGCCCCCTTGAGTTTGGCCCGAATGACACAACCGCCGATGGTCGGCAGTTGGCGGCCCAAGTCAACGCCGTCCACGAGGATGACGCCGCTGGCGGCCAGGTCGCCAATGGAACTCGTGCCGGCGGGAATGCCAAGCATGTCAATAAGAACATTAATGGAGTTGTTGCAATAGACGCCGGCGCCGTGATCGACATTGTTGGTGCCGATGAGGGTGCGGGCCAGCTTTTGCAAAAGGTAGGCTTCCTCATTGGAACAGCGGGGCGAATCCAGGAAGGCAATGGAATCAGGGCCGTACTGGTCGCGGATTTTTATGAGTTGGGCGGCAATGAAACCCAGGGCGTCATCCCAGGAAACTTCCTGAAAATGGCCGTTGCGCCGAAGCATCGGGCTGGTGATTCGGTCCGGGGAACTGGCCACTTCATGCACGTGCCAGCCGCGCACACAGATTTTTCCCTTGTTGGCCGGATGGGACATGCTGGGATAAACCCCAACGATGCGGTTGCCGGCCGTCTCCAAATAGATGCCGCAACCCGTGCCGCAGAAAGTGCAGGTGGTCAGTTTGGGAGGGGCAATTTGACTTTTGCGGGGTAAACCCGCAGACCCTGCGGATGACGGCGTCGCAGGATGCGGACCGTGGGAAGTTATGTAGAGTGCCATAAATTCTCTTCGTACGATAATTGAGATAGATTAGCCAGAATACCAACCACCCTTTGGCAAAAATTCACCCCATTTTGCGCTCTTTTCAGTATTGGCCGGCCAATTCAGGGCAAAAGTTTCCTCATCGTCACTTTCCTGTCATTTCATTGCCATCTGAAACGGATCAAATGCTTCTTTAACGAGTTGTGCAACAAACACCTACGAGCATAAGCGGATCGGTAGAAGGGCCGACAGGCGCACTGCCAAGTGCCGGCTTGGAAGTCATTGTGTCCCGATTCGCAAAATTAAGGGCATGGACGAGGAGCGGGTTGGTGAATTATGCGAAGCACTTTGGCAGCAGAGAATTTTTGCGCAATAACTTCAATGTCACTGTGATGGGCGGGGCCATTTCTGTTATTGACCAGATTTGGATTAACGGAAGCATGACGCTGCCGGAAGTGCTTCGCTCGCGTCTGATCGCCGTGGTGGTGGATCTGGCTGGCGCGGGCGACATGACGGTGGAAGGGCATGGAGAATGGCTGCGGATTTGGAAGATTACACCGGAGTCGCCGGCCTGGAAACGCCGGATGGTGGAATGGCCCGCGATGCTCATCGGCGTGGCGGCATGGAATTTCGGGCAATATTTTTTAAGCAGAGTGGCGGCCCCACATTATTTAAGAAGCGTGTGCATTTCGACCGTGGTGGGCGTAACGGTGCAGGTGGGAGTGTTGCGGGCCAACGCGGTCCTGAATAATTACGCGACGGACAATCCCAAGTTTTGCAGGAGCATGCCGGGATGGTTGAGCAAGGCGTGGGGGTGCGAAAAATTATCGGCCACAGCCAAGAGGCGGCTTTATTGGGGCGCGATCGTTGTCCTGAACGCCTTTATGCTGGCCAATTGGGCCTGGGGTCAAAAATTACGGCATTTGCTTTTTGCGCATTAGCGCGAGGGGGAAGGCGCGGGGGCGCGCGGTTTGCGGGGGAGCGGTTTGGGCGTGGCGGCAGTCGCCAATCTTATAAATTCCATTTGACTTCTCAGCGGGGGCCGGTTTTTCGGGCGCGCGCGATGATAGACGCCGTCGCTGTGCAGATGCCAGGCCCGGGCTTCGTCGGCCAGAGGAATGGCCAGCAGTTCTCTGCAAATCCTGCGGCGCAAGCCGGGGTCCTCGACCGGGAAAACAGCCTCGATGCGCCGGAAGAAATTGCGCGGCATCCAATCCGCGCTGCCCATGAAAATTTCCGGCCGACCCTGGTTCTCGAAGTAAAAAATGCGGCTGTGCTCCAGGAACCGATCGACGATGCTGCGGACAGTGATGTTATCGCTGACGCCGCGCAGGCCGGGCCGCAGGCAGCAAATGCCGCGAACCAGCAGGTCAATTTTTACGCCGGCCTGCGAAGCACGATAAAGAGCTTCGATGATTTCGCCCTCGGAAAGCGCGTTCATTTTGGCGATAATGCGGGCCGGTGCGCCGCGCTTGGCGTTGTCTGCTTCGCGCCCAATCAGCGCGAGCATGCGGCGGTGCAATTGAAACGGTGACAATAATAATTTTTCCCCGGCCTGAAAATGGCCGATGCCGGTAAGGAGGTTGAAAAGGTTGGTGGCGTCTTCGCCGAATTCCGGCTGGCAGGTTAACAGTCCCGCGTCGGTATAGAGGCGGGCGGTAGTGGCATTGTAGTTGCCGGTGCTGAGGTGGACGTAGCGGCGGATGGCGTCGTCGTCCTGGCGCACGACGAGGCAGACTTTGCAATGGATTTTGTAGCCGACCACACCGTAGACGACATGGACGCCAGCCTCCTCCAATTGGCGGCTCCATTGAATGTTATTGGCCTCGTCAAAACGCGCCCGCAACTCCACAACGGCCGTGATTTGTTTGCCGCGCTTCGCCGCCTCCATCAAGGCCCCGACGATGCGTGTATCGCCACCGGTGCGATAGAGCGTTTGCTTGATGGCCAGCACCTTTGGGTCCCGGGCGGATTGTTCGAGAAAATCGACCACGGTGTTAAAGCTTTCGTAGGGATGATGGAGCAAAATGTCACGCTTGCGGATGGCGGTGAAGAGGTCGGTTTGGCCGCGCAAAGCGGCGGGCGGCACCGGCAGGAAGGGCGGATCGCGCAATTCCCGGAATTGGCCTCCTTCGTAAATGGCCATGAGGCGGCCGGGATAAAGCGGCCCGTCGATCAGGGTCACATCGTCCGGCGTCAGGCGCAGGGTGCCGAGCAAGGCATGGCGGATGCTTTCCGGGCAATCGTGGTCGATTTCCAACCGGACGGCATCGCCCTTGCGGCGGTTGTGCAATTCGTTTTCGACCGCCTTGCGCAAACTGACGGAGTCCTGCTCGTCGATGTAGAGTTCGCTGTTGCGGGTGACGCGAAAATGCCAGCGGCCCAGGATTTTTGTGCCGGGAAACAAGTCTTTTAAAAAGCAGCCCACAATTTCGCCCAGAAAGAGATAGTCCACGCGCGGGCCTTCGCGCGGCAGCTTGGCCACCGGGGGGAGACCACGCGGCACCTGAACCACGGCCAGATGGCGCAGGTTTTCCCGCCCCGTTTTCATTTCCAATTGGACGATGAGGTTGAGGGATTTGTTGAGCAATTGGGGAAAGGGATGCACTGGATCAATGGCCAGCGGTGTCAGGACGGGCAGGACCTGGGCGCGGAAATAGCATTCGAGCCATTTTAGATCCGCCTCGTTCAACGCTTGGGGATCGAGAAAACAAATTCCATGCGCGGCAAGGGCCGGGGCCAGTTGCTCGTGCCAGCAGACGTACTGCTCCCGCACCAGGCGGGCGATGCGCTCATGCACGGCGCGCAAAGTCTGGGCCGGCGTCAGGCCATCGAGGTCGCGAACGAGGACACCGGCTTCGATCTGCTCTTTTAAACCGGCCACGCGCACTTCGAAAAACTCATCGAGATTGGAGCTGGTGATGCAAAAAAACTTGAGTCTTTCCAAGAGGGGATTGCCGGCATCCCGGGCCTCGTTCAAGACCCGCTGATTAAACTCCAGCCAGCTCAGTTCGCGATTGATGAAATGCGCCGGCTCAAAAAACTCAACAGCATCGGCCATAGAAAGCACAACCGTAGCCAAAGCCGGGAGCCGAGTCCAGTTCCGAGAGAATCTCAGCTTTGAGCGGCGTTGACTTTTTGAGGGGCCAAAGACCTTGATTACTTATTGGCCAGCACTTTGGCCTTTTGCGCCTGATATTCTTCGTCAGAGAGAGCGCCGGTGTCTTTGGCTTTCTTTAAGTCAACCAACTGCTGCCCGACCGTCGGCTTCTGAACCACGGTTTTGGAGCCTCCGCCCAGATTCAGGCCGCCCACACAGCCTGAAAGAAGCAAAGCGGCAGACAAGAGGGACAGGATGGGAATGAATAGCTTTTTCATGGATTCAATTTTTATTGTTGATGTTGCAAATATCAATGCCGCCGTTCAAAAACCAGCGGGAAGCCTCCGCCGCCTTGAGACCAGGTGCCGGAAAGTTTCCCGTTTTTAAGTTTTCCCTCGAACCGGCCGCCGGCCCATTTCCAGGCCATGCGAATGTTCGGAGCGGAATAATGAAAGTCCGATGCGGGGATGGGATCGCTATTTCCCAATTGGTCGAGGTTGGCAAGTGCGGCTAAAAGGGCGCCGTCCGGCAGTCTGGCAATGTCCAGGGCGAAGCGCATTTTTACTTTGACCGGTCCATAGGGCAAAATCCACGTTCCCTGCCAGTGCCCCTGCAACTCGCTTTCGGACCTGGACGAATAATCTTTGGCGGCGTCTTGTTCGTGTTCAGCCTGATAATCTGCCCGTTTGACGGTCATCGGAGTGGATTCGCCCCCTAAAATAAACGCTCCCGTAATTACTGTATTGTCGCCGTTGATGTCGCCCTGAAACATACCGTTGCCGGTCGCGACCGTGAGCTTCACGGTGGGTCGGCTGTAAATCACTGATACCGGCTGCTTCAAGGCGCCTTGCATGGGATTGTCCATTTCGGCGTGATATGTGCCATCGGCTTGCTGGGCGATTCGCCAACTCAGCGGCAGTCCATTTGGGCTGTCGCCCATCGTTCCTTTCCAGTAACCCTGCAAATCGGACCCCTTCCGGGGCAGGCAATCGTCTTCGGACACCGGATCGGGAACCGGGTCCGGCGTGGTGGTGCGCTTGAGCACGGCATTGCCGTTGATAACCAGTTCCGTCCCATCGGCGTTTATCTTCGCGTCAAATTCTGCCCGCGGGTTCACGGCCAGCCGGAGGGACGGATAATGGTAAGCAACGGCAACGGGAATATTTCTTTCGGCTCCATCGAGTGCGTCGGCCACAGCGGTGTATCGGCCATTTGTTTTTGAAAATTTCAAAACAAGACGGGTCTTGGACTCATCCCCTTTGGCGACGCCCGCGCCTCCGAGCGGAAGAACGCCTTCCCACACGCCTTGAAGATCGGGATAGGCCGCGGCACGAGTCGCGTGAATCTTGCTGACGATGACAGCCGTGGTGGCGAGGGCCAGGATGACAGCAACGGCGGCAACCGTGGTGGTTTTAGCTTTTGTCCATGCCATAACTTTCAATGCTCCTTTGCTGAGGGTTAGAGTTGAAGCGCCGGCGGCGGCGCCTTTGGCCAACGCAATGGCGGCAACCGTTTTGGCGAGCGCGGCGGGCGCGGCTTGCACGGAATGGGCGGAAATTGTGGCGGTCAGAACTTCAGCCGAATGAACGACGCCGCGTTTGGTGAAGAAGAGGCGCAATTTTTCCACGGCGCGATGCACACGGCTTTGCGCGGTCGCCTCGGTTATTTTTAACGCCAGCGCAACTTCGCCAAAACTTTTCTCTTTGAAAAAACGCAGCACCACGGCTTCGCGGTCTTTTCTCTCAAGCCGGGACATGGCCTCGTCAAGCAGCGGGGCAAGTTGGTTCCAAACTGAAAGGTCGGCGGATTCTGGAAGGGTGGATTGCATATAGGCTTCCTGTTCGCGCCGTTGACGACGCCATTCTCCGCGTTGGAAATTTAATGAGGCCAGCCGCGTCGTTTCGTAGAGCCACGCCTCCAGAACGGCGTCCGGGCGGAGGCCGGCGGCTTTGCGGGCGAGGATGATGAAGACCGCCTGCGCGATTTCTTCGGCATGGGCGGGAATCCCGAGGTGGCGATAAGCCGTCGAGTAAACAAGATTAATGTGACGCCGAACCAATTCGGCAAAGGCCTCTTCCGAGTCTTGTCGGTGGTACTGCTGCAACAACTCCATGTCACTCACGTCGGGCATTCTGAATATTTATGTCCGAGGCGGGTAAAATCAGGCATTTTTTTTCGTAAATATTTACGATTGGCGGACGACTAAAATTCGCAAGTCGTTGAAGTTAAGTTATTTACAGCTTAACCATCCGTGGAAAAATCGTATTGCACTAATTTGCTTTGTCCACGAAGAGCACATTGATCGGCTCGGTGGCGGGAACGAGTTCCAAGCCGAGTTGTTCAAGCAGGGCTTCCTGCAAGACTTCAGTGTCCGGGTTCGGCCGGTAGGTTTCATTCCATTTCAAAACAATATTAAAACGATCCTGCGTGCCTGTCCGGTCGAGGATGGGGACGTTGAAATATTGCCTCACGGCTTCGCCTAGTAATACTAGGTTAAGTAGTCACCCAGAGTTATCGAAGGTTGTCAGGCACCAAGGACACTTACCGGAGAGGTGGATCAGATCCGCCTGAAGCCTCCTGCGGATCATCGGCAAGGTCACACC
>Ga0182030_10005905_pt1 | contig 25918 bp, 28 predicted proteins | sample 812S3MmetaG_FD_121299 | JGI IMG/M metagenome (GOLD analysis project Ga0182030, IMG submission 121299) | Permafrost microbial communities from Stordalen Mire, Sweden - 812S3M metaG (Illumina Assembly) | ecosystem: Environmental > Terrestrial > Soil > Wetlands > Permafrost | place: Sweden...
GGGAGCCCGCTGATCCGGGAGCCCGCTGAACGGAGACTGCCATGACACCTACCCCCGACCGAGTCCTGATATTCGACACTACCCTGCGCGACGGCGAACAGGCGCCCGGCTGCAGCATGACCCAGCCCGAGAAGCTTCGGGTTGCGCGCGCACTCGGGGAGCTTGGCGTGGATATCATCGAAGCGGGTTTTCCTGCCGCTTCGCGCGGTGACTGGGAATCGGTCAACGCCGTGGCGCGCGAGGTGCAGGGCCCGATCATCTGTGGACTTGCCCGCTGCGTGCGCGACGACATCGAGCAGGTCGCATCGGCACTCAAGGATGCCGCACGTCACCGCATTCATGTGTTCCTGGCGACCAGTGCGATTCATCGGCAGTTCAAACTCAAGATGGCGCAAGAAGAAATCATCCGCCTCGCGGTCGAAGGCGTAAAGATCGCGCGCGAGCATTGCGAGGACGTCGAGTTCTCGCCCGAGGATGCCTCGCGCACCGAGCTGGACTTCCTGGCCCAGGTGGTCGAAGCGGTGATCGATGCCGGTGCCACCACCATCAACATTCCGGACACCGTGGGCTACACGGTGCCGGATGAGTTTGGCGAAGTGTTTCGTTATCTGCGCCAGCACGTGCGCGGCATCGACAAGGTGACACTGTCCGTGCACTGCCACGATGACCTCGGCATGGCTGTGGCCAACAGCCTCACTGCTGTCGTGGCTGGAGCGCGCCAGATCGAGTGCACCATCAACGGCATCGGCGAGCGTGCCGGCAATTGTTCGCTGGAGGAGGTCGTGATGGCGATCGCCACGCGGGCGGCATTCTTCAATCTGCGCACGGGCGTGCAGACCGCGCGCCTCTACCCGACCAGCCGGCTGGTATCGAACATCACGGGCGTACCGATTCCGCGCAACAAGGCCGTGGTGGGCGAGAATGCCTTTGCGCACGAGTCGGGCATTCATCAGCACGGCATGCTGCAAAATCGCTCTACCTACGAAATCATGCGCCCCGAAGACGTCGGTCTGCAGCGCAGTAGTCTCGTGCTGGGCAAGCACAGCGGCCGCCACGCCTTCCGCGATCGCGTCAAGCAGCTCGGCTTTGAACTCGAGGAGCTCGAGCTCAATCGTGTGTTCGAGGAATTCAAGGCGCTCGCCGATCGCAAGAAGGAATTGTTCGACGGCGACATCGAGGCGCTGGTATTGCGCGCCAGCGGCCAAGCGCAGGGTCCGTGGATCCTCGACACGCTGGCAGTGGAAGTGCACAGCGGGGCCCAGGCCAAGGCCACCGTGCGACTCAAGCACGCCGACGGCCGCTCCGTCGAGCGCGAAGCCAGCGGCGACGGTCCGGTCGATGCGGCCTATAAGGCCATCGTGCTGGCCACGGGCGTGGTCGTCACCGTACGCAAATTCGAAGTACACGCCGTCACGATCGGCGAGGACGCGCAGGGGGAGGCCATCCTTTACGTGGATACCGAGGGCCGCAGCTATCGCGGCTCGAGCATCAGTACCAACATCATCGAGGCCGCAAGCCGCGCATTGCTCGAAGTCATCAACCGCATCGAGCTGTCGCACAGCAGCGCCGCCCGCACCCATGCCAACCGCCGCCAGGAAATTGCCCGGCTTGCCCAGAGCGCGGTTTAGGAGAAACACGTCATGCCAATTCCCGCGACACCCTATATTTGGTTCAACGGCAAGCTCGTGCCCTGGGAAAAGGCCACGGTGCATGTGCTGGCGCATGCCCTGCACTACGGCTCCTCGGTGTTCGAAGGTGTTCGGGCATACGAAACCCCGCGAGGCGTCGCGATCTTCCGGTTGCGCGATCACACGCGGCGCCTGTTCGACTCGGCGAAGGTCTATCGCATCCAGATCCCCTTCTCCCAGGACCAGCTCAACGACGCCACGCGCCAGATCATCGCGGTCAATTCGCTCGCGCGCGGCGCCTACATTCGTCCCGTGGCTTTTCGCGGTTATGGCGAAATCGGCGTGGCGCCTAAGATCGATCCGCCGGTGGACGTCGCCATCGCTGCCTGGGAATGGGGCAAGTATCTGGGTGATGAAAGTGCCGCCGCGGGTGTCGACGTGTGTGTCTCATCCTGGCAGCGCGTCGCACCGAACACGCTGCCGGCAATGGCGAAGGCCGGGGGAAATTATCTCTCCAGCCAGCTCATCAGCCAGGAAGCCAAACGCTTGGGCTTCGCCGAGGGCATCGGTCTGGCTCCCGACGGCACTGTCAGCGAGGGTGCGGGCGAGAACATTTTTCTCGTCAAGGATGGCGTGCTGCTGACCCCCAATCTGGCGCACTCCGTGCTCGGAGGGCTGACACGCGATACCGTCATGACGCTCGCGCGCCAACAGGGATTCGAGGTGCGAGAGACCTCGATCCCGCGCGAGATGCTGTACCTGGCCGATGAAGTGTTCTTCACGGGCACGGCCGCTGAAGTCACGCCGATCCGTTCGGTCGATCGAATCACGGTTGGCGCCGGCCATCGCGGCCCCATCACGGAGAAACTGCAGCGCGCCTTCTTTGGATTGTTTTCGGGCGCGACGCACGATCAATGGGGGTGGCTCGACTACGTGGACATGAAGATGAACGCGCGACCGGCCGCCGCTGCCGCACTCTGAGAAGATTCCGGCCATGAAGACGATGTTCGAGAAGGTCTGGGAGGCGCACGAGGTGGTGCCCGAGACGCCTGAGACGCCCGCGGTGCTGTACATCGATACACACCTCGTACACGAGGTCACCTCCCCCCAGGCATTTTCGATGCTGCGCCAACGGGGATTGAAGCTGCGTCGAGCGGATCGCATGCTTGCGACCATCGATCACTCAAGCCCGACGCGCACTGCGCAGATCTTCGGCGGGGAGCCGATCACGATCGAGTCGGCGGCCAAGCAGATCTCGCAGCTGGAGCGTAACTGCGCCGAGTTCGGCGTCGAGCTGTTTGGCCTGCGCAGTGCCCAGCGCGGCATCGTGCACATCATCGGCCCGGAGCTTGGTCTCACGCAGCCCGGTGCCACACTGGTGTGCGGCGACAGCCACACCAGCACGCATGGCGCGTTTGGTGCACTGGCCTTCGGCATCGGCACGACCGAGGTGGGATATGTCTTCGCGACGCAGTGCTTGCTGCAGCGGCGCGCGAAGTCCTTCGCGCTCAATGTCGAGGGCGCGCTCGGCCGCGGCGTCACGGCCAAGGATCTGATCCTCTATATCATCGGGCAGATCGGCGTCTCTGGCGGCACGGGCCATGTGCTCGAGTACCGGGGAGCCGCGATCCGCGCGCTGTCGATGGAAGAGCGCATGACGGTTTGCAACATGTCCATCGAGGCCGGCGCGCGCGCCGGCATGATCGCCCCCGATGAGACCACCTATGAGTACCTGAAGGGCCGCCCGCGCGCACCTTCGGGTGCGGCCTGGGATCGGGCCTTGGCGCGCTGGCGCAAGCTGCCGAGCGACGCCGGTGCCAAATTCGATCGCGAGGTCGGTTTCGATGGCGCCGCGATTGAGCCCATGGTCACCTACGGCACCAACCCCGGTATGGTCGCGGCCGTCTCCGGTTCGATCCCCTCCCCCAATGGCGATCCGGTGTTCGACAAGGCGCTGGCCTATATGGGCCTGCATGCGGGAGAGCCCATCGGCAACCAGCCGGTCAACGTCGTCTTCATTGGCAGCTGCACTAATGGACGCCTCTCGGACCTGCGTGGCGCCGCGCAGCTGCTGCGCGGTCACAGGATCGCCCCTGGCGTCCGCGCGCTCGTGGTACCCGGCTCGCAGCAGGTAAAGAAGGCGGCCGAGGCCGAGGGGCTCGACCGCATCTTCATCGATGCGGGTGCTGAGTGGCGTGAATCGGGTTGCTCGATGTGCTTGGGTATGAACGGCGACCTGGTCGGCAAGGGCGAATACTCGATCAGCACCAGCAACCGCAATTTCGAGGGGCGGCAGGGTCAGGGCGCGCGCACCCTGCTGGCAAGCCCGCTCACGGCCGCAGCCAGCGCACTGCGCGGCCGCGTCACCGATCCGCGCACCCTCCTCAACGGCTAGCCACGATTCAAAGGCTGAACAACCATGGAGCCCATCCGCCTGTTCCGTTCCCGCACGGCCGTCATTCCCTACACCAACATCGACACCGACCAGATCATCCCGGCACGCTTCCTGCGCACCACGACGCGTGAGGGTCTGGGTGCCGAGCTATTCTCGGACTGGCGCAAGAAGCCCGATGGGAGCCTCAATCCCGATTTTCCGCTCAATCGAGCCGAAGCCGCCGGCTGTCAGATCCTCGTCGCGGGCCGCAACTTCGGCTGCGGGTCATCGCGCGAGCACGCGCCCTGGGCGCTGCTGGATTCTGGCTTTCGCGCGGTGATCAGCACCGAGATCGCCGATATTTTTCGCAACAACTCGCTCATGAATGGCCTGCTGCCGATCACGGTGGATGAGAAAACCGGTCGATGGCTGCTCGAACATCCGGGCGCCGAGGTCACCATCGACTTGCCCAACGCCACACTGACGCTGCCGACCGGTGTCGCGGTGGCCTTTCCGATTGAAGCCTTCGCCCGCTACTGCCTGGTCAATGGTGTCGATGAGCTCGGCTTCCTGCTCGCACGCGAACCCGAGATCAGCGCGTACGAACAGCGGAGTCGCGCATGAAAGCACGCATTGCGGTCATCGCCGGTGACGGCATCGGACCGGAGGTGATCACCGAGGCACTGCGTGTGCTCGAGGCAGTCTGCCGCCGGCATGGCCACGAATTTGCGCTCGAACAGCTGCCCTTCGGCGGCACGGCCATCGATCAGTTCGGTGATCCGCTGCCGCCGGCGACTTTGCAAACCTGCCTCGCCGCCGACGCAGTCCTGCTTGGGGCCATTGGCGGACCGAAGTGGTCCTCGCCCCAGGCCAAGGTGCGGCCCGAGGCGGGTCTGCTGCGCCTGCGGCAGGAACTGGGCGTTTACGCGAATCTCCGCCCGGTCGCGGTTCACCCGGCGCTGCGCAGCGTCTCGAGCCTCAAACCCGAACTGCTCGAGGGCGTGGATCTGATCTTCGTGCGCGAACTTACCGGCGGCATCTACTTCGGCCCCAAAACGCGCGATGCCGACAAGGCCACGGACCTGTGCACCTACACACGCGCCGAGATCGAGCGCATCGTGCGCGTGGCCGCGCGCATCGCGCGCACCCGCCGTAAACGCCTGCTCTCGATCGATAAGTCCAACGTGCTCGAGACCTCCCGCCTGTGGCGCGAAGTGTGCGAGAAGGTCATGAGGAGCGAATTTCCCGATATCGCGCTCGAGCACATGCTGGTCGACTCGGCCGCCATGCACCTCATTCGCCGACCGCGCGACTTCGATGTCGCGGTCACCGAGAACATGTTCGGTGACATTCTCACGGATGAGGCCTCGATGCTCAGCGGCTCGCTGGGACTGCTGCCCTCCGCCTCCCTCGGCGATGGCACGCGCGGGCTGTATGAGCCCATCCACGGGTCCGCCCCCGACATCGCCGGGCGTGGGATCGCCAATCCCTATGGCGCCATCCTCAGTATCGCCCTGCTGCTGCGACACTCTCTGAAGCTCGAAGAAGAAGCGGTGGCCATAGAGCAGGCCGTTCATCGCGCCATCGGCGATGGCGTGCGCACGCCAGATATCGCCGCCCCCTCCCACCGCGCCGCTACCACGCAGGAAGCCGGGACGGCGGTGCTGGCCGCGCTGGCCTGATCGCTACCATGCTCGGCCCAGAGTGCGCCTTTCTCGCGGCGGCGCTCGACGCATCAGGAATACGCCCGCGATCGGTACATCCGGTAACACTTCCTTAAGTCTTCGCTCGCAACACTTGAAGTGCTTGCCGCTGGTGAGGACATCATCGAACAGCACGACTCGCCCGCGAACTGGCCGCAGCAAGAGCTTGGCCTCGTCGATCCGAAGGACTTGGAGCAATGCCTGTTCGGAAAGTCGCACCCGCCCCGCGTGATCGCGGGGAGTGCTGGACGTCTGTGACAACAGGCTTCGAACGTCGACATCGTAGCCTTCGAATGACAGCTGCAATGTGCGTGCGAGCCGGTCATCGAAGTCAGGATCCTCGGCCCGCTGCGAGGGGGGAATTGGAACCCAGGTGCAGCTCTCGGCCAGGCGTCGAGGCACCGCCTGCCGCAGCCACGCGCCGAAGGTCGCGATGGCTTCCTGCTTGTAGCGGGCGCGACGACGATCGCTCCGGGTGCGGGAGGGTTCGCACTTGAAGTTCTGGATCAGTCGGTGGCAAAAGCCATGTCGATTGTCGCTGCCGCTGCCGCTGCAGTATTGCGCCAGGAAGGCGCAGCGATCCGATGCGGTCAGAAAGATGTGGTCGGCCCGGCTGGCCTCATCGAGGCGCGTCAGGGTGGCGGGCATGCCGACACCCCGCCCGGCGCTGTGGAGATTGGCACTCACAGCCCCAGATCTTCATCGCGCGCAGCGACAGGAGACTGGGTTGCGGATTGGGTCGCGGATTCAGTAAGAGCCTTGGCCGTAGATTGGGCATCCGCGCCGCTGGCGTTACCGGCGCCCAGCGCTTCGCGCCGCAACGCCAGCCACGCTTCGCGCGCCCGACGGCGAATCTCTTCGGCTCCCGGAGTCCCGGGCACTTCGGGGCTGGCGGTGCGCTCAGCGGAGTCCGCGCTCGAGGCAAGATCCTGGTGCTCCGCATTGCGTTCCCGCGCGGCGATGCGGTTGCGGTATTGCGCGCGCATTCGTTCGATAATTTCCAGCCGAACAGCGCGGCGCTCCATTTGCAATTGCGCGAAAGGAATTTCGCGCATTGGTTCACGGTTGATGCCCTGGGCGGCCAGCGAGCGGTGATCGACCCGAATATCGAGCCCGGCGGCCTTAAAGGCATCGTTGGTCAGAGAGGCCAGGCGTTCCCGGATCGCCATCATTTCCCCCGCTCCTCCCATTCCGCGACGTAGCGACTCATCGAACGAGAGTTGCAGCCCTGTTTTCGAGGCTAGTCCGGCCGGAGTGACCTCGCGTGTTGTGGCGAGCAGATGCGCATGAAAATTGCGCGGATCGTTGTCTGGTCGCGGATTGTGTACAGCGAGATCGATCGCAGATCCATGACGATCCGCGAGTTCGCGCGAGAACTTGCGCGCCAATTCCAATCGCTGGGACGCTGTCAACTGATGAGGCAGGGATATCTGGTACTCCTGCGCCACGACCGAGTTACGCCTTCGTTCCGCCGCCTCGGCAGCATTCCAGAGCCGGGACCGGTCCCGCGCCCAGGCCGCCTCCCCTTCCTTTAGGCGGCTTGGCAAGAAGATCTCGGTGTGCGTGACATCGGTACGGCGACCGAAGTTATGCAGCTTGCGAGTGCGCTCATCGCGAATGCGTTCGCCAGAGCGGTAGGCAGCGGCGGCAGGTGCGGAACGGCCGGAAGTGCGGGAGATGCGATGCATCGCGAGGCGGAACATAGGCACGTTTCAGCACTTCACCTGGACGCGCCGCCAGGTTGTCGATGATGCCAATTTCAAATATCCCGCCATATCCGGCAACTGCTCGAGCTCGGAGGGCATGAGCGCCGGCTCGACGGTGTGTTGTTCGCTGACCTGCGTCGAGCGACGCGCCCCACGAACCATCAATCCGAACTCGGAGTCACGGCCTCGTGAGACCTGCCGCCGCACGACTTCGCGCTCCCCGATCAACCGCGACGCGAACTGGGAAGTACCCCCGTTTTCGCTGCCCGAGCAGCGGAGAATCAGGGTATTCCCGCAATTTTCGATAATCGTCTGGGCTTCGGCGGCTCCATAAGTCCCTGAGACCTGCGCAACCGATTGAAATCCGAGGATGCAGCGCCCACCGAATTTTCGAAGCCGTGCCAGCGCGTCCTTGAGTCCATCAATCGCGCCGAGCGCATCCAACTCATCCACGACGAACCACAGTCTCTGATCGCAATCCTCGGGCTGGCTCAGTGCTTCGACGATCGCGAGCCTGATCCACGCCGCAATAATGGAGCGCAATGCAGCGATCTGCCCAGCGCGATAGGGGATGAACAGCACGCCGCGACCCTCGCGAACCCATCGGCGTACAGAAAAGGGGGCCGCACGTTGGTGTCTGATGTGATCGACTGCGGCGATGGCTGACAACAACACCGATCGGATCGAGCCGAACATGCGTGCGTTCTCCGGATCGAGGAACGGCTGAGCCGGACTGTCGACGACCAGTGTTCGAAGCTCTTCATTCGGCGCCACGGCCAACAGCCGCCAGAGCTCGGAGAGGCCGGTGTGTCCTGCTCGATGGCAGCGCTTAATGACGGCCGCGAAAAAAGTGCGCGCATAGGCTCGCCACTCGCGCGTCGAGGCGTCATCGCTGTTGGGAATCAGCGCGCTCGCAAGCTGTTCGATGTCATAGGCGCTACGGATTTCCTCGTACGGAGACCACTGGACAGAGCCTGCTTCGAAGGGGTTGAGCACCACGTCGGCGCGATGCCGGCGGTAGAGCCGCGCGAGATAGCCGCCGTCAGGATCGCTGATGATGGCACGATCGCCACGCTGCAGCGCCGCCGCGAGCAACGCCCGGATTGCCGTGGATTTCCCGGTGCCCGTGGTGCCGATGAGTTTGAAATGTTTCGTCTCGTCCAGTCGTGCCAGCTCGACTCCGGCGAGCGCGAGCCGCGTATCGGGCAACCACGCTCGCAGAAGCCTACGACGCCATCTTCCTGGCGGCCTCCGCGCGATGCGCGCTCCGCGACGATGAAAGTCACGTGCCATCAGTAGCCCTTGACCACCAGGTAATCCGACTCGTCCCCGTAAACCGGCGCTTTTCGGTCAATCCGCACGCACCATCGCTGACCGCTGCCGCAGCGGCGCAGGTCGATGAGCCCGCCATTACGCTGAAGTGTCGTAAGTTCCGCAGCCAACTGATCGCGTCTGGAGCGCAAGGCGTTGATCTCGGCTGAGGTCGGCAGCAGCCACCATGCCGCGGCGGCGGTCATTGACCCGGACAGCAGCGCGGTTACCAGGGTCGATAGCAAAAATCGCAGTCGTGCACGCCGCTCAAGCGCGCGCAAGGTCGCCACCGCGCGCTCACTCTCCTGCACGACTTCACCGAGTTCATCGATGAGGGTCTGCCGGATCTCGGAGCGGACAATGCCATCGAGCCCTCGCGCATGATCCCGCAGCTCCTGCAAGCCGATGGCGACGAGTTCCTGCTGTGTCTGGGCGGTTTCCAGCAGCAGCCCATACTTCATCGTCGCCTCATCGAGCGGTGCTGCGGCGCTCATGGCGATGGTTCCGTGGACAAATCACCGGCGGACGCGGATTTTACGGCTCGTTTGCGCGGGCTGGCGGCGCGCTTGCGTGGAGAGCGCGCCGGCGCGGGTGGAAGCGGCGGTGCGGGTGCGGCGGCTACGGGCGAAGATGCCGATGCTGCGACGCGCACGACCGCGGCCATCGGGGGGGCCGGCACCGGAACGAACGCAGGCGTCGCCTTGCTCCCCGTATCGACCGCCTGTTGTCGCCGCAGCGTGACGCGACGCCAGCTGCCACGCGAGGCAAATTTCAGGTAGCCGGCAAGATCCGGTAGTTGCTCGATCTCCGAGTCCATCACAGCAGGTTCCATACTGACATGCTCGCTGCGCGTCACCGATCCCAGCAGTTCATCGGCGCGGCAGCTGCGCGATTGCGTCGTGCGCAGCACTTCGCGCTGGCCGATCAGCGTCGATGCAAATCGCGAAGTTCCGCCGCCCTCACTGGCCGAGCAGCGAAGAATCAAGGTATTAGTGCAATTTTCGACGATCGTATGCGCAGCTCCGGCACCATACGTGCTTGCCACCTGCGCTATTGATTGAAACCCGAGGACGCATCGCCCGCCGAATTTTCGCACTCGCGCGAGCGCATCCTTAAGTCCGTCGATCTGTCCGAGGGCGTCGAGTTCATCGATGACAAACCAGAGCCGCTGGTCGCGCTCCGGACCGGCCATGGCCTCGAAGATCGCAAGCCGCATCCAGCCAGACACGGTTGTGCGGAGCGCCGCGATCTGATTGGCGCGATACGGAATGAACAACACCCCACCGCGCTCGGGCGGCGTTCGCGCGACCCACTCGCGGATCGAAAACAGCGCGCCCTTGTGCTGAGCGACGTGTTCAAGTGAGCCGACGGCCGAACTGGCGACCGAACGGATCGAATCGAACATGCGGATGTTGTGCTCCTCCAGAAACGGCTGCGCGGGGGTGCCTTCGACGAGGGTCCGCAACTCATTGATCGGTGCCATTGCCACCAGGCGATACAGTTCTCCGACATCACGAATGCCTGCGGCATGAGCCTGGCGTATCATCGCCGTCAGCAACGTACGGCCGTACCCGTGCCAGGCGCGGTCGCCCGATTCCGGATCCGGCAGCAGCGATCGGGAGAGTTGCTCGACATCGTAGGGCTGCTGAATCTCACCGAAGAGATCCCATTTGACCGAGCGCTGATCAAAGGGATTGAGGATTACATCGCCGCGCGAGGCATCGAAGAATCGGCGAAGGTATCCTCCATCCGGATCCGCAATCACGGCGCGGTCACCCCGCTGCAATCCGGCGCTCAGCAGCTCACATATCGCGGTGCTCTTGCCCGTACCCGTGGTGCCGATGATCTTGAAATGCTTGGTCTCGTCCGCTTGCGGGACCGCATAGCCGGCCAGCGATGGCTGCGCGCCCCGCGTCGAGGCTTCCATGCGCTCGGCGTTGAGTGGCCCTTCTCCATGACTGACCAGTGCGCCTCGCCGATGCTCTGAGTCGGACACCGGGGGCCCGGCGGCAAGGCGCCCCGCGACGTAGCCCAGAGAGGCACTGACGGTACCGCCAATTACCAGCGCTGCAGCCGTCGAGGCCGGGCCGAAAAGTGCCAGTCCGATCCCTACGACTGCCGTCAGCGGCGCCGCCACCGCAGGGGAAAGCAGCATTTGACGCAACGAAGAGCGTGCACGCACCATTCCCGCCAACATGGGTGCTTGCACCGCTGCGAATGCGATTCCCAAACCTGACCACCCATGTATCAACGCCTGCGCGCCCATCAACGAAGACATGGAATTGCGCCTTCAGACCGCGGCTGGCTGGCCAGCCCGCTTCAATTCGGGTTGGTACCAGATTTCGTCGATGAACCGGTGTTGCCGTCGGCACGCGAATTGAATTACCACGTCGACGACCAGGTGGAGCAGCGACCTGATGTCCTGACGTGGCAACTCCCGTCCGGCAGGGCTCTGCTTGACCAGCAGCACAAGCTGTTCGAAGGCGAGCGCTGCACTCGAGGCGTGGACGCTGGTGATAGAGCCTGGATGACCGGAGTTGACGTTACGCAGGTAGTCGAATGCCTCCTCGGATCGCAATTCTGCCAACAGTATCCGGTCCGGCTTCATACGCAGGCAGGCATCGAGCAGCTGTTTCGGTGTCACGCGGGACATTCCCTGATCGTCCTTGGAATAGAACAGGCGCACATGGTTGGGGTGACGATCGAGCGCCAGTTCTGGAGCATCCTCAATGGTGATGAGCCGTTCATCACTCGAGATCTCGCGAATCAGTGCCTTGGTCCATGTGGTCTTGCCCGAACCGGTGGGCCCGGAGACCAGGATGTTCTTGCGCGCGATAACCGCGAGGCGCATGAACGCCTCATAGTCCCCGGAGGCCAGCAGCTCGCGCAGTTTCGGCTCGGTTGGGTCGGGTGCGCCTCCGCAGCGCCTCGTTCGGTCAAACACACCCTGCGTCGCGAGTTCGGCGATGGACCAATGCCGACGCGAAGGGCGTCGGATCGTGATGGATACCGTTCCGGGGCTGGTGGCCGGAGGCAGCACGACCTGAACGCGCTCGCCGCCAGGCAGGGCTGCCGACAGGAGCGGTGAAGCCGCATCAATTCGTTGACCCGAAAAGTTGGCGACCAATTTCGCAAATCGCAGGCACCAATCGAAGCTCAGTTCCGGAACACCTGCGCGCGTCCATCCGGTGTGCGTTTCGATGAACAGCTCGGCGGGCCGATTCACGCACAGCTCGGTGACTTCCGGTGCCTCGAGAAAGCGTTGCAGAGGTCTGAGCGTCAAGCTTAAGGTCGAAGTCTCGACCCTCGCCAAACCGATCTGCTCAGGGCTGCCGGGGTGCACGTCGCAGCTCATAGACGCTCGTGAAATCGACATCGCGCGCAACCAGGATCTGGATGCGGTCGCCGTTTTCCTTGCGCACGGTCGGTGGAATGCTGAGGGTGCTCTTCAGCACCTCGGTGGTGACATCCTGGGCAGCCGATGGGTTATAGACTATGGTGCCGCCGCCGCGGCTCGAGGACTGCACGGCGGCCTGCACGGCGCCATCGACGGCCGACACAAGCAGCGCGGCGCCAAACCGCTCCCAGAAATGTCGATCCACAGTTCCAGATAGGCCCGATCGGCCCAGTTCATCGGTGCCTGGAGAGTCCAGAGGCACTATGACGCCCGCGGGAGTACGGGCCTCCGTCCACAGCACGAACACCCGAGCGGTCCCTTGTTGCACCTGCCCCCGAGTCTCACCCACGAGCTTGGTGCCGCGCTCGAGCAGCACGACGCGACCGTCGACGCCAAACGTATCGGTCGCCGTCACGCAGGTAGTCATGCCCGGTAACGTGGAATCAACGGCCGTCTCGAGCGTGCAATCGATAAATGCGCCCTTGGGCAGCAACATGCCTTGCGTGCGCAGCAACCGGGCTGAAGCGGTGCTGCCGAAGTCCGCTCGAGGCAGCACAACGGCTGCGCTGCTGACCGGCGAGATTGAAGCCGGGTTGGCCAGCGCGAGCGTGGCACCCGTCGCATCTTCGCCTGCCGCGGCGGGAGTCTCGACGTGGTCCATCGTCGCGCCGTTGCTTGCAAAGGCGTTGCCGGACAATCGCCGCTCGAGCGCTGACACGTGCGCCGAAGGCGCGGCGCCGAGCGCCGCCGGCATGGGCGCAATGTTACCGGGCCGTACCGTCTCGAGCGGCAGATTTGAATCCGTGCCCGCAGCTTCGACCGAAGCGATCGGGACCATAGTGACAGTTGCGGCGGGTGTCACCTGGCCCAGCGAGGGCAGCGGCATTTCCGACTGCGCTCGATTGGCTGCGGCTGTCTGCGCCTTCTGGCGCGATTGCGACTGCCGCTGTGCCACGTGCGCGTAGTACCCCACGAGCACGATTGCCCCCATCGCGAGCATCAGTCCCAATGCCAGGACATTACTGAGCCGCGAGTGCAACGAGGCCGCCGAGCGTACGGCCGGTAAACCGCGCTCGCCGGCCAGGGCGTCGGTAGCTTCCTGCTTCAAGGCGCTGACCCGCGCGTCGCGCGCTCGACATCCGGCGCCACGGTACCCGACTGCAGCTCGTGGCCGCTGCCAGCAAAGCTCCGATTGACAATGCAGCCTCGAAGCTTTCCGCGCCGAAGTACGAATCGATTCGCCACACGGTGGATGATCACTTCACCGGACTGAACATTGAAGTTCAGCAGCGACTCGCTCCCGTCCTCGTTCTGCACGAATATCGCGGGCATTTCATTTCGTGGGTTGAAGTGCAGGTGCGTATGCACCCCGTCATCAAAGGCCGCGAGGGGCTGCAGCGTCGGACTGCCGCAATACCAGTAGTCTCGATTGGCAGCTACGTCGCCGATGGGTGCCTCCAGCGCATGCGTAGCGAGATCCTCGGCGGGCGCAGCCGGCGCATAGAGGAAGCGCAGACTGTAGACGAGATCCGGATCGTGCGGATCCGGGGCCGCCGCGGAGGCGACCTCGTATTCAAAGTGATAGCTGCGACGCGTCGTCAGCACGGTCAGATTGGTCCGGACGCGCGACGCCCGCGGTTTGAGGAACAGATGATTCCCCTGCGCGGCAAAGGAGATTCCCTCTACATCGCCGGTTCCGAGTCCGACGAATGCTTCGCCCGGTTCGAACTCGAGATCGACCTGATAGCCAACGTATCCGTGCAATCGATAGACCTGTCCGGCATTGTAGGTAAGCGCGCGCAGGCGACCGTCCTGATGTGGGAGCGCGCTGCTTCCTGGCTCCTGCGCCGTACCAGCGCGAGATCCGGACACCAGCAGCATGACGGCCGACAGCATTGCGGCGCGCCCGATCATGGATTCTTCTCGCCGACGGCACTCACTTCCGGCTCCGCGCTGAATTCGATCACCTTGAATCCCACGGGGTTCCAGCTTCGGACACGTGCATCGCTCGAAGGCGCCGCGTACGCATACTGGATCGTCGCAATCCACGGCATGACCCGCGGCGGCGCGCCGGCGGCCTGCAACTCGGCCTTCAGGTAACGCACTTGTGCCAGGTCCGAGAGGCCATTCGAGCGTTGCAGGAAACTCACCGCCTGCACTTGCGCCCGAACCAGGCTGCCATCCCGATGCAGGTTCAATGGCGACTTGGGGTTCGAGCGCTGCCATAGCGCGTACCAGGCCTGATTGCGTGCCGCGGTATGAAAGGCACCGCACTCCTCGTAGTCGCTCTCGGCCGTGACATAGTTGAAGCGCTCGCAGGTCGTCACATAATGAGTCAGGAAATAGCGGCTGACGGTCTCATCCATCCCGCTGCCGGCGGCATAGCCTGGCACCACATCGACTACGCCGGTGCTGTTGTCGACGCGGATCACAAAGGGATCAACCCGCTTGAGGGGCATCAGGCACAGCAGCGCCGCCGCACAACTGACCGCGCAGGTCCAGCCGGCAGCCGCCACGCGCCATGCGCATCGCTCACTGCGCCTGGTCGCGGCCACGCGGTCCAGGTTCCAGCGCGAGGATTCCTCGAAGTATCCGTCGGCGGCCGGCAGTAGGCTCTGGGCGCTCATCGCGCCCCTGCATCAGGCGATGGCGCAGACGTGGATGCCGAGGCGTGCGTCGCCGACATCGGCGTGTCTGGTCCGTTGATGGGGCGCAACTGGCCACCGCAACGCACGCTGTGGGATGCACACCCCGACAGCATTGCGATAAGCGTCCAGCAGATCGTCCAGTTCATACCTGACTCCTCAAGTTTCTTCGCGTTGCGACGGTCCGGCCGAGCCGGGCGAACCTGGCTTCTCCCCCAACCGGGGCCTGCTTGATTGAAGATGCGCGCCATTCGCGTATACGACCTTGACGGCAGTTTTCTCCTTCTTCCACACACTCTCTCTGACAGCTCTTAGCGTCGCCGCCAACGGTCGGCTGATGGCACCGAAACTCGTCAATGCCAGCCCGCCGGCAAGTCCTGATGCTATGGGCATGATCTGGCGCATGAGCAGGAACACGAGCACCGATACCAGCATCATGTCCAACGCGTCGACCGTCAGGATGGCCTCGCCCCGTGCCGCGGTCTGAGCGGCATACGTCTCGACGACATGGAGCAGCAGCGCCGCCACGAGGACGGTGAGAATGGAGATCAGCGCGTAGGTGGCCAACTGGGTGATCCACGCTTCGAAGAAACGCCGCGTACCATCGAACAGCAGCATGACGATGAACAGCGGGCCCATGGCAAGCAGCACCGCGGAGGCGATGTGTGACAGGGCGATCAGGAACATCGCGTAGACACAGAGCAGCCCGATCAGTATCCAGACAATCGCGCCCGCGAGACAGAAGCCGGGGTTGCCGAATACCGCGTGCTTTGCCCACAATTGCGAGGCGACCGTGCCCCCCTGCAGCCAGATGGCATCGATCGTGCCGACAGGGTCTCCGGCTCCTACGACCGCCGCCGTCAACTGTGCCGGGGCGTCGTAGAACGAGTCGACGATGAGGGTGTTGTAAAGCCACATTCGGAGTGACACGCCCAGCACGATGACGAGCACCACGATTCGCCGCAGGCCATCGGTCACGGGCTGATCAATTCTGCCGGTCAATTGCAGATAACCCCAGACCATCACGTACACAGTGGCGATCGTCACGATCGCCGGCTCAAGCGCCGCGGATACGCGGGCCGTGTTGTCGCCGATGTAGCCGGCGAGCGTCTGGTTGAGCCAAGACCAGAATGTCTGGAAGAATCCCATGCCGAGCCTCTCCTCTGGACTACTGCGGAGTGGGTTCAAAGCGCGTGGCAAAATTCCCTTGAGCAGCGATGACCTGCTCGCGCGCGCGCTGCTGCGTCGCCCAGTCCTGCGCCAGGGCCGCCTGGTAGAGCACCTGCAGTTTGGTCTGCTCGTTCTGGAGCATCCCCTGCTCCGCGCCGATACGTGCCTGCAGGTCGAGGATGCCCTTCTGATCCCGGGCCGACGGGATGGCATCGATGAGCTGCTGGACCGCAGCGAATCGCCCGCTGGCGTTGCCAAGGGCGTCCTGCGACAGCGCCTGGAGTAGAGCCACCGATTGGCGGGCCGCGGCAATATGTGCGCGCTCACCAGGTGCGAGCGCCGCCAATTGCTGCGGTGTAAGCACGGCGTTCGCCTGCAGGCTTCCCTGAAAGGCAGTCGAGAGCGCGCCGTAGCCGCCGTTGCCACTCAGAACCGCGCTCCACTGCGACCATTGCGCGGGCAGGTAATTGCGCACGGTACCGCTCAACAGCAACTGCATGCCGCGATTGCCCGTCATGGCCTGGTACTGCGCCTCAACCTGTGCGAGTTGTGCTCGCGCCGCCGCGAGCTGCTGCGTGAGCGTCTGGGCCTGAGTGATCAGGTGTGCCACCGCGGTGGCATCAATAACGGCGAACTGTGCTTTCGCGGCCGGAACCCCGGCAACGGTGGCAGCCACACACAGGCTCAACCAGCAACGGACTTTCAAGTACATGCGGCCTCCTCCCCGGAAAGCTGCGATGAAGAAGTGATGACTGCCTGCTCGCGCAGAAATCGCGGCAGCCAATCGCCAGGGTCGGAACTGCTGCCGGCGATGATCTCGTGCATGCGCTCGACCTGCTGCGCGCGGCCCGAAATAACCTGTAGTTCGGCCTCGAAACCCTTCAGGTCGAGTTGGCAGACGATGCTGTGATGGCCCTGCTTGAGCAGGAAACAGCGCGAGCCGGGCTCCAGTTGTTCGCGCACGAGCCGGAATTCCCGCTCGGTGAGTCCAAAGCCGCCGATGTATTCCTCGGAGCTTGCATCGGCGTTCGGAAAGAATATCTTCGTCGGCGTCTGCTCGATGATCGTGCGGCTGATGCGGCTGTCCAGCACATCGCTGGCACTTTGCGTCGCCAGGCACATCACGCCATTGAGTTTGCGCCAGGTCTTGGGCCCGTCCTTGGCGAAGTTCTCGAATGCTGGATCGCCGAGCAGACGCCAGAACTCATCCATCCAGCAAACGAGTCTGCGTCCGTCGAGCAGTTCGCGCACCAGGTGAAACAGATAGAGCGTGACTGGCGCGCGGGTTAGGTCGTGCTCGAGAAATTCGGTGACGTCGAAGCCGATGGTCGGGCGCTGCATCAGTCGCCGGACGATGGAGTCTTCCGCGTTATCAAACACCCACGCATAGTCTCCGCGCTGGCTGGCGCACCAGGGAATCAGGCGCGCGTGGATGCCTTCGGGGTCGGTGGGATCGAGGAACTCGATCAGACGCGACAGGCGCCGCGCCGAGGGCTCGAGCGCCAGCGTGCCATGCAGTGCCTGCTCGAGGTCCGATTGCTGGCGCGCGGACAGCACGCCACCACGGGAACGAACGAGTGTGCAGAGCCAGAGCTTGAGGAACTCGAGGTGCCGTGCGCCGGAGGGCAGTTGCAGGGGGTTGAAGCCCGTGGGCGTGCCGTGCCGCAGCGGCAGATACTCACCGTGTAGAGCGCGCACCAGGATCTCGAGTCCCCGGTCCTTGTCGAAGATCACCTGTGTAGCGCCATGACGCTCGAGCATCGCGACCAGGAAGCCAATGAAAACTGTCTTGCCCGATCCGGTGGGCCCGCAGATGAAAGTGTGCCCCGTGTCCTTGCGACTACCGCCGTCCGCGTCATGCGGATCGCTCGCATGCAACGAGAAATGGTATGGCGAGCGCGCGCTGGTCATGAGTACCGTCAGCGCCTCGCCCCAGTGATTGCCCCGAGCCCGGCCACATGGAAAATTGTGGAAAGCGGCCATGGCGGCAAAGTTGCGCGAAGTGATCGGTGCCTTGCGCGGCCGCATCGGGAAATTCCCTGGCAGCTGCGCCCAGTAGGCGGCCTCCAGCGCGAGGTCTTCTCGCGCGACCGTCATGCCCGTATCGGCGAGCAGGCTGCGCGCCTGGGCAACGGCACCGTGCAGGGATTCCAGACGCGCCCCGGTATTGCAGCCATCGTCCTGCACCAACTCGGTGAGCACCTGCAGCGAGAAGTGATGCTCGCCCATGACGAATTCATTGCTGGTGAGAGCATCCAGCGCCTCGCGCAGCTCCTCGGCCTGGGTGACTCCAAAATCGCCGGCATTGGCCATGCGGTATATCTGCCGCTGCAACAGCCCCTGGCTGGTCGCCTTGGACAGGAAAGCGAACGATTGGCTGAGTACGAAGGCGAACGGTGCCGACAGCAGGCGGTTGTACATGCCGACGAAGTTCGGCGTCGGGTATTCTTTGATGCCGAGCATCGCTCCGGCCCTGGTGGCGCTGGGGGTGCGGTACTCGATGACCTCGGTGCCAAAAAACAACCGCGAAGTTGGCAGTACCTCGTTTACCGGGCCCCGGGTCAGGGGCACTTGCTGCCATTCGCCGTTAACGAGCAGCCCCAGGAATTCCAGCAATGCCGAGTAGCGCCTGCCGGCGCTGTGGTAGCTGCCCAGAAGCTGCGGTTCGTAGCGCGCCAGCGAGGCGCCCATCATCTGCGAGAGCCTGGCGCAGGCCTCTAGTGACGCAGCAGTATCTTCCGGGGCGCGCGTGGCACTGCCGCGATTCAAAGCCCGGGCGAGCAATCCCGTGGCCGGATCTGCTGCCGGGCGATAGACCACCGACAGATACAGCTCATTGACCATGAGCGACTCACGCGCCAGACGCTCGCGATATTTGTCGAGCAGCGCAGCGGCGAAGCCGGCCGCGCCGCCGTTGTGCCAGGGCGCGGCCTCTCGGCGCCGGATGACATGAGTCCACAGGGCGACATTGGGGCTTGCGATGTTCCGCCATAGGATATTGAGCCGTTCGTGCCAATTGTTGAGCTGTGCATCGTCCGCGCATTCGAAACCGATTCCCGAGAGACGAAAGACCTGCAGATAGTCGAGCAGGCTGGTGCGCACCACCGTATCGCTGACCTGGGCCGTGTAAGGCACGCGATCGGCCACGAGCAATTCGCGCCGCAATGCTGCCGGCCCTCGGGCGAGCCGCTTCACCGTTCACCCGCGCTGGCGATCCAGATGTGAAGACGCGGCTCCGCCGCCCGTCCACGCCGTGCGCCGGCTGCCGGCGCCACCGGCAGCGGGCTGTAGCTGCCCGCTTGCCAGACCCGCTGATTCGCCAGCAGTCCCGGCAAGCGTGTGCGGCCCCACAACAGGATCAGATCGAAGAAACGCGCATCGCGCAGGCATAGCAGCGCACAGACCCCGTGGATCGGCAGGCACAGCAGCAGCGCAAGCAGATTCTTCGACAGCAGGAACGCCTCGAGCGTAAACATGAGGTTGAACAACAGCGCTGAATAGGTAACTCCCCAGCGCATCGGCGGACGGGTCGCGCCGACGAACAGCGTGTCAGCGATCAAGCCCTGATTGCGTGCGCTCATGCGGGTCATACCCCGAACATGCCGCGGACCCACGTCACGATCTGCGGTGCACCGAACGCGATGGCAATTCCCAAAATGGCGCCAAGACACCACCCCCACGACAGACGATTTGCCATGGCCATGGCCCCCAGCGCCATGACCAGAATGACGGCGATCGGCGTCAACCAGGCAAGGATGTTTGTCTCTAGGGCCGTCGCACCCGTCATGAAGGGCGATGCCTGAGCGTTGACCAGCCCCGGCAGCGCCAGGCTCAACCCGAGCGAGCTGAGCCTGGCCATGCAGATGATCCGACCCGGCCTGCGCCGCATCACCGTCCGCACCTCAGGCCGCGCTCGAAACCGCGCCGTGCGAGACGCTGTCCTCACGCCGACCGTCCAACTCCTCGCGCTTGAGTTTGCCCGGCGCGCCAAAGCGGAAACCCTCAACAACGAACGAGTAGTCGTACTGGCGTTCGCCCTGCTGATCGGTCCAATTGTTGGCCCGGATGCGGGCATCGAGAAGAAGTTGATCGCCCTTGCGCGCGTTTTTGGCAATCGCCTCGCCGAGCGGTCCGAAGGCGACGAACCAGAGACTGGTTGCCACCTCGCGGGCGGCGCCGCCTTCGTCCTTGCCTGCGTAATCGTTCCCGATCAGGCAGAAGCGCGTGTAGGAAGTATCGGCCTTGGCAACGAGTTCGGGATTCTTGGCAAGATTGCCGATGGCCGTGACGGTGAAACTGTTCATGCACTGACTCCTCAGCTCTGCAATGTGGTCCAAGCTGGACCGGATGCGGATGAGTCTAGGCAGGCGGCGGGCGCGATACAGCTGCGGTTAACGCGGCTATTCATGCAGATATGCCGCTCGGGAATACGCGCTGCGTGGTGTATCGTCCGACTCAGTAATCGCCGGAGCGACACCTTATGTCAGCCAGCAACGACGACGCCGACGGCGCCATCGAGGAGTGCGTCGATATAATCGATGAGTTCGTCGCGGGACTCGATCGCTACCCGCCCGCCGTGCTCGCCTTCGCGTTGCGCGCGCACCTGGCGGGCTTGCTGCGGGCCATGGTTGAAGAGCGCGTGTGCACGCGCGAACATGCGCGACAGTTCGTGCTGGACCTGGAGCGGGAAGCGCTTGGTGTCGGCTAATTCCATTGAACGCAGCATCGAGCCGCCGGTACGCGACCTGGGCGATGGCTTTTACGTGCGACGTGCGTTGCCGAGCCTCGAGTGCCGCACGGTGGGTCCGTTCGTCTTCTTTGACCAGTTCGGTCCGGCCTCATTCGCCGCCGGGGCCGGCCTGGATGTGCGCCCTCACCCGCATATTGGGCTTGCCACCGTCACATACCTGTTCGAGGGCGAGATCGTGCATCGGGACAGCCTCGGTTCGGCGCAGACCATCCGAGCGGGGGATGTCAATTGGATGGTCGCCGGCCGTGGCATCGCGCACTCCGAGCGCACCGGCGTGGATACGAGGCGCCAGGCCTCATCACTCGCCGGCATCCAGAGCTGGGTCGCGCTGCCGCAGGACGAAGAGGAACGGCCTGCCAGCTTTGCGCACCACGCCGCGCGTGACCTGCCGCTCATTGACGGCAACGGCAGGCGCATACGTATCATCGCGGGATCGCTTTTCGGTGAGCGGGCGCCGGTCGCGACCTTCTCAGCCATGGCTACGCGGATGCGTTGCTCGAGCCGGGCGCGGTGCTCGAATTCGGCGGCGAACACGAGCAGAGCGCCGTGTATGTGGTCGAGGGCGCGCTTGATGTCGCAGGTGTGAGGTTCGGTGAGGCGCGGCTGCTGCTGCCGCGCGCGCACGAGCGCGTGACGCTCCGGGCCATCAACAAGACGCGGCTGATGTTGCTGGCGGGCGCGCCGCTGGATGGACCGCGCTACGTCTGGTGGAATTTCGTCTCCAGCTCCCGTGAGCGCATTGAGCAGGCCAAGCACGATTGGCGCGACGGACGCTTTGGCGCTGTGCCCGGCGATGCGAGCGAGTTCATTCCGCTGCCACCCGGCGCGCTTTCGGAGCCAGTGCCGCGGCCGGCCGCCGAGGGTGAAGTTCTCTGATGTTTTCCTATTTAAGTCAGTGAGTAACGAGTGCTATCGAGATTTAACATTATGCAGGAGCGCGAGGCATCACGGGCGTTCACCAGACTCGCTGCCTCAAGACATCCGCGGCGCATTCGGCTAGGGTAATTGGCAAATACGCTATGCATGATATTACGTTAACTAACGATGACAGCGCGGCCTGGATACCCACCAGCGCGCTGCATGCAATGGCAGCGGCGGCATGGATGTCCATCCTGCTGGGGCTACTTGTTGAATGTCTCGTGCTGGCCACGCGCGCGGTAGCCGGCACCGCCCCGCAACTTGCGCAAACAGTGGCGGAGCTGGCGGGCAGCGTAACGTGGGCCGTGGTCGTATGCACCGGCATCTCGCTAGGCAGCGCAGCATCGCGTCATCGGCAACGCATGATGGGCCTGCTCGGATTGACGGTTAACGAAGTCATATTTCCGATCGGCTGCGTAGCTGTGCTGTATTTCATCGCCCGCCTGAATGATCGGGCGGAAGCCGGCGCAGCGCGCACCTGACTCGCCGCGGGACAGAGGACATATGAGCAATTACGTCCATTTTTACGATTCGAAGACGGGTTTGTTCACGGGCGTGTCCATTCACACCAACCTCACGGAGCCTAAGGCCGTGAAGCAGTTTGTCGCCGAGAACACTCCGGCCGGCCACGGCTCTTACATTGGCTACGTGGATGCGCTCTCGCAAAAAATGGATCTGGCCAGCGGCCAGATCGTCGACTACAAACCGCCGCAGCCATCGCCCAGGCACGAATGGAATCCGGTCACAAAGCGCTGGCAGAAGCAGGCCGCGCTCAAGCGCTCGGCTGTGCTGGCGCGCATCGCTGATCTGGAAAAGGGCCAGCACCGCACGGTCCGCGAAACGCTGATCCGCGCCTGCCACGCCGTGGATGCCATCAAGGAATCGCTGGCGCCGGAGTCACAGCCAGTCCGTGAAGCGGTCGATCGCATGTACGCGGCGCTCTCGCGGCTGGAATTGCTCGAGACCGAGCTCGGCAACCTGCGCGCCGATCTTTAGTCGACGAACAGATCCTGCAGCAGATCGCGGGTGCCCGGCTCGACGGAGAAGCGGTCGAGGTCGGTCACGCCATGCTGTGCGAGGAGTGCCTCGTCTATAAAGAAGTTTCCCGTCACGGCACGCGCCTCGCTGGTCAGGATCCACCAGGCCGCTTCGGCCACGATCTGCGGCGTACGCGCTTTGCGATGATCGAGCCCCGGGATCATCTGCAATGCGGCGGTGGCAATCAGCGTGCGCGGCCAGAGGCTATTGACCGCGATGCCGCGCCCGCGGAACTCCGGCGCGTGCCCAAGGGTGCACATGCTCATGCCGTATTTCGCCATGGTGTAGGCCACGTGCGGAGCGAACCATCGCGGATCGAGTGACAGCGGCGGCGAGAGATTCAGCACATGCGGGTTGCTGCCCGACTCGGCGCTGCGCGTAAGCGCCGGCAGGCACGCCTGCGTGCAGGCAAAAGTACCACGCACGTCAACATCGAACAGCAGATCGAAACGCTTCATCGGCGTCTCGGGAGTCGAGGTGAGACTGATGGCACTGGCGTTGTTGACCAGGATGTCGATGCTGCCGAAGCGGTCGAGCGCATCCCGCACGGCGGCGGCGATGGCATTTTCATCGCGAATGTCGGTGGGCGCGATCAGCGCCTCGCCGCCGGCGGCTTCGATCTGCGCCGCGGCGCTCGCGAGCGTGCCCGGCAACCGCGGGTTGGGCTCGACCGTCTTCGCTACCAGCACGATGCGCGCGCCATCGCGAGCGGCGCGCGTGGCAATCGCAAGTCCGATGCCGCGCGAGGCGCCGGTGATGAACAGCGTCTTGCCGGCCAGCGATCGTGGGGCAGTTTCGGTCATGTTCGCTGTCACGTTTTGCTGAAGTCCGGCTTGCGCTTTTCGAAGAACGCCTGCAGCGCTTCGCGGGCCTCGGGACTGCGCAGACGTTCGATGAACAGTGAGCTTTCCGCTTCCATTGCGCCAGAAATTCCGGCGGCGGCGCCGGCGCGCATCAGGCGCTTGGTGTCGCGCACCGCACCGGGCGGCAGCGCGTTGAAGCGCCTGGCCACCCCCGTGGCATGGGAGAGCACCTCAGCCGCTGGCAGCACGGCGCTGGCGATGCCGAGCGCCACGGCCGCTTCGGCGCCGATCGGTTCGGCCAGCAGCAGTGTTTCGGCCGCGCGCGCGTGACCCATTAGCCGCGGCAGCAGCAGGCTCGAGCCAAACTCGGGCACCACGCCTAGGGTGACGAACGGGAACACGAGGCGCGCCTGGTCGCTTAAGTACACCAGATCACAGTGCAGCAGCATGGTCGCGCCAATGCCGATGGCCGCGCCGGTCACCGCCGCTACCACGGGTTTGTCACAACGCAACAGCGCCTGCATGAACGCCGTTGTGGGTGATCCTGCTGCCAGCGGCGGCGCCGAAAGGAAATCCTCCAGATCGTTACCGGCCGTGAAGATGCCCGGCTGCCCGGTGATCAGCAGCGCACGCACGGTCGTATCCTCGACGGCCGCGGTGATGGCGCTGGCCATCGCGAGGTACATGGACTGAGTCAACGCATTCTTCTTTTCCGGGCGCGCGATCTCTATAGTCGCAACCCCTTCGAGGCTGGTCGTCCTGATTGACATGCTGTCCCCCAATGGACCCGCTGGTTCAGTCAGCATACGCCCGCGTGACGCGCCGTCCGACTCCGGTGAAAAGCTCATAGGAGGCGGTTCGCGCCCACTCGGCGATGATCGCCGCTGGCAGTTCCGGTCCCCACAGCATCGCCTCCTCGCCGACCGCGACACCCGCGCAGTCGCTTACATCGATCGTAATCGAGTCCATCGAGACGCGCCCGACCAGCGGCACCCGTTGACCCCTGATCCACACGGGCGTGCCATTCGCGGCATGGCGCGGATAGCCATCGCCGTAGCCTATACCCACGGTGGCGATCCGACTCGGCCGCAGGGCCGTCCAGCAGCCATCGTAGCCCACCGACTCACCGGGCTCTATATCGCGGACGGCAATGACGATCGCGCGCACGCTCATCGCGGCGCGCAGCGGCAGCGGATGCCGGATTGCCAGCGGATTCTCGCCATAGAGCGCGATGCCGGGACGCACCCAACCTGAGCGCAGCACCGGGTGGGCGATCAACACCGCCGAATTCGCCGCGCTCACCTGCGTGGCCGGATGACCCTCGATGGCCGCATTGAAGCGCGCGATCTGACGCGTCATCACGGGCGATTCCATCTCGTGCGTGCTGCTGAAGTGCGTCATCAGCACCAGTTCCGTCACGCCCGGCAGTGCGGCCAGCTGGCGCCGCGCGTTCCTGAAGCTGTCGGGATCGAGCCCCAGCCGGTGCATGCCGCAATCGAGCTTGAGCCAGACGCGCAGCGGCCTCGCCGCAGCGGTAGCGGCGATGGCGGCCAGCGAGCCCGCATCGTGCACGGTGACATCGATGTCCGCCGCCGAGCACAGGCCCAGCTCTGCATGATCGAGCAGCGTGCCGAGCAGCAGCAGACGGTGGGAGAAGCCGGCCTCGCGCAGTTCGAGCGCTTCCTTCAGGCGCGCCACGGCGAAGCCATCGGCCGCCGAAAGTGCTCGTGCGGCCGGCACCACGCCGTGCCCGTAGGCATCGGCCTTGACCATGGCCATGATGCGGCTCGCAGGACAGAGCCGGCGAATGACGTCCAGATTGTGCTGCAACGCCGACAAGTCGATCAGCACGCTGGCGGTGTTCTGCATCGCTGAATCAGGGTTGATCGCGCCACGCGAGCGTGAACATCAGATCGAAACTGCGCCCGGGCTCGGGCTCGTAGAAACGCATATTGGTCTCGTTGACGATGACCGATCCCACGTAGCCGCGGTTGGCAAGATTATCGATGCGTGCGTACTCGGTGATGTGCCAGCGCGGAAGTTGCTGCTCGAGACCAAAGCGCAGGTTGAGCACGGTGTAGCCCGAGGCCGCCTGGCTGTTGCGGTCGTCGGCGTAGATCTGTGCGCGGCTGACGGCCTCGAGCGTGGCCGTGAATCCCTGCGGCACGTAGGCCCAGTTCAATGCGGCATAGATCGAATCCTCGGGCACCGCCGGCAGATGATTGCCGGTCGGTATCACGACGTGCTTGCAGGGCGCGCCCAGACAGGTCGTATAGGGCTGGACAGTCACCGCATTGATATACGTGTAGGCCAGGCGCGAGCTGAATCCGCCCTCGAGCGTCGAGTCCAGCGCGGCCTCGAAGCCGCGGCGCTCGGTCTGGCCGATGTTCTCGTACACGGAGCGGCCGGCGGCATTGGCCTGCACGGCCAGTTCGTCCTGCGTCTGCACGTAGAACGCTGCCAGGTCCGCGTGCA
>Ga0182030_10005906_pt1 | contig 25913 bp, 27 predicted proteins | sample 812S3MmetaG_FD_121299 | JGI IMG/M metagenome (GOLD analysis project Ga0182030, IMG submission 121299) | Permafrost microbial communities from Stordalen Mire, Sweden - 812S3M metaG (Illumina Assembly) | ecosystem: Environmental > Terrestrial > Soil > Wetlands > Permafrost | place: Sweden...
CGCCGGCTTTGGGGCCCACCGATTTCAATCCTTTGACTTTGGCCAGTTCCTCCACCAGTCCCACGCAGATGCGGTAGTACTCGCGCTTGATGGCCGCGAGTTCCACCCCGTAGCCGTTCTTCAGAACGTCGTCCTCGTGCGACAGCACCTTCATCGCCTTCTGCTTGGCGATCGAGTAGTCCACATGATTGTGGATGAAGATGCGGATGCGGGTCTCCGGATCGCGGCTGGCCGCCAGCCGCTCGCGCAGGCGTTCGACAATGGTGGCGAACGTGTGCTGCTGGATCAGGTACAGCAGCTTCTCTTTGGATTCGAAGTAATAATAAAGACCGGCCAGCGAGACCCCGCTCAGGCGCGACAGGTCGCGCATCGAGGCGCCATCGTAGCCCTTCTCGGCGAAGACCTCGGTGGCAAAATCCAGGATCACCGCCAGACGGCGGTCGAAGCGTGTATCGTTAAGCGGAGAAGTCTCCGGGGTCCGGGTTGGAGAGGAAGCGCACATGGGGGCCTGCGACGGTCCGGCTAGGTTCGGGATTCTGTCGAACGTTCGTTCTAATTTTACGCGCCCGCCAGGAGCTTGCGCAAGACGGCGCCGCGGATATTTTCTTTCCCGAATCGGGATCTCCGCCCCCGCGGTGGAAGTACAGGATGTTATCATCGGCGGGTTGCCTCACCTTTCCTCGTTCCGGTCACGTCTCCGTTGACAACCATGGCTGCGAACAGGCAAACTGCTGCATCCTGATGATTTCTGTTCCGTGGTCTGGAACACGAACATCCCGGCACCCGCGAGCAAATTGATGACTGCGCCACAACGCGTCTCGTACCGCATGGAGTCCACGCTCGACAGCGTGAACAAGGCCGAAGAAATGGCCGAGCAGCAGGCGGCGCGGGCGGGTTTGGACGAGGACACGCGCAGCGGATTTTCCATGGCCGTGCGCGAAGCCATGATCAACGCCGTTCTGCATGGCAACGCCTACGATACCGCCAAGCGGGTCAATTTGAGCTTCGAGCAGAACGGCCGGGAACTGATCGTCACCATCAACGATGAAGGCCGGGGCTTCGTTCCCGAGGAAGTTCCCGATCCTCTGGCCCCGGAGAACCTTTTGAAAGAGTCCGGCCGTGGCATATTCTTGATGCGGGCATTCATGGACGAGGTCCGGTTCCGCAAGCTGGAACCCGGTACGGAAATAATTTTGATTAAGCGGCTCCCGGGCTCTGACCTGGACCGTGAGGAGGCTTCCACGTGAGTATGAAAGCGAGCAACCGGCAGGTAGATGGCATCACCATCGTCGACTTGAGTGGACGCATCACTCTGGGCGAGGGCAGCGTGACGTTGCGCGAGGCCATCAAGGACCTGCTCGGCAAAGGACAAAAAAAGATCCTGCTGAACCTGGGCGATGTCAGCTACATCGACAGCTCCGGCATTGGCGAACTGGTCAGCGCCTTCACCTCCGTCCGCAACCAGGGCGGCGAGCTGAAGCTGCTGCATCTGACCAAGAAAGTCCACGACCTCTTGCAGATCACCAAGCTCTACACGGTCTTTGACGTGAAGGACGACGAGGCTGCGGCCATCGGCGCCTTCAGCCGCTAACCCCGGCACCTCTGGCCGTCACCTGATCGATCTCCGGCGCCCTTTTGCCTCCCCGCAGAAGGGCGCGGCTGTGTTGAGCCGTCAGCAATCGGCATTCAGCACGCAGTGGCTTGGCTGACGGCTGATTCCTGACGGCCAGCAGAGCGTGCCGCTGCCGGGATTTAGAATGTAACCATGCCCCGTATATCGCGACTCGAAAAAGACCAGGTTGATCCGGAAACTGCGAAAATCTACGACGCCTATCTCGCAGAACGCGGCAACATCCCCAACATGTTTCGCACCGTGGCCCATCGGCCGGAGATCTTCCGGACGATGATCGCGCACTTCCGCGCGGTGATGAATACCGGGACCGTGCCCGCGAAGCTGAAAGAACTGGCGATCGTGCGTACCTCGCAGCTCAATCACTGCGCCTATTGACTGGCCTCCCACACCGCCTTGGCAAGGCGGCACGGCTGGAGCGAGGAGCAGATCAACGAATTGGCGAACTTCCGCGGCCGCACCGACTTCACCGACGCCGAGAAGGCCGCTCTGGAACTGGCCGAACGGACTACGCTCGACCCCAATGGCGTGGACGACGCGTTCTGGAACGAGCTGCGTAAGCACTTCGACGAAGGCGAAATCGTCGAGTTGCTGGCCGCCATCGGGCTGTTCAACTACTTCAATCGCTTCAACAACGCGCTTCACATGGAGCCGACCAAGTAGCTTCGAGCTTCGAGCCGCCGAGCTACCGCGGGACAATCATCGGCACTTGGAAAGCCTGCGGTGTTTCATCAACGAGGTCCTACTGTTGACCGCCAAAAGAAAGCTCCTGGCTCCTGGCTCAGAGCTAGCGGCTCGCAGCTAGTTGCTAGTTGCTATCTTCGGCGCGAAGCGCATTCCATAGAACAGCACTGCGGCTGAGAGTGCCACCGCTACGATCATCGCCGTCAGTCCCATCTCCAGGTTGCTGCGGTCTGAGATGTAGCCAATCAGCGTAGGCGAGAAGGCATCGCCGAGCAGGTGGATGGTGAAGATGTTCACTGCCAGCGCGGTCGCTCGAATGCGCGCGCTGACCGAATTCACCAGCGCGGCATTCAGCGGAGCGGTATTCAGCAGCAGGAAAAATTCGCCCAGGAAGATCGCGGGATACATTGCGGCTCCGCGAAAGTAGATTGCCACCACGACTGCGGGAATCGCGAGCGCCATGCCGACGGCTGAGACCAGTTGGTAAGCCGCCGGGGTTCGTCGCAGCAGACGGTCGCCGAGCCATCCTCCCAGCAACGTAGCCACGGTTCCCGAGACCACCGTCATGCCGCCAAAGATCGTATTGGCCCGCTCCAGCGGGAGATGCCGCATGCGGACCAGGAACGTCGGCATCCACACCTGCAGGCCGCCGATGGCGAAGGTCATCATGGCCGATCCCAGAGTGACCGTCCAGTAGGCTTTGTTACGCATGAGTCCGAGGACCGAGCCGCGCTCAACGCTGTCTGCCAGGTGGTCGCTGGCGCCGCGCGTCGGCTCGCGCAAGGCGAGCACGGCAAACGCCAGGACAAATCCTGGCAGCGCCGAAATCATGAAGGGAGCGCGCCAGCCATAGCGATTGCCCAGGTATCCGCCGATGAGGTAACCCAGGGCGCTGCCCACAGGCGTCGCCAGGTAAAAGAATCCCATCACCCTGCCGCGTATGTTCTCGGGATACAGGTCGGCCAGGAATGCGGGCGAGATGGCCACGAACGTCGCCTCGCCGATTCCGACGATTACGTGCCGCAGCAGCAGTTCGTCATAATTGTGGGTGACCGCGGTCAGCAGCGTGGCCGCGCTCCACACGAAGGCGCCCGCTGCCATGATCCGTTTGCGCGAATAGCGGTCGGCCAGGGGAGCGACCAGCGGCGCGGCTATCATGTAGCACACAAAAAAGGCCGAAGTCAGAAAGCCAACCTGTGCGTCGGTCAGCGAGAACTCTTTTTGCACCAAAGGCTGCACCGCAAACAGCACGTTGCGGTCGATGTAATTCAGAAAATTCAGGCCGGTAAGCAGCAGCAGTGCCACGGTCGCGCTGGTTTTGGCAGACATGGGTGCGCGGGGAGGATACCACGATGCTGCTCCGCAGGTCAGTCAGCGCAAAGATGATTTGCTTCTGCCGCCGGACTTGTCTAACCTTTCTGAGCTACAGCATGCCAGCAATAAAACCTTGCGGAGGCTACATGAAGTGCCTGTTGCCGTTTCTCCTTGTATTCACGTTTTCGTGCGCCGCCCTGGCGCAGACCTCGGGGACCACGCAGGCCACCGAGACCACGCAGACCGCGACTCCGCCATCCGCGCCGTCATCGCAGCCTGAGCCGCGGCTGTTCTTTCCGAAAGGTTGGTACTGGGGTTGGGGGCAGTTCGACATTGCTCCGCCGCACAATGAAATCGATCCCAACCTGTGTGCGGCGAACTCCGGCCAGTATGGCGGCGTGGACTCTAAATGCAACGCCTTCGCCCGCTACATGCTGTCGGGCTCGGTGGAAGTACGGCCCATCGGACGCACCGTGGCTCGCCGCCTCATGTTCTTCTTCGATCCGAATTTCCTGTTCGGCAAGAACGTTCCCCAGACGCTCTACACCTGGTCGTGGGATGCGATTGGGATGGAATACAAGTGGGGCGTGGGAGTCGACCTGCCTAAGCGCTTTGAGTTTCGCTTCACCCAGCATCCCAACATTGCGCGCTTCGGCTCGCGCGACCAGCCTCTCGGCCCGGGGTGGCTCGGACCAAACGGCCCCTGGGGACAGTACAACGCCATCGGCGTTCGTAAATACTTCGGAAGCCGGCCGAAGGACGGTGACTAGAGGCCGCGTGCCTTACCGCGGCGTCAGCCAAGAGATTGATTGAGGTTCGGGCAGCGTACCCGGTCTTACTTTTTCGGCCGGGGATAGCGCGCGATCACCACCGTCCCAATACCGCCGCGCGGCCGAAATTCGCCCTTCACTTCCGCCCACTTCGGGCGAGCGGCCCGCACCACGTCCTCCAGCACGCGGTTCACGATGTTCTCCTGGAAGATCCCGAGGTTGCGATAGCCGGTCAGATATTCTTTCAGCGACCTCAGCTCCAGGCAATCCTTGTTGGGCATGTAGCGGATCCACAAGATGCCAAAGTCGGGCAGGCCAGTCTTGGGACAGACGGAAGTGAATTCGGGGATGTCGATGACGATTTCGTAATTGGGAAACTGATTGGGCCAGGTTTCGATTTCCGGGAGCCTGACATCCAGGCCGGACTCGGCATGCTCTGGAGTGTAGCGCGCGCTTTTTGCCATGCTTTTATTGTAGCGGCAGCGGTGGCGGCTGCTTCAACTTCAGCAATCCATCGCCGCATTCCTGACTGATCTTCGCGTTTAGTTCCGCGCCAAGCAGGATGAGAAATCCCGACCAGTACAACCAGGTCAGCAGCGCCACGCCGCCACCGAGCACTCCGTAGGTTTTGTTCAGGTTAGCGAATCTGTGGAAGTACAAACTCAGGGCATCGGAGAACAGAATCCAGCCCATCACTGCCACTACCGCGCCCGGCAGGCAGGAAGTGAAGCGCTGTTTCAGGTTCGGGGCCAGGAGATAGAGCAGCACAACCGCTACGATGCTAAAGCTCACGGCCAGGACATATCGCAATACCGGCCACACCGCCGCAAACGCGTGCGCCAGGCCAAGGTAGCTGGCGAGAAAGTCTCCGAAGCGGGGGCCTGCGATCAGGAACACGAACGCCATCGTCACTAGCGTCCCGCTGACGAACAGGAGTTCGAGCGCCAGCAAACGCGTCTTCCAGAACGGACGGGTCTCCGGAACGTCATAGGCGACATTGAGGGCTTCGATGATCTCGGCAAATCCGCTGGAGCAGGTCCATAGCGTTCCGAGAAGGCCGAAAGAGAGAAAAGCGCCGCGACTGGGTGTGATGACATCGGCTGCGATCTGGCGAATGAGCCCCATGCTCTCCGGTGGAGCGATGCGTGCCATGATGCTGATGATGGTAGTAAACAGGTCAGGAATCGGAAGGTACGCCACAATGGCCGCCAGCGTGATCAGGGCGGGAAAAAATGCCAGTACAAAGTAGTAGGAAAGGGACGCGGCAAACGATACGATGTGATTGGTATTGAGATCCTGCACGACGCCGGTAACGACTAGCTTGATTTGCCCTGGTGACATTTTGCGTCCCGCGGATCTTCTGGAATCTACCTGCCACTCGGATGACGAGCTGCGGCAAGGGCTGAGTCCCCCACCGGGCTTTGCCTCTTCTCGCGGACCGGGATAGCAGGCGTTTCGTAGTCGGCGGGCCGCTGCCGGGGGAGTCAAAACCGGGCTGCGCCCGGCAACATGACACCACTGTAATGCACCGGAAGTTATGTCCTGCATTATACTTATGGTTTCGGACAAAAATGGCAGCCGCACCTGAGAACGGCCACCGTGGTGGCAACGGAAAACGAACCTGGCTTGTCATCATTGGCTTGATTATTGCAGTGGTGGTGCTGGCCGCCTTCCTTTCGTTTCATCGTTCGCCAGTGGCCATTCGGGTGGGCCGGGCTGAGCGTCAAACCATCACCGCCAGCATCGCCACCAATGGCAAAATCGAGGCTCTAAACAATTTCCAGGCCTACGCCCCGATGCCCACGACGGTGAAAAAGATTTTTGTGCAACAGGGAGCGTGGGTGAAGCCGGGCGAGATGCTCGTGCAATTGGACGATGCCGATGCCCGGTTGCAGGCGGCGCGTGCCGAAGCGCAATTGAAGGGCGCGGAGGCCGATCTGAACGCCGTGCAGGGTGGTGGCACGCGCGAGGAAGTCCTGACCACGAAGAACGCCCTGGTGAAGGCGCAGGCCGATCGTGAAGCCGCGCATCGTAACTTGCAGGCCATGCAAAAGCTGTTGCAGACCGGCGCCGCCTCCCAGGCGGAAGTGGACGCGGCGCAAGCCCGGCTGCGGGTTGCCGACTCCGAAGTGCATCTGCTCCAGCAACAGCTCAAGGGGCGCTACTCGCCGCAGGTGATCGGCCACGTGGAAGCGCAGCAGGCCGAAGCCCGGGCCTCGTTGCAGGCGGCGCAGGACGTGCTCAAGAACTCCAATATCACGGCGCCGCGCAAGGGGATGGTCTACTCCCTGCCGGTGCGCGAGGGCGCCTTCGTCAATACTGGCGACTTGTTAGTACAGGTGGCCGACTTGCACAGCGTTCGCGTGCGCGCCTTCGTCGACGAACCGGAGATCGGCAGGCTGCGCCACGGACAGGCCGTGGAGGTCACGTGGGACGCGCTTCCCGGTCGCATTTGGCAAGGCACCTTGGAGACCCTTCCCACGACGGTCGTCCAGCATGGCACGCGCATGGTTGGAGAAGTGACGTGCGTCATTGCCAACGACGACCTCAAGCTGCTGCCGAACACCAATGTGAGCGTGGCCGTGGTTACCGAGCGCCGGCAGAATGCCATCACCATCCCGCGCGAGGCGATCCATCAGGATGTTGGTGGGCAGTACGTCTTTCAGGTAGTGGATGGTGAACTGAAGCGCAGGGATGTGACGACTTCCGTCTCGGATCTCACGCGCGTTGCGGTGACCAGCGGCCTCTCCGATAATGCAGTGCTCGCGTTGGGGGCGGTTAATATGCAATCCTTGAAGGGCGGCATGGCGGTAAGGCCGGCTAATCCATGAAGCTTGCTTTCATTACCGGCCTGTTATGTGTTTTTGTGACGGCGAGCAGCGCCGATCCGGCAGCGAATGAGTTGCTGTCGTTGGGCCGTATGAACGAGGCGGTCAGTGTCCTGAGCAGCCGGGCCGATGCCGAGTCGCTGAACGAACTGTCACGCGCTTACTTCGCCATGGAGCAATGGGACCAGGCCGTGCGCTACGGCGAACGTGCCGTCAGCCTCGATCCGGACAACGCAAACTACCATCTCTGGCTGGGGCGGGAATACGGACGAAAAGCGGCAGATGCCAATCCGCTGGCCGCGGCAGGACTCGCTCGCAAGGCGAAGAACGAGTTTGAGCGCGCGGTACAACTCGATCCCGCAGACGTGCCGGCGCGTCTCGATTTGGCGCAGTATTACACCGAGGCTCCGGCGATTATGGGCGGCGGACTGGATAAGGCCCGCGATCAGGCGGCGCAGATGCAGAAGTACGACCCAGCGCAGTCACATCTTATCCTGGCGCGGGTTGCCGGGAGGGAAAAGCAATACGGCGAAGCTGAGGCGCAATTGCGCGCTGCCATTCAGGCCGCGAAGAACCCTGCGGATATGTGGCTCCATATGGCTGCCTTTTACCGGCAGCGGGGACGTCTCGACGACATGCAGAGCGCTGTGCAATCGGCAGTGGCAGAGTCGGGCAAGCCTGCCGAGACCTACTTCGATGCAGGCAAGGAGCTATACCTGGGCAGTCGTAACTTCTCCGCGGCGCGGCAATATCTGCAGCAATACCTGTCGTCCGGCGGATTGGTCGAGTCCGCGCCGGCGTTTCGGGCCCATTACATGATCGGTCAGTTGAACGAGAAGATGGGAAATAACGAGGCGGCGGTCACCGAGTACGAAGCCTCTCTAGCGCTGGCTTCCGGCTTCGTCCCCGCCAGGAAAGCGCTTAGTCGCGTCCAGTGACGGCAGGCCTTCGCGTTGCTGGTGTAGAGCATGGGATGCACCCAAAACCCCGGCGTTCCAAGAGGAAGTCGAATCCGATTGTTGGTTATGCGAGGCTTGCCGCTCTCGCATACGCGCTTTGTTCTATCGCCGGAACCTGCCGCGCAGCCGATCCGCCGCCGGCTGTTCCCATACCCTTCCGCAATGCCGTGGAGCTGGCGTTACAACACAGTGGCGTCATGGGCATTGCGGCCGTCAACCAGTGGCGCGCCCGTAAACAGTATGAAGAAATCCGTGCCAATTGGATTCCCCAGCTGACCGTCGGTTCCGCCCTGGGCTATTCCTATGGATTTCCGCTGACACTCGAAGGTTCGGCGCCGTCTGTGGTGAATTTTAATTCCTCGCAGGTACTGTTCGATTGGTCCCTCAAAGAATATCTGAAGGCGGCGAAGATCCAGTGGAAAGCCACCTCGCTTGACGTGCAGGACAAGCGTGACGGCGTCATTCTTGACGTCGCTTTGACCTACGCACAGCTCGATCAGCTAACCGCCAAGATCGCAACTTTGACCGAAGCTCAGACGGCCGCAGAAAAAGGAGAGTTTGTCAGCCAGCAGCGATTGCAGGAGGGCGTCGACAGCAAGCTGGAACTTACCAGGAGCCAGTTGCTAACGGCGCGCATTCGGCTTCGCATCGCCGAAGCCCAGGGACAGGCCGATGTCTTGCGTCAGCATTTGGCAGGCCTGCTCGGCGTCCAGCCGGACGCTATCGTGACTGACCCGCAGTCTATGCCAACGATACCTACGGCCTCGCAGGAGCAAGATTTGCCGGCGCAGGCCGTCGCCAGTAGTCTCGCGGTTAAACAGGCGCACGAACAAACCTCTGCTGCCCAGGCTCGCGCTCTCGGCGAGCACAGAGCGACCAGGCTACCCACGATCGATCTGGCCTCGCAGTACGCTTACCTGGCCACCTACAACAACTATGATTCGTACTTCCTCAATTACACGGCCAACAATTTGGCCGCGGGCTTGAATATCAAATTTCCTTTCTTCAACCCGGTCCAGAGAGCCAAGGCGGAGGAAGCTAAAGCCGACGCCCTCATCGCCGGCAAGCAGGAGGAGTTGACCAAGGGCAAGGTCAGGGAAGACACTCTGAAACTGCAGCGCTCACTCCGTCAGCTTTCAGCGGCACGCGATGTGGCCAAGCTGGAGTGGGAGGTCTCGCAAGGCGACCTGGAAGCGGTGAAGGGCCGGATGCAGACCGGCGCAGCCAACACTCGCGATGAGCAGAATGCTGAACTTGATAGCGACGACAAGCATGCAGCCTACCTGGATGCCGAGTTCGAGCTAAGCCGCGCCCAGTTGCAATTGCTTCGCCTTACCGGAGAACTGGAGAATTGGGCCGTTCCGACCCCGTAATCGACCGTTCGCTGGCATCAAGAAGTGCATCTAACTTAAAGAGTCTCAAGTAGTTCCACGCGTCTCCAACAGATGGTACGATAGTTAGTAGACTTATGCCTTTGAAAACGTTATTCCTGAACCCTCCCTCCTTCGAGAACTACGACGGTGGCGCCAGTTCGCGCTGGCCGGCCACCCGCGAAATCGAGTCCTACTGGTATCCGGTATGGCTCGCCTATCCGGCAGGAATGCTGGAAGGATCGCGCCTGCTCGACGCGTCGCCGCATAAGGTGGACGCTCAGCAGACCATCGAGATCGGCAAGGAGTACGAGTTCCTGGTGCTGTTCACCAGCACTCCTGGATTCCAAGGGGACATCAAGCTGGCTGCCGCCATGAAGGCGGCCAATCCGAAGCTGAAGATTTGCTTTGTTGGACCGCATGTCACCACGTTGCCGGAGGCCTCGCTGAAAGAAGGGCCGGCAATTGACTTTATCGTGCGGCGCGAATTCGATTATGCCGTCGTCGAGTATGCCGACGGCAAGCCTTTGAGCGAGATTCTGGGTATTTCTTATCGTGACGAGAAGGGCCTGGTCGTCCACAATCCCGACCGTCCGGCCGTCGCGGACCTCGACGCGTTACCTGACGTCGTGGACGTTTACAAGCGCGATCTGGATCCGCGCCGCTACAACGTTCCGTTCCTGCTCTATCCGTTCGTCGCGTTGTACACAACCCGAGGCTGCCCGGCACAGTGCACCTTCTGCCTGTGGCCGCAGACCCTCAGCGGACATCCTTGGCGCAAGCGCTCATCGGACGCCGTCGCCAGCGAGATGGCCAAGGCCAAGGCATACTGGCCTTGGGTCAAGGAATTCTTCTTCGACGACGACACTTTCAACATCCAGAAGGCGCGCACCATCGAGCTGTGCGAGAAGCTGAAGCCATTGGGCCTGACCTGGTCATGTACATCGCGTGTCACCACCGACTACCAGACGCTGAAGGCAATGAAGGAAGCCGGCTGCCGGCTGCTGATCGTCGGCTATGAGTCGGGAGACCAGCAGATTCTGAAGAACGTCAAGAAGGGTGCGACCGTCGAACGAGCACGCGAGTTTACCCGCGATTGCAAGAAGCTCGGGCTGCTGGTCCACGGCGACTTCATCCTCGGTCTGCCCGGCGAAACCAAAGAGACCATTCGCAGGACCATCGACTTCGCCAAGGAACTGGACATCGAGACCATTCAGGTCTCTCTGGCGCACGCTTATCCCGGCACTGAACTCTACGATTACGCCAAATCGAACGGCTTCATTCTGAATGAAGGCACGCAGATGGTCGATGACATGGGCCATCAGGTGGCGATGATCGAATACCCCGGAATCTCGCGCGATTACATCATGGAAATGGTGCATCGTTTCTACGACGAGTATTATTTCCGTCCGAAAGCCATCTTCCGCATCGTGAAACGAGCGGCGTTCAATTCCACGGACCGCAAGCGCCTTTACACCGAGGCCAAGTCATTCATGAAGCTGCGAGCTCAGCGAAACCGGGTAGTGAAGGAAACGCGCGGCCTCCAGAGTTCGGCCGGTCCTAAGCCTCCAGCGGCAGGCCCGGGAGTTGACTCCAAAACGCCTGAATCGGTGAGCGCCTAGGGGCAGGCGTGACCGTCCGCAAGTATCTAATCCTTCTAGCCGTAGTAATTTTCGGATCGTGCGGCGACGTCTGCCTGGGACGCGGGATGCGAGACTTTGGCGCTGTCACCAGCACCAACTGGCGCCAATTGCTCACCGTGCTTTGGAATCCCTGGGTTGTAACCGGGATCTGCCTGCTGATTCTGTTTTTCTGTACCTACCTCACTGCTCTCTCCTGGGCTGATCTCACCTACGTTTTGCCGGCGACGGCCATCAGCTACATTTTCATGGCGCTGCTGGCCAGAGTTTTTCTGCACGAAGACGTAACCCCGGGGCATTGGCTGGGGATTGGGTTGATCACGCTGGGGGTTGGTTTTGTGGCGACCGGGCCTTCGCTAACAGTGGCTGTGCAGAATTCTGGCTTGGAAAAACTGGATCCCACGCGCGCCCAGGTCGGTCTTCGCGAGCGCACCGAGGGTGACGCATGACGACACCAGCGACCTGGGCCGGTATCGCCTCCATTGTCGTTACCGCAACCGCAGGAGATGTCCTGCAGTCGCGGGCGATGAAGGAGATTGGAGACTTGGGCGCCATTCGACGGTCACAAGGCGTGTTGTGCCTGGTGCGTCGTGTCGTTTCCAGTTCTCGATTCATGTTGGGATTGCTGTTCATGGCGCTGGCGTTCTTCAGCCTGTTGGTTACGCTGTCCTGGGACGACGTGAGTGTAATTGGGCCGGCCTCGGCATCGCTGACTTTTATTGCCAGCGCCTTCGCCGCGAGGATCTTTCTGAAAGAACAAGTGGACCATCGCCGCTGGCTGGCCGCTCTATTTGTGGCCGGCGGGGTCGCTTTGCTGGCAAGATAGAAGCAACGAGCAGCTAGCAATTAGCAACTAGCTACCCCAAAATAACGTCTGCTGGAAACACCAGCGGATAGTAGCTAACCACGGCTTGTAGCGAACAATATCGGTCACGAATGCAACCGCCGAGCACTTGTTCACGGGACACGTTCTTTAAGCTAGCTGCTAATTGCTAGTTGCTAATTGCTATCGCCATGAGAAACCTAATCCTCACATGTACCGCGGTTCTGTTGCTGGCTGCATGCTCGTCTAACAAACCGGCGGAGTCGCAGCCGGGCGCCAAATCCGCTACCAAACCAGCCCAGTACCTGACCGGTCGCGTTGCGTTCCAAAACATGTATCTTGCCGCCCGGGAATGGGCCAGCGACGCCGCTCCCTTCCGCCTGCAATCGCGGTTCACTCCCGATGCTCCCGTGGCTGAGGGCAAAGCCGGCGTGTGGCGGGCTTCCTTCGCCTCGCCGGCAAAGAACATGATGAAGATGTTTATCTGGTCTGGACTGGCCGGACCGGATGCGCCGGAACCCGGCGTCACCTTCTCGGCGGAAGACAGCTGGAGCCCGACCAATACCTCAACCCAGGTTTTCAACCTTAGCTTCCTCAGGACCGACAGTGACAAGGCCTTTGAAGTCGCGCAGAAAAACGGCGGCCAGAAGCTCACCACGAAAGATCCGAAACAGCCTGTCTTCTTCGTATTGGATTGGGATGCGCCGAAAAGCCAGTTGGTCTGGCACGTAATTTACGGCAGCAGCCAGGATGAAGCCAAATTGCGAATCGCCGTCAACGCCACGACAGGCGAATTCTTGCGCGTCGAAAAATAGCACGGAAGGCAAATAAGTCTCAGGCCGAAATCGGACCGGCCTTACGGATAGTGCCAATCCCTTTAGTTGGCGAGCTCAGCTTAGCCAGATTCCATGCTGCCGACGCGCTCCGCGTCGGCGGATGCTTTCTCCCACAAAATCCACACGGCCCTGGGCCACCACTTTTCTACTGGCTCAGCGCAGATTTGGGTTGCCATATAGCGCTTTCGTGTCATAATCATGGCACGTTTCAGAGAAGCACTTTTGAGGAAGATTCTTCGTGCGCGCTTCGTTTGCTCCCAGGTTCCTGACTCGACTGCGAGTCGTGGGGCTGGAGTATGAGTATCAGGATGTCCGGGTAGAGCACGTTTTGGCCGTTTCGCGTCTTCTCGTAGCACTAACGTCCTTAGCGGCTTGGCTCGTTCACCTCGGAGACAGCTCCGCCCACTACCGGGTTGGACTGCTGCTGTTGCTCGGCTACGTGATCGCCAGCCTGGCGCTTCTCGTTATTCTGCAAAGGGGAGGCAACCCCACCCCAAGCTTCGTTGTTTCGGCGCAAGTAAACGAGGTCGGCTGGCCCGCGCTGCTTTGCTTACTCACCGAGGCGCCTAACACGATTTTCTTCCTGCTTTTTCTGTTCGCAGTGATTGCGGCGGCATTTCGCGGGGGCCTTGTGGAAGCGATGGCCACGGCCCTTATCAGCGTGACGCTCGTGCTCTTCCAGGCAGCCATGGTGGCACACGGGCCCTTGACGCTGCGTGACCAGCTCTTTGCGCCAGGAGAGCCGGCGCGCGTGCTTCTGCACTGCGCCTTCCTGCTCATGGCAGCTCCGTTGCTGGGACTTCTGGCTGAGACGGAAAAGCAAGCTCGGGCCGAGATCGCTCTGACGAACCATCTCCTGTCGCTGACTCGCGTCGGGAGCCGCTTTGCCACCGTCCTTCAGAACGTCCTCTCGGAACTGGGACAAGTCTTTCGGGGTAGGGCGGTTTACGAGGTTGCGGCCCAAGGCAGCAGCGGGCGAGCTTTCCGGTGGGAGATTCCATCCCTGGCAGATCCCACGATTCACGTCCGCGAAATTGCTCCCGCAGACAAGCCCTTCGAGATGATGCCGGATTATCCGCACACATTCTTTATGCGCCGCACTGGTTCCAGCGGAGCCTGCACCATCACTGCTCTTGATGAGGCGGGCCGAAGGCTGAAAGACAGCAATACGAAATCCCTGCAAATGCCTGTGCCTGAGGCGAATTCCCTCCTGGTCGTCAGCCACGAGATGGGCAGCGACTGGCGTGGCCGTCTCGTCTTTCTCGATGCCCGCCTGGGACGGCGACGGGAGCACGAGCTGCGGTTCGCTCAGAATGTTATGCGCCAGGTGGCGCCGGCCCTGTATTCTGTGTACCTCTTCCGCGGTTTTCGCTCGCGGGCGGGAGCGGCAGAGCGTGCCCGGGTAGCACGGGAACTGCACGACACCACAATCCAGTCGCTCATCAGTATCGAGATGCAAGTGGATGTCCTTCGCCGGCACAACTCTGATTGCCAGGTGTCGGTGGAATTGGGACATGTACAGGAGCTGCTTCGCAATGAGGTGTTGAACCTGCGCGAGCTGACGCAGAACATGCGCCCCATCGACATTGGAAGCCATCAACTCCTTGACTTTATGGCCGAACTCGTGGAACGTTTTTCGAGAGATACCGGCATCGCTGTGCGTTTTGTATCGGAACTGCATGAGGTCACGTTTACGGACTCCACCTGTCGCGAATTGGTGCGGGTGGTGCAGGAGGGTCTGGTGAATATCCGTAAACACAGTGGCGCCAAATCAGCGCTGGTCCGCTTTAGCACGCAGGACGGCTTCTGGAAGTTAGTGATTACCGACGACGGGAACGGTTTCCCTTTTACGGGGCGTTTTACCATGACCGAATTAGACCGTCTGCGCCGCGGCCCCGCCATCATCAAGGAGCGGGTACGCGCTGTAGGAGGCGACATGGTGATCGAATCGACTCCCGGGCACGGTTCCAGGCTGGAGATTACTATTCCGCAGAAAGGACATGAGTTATATGGATAAGAAGGAGCCGTCAGTGCGCATTGTAATGGCCGACGACCATACGATTTTCCGGGACGGGCTGCGTCGTTTGCTTGAGGCCGAACCCGAACTGGAGGTCGTGGGCGAGGCTGCCGACGGCGCCGAAGCGGTCAGCCAGACGCGGGAACTGAAGCCCGACATACTTCTGCTCGACCTGGCGATGCCGCGCGTTGCGGGCATGGACACCTTGCGCGACCTGTCCGCCGATGGCGATGGCTTGCACACCAAGATCATCGTGCTGACCGCGGCCGTGGAGCGCCTCGAGATTGTCCAGGCACTCCAGTTGGGCGCCCGTGGCGTGGTCATGAAGGAAGCTGCCACCCAGTTGCTGATGAAAGCTATTCGCACTGTCATGTTGGGGCAGTTTTGGATTGGGCGGGAGGCCGTCGGCGACATTGTGGAGTTTATGCGCACGAATCCTTCCGGCGAAAAGCCTCCGCGCAACTATGGTTTGACGAAGCGTGAGATGGACATACTGACCACGATCGTTGCCGGCCTGAGCAATAAGGAAATTGCGCGCCGGTTCTCGCTCAGCGAGGACACGGTCAAGCACCACCTGACGAATATCTTTGACAAGGTGGGCGTGGCCAGCCGCCTGGAACTTGCCTTATTCGCGATCAATAACCGTTTGACCGAGCCGCCGGCCTGATCGATTACCCTGGCGTGCCTCTTTGCATCGATTCCGGCTACCCAGCCGAAATCAGCTGCGATATCCTCACTGGGAATTGTTTACGCCCATGCGTATTCATAACGACGCTTTGCACTTGAGCCGGCCGCTGAAATCGCGGTTTCCCTGGGCTGCTGTGTCTCCGCCACCTCCAGACAAGGAGTGAGCCTGAACGCTTTGGATCGACTTCTGGAATGCGCGCTCTTCATCGCCGGACTGGCGTTCGGCAGCTTCCTGAATGTTTGTATCAGCCGCATTCCACGCGACCAGTCGATCATCGCTCCACCATCCCATTGTGAGGCTTGCGGCGACCCCATTCGCTGGTACGATAACGTTCCTCTCGTCAGTTGGCTCCTGCTGCGCGGCCGCTGCCGCCATTGCGGCCTGCGCATCTCGGCACGATATCCCGCAGTTGAGCTTCTGACGGCCGTGCTGTTCACGGCATCTTACTTCTCGTTTGGCTGGACGCTGCTGACGCTGAAGTCCTGCGTCTTCGCGTTCCTGCTTGTTGGACTCATCTTCATGGACGCGGAGACTGGCCTGCTGGTGCACGAATTTACCTATCCAGGCATCGTCCTCGGCTTGGTTTTCTCCTGGCTCGTCCCGACCGACTATGCGGCTACAGCCTTCCTGCTACGCATGTTCGATAAGCAGGTGCGGAACGCTAGTTGGCTTTCGCTGCTCGATTCCACGCTGGGGTGCCTGGTTGGTGCAGGGTTCTTTTATCTGGCCTGGGCCTTGTACTATCTCATCCGCAAGAAACATGGCCTGGGCTTTGGCGACATTGCTCTGATGGGCATGGCAGGGGCGTTTCTCGGAGTCAAACTCATCCTGGCGGTCATTTTCTGCTCTCCAGTGCTGGCAGTAATTTACGTCTGCATTCTGTTAGTGCGGGAGATATTCGCGTCAAGAGCGAAGACTGAAACAGGGGCACTGGAGGAAGAACCGTTCCTCAATCGCCAAATCCCGTTTGGCGTGTTTCTCGGAACCTCCTCGCTGGCCGTCATGTTCGTGGGTCAAGCCATGTGGAGTTGGTACCTGCGAAGGATCTAATGCGTAAACTCCCGGGCCCTCGGCCGGGAGCTCGCCAGCCGCGTTTGTTTTGCGACTTGTCTCAAGTGATGCTTGGCGTGGGTACGATGGAACTGGCGCCATTCCCCGGCGCTGAGGGGGCCGAGGACCGGATGGTCCAGCAGTTTGACGCGGCCGCCAAACCTCCGCTCGGCGTCGGCGAGGGTGGCATCCATGGCGACCAGTGCATCATAGAACCGCCGCAATGAATGGTCTTCGAGCCCGTCTTGGGGAACGGTCTGTTTGGGAGCGGTACGTCCTGACGGCATCAGACCCAGTTTCGCCACCCAAAACGTTCGCAATCGGTCCGGCAGCGTCGGCTTGCTTCCGAGTGGTCTCCCGGTTTCCATCGTATTGAGAATGCCCTTACTGGTAACCGTGAAAGTCAGGCGGAGATGTTCCAGAATCTGGGCGGAGGTCCACTTGCCCGGCGGAGCGCATTGCCAGTCGGATTCAGACCAGCCACGCGTCAGCCTCTCCACTTCGCAGCGGATGTGCTCTAACTCAGGAGACAACGTTTACTCCGTGGCCCGGCGTTGAAACGAATATCGCGATTCCGCTCGCACCAATATGAACCCAAAAGCGAACTTCTTCAATCCCTCTTTTCAAGGCAGCGCAGCATCCGTCCGAGCAGCACGTTAGTGATAGCCAGAAAGTCCTGGTTTGGCGGCGAAGCCGGAACAACTTAACTTGCCCGGAGGAGCGATTGCGCGAGCGAGTCTGGGACGCAATCGCGGCTGGCTACTTGGGCCGCGATGCCCTGGCGCGCCGGGCCGATACCGCGCGAAGAGGCCCGGTCCCGGTGGGCGGTTTTCGGTCGCCATCGAGCAGTTGCTTCAGCACCGCGGCATTGTTGTTTTTTTCGTCTTTCGCCGCATAAAGCAGCGTCAAACGCCGATTCTTCCGCGCGATTTCGTAAAGCTGCTGCAGCGCCTGGTTTGCCGTCTCGGATGCCAGTTCTTTCAGATATTTCTCGCGAAACTTGCTCCACAGCGGCGGTTGCGAGTGGAACCATTTGCGCAGTTCGTTGGAGGGCGCCACATCCTTCAGCCAGGCATCCAGGGCCGCGGCTTCCTTCGTCAATCCGCGTGGCCAGAGCCGGTCAACCAGCACTCGGGCGCCATCTTGGGGAGAAGGCACTTCGTAGACGCGCTTGATGGCAACCGTCATGAGAGGTGTATTCTAACTCCGATGGAGGCGCAGTGCCGGCCTCTACAAACCATCCCAGAACTCTGGACGGAACGTTGAAGCCGAAGCCCCTGCGCTTTGCCCTGGTAGCTGCAATCTCGTTCATTGCGATCGCCGTTCTCAGCGCTTGCGATGCCGAACCCCGCAAGACCGATGCCGAGTTGGGGTTGAACCCGCAGCAGGCCAGCGGCCGAAGGGTGTATGACGCGCGCTGCGGCGATTGCCATTATGCCTACAGCAAACGCAACCTGCGTGGCCCGAGTCTCAATGGCCTGTTCAAGAAGCCGTTTATGCAAAACGGAATGCCTGCCAATGACGAGCGCGTGACCGACATCATCATATTGGGCCGCGCGAAGATGCCGGCTTTTCAGAACAAGCTCACCCAGCAGCAGTTCGATGATCTGATGGCCTATTTGCACACTCTTTGAGTGGCCACGCTTTACTCCGAGCTATTCGCTTCAATATGAAAGTGGGTCGCCGGGCTTCTAGCCCGCATTCGCGATGTCATGCTGGCCGGGGTCTTCCACGCCAGCCGCGGTCTTGATCGCCTTCCAAAGCTCGTTGTGCCCCATGCGGGTCTTTGCGGAAAAAGGAATGACGCGATCGGGCGGAACGGCGAGTTTTTCGCTCAGCTTCCGGAGCGAGGCGCGCAACTGGTTCGCCGAGATGCGATCGGCCTTGGTGGCGACCAGGCAGAAGTTGCGATCCACGTGCCGCAGCCAGTCGAGCAATTGCAGGTCGAGTTCCTGCGGCGGGATAGTGACGTCGACCAGGGCTACGCACAGCGCCAGAGACTCGCGCGTCTCCAGGTAGGGATTGATGAACTTCGACCACTGCGCCGTGACTTCTCTGGGTACGCGCGCATAGCCGTAGCCGGGCAGATCAGCAAAGATGAAGTCGGGCTGCGGCTTGCCGGGGCGTCGTACCTGGAAGAAATTGATGGTCTGGGTGCGGCCGGGCGTGTTGCTCGTCTTGGCGATTTTGCTGCCAACCAGCGAGTTAATCAGGCTCGACTTGCCCACGTTAGAGCGGCCCACGAAGGCGATCTCCGGCGCGCTCGGGGGAGGGAATTGCCCCGGATCGGCAGCCGATGTTACGAAGCGCGTGAGTACCTTCATAGATTCAATATCGCCATCGCCGTAAGAAACCCGAAAGCGGCTTAAGCCGCTGAGGTAACGTGAAAGGCCCGCACTTCGCGGGCCTTGGCTTCTCGTTGTGCTGCAATCTTACTGATGCGCCGTCGGAACCTGCTCAGGGGTTGGCGGCAGCGCCGGAATGGTCGGCGTCTCCTCGTCCGTCACCTCGGGCAGGGGACGTTCCAGAGCGTAGGCCAGCACCTCGTCCATCGTATTGACGAAGTGCAACTGCATTACGTTGCGCAGGTTCTCGGGTACATCCGGCAAGTCCTTTTGATTGTCAGCCGGAAGGATGACCTCGAGGATGCCCGCCCGGTGTGCTGCCAGCAACTTCTCTTTCAAGCCGCCGATAGGCAGCACTTTGCCGCGCAGCGTGATCTCGCCGGTCATGGCGATGTCGCGGCGCACGGGAATGTGGCTGAGCGCACTGGCTATGGCTGTCGCCATGGTGATGCCCGCCGACGGACCATCCTTCGGTATCGCCCCCTCAGGAACATGTACGTGGATGTCGAGATTGCGATAGAAGTCACGCGCCAAACCCAGCCGATGTGCGCGCGAGCGCACGTACGACATGGCAGCTTGCGCCGACTCCTGCATTACGTCGCCGAGTTTGCCGGTGAGGGTGAGCTTGCCTTTGCCGTCAACCGTAGCAACCTCGGTAGTGAGAATCGAGCCGCCGACTTCCGTCCACGCCAGGCCTGTGACCAGGCCGACTTCGCTGCGCTCGTGGATCTCGCTGTCGCGGAACTTCATCACGCCCAGGTAGTCGTTGACATTTTCGGCCGTGAGCGTCACGGCATACTTGTTGCCTTCCTTCACCACCTTGCGGGCGACTTTGCGGCAGATGTTGCCGATCTCGCGCTCCAGGTTGCGGACGCCGGCTTCGCGCGTGTAGCTGCGGATAATGGTCGTCAGTGCCTCGTCAGTGAAGACGATGTTCTCTTCCGTCAGGCCGGTCTGCTGGCGCTGCTTGCGGACCAGGTACTGCTTGGCAATCTCGACTTTTTCCGGCTCAGTGTAGCCGTGTAGCCGGAGCACTTCCATGCGGTCCTGCAAGGCCGCCGGAATCGTGTGCAGCACGTTGGCCGTGGCGATGAAGAACACTTGCGAGAGATCGTATTCGACGTCGAGGTAGTGATCGACGAACATGAAATTCTGCTCGGGATCGAGCACTTCCAGCAGCGCTGCCGAGGGATCGCCGCGGAAGTCCATCGACATCTTGTCAACCTCGTCGAGCATGAATACCGGGTTCTTGGTGCCGGCCTTCTTCATCATCTGGATGATCTGGCCGGGCAGGGCGCCGATATAAGTGCGGCGGTGGCCGCGGACTTCGGCTTCGTCGCGCACTCCGCCTAGCGACATGCGAACGAACTTGCGTCCCGTGGCCTTGGCGATGCTCATGCCAAGCGACGTCTTGCCCACGCCCGGAGGCCCAACGAAGCAGAGAATGGAGCCTCGGGGATTCTTCACCAACTGGCGCACGGCGAGGAACTCGAGAATGCGTTCCTTGATCTTTTCCAGCCCGTAATGATCTTCGTTCAGCGTCTTCTCGGCGATGTCGATGTTACGGATTTCCTTGGAGCGCTTCTTCCACGGTACGGCCAGCAGCCAGTCGAGATAATTGCGAGAGACGGTCGACTCAGCCGACATGGGCGGCATGGCTTCCAGCTTCTTCAGTTCCTGAAGCGCCTTTTCGTGGACCTCACGCGGCATACCGGCAGCGTCGACCTTCTTCTTCAGTTCGTCGAACTCGCTCTTCTCGCCGCGGCCCAATTCCTTCTGGATGGCCTTGATTTTCTCGTTGAGGTAATACTCTTTCTGGGCACGCTCCATCTGCCGCTTCACGCGCGACTGGATGGTACGGTCCATGTTTAGCTTTTCAATTTCGACGTCGAGCACATCGCCGATGCGATTCAATCGCTCCGCCGGATCGAAGATTTCCAGCAACTCCTGTTTTTCTTCGATCGAAAGTTGCAGGTTGGCGGCGATGGTATCGGTGAGCTTCGCCGGATCGTCATTGCGGACGGCGGCGATCATGGTTTCGTAGTTCAACGACTGGCACAGCTTCACGTACTGCTCGAAGAGCCCGGTCACGCGTTGCATGGCGGTCTCGACCTGCGGGCCCGGCTCGGCAGAATACTTCGCGGTGCGCACGGTGGCCTCGAAATAGCCGTCTGTGTCGACAACCTGAAGGATCTTGCCGCGCTCCAGGCCTTCCACCAGGACCTTGATGTTGCCGTCGGGAAGTTTCAGGCTCTGCACAATGTTGACGAGTGTGCCGACCTGATAGATTTCATTGGGCTTAGGCTCGTCAATCGAGGCGTCGTGCTGAGTAGCGAGAAAAATCTTTTTGTCGCCGGCCAGCGCCTCTTCCAAAGCACGCACGCTGGACTCCCGGCCCACTACGAACGGCGTCATCATGTGCGGAAAGATGACGACGTCGCGGATCGGCATCATGGGGAGTTTCTTGGTTTCGAATTTTTCGCGCTGCGTCACTAATGGCCGCCTTATCGTTGTCAGAGCAAAACAGCAGCCCTGGGAAAGAAAATGAATGTGAACGCGCCGTCTGTCGCGCCGGTTGCTTCCGGCGGAAGCCCACCTGCCCAGGCTCAAGAATATCACGCTAGGAAAGCCAGCAGAAGCGGCGCGCCAGAACACAGCGGCAGCTTGTTCAGAAAGTGTTCCAGGAAGCGAGCCAGCCTGCTTGAGCGATGTGTTGCGCGTCCACTCGTGCCGGAACATCGTTACATGGGTTCGATCCCGTGGGAGGAGGAATGGCGCGACCGGCCTGGGGTATGAGAAGCTAGTAGCGGCACTAAGGCGTGAGTGCACGCCAATGCTCAGGCGGCTTCCGCTCGACCAGCAATCTGCGAGGGATAGCGTCAGGTACTTCATAAGGTGAGGACTGGGTGTTCGATCTCGATTTTTCTCCTCCGGAAGGCCTAAATCGTTCGCTGTGGCGTTCGTTGGTCATCAACCTGGCCGATCGCTTTGCACCGGAGCGCCTTCCGCCGCTACAGCTAAGCTCAAAGCCCGTCGACGTTGGCCTTTTGCCAGGTGAACTCCTGGAGCTGCCGTGGTATCGCACTGTTTTCACCAACCTGGCCGACGTGATTTCGCCGGAGACTCTGCCGCCGCTGGAATTGGAATCGCGGCCGGTCGACGTTGGCGAGTTGCTGGGCGACGAACTGAGTCATGGCTGGTGGAACTCTCTTTTGCAGAGCCTCCGCGACCGCATCGCGCCCGACAGACTGCCCCCCCTGGAATTGACATCCCACCCGGTGGCGGCATTTGGGGCCGAGTCGAACCTGCAGATACTGGACTGGTCGACTTTGATCGATGGGCCGAAGGTGTTCCGGGCCGATGTGCCCCAGGCCACGCACACCAAAGTCAGTGTTGAGGAAGCTGCGCCTATAGCGCTGCCGGAACCGGCTCCGGCCGATCCGGCGCTGCTGATAGCGCGCGTCCAGTTAGTGCGCGATATTGGACGCACCCGCTTCCGCCGCAAGATATGGATCTCGCTGGCTGCAGCCGAGGCAATTTTTCTGCTGGTGATGGTGTTCAAGTTCCAATAGGCGGCCGCAGAAAGCAGTCGGGAGCGGTCTATCGCCACTTTTTGTTTCTCATCGAATCGCGTGCGTGTAGGATAGACCTGCTGGCCAGCTTTTCAGGGATGGCCCCCAGGTCCGGCACAATCTCAGCAGCAAGGGTGGACACTCGTGGGCATTAACACCAGCACGCGGTCGATTGGCGATGTTGTAATCATCGACACTATCGGCGAGCTTCGGCTGGGCGAGGGAACCAACGTGCTTCGCCAGGTTGTGAATGAGACAGTCGAACAGGGTTATAAGAACATCCTGCTGAACTTGCGCGATGTACGGCACATTGATAGTGCAGGTGTCGGTGAGCTGATGAGCTGCTATACCTCGGTGCGCAACCGCGGGGGTCAGCTCAAGTTGATGAATCTCAGCAAGAACGTCCACAACCTTCTGCAGATTACCAAGCTGTATACGATATTCGAGGTTGAGGACGACGAGCCCACGGCAGTGGCCTCTTTTCAGTAGCGTATGCTGCCGCACGCGCAACATCCTGGTCAATTGTTTTTATCTTAAGAAGTTTGCGAGGCGATATGAAAGGCGATCCTAAAGTTATTGCGTTTCTCAATCAGGTGTTGAAGGCGGAGTTGACGGCGGTCAATCAGTACTTTCTCCACGCTGAAATGTGCGAGAACTGGGGCTACGAACGCCTGGGGAAGCTCATCAAGAAAGAGTCGATCGAGGAGATGGTGCACGCCGAAAAGTGCATCGAGCGCATTCTGTATCTCGATGGCACCCCGAATATGACGGACTACTTCAAGATCAACATCGGCGCAACCGTCGAGGCGCAATTCAAGAACGACCTTCAAGTGGAGTACGACGCGGTGAAGCGCCTGAATGACGGCATCAAACTCTGTGTGGCCCAGGGCGACAATGCCTTGCGAGAGCTGGCCGAGAAGATCCTCATGGACGAAGAGCACCACATCGACTGGCTGGAGGCGCAGTTACACGCGATTGGCGAGATGGGTATCGCGAATTACCTGGCACAGCAGTTGAAGAAGGATGAAGACTAGGACCGGACGGCGCTAGGACAGTCGTCCGATGTAGCTTGGCGGGGTGGCGAGTGCAACACCCGCCATCTCCCACGGTCTTGACCATCAATAGCTGTGCCGAAATGCCCCAGCCTCCCGTCCCATCCTCTTTTGTTAATAACTGATGAAATCTTGGTGAAGGAACCGATTCGCGGTTGACCGTGCGTTCGGTGTTGCACTAGCATCCACAAGACCATATGGACACTTCAAAGCTGGACGTGCTACGCGCTAACTACAAGTCTGCTACCGAGCAATGGGTGGCTGCCATCCGGGCGGAGGAGGCTCTCGCGACACCGGATCACTCGATGGTGGCTATGGAGCATTGGGACGCGGCTGATTTTGCTGTCCAGGACGCGCAAAAGAGGGCCGCCGCAGCGCGGGATCTCTATAAGGACGAGCTCAGAAAAATTGACTACGGCTTCTAGCCTGCCAAGGTTATAACGGTTGGGCGTCCCAATGCTCGCCCAATATAAAGTATCGGTATTCATCAAATATTCACGGCACATTAAAATTCTATTAATCCTGTGTATTATCTCCGCATAGTATCTTGTCGAGGCACTAGCATTCGCTAACACGAAGGGAACAAGAGGATATAGCATGGCGACAGCGTCTGCTCCTGTAACACCGCCGTCATCGGTTCCAGCGACCCACGGAGTTCATGCCAAGCTCGCCAAGTCTCCCGGAAAGCTGGGGATGGCGATCTTCGGAGTGGTGATAGTCATCGGCGTCATCTACGCCGCGGGCCATCTGATTTCCGACCTCCGCACGGTTCAAAGCGCCTCGATTTTCCCGTTTGTACTTCTCGGGATTGCTCTGCTGGTCGCCCTTGGGTTCGAGTTTGTTAACGGTTTTCACGATACCGCCAACGCCGTGGCAACCGTCATCTATACCCATTCAATGGATCCGCATATTGCGGTTGCGTGGTCCGGATTCTGCAACTTCTGCGGCGTCGTGTTGTCGACGGGCGCGGTTGCCTTTGGCATCATCTCGCTGCTGCCGGTAGAACTGATCTTGCAGGTCGGCAAAGGCGCGGGGTTTGCGATGGTGTTCGCGCTGCTGACGGCGGCCATTATCTGGAACCTGGGCACATGGTGGTTTGGCCTGCCCTCCTCGAGTTCGCACACGCTGATTGGTTCTATCATCGGGGTCGGTATCGCGAACCAGTTGATGCAGGCGCGCACGGCGACCAGTGGCGTGGATTGGGGACAAGCGGCGAACGTGGGCAAATCGCTGGTGCTGTCACCAATTGTCGGCTTCGCGATGGCCGCAGGTTTGCTGGTGCTGTCGAAGGCTTTCATTAAGGACAAGCGCTTGTACGAAGCTCCTAAAGGGACGGAGCCGCCTCCCTTCTGGATCCGCTGCCTTCTCATCCTTACCTGCACGGGAGTCAGCTTCGCGCACGGTTCTAACGACGGCCAAAAGGGCATGGGCCTGATCATGCTCATTCTGATCGGCACGGTTCCCACGGCTTATGCCCTGAATCACGCGTTCACCGCGCAGCAATCGGTAGATTTTGTAGCCGTGTCCCAGCAGGCATCGCGGGCGCTCGATCCTTACGTCTCGCCCGATGCGGTCGTGGCTGACCCGCGTGACGAAGTTTCCGACTATGTCCGGACCAAGAACTTCACGCCCAACACGATGTTGGGGCTGCGCGAATTGATCAATGACATTTCCAACGAGGTGGTGCTCTACCACGAACTTGCAAACATACCCAGCGATCGCGTCCGTAACTTCCGCAATGACATGTACCTGGTGAGCGAGGCTCTGCGCTTGATGAAGAAGTCGGGCAAGCCTCAGTTCAGCGCGCAGGACTGGACTGTTCTCACGAACTACAAGAAGTACATTGACAATGCCACTAAGTTCATTCCCACGTGGGTGAAGGTCGCAGTTGCTTTGGCACTGGGCATGGGAACCATGGTGGGCTGGAAGCGAATCGTCATCACCGTGGGTGAAAAGATCGGCAAGGACCACCTTACCTACGGTCAGGGGGCGGCGGCGGAAATCACCGCCATGGTGACCATAGGCGCTGCCGATTATTACGGGCTGCCGGTCAGTACCACGCACGTATTATCGTCCGGAGTTGCAGGCACGATGGCCGCTAATCACTCGGGCTTGCAGTGGGGAACCCTGCGCAATCTGCTCATGGCTTGGGTACTCACGTTGCCGGTCTCGATCGGCTTGTCGGGCTCTTTGTTTTGGGCCTTCAGCTCGATGAGCAAATGGTAGGTTTGAGAACAGGCAATAAAGGCTGGCCGAACTTGCCCGGCCAGCCTTAGCTCGGCTCCGTCTGGTTGTTGACAATACTGTTGTCCACAATTTACTCCTTATTTTGATA
>Ga0182030_10005907_pt1 | contig 25912 bp, 26 predicted proteins | sample 812S3MmetaG_FD_121299 | JGI IMG/M metagenome (GOLD analysis project Ga0182030, IMG submission 121299) | Permafrost microbial communities from Stordalen Mire, Sweden - 812S3M metaG (Illumina Assembly) | ecosystem: Environmental > Terrestrial > Soil > Wetlands > Permafrost | place: Sweden...
ACAGCGATGGGACGGTGCCGGGGTGCTTGGTTCTCGCGACGTTCACGTCGAATGCCCCCGCAAGTTGCGCTGCAGCCGGAGCAGGGTTTAGCGACGTCGACCCAGCGGTGCTCCAGGAGTTCCGGAACAATCAGCACAACCAGTGGGTGGCGAACGGCAGTGCCGGTGGAGCCGCGAGCGATCCCGCGAACGAATTAACGTGCGTAATGCAACAGATCTTGCCGACCGGCGGAGCATCCTTCACGGCGGCGAGCAACTGCACTGGGATAAACTCTCAGCAGGGGTGGTGCTACGTCGAGAACACCGCAGCAAGCGGTGACGGAGGCGCGGGATGCTCTTATCAGATCCTGTTCGCTTCCCAGGGGCCGCCGAAGAATACGCTGGTCAATGTGACGTGCGTCGAGCAGGCGGGGGACGGCGGCTGAGCAAGAGCTAGAAGGTCGGTGTATTTCGGTCGAAACCGAGCGAGGCCGACGGCAAGTCGCGCGGAGCGTACGTCTGTACGCGAGCACGCTCGACGTCGGCATCGCGAAGGGATCGGCCGAAAGACCCCGGCCTTCTAGAGCCGTCGCTCGACCTTGAGCGGAGAGTGGCGCGGCGCCTTCTTGGGCCGCGCCGTTCTCATTTTGAGGTAGAGTCGTCAGCCGTCCCCCGATGACAGGAGCGAAAAAGACGATCTTGCTCGTCGATGACGAGCCTCACATCGTGATGGGCCTTCGAGATGCGTTCGAGTTCGAGGGGTTTCGTGTCGCTTCTGCGGGCAAAGGCAGGGATGCTCTTGCGCTCGCGCGGACCGAACACCCCGACGCCGTCATCCTCGACCTGATGCTTCCGGACATCAACGGGTACGCCGTCTGCGAGGAGCTTCGCAAGATCAATCCGGTCGTGCCCATTATCATGCTGACGGCCCGTTCCCAGGAAGCGGACAAGGTTCGTGGTCTCGACTCGGGGGCGGACGACTACGTCACCAAGCCCTTCGGAGTCAATGAGCTCATCGCCCGCGTTCGCGCTATATTCCGCCGCGCAACGCGCGCTACGGGGACTGCGGCAGAGCGATTCGTGCTCGGCGATGTGACGGTCGACTTGGCGATGCAGACCGTCAATGCTCAAGGCCGCGAGCAGATGCTGTCGTTCTACGAAGTGGAGATCCTCAAGATGTTATCGGAACGAGCCGGCCAGCCGGTCAGCCGAGAGGATATTTTGACGAAGATCTGGGGGCTGGAAAGCGCTCCGACCAATAGGACCGTCGATAACTTCATTGTCAAGCTTCGGAAAAAGGTCGAACGCTCGCCTGACAAGCCCCAGCACATACTTACGGTCTACGGATTCGGCTACAAGCTCGTTCACGAAGGGGTGGGCGAAAAGTCCCAGTGAGTCCGATCTTCTGTCGGCCCACGTCACTCCGCTTTGCGGGAGCCCTGCGATCCGTTAGATCGCTGAAACACCTTTGAGCGATTCGACAACCGAAGCCAAGGCAAACTCTGAAGTTGCCGATGCCGTGCGAGCGGATTCCCCCGGCGATGTCGAGGGGGGCCGCGAAGCTCCGCCCTCGTCGATAGCGGGAGGTGCCCCACGCCGGCCGCCGCAGGCATACGAGCGGGAGCTCCTCGCCCCGCCAAAAGATGCCGCTCCGTTCGGCACGCAGCCAGGCAGCTATCATCCGTCCTACGTGTTTCTGGCCATCGTGTCCGCGGTGACACTCGCGATCGACGTCGCATCCAAGGGTTGGGCTGCTCAGCGGCTCGACAACTACGCAGCTCCCGTCGAAGTCTGGAAAGGCCACCTGGCATTTGTCCTCGCCAAAAATAGGGGAGGCGCCTGGGGCATCATGCAGACGACGAGCGAGAACGTGCGCCGACCGTTTTTTCTCATTGTGTCGGTGGCAGCGATTTTCTTTATCCTTTCGCTCTACCGGCGCCTTCAGCCTCGCCAGCACACCGTGCGTTGGGGGCTTCCTCTCGTGTTTGGTGGGGCTCTTGGCAATGTGATCGATCGAGTGCGTTTGGGTCACGTGATCGATTTCATCGATGCCCACGCGATATTGGGCGGTGTGGACCAGCACTGGCCAACCTTCAATGTTGCAGACATAGCCATCTGCGTTGGCGTCGGACTCATCGTGCTCGACATGTTTACGAGCAAACGCCACGCGGCGGTGACCGCGGCGTCCCCGGGCGTGTCGCCCGCGCCGTCTGGCGAACCGGCGGCTGATTGGCCTACGGAGACGGGACGGGGCGAGACTGCCCATAAGAAGTCGGACGAGCGGTAGTCGCCGGCCGGCTCTCGACGCAAAGGCCACCCGTGCATCCAACTCTTTTTGAGCTCGGGGGCGTGTCATTCCCGGCGTACTTCGTCTTTCTCCTCACGGGATTCCTTGTTGCCACTGCAGCAGGCGTTCTATGGGCTCGCCGCGTTGGAGAGAATGCGGACACAGTCGTCGACTTGGGCATCGCGATGCTGCTCGCGGGGGTTGCTGGCGCACGTATCCTCCACGTGCTGGCCGATGGGTACTTCTGGGACTACGTCCATATGTGCACAGCGCCCGAAAGAGTCGATTGGCCTATCGATCAAGGGGAATGCGTGTCCTCGGCGGTTGGCGGAATCTGGGACGTAGCGAGGGGAGTGTGCCATCCTCGTGAGGCTGATTGCTTTGCATGGGCGCGATTTTGGGCGGGTGGACTGACCTATTACGGGGGCTTCATCGGAGCTGCGCTCGCGGCCTGGTACCAGCTCGCAAGAGATCGCTTTCCGTTTTGGAAGGCTGCCGACATGGCAGGCTTTGCCGTTCCTCTCGGATTGACCTTCGGTCGAATGGGGTGCCTGTTCGCTGGATGTTGCTTTGGGTCACCATGCAAGCTCCCTTGGGCCATCTCCTTTCCTTGGCGAAGTCCGGCCAGTGAAGAGCAATATCGCGATCACTTGCTTGCAAGCCCTCGCTTGTGGAGTCTCGCCGTTCATCCCACCCAGCTCTACGAATCTGCGGCCTGTCTTGCGATATCGATTTTCTGCCTAGTGTGCGTACACACGAGAAAACGCTACGATGGTCAGGTTTTCGCGGTTTCACTCGCGCTCTATGCAATAGCTCGATTTCTTGTCGAATATCTCAGGCGCGACGATAGGGGAGGAATGATCGGTCTATCGACCTCGCAGGTCCTCGGGATCGCCATGGTCGCGGTGGCTATCATTGTTCACGCGGTTCGCGGTCGACGAGTGCGAGCGTCCGGTGGCACAGTCGTGTAAGGTCGAGCGGCGATGAGCGCAGTCGTACTCGATGGAAAAAAGCTTTCTGGTGTCGTGCGCGACGAAGTGAAGGCGCGGGTGTCCGAATTCCGCGAGATGTACGGTCGCGTGCCAGGTCTCGACGTCATCCTTGTGGGAGACGACGCTGGCAGTGTGGTCTACACGCGAAATAAGGAGAAAGCGTCGATCGAGGTCGGCATGCGGGGACGGCTCCACCGAATGCCCGCATCGACGACGACCGCGGCCGTTGCCGAATTCGTCGCGTCCCTCAATCGGGATCCGGAGGTGGATGGGATTCTCGTTCAGCTTCCTTTGCCGCGAGGGATCGACGCGGCTACGGTTCTCGATCTCATCGATCCGACCAAAGACGTCGACGGACTTCACCCTTCGAACGCGGGATTGCTGCTTCTTGGTCGCGGGATGCCGCTCGTCGCCTGTACCCCCACCGGGTGTATGCGCTTATTAGAGCTAGCAGGCTCGAAGCTGGAAGGCGCTCACGCTGTCGTAGTCGGGAGGAGCGCAATGGTCGGGAAACCGATGGCACAGCTGCTCTTGGCTGCAAATGCCACGGTAACGATGGCGCATTCGCGGACGAACGATCTGCGAGCGCTCTGCAAGACGGCGGACATCCTCGTTGCAGCGGTGGGGAGACCGGAGCTCGTTCGCGGCGATTGGATTAAACCGGGAGCGACCGTCATCGACGTTGGAATTAACCGTATCGCCTCAGAAGGTGGCCGCGATCGCCTGGTTGGCGACGTGGCATTTCAGGAAGCTCTGGACGTCGCGGGGGCAATCACGCCGGTGCCGGGAGGAGTCGGCCCAATGACAATTGCGATGTTGCTAGCGAACACCGTGCGAGCTGCGGAGCTGCGGGAACAACGCGGTTCATTGCATCACTTCGGCGTCTGACGTTATTCCGCAACCCCCGCTTGTCGCGCAACGGCGTGTGCAGGGATCGGAATGGACATGCACAGCTCCTTGAGCAGGGCCACTCCGCCATCGAGCAAACTCACTTCGCGGTCGAGCGAAGCGCTCCTCACAGCGAGAGAACGAACTTCGCACAACAGCAGTCGACCTCCGAATGCCTTGGGATCGACTTGGCACCGGTGAAAATCCTTTTCGACCGCGAGATATTCGATCCGCAAGCCGTGCAAGGGTCTTCGCTGGGCTGGAGAAGATGCCCGCTCCACCGGAGGACGCATTTGGTGAACGAGATATTGGCTTTGGAGCCGTGCGAAGTCTCTTCACTCATCGGCGAAGTCTCCTCACTCCTTGGTAAACTCGATTCACTCCGCGGCGAAGTCGGTTCATCGTGTCGCCGGAGACTTCGAGCACGATGGTGCCGTCACATTGCTCCACGCGTTCGATTTTGTGCTTGTCGAAATCCCGCGAACGACGAAAACACTCGCGGAGACGATACGATTCTGAGACGCAGAGCATCGCCAGGACGACCGGGCGCCCGCGGGGGCGAATCGGTCATCGAATTAACTTCGAGATGAGCCTATCGAGGGCATCCAAATCCGCGTAGGGAATTGCTATCTCGCCCTTGTTGCCGCGGTCGCGAACCTCGACTCGGACGCCTAGGGATCGTGCGAGGCGTGTTTCGAGGTCGCGAACGCTCGCGGATTTCTCTCCAGGCGCTTCTCGGGATCCCGCTCCAGTGCTCTTGGCCGCGTGAATCGAGCGCACGAGGGCTTCGGTCGCGCGGACTGTCAGATTCCCTCGAATGACTTTTTCGGCGAGGGCCTCTATCGCGGGGCCGTCGCCAGCGCCAAGCAGTGCGCGTGCGTGACCTTCGGTGAGCTCCCCACCCATAACCTTGGCTCGCACGACCTCCGGAAGTTTGAGCAAGCGAAGAGCATTCGAGATGGTTGTTCGGTCCTTGCCAAGCCGATCAGCCAGAGCATCTTGCGTGTACCCGTGTTCGCTCACCAATCGCTCGAGGGCTTCAGCGAGTTCAATGGGATTGAGTTCCTCTCGCTGCACGTTCTCGATGAGAGCAAGCTCGAACGCGTCGCTTGGGCTGACGTCCTTGACGACTACTAGGGCTTCGTGGAGCCCAGCTCGTTGGAGGGCTCTCCACCGTCGTTCACCCGCGATGAGTTCAAATCGGTCGCCGCCGGCGATGCGTCGCACGACGAGCGGTTCGATGAGTCCGTGCTCCCGAATACTCGAAGAGAGTTCTTCAAGCTTTGCCGCATCGAAGTGATGTCGAGGTTGACCGTGTTGCGGCGCAATCTTCTCGAGAGGGCAAACGAAGACGCTTTTATCCCCATAGCCAGGCTTCGCAGGCATCACGGGGAGTAGGGCGTCGAGCCCTCTTCCAAGAGCTCTGCGCTTGGTGTCGCTGGTCACAATATCAGTCCTTGGGACTCGGATAGAACGCCTTCTACAGCCCTACTAGGCATCGAAAGGATTTCGCGAGCAAGAGACAGGTATCCCTGTGCACCTTTGGATTCAGCATCGTAGAGAAGCGCGGGCTTGCCGTAGGAGGGAGCTTCGCTCAACCGAACATTGCGCGGAATAACCGATTCAAACACGTGAAAATGACGTTTGACTTCGTCGGCGACCTGGTGAGCGAGGTTGTTTCGTGGATCGAACATCGTCAGCACGATCCCACAGATATCGAGGCTTGCGTTCATGGTCGCGCGGATACGGTCAATCGTCGCCATGAGTGCTGTCAGTCCCTCGAGAGCGTAGTACTCGCATTGCAACGGCACCAATACCTTGTCGGCCGCAGCGAGCGCGTTGACCGTCAGTATGCCGAGCGATGGAGGGCAATCGATAAACACGAATTCGAACGTCTCGTTGCCCAGAAGCGGATCGAGAATGGACCTGAGCTTGAACGACCGATCGACATCGTCCACGAGCTCTATCTCGACGGCGACTAGGTCCTGTTTGCTAGGCGCCAGCATGAGATGCGAGAGCTCCGTCGGTTGCAGCACCTCTTTCAGGGTCACGCGTCCGATAAGCGCATCGTAAATGCTCAGCTCCATGTCGCGCGGAGACGCCCCCACACCGCTGCTCGCGTTGCCCTGTGGGTCGATATCCACCAGGAGTGTGCGTCTCTCGGCCGCTGCCATACTCGCCGCCAAGTTGACCGCCGTGGTGGTCTTGCCGACGCCGCCCTTCTGATTGACGACTGCGATGACTTGGGTCCGGGTTCGCTTCCCCGCGCGATCCCCGGCACCAGCGCTGCTCATCGCTGCCTGTCTAGCGCGCTTTTACCGGCCATGGAACGCGCGCGTCCCGATCGCCGTCGTTATGGCCGGGGATGCGCACCGTTGTCTGTGCTCGGCGATAGCTCGGCGACCTTTCCGGAAATCGTTGCAGTTTTTTTCGTCTGTCCCACACCGTAGGGTACTTTGTCGGTGCGTGTAGGACACATCAGCCGCATCTAAGTTTCGACGGTTCCGCGACCGCAAGCGTTCACTCGCCTGGTGATGTGTCCGTCACGAGGTTCACGATTTTCGCATCCCTTCCGGGGTGGCAATGGCTCGCCCACGCCGAGCGTTCGGCAATGCCGAGCGAGTGAGCGCTCCCGGAGTTCGAAGCGGATCCCAGGTCCATTTTTCACACCGCCGAAAGACAAAGAACATGGCGTCGCCCAAAAGCTATCGAACGATTGAAGAATTCGAGCGTGAGGAACTCCGGCCCCAGTTCAAGGCAGGATTCTCGCTCGATGACCTCATGCAAGAGACAATGATGCAGCAGAGCGACATGCTCTTCGACGACTCGGTCGACGAGTACGAGCCCGACGACGAAGAGGATTGATTTTTGCCAGCGCCGCGTTGAAGGCGATCGACGCTTGCATTCCGCGCGTAGAACACTACCCTGCGCCGTCCTCATGCAAGTGCAGGTCACTCGTATCTCACCCGTGGTCATGGAGCTCGCTGTCGAGGTTCCCGCTGACACCGTTCGGGCCGAAGTGGATAAGGCGTATTCGACTATCCAGCGGACCGCGCGAATTCGTGGGTTCCGTCCGGGCAAGGCGCCGCGCCAGGTCTTAGCGCGCATGTTCGCGGGTAAGGTGGCGACGGATGTCGTCAACGAGCTCGTGAGCACGACGCTACCCAAGGCTCTTTCGTCGAACAATGTGACGCCGGTCAATCAGCCGCACGTCGATCCGGGGGCGTTCGATTTTGCGTCTGCGTTCTCCTACAAGGCGCGATTCGAGGTTTCTCCCGACGTATCTGATGTCGTGTATGAGGGCATGGAGCTCGAAAGGCCGTCGATCATCGTCACTGAAGCGATGATGGCCGAGCAGATTGAGCTTCTGCGCAAAGCCCATGCACGAATCGAGGCGCCCAACCCGCTTCGTCCCGCCCAGGCGGGTGATATCGTCACGATCGATTTTACGCTGACGGCGGACGGAAAGCCGATCAAGGATGGCAGTGGCGAGGGTGTTCAGCTCGAAATTGGATCCGGCCAAGTGCTGTCCGATCTTGATGCAGCCCTGCAGGGAAAGAACGTCGACGACACGTTCGATGCGGACGCAGCATTTCCAGCTGGCCATGTTAATCCTGTTCTCCGAGGAAAAACCGCAACCTTCCACGTCAAGGTCAAGGACATCAAACAGCGGATCCTGCCTTCGCTGGATGATGAATTTGCGAAGGATGTCGGCGCCTTCTCCACATTGGTCGAGCTCCGTGCCAACGTTCACACTCGGCTCGAAAAGGTCCTCAAGGATCGCGCTGAATCTGCCCTGGCGGAGCAGATTGTGGAGAAACTTGCGACCAGCAACACTCTAGATGTCCCGCCCTCGCTCGTCGACCAACAGAGCAATCTGATGGTGTCGGAGCTGATTCAGAATGCTCGACGCTCGGGACAGCAGCCGACCCAGGACGATGCTGCTCGCGTTCGCGATCAGATTCGACCGGAGGCGGAAAAGAAGGTTCGAGCTGGCCTTCTCATGGCGGCTATCGCCAAGAAGCTATCGGTCAAGGTGACCGACGACGACGTCCGAAAGGGCATCGAAGAGATCGCTATGGAATCCGGAAAGAACGTTGCGAAAGTTCGTGCCGAATACGCCGATCCTCAGCGTCGCACAATGCTCATTGGAATGGTGCTCGAGGATAAGGTCTTCGACATTATCGAGGCCAAAGCTGTCATTCGAGACAGCGCGGCGCCCGCCGAAGTTGGCTCTACGCCTGTCGATGAACCAACTGAGGCCATATTGACGGGAGAGCCGCCTCCCGATCCAAAATCGCCATCCTCCGTCTCCTCGACAGTGGGTTGAGGCAGCTCGGTTCATCGTCGAGAGCACTTTCGTTCGCGCTGGGGCGCTCGAATGGCCTGATCGTTCGCCTTGGGCCAAGCTGTGCGGTTCGAAGGTGCGCATTCGGTGGATTTCGACCCTCGAATTGCGCGCGGTGGTTGCTATACAGGCATCTCAGGAACGAGGAACGAGAATGAGCAAGCGTCCTGCCAACCGTGCCCAGGCTATGAACACCCTGGAATCCGTCCAAGATTTCATCCCGTATCCGACCGTTGTGGAGACGACTCACAGGGGAGAACGCAACTGGGACATCTTTAGCCGCCTGCTCAAGGACCGTATCGTCTTCTTGGGTACGGAGATCAACGACGACGTTGCGAATATCATCATCGCTCAGTTTCTCTTCCTTGAGAGCGAAGATCCGGACAAGGAAATCATGTTGTACATCAACAGCCCGGGTGGCGTTGTTTCCAGCGGGCTAGCGATATTCGACACCATGCAGTACGTGCGCTCAACGGTGAGTACGACGTGTCTCGGTATGGCGGCATCAATGGCGGCGGTTCTGCTCGCCGCTGGAACGAAAGGGCGGCGACTTGCGCTACCCAATGCCCGCATCATGATCCATCAACCCATGGGTGGGTACCGAGGCCAGGCGTCCGACATTGAGATTCAAGCTCGCGAGGTTCGCCACACGAAGGATGTCATCACCGACATCCTCGCCACAGCCACGGGAAAGCCCAAGGATGTTATTTTCAAGGACATCGATCGGGACTTTTACCTGGGGCCGTCGCAGGCCAAGGACTACGGCATCATTGATGACGTTGTCCCGCCGCGAAAGAAAGGTGAGACCGAGAAGACGGAGAAGGCTGAGAAGGTGTCTCGTGAGCGCTAAGACGGCACGGACTTTGTCAATGTTCGTCGCAAGCTTGCGGCGTCTTGGACGCGGGTCTAAGCTTTCAGAGTGCGATAGCCTATGAGTCGGTTGCGCGAGAGCGCGCGCGTCACTGGAGAGGCGAGCAGTGGAACGCAGACGTGACGACCACCAGAACGGCAATCTAAATTGCTCTTTTTGCGGAAAATCGCAGAAGGAGGTGAAGAAACTTATTGCCGGGCCGACCGTATACATCTGTGACGAATGTATAGGGCTGTGCAACGACATCATCGCGGAAGAGGTAGAGAAGGATGAGCCGTATGCTGGCTCGACTCCGGTTCCCAAGCCTTCTGAGATTAAGTCGATTCTAGATGAGTACGTGATCGGTCAGGATCGCGCCAAGAAGATCTTGGCGGTCGCGGTGCATAATCATTACAAACGGGTCGATTCTCGGCAGGGCGCTGACGATGTCGAGCTCGCGAAGTCGAACATATTGCTCCTGGGTCCGACAGGGACCGGCAAGACTCTCCTCGCTCAGACCCTTGCGAAGATCCTCAATGTTCCGTTCGCCATTGCGGACGCGACGACCCTCACTGAAGCGGGGTATGTCGGGGAGGATGTCGAGAACATCATCGTTCAGCTCCTTCAGAATGCTGATCACGACGTGGAACGTGCGCAGCGTGGCATCGTGTACATTGACGAGATCGACAAGATCAGCCGCAAGGGTGACAATCCAAGCATCACGCGTGACGTATCAGGGGAAGGCGTACAACAGGCTCTGCTGAAGATCATCGAGGGGACCGTGGCGAACGTGCCGCCAAAGGGTGGTCGAAAACATCCGCAGCAGGATTTCCTCCAGGTTGATACGACGAACATCCTTTTCATTTGCGGTGGAGCCTTTGTGGGTCTGGAGCAAATTGTCCAGCGACGCATCGGCCAGCAGACATTGGGCTTTGGTGCCGAGATAAAGAGCAAGAAAGACTACAAGCTGGGGGAGCTTCTCGAACAGGTTCAGCCCGAGGACTTGCTCAAGTTTGGTCTCATCCCAGAGTTCATCGGAAGACTTCCAGTGCTCGCAACGCTTCATGAGCTCAATGAGGATGCTCTCGTCGATATTTTGACCAAGCCAAAGAATGCGCTCGTTAAGCAGTACCAAAAGCTTTTCGATATGGACGGGGTGAAGGTCAAGTTTACCAAGGGTGCACTGCAGGCTGTCGCGCGCGAAGCTCTAGTTCGGCAGTCTGGTGCGCGTGGCCTCCGTGCCATCCTGGAGCATGCCATGCTCGACAGCATGTACGACGTGCCATCCCGCAACGGAATTAAGGAAGTCGTCGTCAACGAGGATGTGATTACAAAGCAAGAGCTTCCTCTCATCGTCTATCAGAAGGAAGCGGAACTCGCGTAAACGAGTGCTCAAAGCCTAGGTTTCATGGCGGCCTCGATGCAGGACCTTGGCTCGCCCAGGCGGGGGGAGCTTGCCGACAGATGTCATGCACAGGAATCCGTGTGCAAATTTAGGTCAGCATGTTTTTTTATAGGGATGGGGAAGATGGGGCATCGACCGTGAGCAAGCGACGTACGATTCCGCTGCTGCCACTGCGCGACATTATTGTGTTTCCTCATATGGTGTCGCAGTTGTTTGTGGGTAGGGAGCGTTCCATCTGCGCTCTGGATGCTGCGATGGCTCATAATAAGGATGTCCTTCTCGCAGCGCAGCGCAATGCAAAGACAAACGAGCCGACACCCGATGACATCTATACGGTGGGTACGCTCGGTACGGTGATGCAGCTGCTCCGCCTTCCTGACGGGACCGTCAAGGTGCTCGTTGAAGGTAAACGGAGAGCGCGCATCAAGCGTTTTGCGGAGTCAGACTCGTTTTTTCTTGTCGAGGTCGACGAGATGACTGACACCTGGACGCAGGGAGTAGAAGTCGAAGCCTTGATGCGCAGCGCTCAGGCCTCCTTCGAGATGTACGTAAAACTCAATAAAAAGATTCAGCCGGAAATTCTTATGAGTGTTCAGGCGATTGAGAATCCCGCTCAGTTGTCTGATACGATAGTTGCTAATCTGTCGACAATCAAGATAAACGATCGGCAGCAACTGCTGGAGATGGACGACGCCGTCAAGAGATTAGAGCGGCTCCATGAGCTCATGCATGCGGAGATCGAGATTCTTCAGGTGGAGAAGAAGATACGATCTCGCGTGAAGAAGCAGATGGAGAAGACGCAAAAGGAATATTATTTGAATGAGCAGATGCAGGCCATTCAAAAGGAGCTTGGTGGCGGCGAACGGGATGAGTTCAAGAATGAAATTCAAGAGGTCGAGGAGGCGCTCAAGTCCAAACAGATGAGCAAGGAGGCTCACGCTAGGGTCAAGAAGGAGCTCAAGAAGCTCAAGATGATGCACCCTACGAGTGCCGAAGCGACCGTTGTGCGCAATTATATCGACTGGATAATAGGATTGCCCTGGAACGAACGGACCGAGGAACTATATGATCTGAAGAAGGCAGAGGAGGTTCTCGAGGCAGACCACTACGGCCTTGTGAAGATCAAAGAGCGGATCATCGAGTATCTCGCGGTTCAAGCCTTGACCAAGAAGCTCAAGAGCCCCGTGCTCTGTTTTGTCGGTCCTCCAGGCGTCGGGAAGACGAGTCTTGCAAAGAGCATTGCCAGAGCCACCGGGAGGAAGTTCGTTCGGGTGAGCCTGGGTGGCGTAAGGGACGAAGCCGAAATACGCGGGCATCGCCGTACGTATATCGGAGCGATGCCGGGAAAACTCATTCAATCTTTGCGCAAGACGAGCTCGAGCAACCCCGTGTTTTTGCTCGATGAGGTCGATAAGATGTCGACCGATTTCCGTGGAGATCCTGCCGCCGCACTGCTCGAGGTGCTCGACCCCGAGCAAAACCACGCGTTCGGCGATCATTATCTCGACCTGGATTACGATCTTTCAGACGTGATGTTCATCACGACGGCAAATACATTGAGCGGCATTCCTATTCCGCTTCAAGATCGAATGGAAATAATTCAGCTTAGCGGATACACGGAATTCGAGAAGCTCAACATTGCGATTAAGTATCTAGTTCCGCGCCAGCGCACCGAGTGTGGTCTCGACGGCGTGTCGTATACGATTTCGGAGAGCGCGCTTCGCACGATCATCCACCATTACACGCACGAGGCTGGTGTTCGGTCGTTCGAACGGGAGATAGCAAGCATTTCGCGGAAGATTGCGAGGCGTGTCGTTTCCGAAGGCAAGGAGATTGTCGTCGAGGTAGGCGGTAAAGACGTGCCTCGATATCTTGGAGTTCCCAAATTTAGCATTGGCAAGAAAGAAGAGAAGGACGAGATAGGTCTTACCAATGGTCTTTCCGTGAGCTCGAACGGGGGAGGAGAGCTCCTTGCATGTGAAGTCGCCGTTGTGCCGGGCAAGGGCAAGCTGTTCATCACAGGCTTGCTTGAAAAGGGAATGGAAGAGAGCGCGCAGGCTGCGCTGAGCTACGTTCGTTCACGATCGCAAGCCCTGGGACTCGAGATGGACTTCTATCAGAAGGTGGATGTCCATATCCATTTCCCAGAGTTCGTTCGAAAGGACGGGCCGAGCGCTGGCGTTACGATGGCGACGAGCCTTGCGAGCGCGCTCATGCGCGTACCGGTAAGGCGCGACGTAGCGATGACGGGGGAGATCACGCTGCGCGGTCGCGTGATGCCCATCGGCGGCGTCAAGGAGAAGCTTTTGGCGGCTCACCGAAGCGCAATCACGACCGTGATCATGCCGAAGGAGAATCGAAAGGACCTCCGCGACGTGCCGCGTCGGGTTCTCAAGGCGACACGCGTCGTTCTGGTCGACCACATGGATGATGTGTTGCGGGAGGCGTTGTGTCTTGCTCCGGCTGCCGAGCGGCTCTTGGGCGCTCCGCGAGAGCGGTGGGAGTATCGGTGCGGCGAGCTTGTGATAAGCCCGGTTCCGGAGATGACTCCGCCTGGAGTCAATGTCCCGATCCCAGGTGTCGCTCCCTCCCCGAAGGCGCCTGCGGGCGCGCCGTCCGAGCGGGTTCCACCTCTGGTGTAGACGGTCCGACCTGTCAAGACGGTGGCCTGACACATGGCGCATGACGGGGTTCGGATGATGTCGATTGTGTGACTTGGAGCTTGACCGAAAGAGGATGTTGCGTAAAGTGCCGCGCCCTAGGGTGAAACCGCTATGAGGACGGACGTCGGGCGGGTAGCTCAGTGGTAGAGCGCTGGCCTTACAAGCCGGTCGTCGCAGGTTCAAGCCCTGTCCCGCCCACCGAGAGCGACGATCGCGAAAATTCTGAATTGATATTTTGAGGTAAGATAAAGTACGATTGACCCTTCTTGGGGTGGTAGTTAAGTTGGTTATAACGCCGGCCTGTCACGCCGGAGGCCGCGGGTTCGAGTCCCGTCCACCCCGCTCGTTTGAGCTTGTTTTTTGGCTGGTTGCCGCAGAAAATATCGTCATCTGACGTTTCGATGACGCTATCCCGCCGATGAGGCAGTCGGGTTGGGAAGGAAAGACCTCGCCAAAGCCACCCGCGATCGCTTCCGCCGCCCTCACGTAGGCAAGTGTGGTAGCGAAGTCTGTGTGGCCCGCTCGGCTCTGGATGAGCTGGGGTGCGTCGCCCCGGACTGCCATCCAGGTGATGCCCGCGGCGCGAAGGTCATGCCAGCGAAGCATTCGACGTGTCGACGAACCCTCGTGGAGCTCGGGACGTGTGACGCCAGCTTTCCAGAGCCAGCGTCGGAGGTTGCGTGCCATGGCTCGCTCGCTCGGAAGGGCGATGACGAGTCCCTTGCCCTTCGATTCCTTCCGCATCGTCTGAAGCAGGGGCAACAGGTTCGACTCGATGGCGAAGCGCCTCGTCTCCCCGCTCTTGGTCGTCTTTTCGTGGTCCCCGCCCTTCAACGCTCTGCGGTCATGCGCTCGCGTACTGCTCAGGACCCCGTGCTCAAGATCCACGTCTCCAGCTTCCCATCGCAGGACGCGGAGCTCCCCATCACGCACGAAGCTGAATACGGCGAGCGCCACAGCCCGGCGCCAGCGGAGCGGGATACCTTCGCATGAGACGAACTGAACGAACTCGGTCGGATAAAGGAACTGCTTCGCCTTGGTCGCCCCCCGGTCGGGCGGGCGGACGTCTTTGCACGGGTTGTCGCTCCTCACGCGGAGTTCCCGGCGCTTGGCGTTGACCATCTCGTCGCACATGCTCGTGACCAGCGTCCAAATGTTCGCCGCGGTCTTCCAAGCAAGTTGGCCCCCCACAATCTTGGAATCGAGGCCGTCGCGCAATCGCTCCACGTCGTCACGCGTGAACGTTCGGACGTCGAGCGCGCCGAGCATCGAAAGGACGTAGTCTCGCATCCTGCCTCGGTCGTCTCGGATGCTGTGGACGCGCCCCTCCCGATCGGCAAGCCACCGCTCGGCGTACTTGGCAACCGTTTCGAACCCCTTCTCGGGATCGAGCGCCTTGACCTGCGGAGCAAAGGACCCGGCGGCACTGCCGGGCCCGCACCTCGTCGCTTGCTGGAATGCTCGGATCGAGCGCGAGCCAGTTCGTGCGGGTGCCGTCAGTTCGGGTGAAGCGTGCATGCCACTGGGGCAGGCCTAGCGCGTTCGGCATCACGCGGACGGTTCCGGTGCTCTTGCGACCCATGGTCAGCCTTTCGCAGGCTTCCAGTTCTTCGGAAGACCACACGCTTTGAGCACTGCGGCCACGTACTTCTCGCCAACACTCAATTGACCAGACTCGGAACGAGCGATCATCGTCTGGGGACGCCGGCCCGGCGGCAGCGGGCGGGGACGATGGTGGTAGCTCGGGCGCCAGCGGCAGCGCGAGCGGCTCGGGCTCCAGCGGCTCCACGAGCTCGAGTTCCGGCGGTAATAGGAGCAGCTCGGGCTCCAGTAGCTCAGGCGCCAGCGGTAGTACGAGCAGTTCGGGCTCCAGCAGTTCGGGCTCCAGCGGTAGCACAAGCAGTTCGGGCTCCAGCAGTTCAGGCGCCGGCAGCGGATCAAGTTCCGGCACGGGAGGCGCGGACGGTGGGAAGTCGGACGGTGGGGGAGGTGGTTCCGATAGCGGAGGCGTAATCGATTCCACTATTTCGGATGCGGGCGGCGATGGTGGTGGCACCTGCGTGCTTCAGGCTTCCGGCGAACAGGTAGTGTCCATTGCGGGGACTTGGAAATTCACGCCGTCGGGCGCCGCGGCAACCACGATCGCGGTTCCCGGCGGTGGCTGGGTTGCGCAAGGTTTCAGCAGTAACTTGGCGGAAGCGGTCTACGAACAACCAATCACCATCCCATCGCTTGGATCGCCACAGGCAACTCTCGTCGAGTTCGGGGCTGTGAACAACCAGGCGACCTTGTCGATCGATGGGACGACGGTCGGCACGAATATGACATCCTATACTCCGTCCGTCTTTGATATCAGTAGTGCTGCCGCACCGAACAGCCAACACACACTGACCGTCGACGTCAAAGGTCGCTACAAGTTTCTGGACAGTAGCGGAAAGAAGCTGGTTCCCGACGGCACGAACTGGTCTCCGAACATTCCCCAGGGCATTTTCCGTTCGGCCGTCCTGCACGTCATGCCCGCGCTGCACGTCTCAGACGCCTTCGTGCGCACCGACGTCGCTGCCGACACCCTGAGCGTGGATGTGTCAGTAACAAACAGCAGCGCGGCAGCCGCGACGGGCACGGTGGCCGTCACTCTGTCGAGCTTCAACTGCGACGCGTTCTCGTACCCGATGCTGGCGAATCAGTCGGTGAATGTCGGAGCCGGACAGACGGCCACAGTCACCTTTGGACCGGTGAAGTGGGGACTCGGTACAAGTTCGTATTGGTGGCCCAACATCCCATATACGCCCGGATACCGGGCCCGGCTGCATTATGCCAGCGTTTCCGTGACGAACAGCGCGGGCGTCGCCCATACTGTTCCTTACCGATTCGGATTCCGCCAGATGCTCCAGGTCGCAGACCATTACGAGCTGAACGGAGTTCGAGTGAACCTCCGGGGCGATAACCTTCAGGGTGTCAACTACGATAGCATCAACATTACGGGTAAAGGGCTCGGCGACGCATACGATCTCTATGCGGGATTCCTTCCGCCGTCCGCCGGCAACACGGGTTGGCCCGGCGCGGTCACGAACTGGCAGCAGCTCAACTACAATGGCGCGCGCATCCACCAGGAGACTGCCGCTCCGTATATGCTCGATGTCACCGACGAGATGGGCTTCATGATCATCGAAGAGACGGCCATTCGCGGAAGCGCCAACGACGAGAACTTCAGCCCGGCGCCTGGTGGTGAACCGAACATGCTCGCGCACCTCAAGGCGCTGATCCTGCGCGACCGCAACCACCCGAGCACCATCCGCTGGAGCCAGTGCAACGAACCCGAGAACGTCACCACAAATTCTGCCACATTCCAACAGGACCTCTACAAGACTGCCACGGCCGCCGACGACACGCGCCCCATCTCCGTGGATTCAATCGACTTCTCTGCGGGGGGAGCCGGACCGACGTACTCGGGTATCATCGCGAACTCCAATTTCGCCGTAATGGACCACTATACGAACGGGCTCAGCTCCTATACGGACAGCGTGTGCGCCAGCGCGACGAAGCCCTGCGGCGTGGGCGAATTCATATGGTCCGCCGACAACACCGCGCAGGGTTTGACATGGTTTGGCACCAGCACGATGGCTATGCGCCTCAAGAACGCGTCCGATCTACGGCCATACACCTTGCTCTCGGGCTGGGCCTCGTTCGTGCCCGGAATCAAGACGTCGATGATGATCATTGAGCCCAACACAGGTACTCACCCTCACTTCGGTGAAGACAATCTGCCGGAGCCCTGGTCCAATCCGATCATCCAGCGCATCCAGCGGGGTTTCAACCCCGTCGCTGTCGTCGACACGGCGTACTGGAATGCCAATCACCTGTCGAACTCCAACGGCGACTGGCCCGCGTCGCCGCAGACGGCGACGAAAGGCTCCACGCTCACGCGCCAGCTCGCCGTCTTCAACGACACGCTCTCTGGAACGACCATCACCATTGCGTGGGAGATGCACACCGACAGCGCAACCGGGGCTACGGTCGACCAAGGAACGCAGCAGCTCACGATCCCCCTCGGACAGCACACAACGGCGTCCATTAGTGTCAAGGCCCCCACGAGCGGCGCGCGCGGATATTTGATCCTGACGTCGATCAAGGATAGCCAGGAAACCTTCCGCGAAGACGCGGAGTATTTTACATTGCAGTAGGCGAACCGTGCCTTCCGTATCGCTATTGTGAACCCAATGCTCGAGTGGGACCGGAATCTGACGCGCTATCCCCTGGTGGGGCCGAGCCGTGTTGAAATAGTGGAGCGCGTACCTGTCGAGGATGCGCTGCAAGTGGCCCTCTCCGAGAGCGATTACGTGATCGAGGCATTCGCCTCACATGATTCGGAATCCTTTACGATGCCAGCGAAGGATCCTCTCGGGCTTCAGTAGGTGGAGGGCCTCTCTTCAGCGAGGAAGCGAGTGGGCGAGAATGACAAGAAAACCTCGCTCGTACGCTCGGAATGCCGGACGATTGACAGTCCGTGCGACCAGCGATGAGCTGCTGCCGGAGCATTGCATTCTCTGCCAGCAGCTCGGCGCGCGTCCTCGTGACGTCGCTGATGAAACCGCTAGCGACGCCGGCCGGCCGGAACGCGTTTCCAAGGGAGGTCTCTACCCGGGCCACCACGGCGGCGACGCGGTACCGAATGCCGGCGAGGACGACGTCGAACAATGCCGTATTCGACCCAAAGTGCTCCAGGGCTTCAAGTCTTGTCGTCCACGAAATCCTGAGCGATCATGCGGCGGACAAGAAACTGGCCTCCACAGCCATTGCCGTGGCGCGCGTTCACACGAGACGAACTGTAAGAACTCGGATGCGTGGAGTCCGCAACGCGTTACGCTACGAGCACGATGCCACGCTGGCGATGGATCGTCATCTCGCTTTCGCTCTACGGGTACAGCGGCAGGCTTTCGTCCACTCTCGTGCAACGTTCGCCGCTGTCCCCACCCCCGGGTGCTGTCGGAGCAAGCGACGCCGGGTCTCGCCAGACGAACGTGCAGCCCTATAAGGAATTGCCGCCGGACGCGAGCACCGTGGATGCGCTCGGTTCGGACATTCCCCATGATGTACCCGACGCCGCAATTGCCGAACCTCGTTGTCGGGCGTCCGGGCGTCGCAAGAAGATCGACGTTTACGTAGAAGTCACAGCACGGAGGCCGACAGCATCAATGTGTACGTCGTGAACTTTACGCCGATGAGTTCACGGTGTCAACATGCGGCGGAATGCCACGTTCCAAGCCGCACTACCATCACGGAGACCTCCGAAATGCCCTCGTCCATCAGGCCGTGAAGCTGATCGAGGATGCGGGGGCGGAGACCTTCAGTCTGAGGGAAGCGGCTCGTCTCGTCGGGGTGTCTGCCAACGCCGCGTATCGGCACTTTGCTGATAAGTCGGCCTTGCTTGCAGCGGTCGCGCAGGTGGGTTTCGGCATCCAGGAGCGGTACATCCAGCGGGCGATCGCGGCAGTCCCAGTGCTCCCTACCGAGGCGGAGCGGGCAATCGAGCGGATGAAGGCCGCGGGGCGCGGGTACATGGAGTTCGCTGTGGACCACCGGGAATTGCATCGAGTGATGCTCGGGTCGAGGCACCCATCTGGGGAGGATGGCTTGCCGGAGACGCCCTCGTACGCGTTGCTGAGCAAAGGTCTCGACGAGATGGTGGCGGCGGGAGTGCTACCGCCGAATCGTAGGCCGGGGGCGGAGTTGAAGGCCTGGACGGTGGTGCACGGGTTTGCCACGTTGGTGGTCGAGGGCGTTGAGGTGCTTCAGAAGCGAGGACCACGGACGAAGGCGTTCGAGGCGGTACTCGATTTTGCGATGATCGGACTTTGCGGAAAGGTGAAGTAGTGTAACCCGAGCGCGCAAGCAGATATGGAGTGTGTAGACGCCGCGCGACGTATCGGGGACGCGTCTCGCTCCCGGTGCCAGAGCCCAACCTCCGGCGGCATTCGGACAACGCTGCCGGGGGCGAGTTTGCCATATAGGACGAAGGCCTGAACGACACGCTGCATCTGCTCGTGCAGCACATCGAAGGCTTTCGCCTGCGCCTCGCTGAAATGTGGTCCGATTCGGATTTTAGAACAAACTGCGCCTTTTTCGGAGCCTCGCGCAAGCAAGCAGAGCGGCCTCAGCTGGCCATTGGTTTGCCGATGTAAACCGTCAGCTGGGCGTCGAAGGCCCGCTTGTATGCCGGCCGCGCTTCGCCGCGGGCGACATATGAGGCAAGGTTTGGAAACTCGTCCAGAATGCCCGATGCTCTCAATCTGAGCAGCACTGACACCATCATCAAGTCGCCCGCGCTGAACGATCCATCGAGCCACTTAGCGTCCCCCAAGCGAACGGCAAGTTGGTTTAGCCTGACGCGAACGCGATCTTCGACCAAGGGGAGGCGCTCCGCATGCCAGGGTTTGTCGCGCTCGAGCAGCCTCGCTATCCCAAGTTCAAGGATCGGCGGTTCAACGGTGTTGAGCGCGGCAAACATCCAAGTGATCGCACGCGCTCGAGCATGGGCATCGTCCGGCAGCAAGCCTGCACGTCGCTCGGCGATGTGAAGGACGATCGATCCTGTCTCGAACAGCACGAGATCACCTTCCTCAAATGTCGGAATCTGGCCGAAGGGATGAAGCGCGAGATGCGCGGGTTCTTTCAGCGCGCGAAACGAAACAAGGCGAACCTGGTAGGGCTCTCCCACTTCCTCGAGCGCCCAGCGAATGCGCGTATCACGCGCTAGTCCCTTGCCGCCATCGGGTGAGTGCTCAAAGGCTGTAATCGTGATGGTCATCGAGAGGCTCCCTATTTGCGAACCAGTTACGGCCCCATGCCCGGTTCGAACATCGGACGAACCTTTGGTGTCAACCGGTCGATCTGCAGTCGGATGTGTGCCGCCTCCGCCGGCGACGTCGCGATGGCGAGCGCGCGATCGAACGCCTCTCGCGCCTCGACGGATCGATCGAGGTCCATCAGGAGAGCCCCCCGGACCCCGAAGAAATAGAAGTACCCGTCCAGGTCCTTCGCCAGCGCGTCGACCAACTCCAGCGCCGCCGCCGGACCGCGCAGCTTGGCCACCGCGACGTCGGTCACAACGTCGAGCTTGGCGACGACGTCAGCATCCTGCTCCGGAGTCGAGGACTCGACGACGTCTTCGCGGTCATAACAGAGGACGGCGTAGCGCATTCTCGGGGTCTCCTTCTCAGGACGAAGGATTAGACCGGCGGCCGACAAAGCGCCGAAGAGAAATTCGTGAGACGCGTCGGGGAAGGCCCACCCCGTTCGTCCTTGGGTCAGCCGCGCTCGGCACCGGCTCCGAGGCCTCCGTCAAGACGTACGCGCCGCGATCGAATTGCTTGACCGCTGATGGCGGCTCGCGCTCCTACTCTCCTCGGTGACCAGCCCGCGCGTGCCCGGTGGCGTGGTGCATCAGCTCCCCGACGACCTGCGGAAGGCGCCATACCTCGCGCGAGCCAGTCCGGGGGTCAGTACTCCCCCTTGATGACGAAGAATGAGCCACGGATCGTGCCGGCCAGCTTCGACCTCTGCTTCGCGAATTTGAAGCGCTCGGCGAGCTCGGCGGGGACGTCCATTCCGTCCGACAGCTTGAAGCCGACGGCTCGCTTCTTCGGGTCGTCGACCGAGTACATGACGTTGATCGAGAGACCGCTCTCGTAGAACACATAGGCGATACGGAGTTTGTCAACTTGGAAGGTCGTGGCCTCGAGCGGGCGTGACGCCACGACGATGCCGCGCTCTTTCTCGAGGATGTCGTGCACCCAGTCGATCGCCCTTTTTACCTTGGTTGCGGGTTCTACGGTGAAGACGTGGTCGTATTTGTTCTTGAAGTAGCGCGCCTCGTTCGCGCGCAGTCCCGCGAGCGCGGGGGCGACCGGCGACGACTCGAGACCGGCGGTCGAAACGTTCTCAAAATCCACGGCTGGGCACATGGGACCGCCTACGCCTCCTTTGCATCACCGTCGGGCGACGCGAGGACGACCGTAGAGCCATCTGGATCGCGAATCCAGAGCGCTCGCGGGGGTTCGAGTTCGGATTCACGATCCGCAGATCATTCAATCCGCCTCTGACTCGCGCGACGAAGCCATGCATCGCTCGAATCCAGCATCCCGTGTCGAGCCGGGCGGTCGCGCGTCTCGCGAAGGACCTCGACTGCACAGGCGAGCCGCGCAATGGATACCGTCGAACGCATCCGCGTCAGGGGTACTGGAGCGACACGGTGATGTCCCCGGCACCATCGGTGCTGCATTGACCGCCTGCGATGCTCTCGAGGCACGCGCAGACGCCACTGACGAGCCGGCCATCGTTTGCGCCTCGAACCTATTCTCCTCGACTCACGAGACTGTTCGCGAACCGAAGCATCGTCGACGCGATTTGAGGCAGCGGCTGGGAGGTCGTGACCGCTCCCAATTCGACGGCCGCTCGTGGCATTCCGTATACGACGCAAGTCGACTCGTGTTCCGCAATCGTTCGAGCTCCGGCTCGTCGCATGGCCAAGAGCCCTTGGGCTCCATCTTCTCCCATCCCTGTAAGAAGAACGCCTACGGCGTTTTTGCCAACGTTCTGTGCGCATGACTCGAAAAGCACGTCCACCGACGGTCGGTGATGATTGCGTGGCGGCTCCGACGACAGCCGAACGATGTACTGGTCGCCGCTGCGATGCACGCGCATGTGTTGCGTTCCTCCTGGCGCAATGAGCACCGATCCCGACACCACGGGGTCGCCGTCCGCGGCTTCCTTGATATGCATTGCGCACATCGAATCGAGGCGCTCTGCAAAGGCTCGCGTGAAATGCTCCGGCATATGCTGCACAACGACGATTCCTGGTGCGTCAGCCGCCATTCCGAGAAGAACCTCCCGAATCGCCTCGGTTCCCCCCGTCGACGCGCCGATGGCCAAGACCAAGTTCGTGTCGTTCAAGAGCAGTCCTGCCACACCGTCAGTATTTGCCGGGCCGGGCGAGGTGGGTGGGAGCTGTTGGACCACGGGACGATTCGTTCGCACTTGCGAGCGCGCTGCCATTTTGACTTTGGCACAGATCTCGTCTCCCACATCGTCGATGCTGCGCTGTTCGTCTAGTTTGGGTTTCGCAACGTAGTCAATCGCACCGAGTTCCAACGCCTTGAGCGTCCACTGACCCCCGCGCTGAGTCAGCGCAGAGACCATGACGACAGGCAGAGGCCGGGCTCGCATAAGTCGCTCCAGAAACTCGAGTCCATCCATTTGTGGCATCTCGACATCTAGAGTCAAAACATCTGGGTTCTCCGTCTGAACGAGCGACCACGCGTAGTATGGGTCGGCTGCGGCTCCAACGACTTCTATTGACTCATCTCTGGAAAGAATCTCCGTTAGGAGCTTTCGCATCAGTGCCGAATCATCGACCACGAGCACTCGAATACGACTCATGTCCCAACCCCTCTATCTTGGTCAATTTCCCAACGTCCGCGCCGCCACGCGCGCACTGGATATCCCGTAGTGTCCCAAGCCTGGTCCCGGACGGCACGAGGTGGCGCGACGATAGCAGGTAAGCGCTGCGCTGACCCGAGACAGCTCCTCTGATCCTGCTCGCCTCGGCCGACCACAACATCTATGTCCTCCTATCCCGAGATCGAAACGCTTCGCTTTTTCGAGATCGTTACCAGTTGATGTCGAGACTTCTGGCGTGACCATGAGAACCATGTGATGACCGGAGTCGCTGTGGCCACGGCGTTCCTGTGGATTGCCATGCAAGAGCTCGACGCGAAGATGAGGTGGGAAAGGCGGGTCTTGCGAGGATACGGCCGATCGTGGGGGAGAGTAAGCTGCCGGGGATCGGTAAGGTTATGTGCGCTGCGCGCTCTCTTATGTTTGTTGCAGGCCTATCTTCGCCAGCGCCGAGGGCCTGAATGGGCAGGCAGAAACTCGGGATGCCAAGTCGTCTGAGGCCAGAAATGGTCGACAACTGCGGACCGGTGCAGAAACGGCAAACCCCGGCGCTCTCCGCGTTGATGATGCGGCTTAATACTGCTGGAGAATTGTGCGTATCAATTGCGAATCAATCAGGTGACTAGAGACAATCGATGGCAAGCGAAATGGGTGTCGTGGTGTTGGACGATCCCGCAAATGGTCGTCTCATCTTATATCTCTCGGGCGCCGTCAACGCTGGGTCAGCTCGATTGCTTCGCGACACTGCTCGAACGTGCGCGGATGCTGGAGCGGGAGTTGTTGTCGATTGTTCGCAGGCTGAGAGTCTCGACGCTGCTGGACTGCAGGTGATTATCGCGCTGAGCCGAAAGCTGCGCGCGAAAAACCTCAAGCTGCATTTGAGTCAGCCATCCGACGCAGTTCGCGCCGTACTTCGGATGGTCGCGCTCGGCGATGAGTTTCAAATGGACGGCGAGCCATGAGTCCAGCCTTGTCCGCGTTCTTTTCGAGAGCGGGGCAACATGGCATTTTCTGACAAAGACCTGGAGCGCTTCGAGGCGACATTCTTCGAGGAAGCCGGTGAGCATGTGAGCGCCATGGAAGACGCTCTCATCACGCTAGAAACGTGCCCGAACGACACGGAACTCCTCAACGCCATCTTTCGAGCAGCTCATTCGATAAAGGGGGGAGCTGGGACGTTTGGATTTCAGGATTTAATCCGGTTTGCACATGTGCTGGAGAATCTGCTCGACGCGCTTCGGCAGGGGCGCAAGCGCGTGGCGCCTTCGACTTCGGAATGTCTTCTCCGCTCCGCCGACGCTCTGCGTGGACTTCTCGACGCAGCTCGCCTTCGAGCCGTGGCTCCTGACGGCATCGAAGTGCTTCGTGAGGCTCTCGAGCGGGAACTTGCAGCGCCGGCGACGGAGACTCAAGTGAAACCGACGGCTCCGACGGCCAAAGACGGCGGTGGCGAGGGCGAGGCGGTGGCAGTGACGTTCCAGCCAGGCCGGGAGCTCTTCGGCCGCGGAATGGATCCGCTTCTTGTCGTTCGGGACGTTCTTGCCATTGGTGATAATGGCTCGGTTCGATTGGATTGCTCTGCGCTCCCGGATCTCGACAAGCTGGACCCAGAGCTCTGCTATCTGCGCTTCATTATCGAAGTTCGGACTACTGCCGACGACGCATCCATTCGCGACGTCTTTGCGTTTGTCGAGGATATTAGCAAGATATCCATCGATCGGCGAACTCCGGTCGGCGAACGCGCAGCACCGATCGCTGCAGGAGGCGCATCCGATCGGATGTCGTCAAAGGAACAAGCAGGGAAGACGACGACTTCGTCCACGGTTCGCGTGTCGACCGAGAAGATTGACAAGATCATCGATCTCGTCGGCGAGCTCGTCATAGCGCAATCAATGATTCTTGCGGCCCTCGACTGCGACGGTGCCGATTCCCGGGCTCGCCTGCGCGATGCGGCCGAAGCCGTCGGCCGCAACACGCGCGAGCTTCAGGAGCAGGTGATGGGTGTGCGCATGGTCCCGGTGGGAACAGTGTTCCGTCGCTTCCCGAGGGTGGTGAGAGACCTCGCCGCCAGGTTCGGCAAAACGATCGCTCTTCATCTCGAAGGAGAGAACACGGAGATCGACCGAGGGATGGTCGAGCAGCTGGCCGATCCGCTCACACACCTCGTGCGAAATGCCATCGATCACGGAATCGAGCCTCCGGCCGTTCGTGCCGAGCGCGGAAAACCGGCCGAGGGACGCATCGTTCTTCGCGCGGCGCACCAGGGAGGCCGAGTGATCGTCGACATATCCGACGATGGAGCTGGACTCAACATCGAGCGGATTCGCGAAAAGGCCTTGGCGCTCGGCTTGCTCGATCGCGACGCAGACGCCGACGATCACACGCTCATCGCGTTCATATTCGCTCCCGGCTTCTCGACGGCACAGCAAGTGAGCGACGTGTCTGGCCGTGGAGTCGGAATGGATGTCGTCAAACGCTCGATCGAGCAGGTTGGAGGCGTCGTCTCGGTCTCGAGTGTGGCCGGAAAAGGGACGCAGTTTCGCATAAGCCTCCCGCTGACGACCGCCATCATGGACGGCCTCAGCGTGCGAATCGCTGATCAGACCTTTGTCCTACCGCTCTTGTCGATCGTGGAGTCATTTCGCTTGAAGCCAGAGCACATCAAAACCGTTCTCGGAGCGGGCGAGGTGGTGCGCGTTCGCGGCGACGCCATACCGCTCGTTCGACTCCATCGCGAACTCGGCATTGCCGTCGAAGCGGCCGATGCGTCGCGTTCAATCGTGTGCGTCGTCGATACCTCGTCGGGACGGGTCGGGCTGCTAGTGGACGAACTGCTCGGGCAGGGGCAGGTCGTCATCAAGACTCTCGAGACGAACTACCGCCGCATCGACGGGATGGTAGGAGCGACCATAGCGGGCGACGGCCGCGTAGCACTGATAGTCGACCCCCAGGGCATCGCGCGACGCGCGACGTTGGGACGAGGAAAGGAGAGCGAACATGTCATCCGACAGAGCAACTGACTCCCCAGCTGCCCGCCAGGTACT
>Ga0182030_10005908_pt1 | contig 25909 bp, 25 predicted proteins | sample 812S3MmetaG_FD_121299 | JGI IMG/M metagenome (GOLD analysis project Ga0182030, IMG submission 121299) | Permafrost microbial communities from Stordalen Mire, Sweden - 812S3M metaG (Illumina Assembly) | ecosystem: Environmental > Terrestrial > Soil > Wetlands > Permafrost | place: Sweden...
AGAGGGTGGCCGCCCTCAGGCCGCCGGGCGCACCGTCGCCACCGTGAGCGGGCCATCGGGGATGACGGCGACCCGCGCACCCGGGCCGAGCCGCGCCAGCGCCCCCGCCACGGCGCGGTCGAGGTCGGGCGCCGGGACGAGGAGCGCTCCCGCGATGGCGCGGCCGTCGAGCCCGCCGGCATGCAGCTGCACCTCGGCCCGGGCGAGCACCCGTCCGAGGACCTGGGCCTGCCAGCGGTCGAGCTCGGGGTCGCCGGTCCCGCCGGCCAGGTCGTCTGCCGTGGTCGCGACCTCCAGCAGGCGGGCGAACGCTCCGCCGTCGGGCACGCCGTCCTCGCAGGCGGCGGCCATGACGATGATCCCGCCGGCGCGGACGATGCGCTCGGCGGCGGCCATGCCCTTGACGGCCTGGTAGAGGTTGCGGTCCAGGGGATACCCGCCGTTGGTCGACACGACGAGGTCGAAGGGCGCCGCCACCTCCCGCACCGCGGAGGACCGTACGTGGGCGCAGGCGGCGTCGTGGGCGTCGGGCAGCGGGCCCGCGAAGACCGCCGCCACCCGGCGTGCCCGGTTGATGGCGACGTCGAGCGACAGGTGCGGTGGCGCCAGCGCCGTGGCGGCGCGCACGAAGTCGTGGACCGGGTTCCCGGCCCGGGTGACGAACGTGGCCCGCTCGTCGGCGATCCGGCGGGGATGGTGCGCCTCCAGGATGGTCTCGGTGGCGGCCAGGCCCGGGCAGACCGCCTTGGGGCCCCCGCTGAAGCCGGCGAAGAAGTGGGGCTCGACGAACCCGGTGACGATGCGCACGTCCGCCTCCACGTACTCGCGCTGCAGGAGCACCGCCGTCCCGTCGACCTCGCCGACCCGCACGTGCGCGTCGCTCGTGGCATCGTGGTCGACGATGGCGTAGCGCGCCACGATGTCCGGCCCCACGAGCTCCTCCATCTCGGCAGCCGTGGCCTGACGGTGCGTCCCGGTGGCGCACAGGAGCGTGATCCGCCCGTCGGGCACCCCGGCGTCCGCCAGCTCGGCCAGCAACGGGGGCAGGACGGTGCGGTTGGGCATGGGACGCGTCAGGTCCGGGAAGACGACCGCCACCCGCCCGCCGCGCCCGACGAGCTCGGCCAGCGGCGGCCCGGAGCGCGGGTGCCGGAGGGCGTCGGTGATGGCGGCGGCCTCGTCGTCGAGGGCCGGCAGGTCGACCGGCGTCACGACCTCGGCGGTGTCGGGCACCCCGACCGACGTTCCCCGGCGGCCGTAGGCGAGCTCGACGCGCACCGGCTCAGTAGATGGGGCTGCGGCCGGGGCCCGGAAGCGACTCGGTCGCGGCCAGCACGGCCTCGGCGACGTGGTCGGCGCGCGGCCGCAGACCGCGGTACACCTCGACCGCCGCGGGGTCCGGTTCGATGAGGGCCTCCACCGGGTCGAGCGCGTCGAGCGAGAGCCCCATGCCGAGGGCACGGCCCGCCAGCAGCGCGGCGCCGGCCGAGGCCGCCTCACCGGAGCGGTGGCGCGTCGCGGGCACGCCGAGCACGGAGGTCAGGACCTCGACCCAGACGGGCAGCCCCGACCCGGCGCCGCCCAGGGTGACGCCCGCGGCCGTCGAGCCCCCGAGGCGGCCCACCGTCACCACCTCCATCACCCGCAGCACGTCCCAGGCCACCGCCTCCATCACGGCCCGCGCCAGGTCGCTGGCCCCGTGGGCGGCGCCGAGGCCCACGAACCCCGCCCGGGCGTCGTCGCGCCACCACGGGGCACGCGCCCCGTCGAGCCAGGGCACCGCCACCACCCCGCGCGCGCCGGGCAGGCTCTCGCCCGCCAGACGGGACAGCTCGTCGGGCGTGCTGCCGAGCAGACGGCCGAGCCAGGCCAGGAAGGAACCGGCCGCCGACAGGCCGCCCTCGAGCAGCCAGCCCCCGTCCGCCGCCCGCGTCACCACCGCGCCGGCCGGGGAGGGGACGGGGCGCTCGTGGACGGGCACCGACACGTTGCCGGTGGTGCCCCAGCTGACCATCGGGTGGTCCTCGGACGCACCCGACCCGAGCACCTCGCACTGGCGGTCGCCGGCGCCGATCACCACGGGGATCCCCGGACGCAGGCCCAGCTCAGCGCCCGGCACCGACTTCAGCTGGCCGACCACGGTGTCGGACGCCACGACGCTCGGGAGCTTGCCCAGCGCGGGGCCCGCCAGCTCCCGCACCGCGTTGCCGTCGAAGTCGTACAGGCCGCTGCGCGACGCGAACGTGGCGTCGGTGACGGCCTGGTCCGTCATCCGGTACACCACCAGGTCGCGCGGCGAGAGGATCAGGTCGGCCGCGTCGAGGCGCCCGGGCTCGTGGTCGGCCAGCCAGGCCAGCTTCGCCGCGACCGCCCCGGCGTCGAGCGGGATCCCGGTGCGGGCCCGGTTGATGTCGTCGCCGCCCATGCGCTCGGCGAGCACGCGCGCCTCGGCTGCGGCGCGATGGTCGGACCAGAGGATCCCCTTGCCGACCGGGTCGCCCTTCGCGGTGACCGGGACGAAGGTCTGCCGGGCGCCCGAGCACGCGACGACATCGACCTCCGCGAACGCCCGCGGGGCCTGGGCCCGGGCCTCGGCGCACGCGATGACGAGCGTGGTCCACCAGCGCAGCGGGTCCTGCTCGGCCCAGCCCACCTCGGGGTGCGCCGTGGTCAGCTCCGAGCGGGCCAGCGCGGCCAGCCCGCCGTCACCCCACAACCCCACCTTGGTGACGGTCGTCCCGAAGTCGATGGTCAGGATCACCGGCCGTGCACCAGCGCGTCGACCAGGCCGGCCATTTCCGCCGGGTCGGGGTCCTGATACAGCGTCCGGCCCATGGCCATGCCGGCGCCCCCACCCTCCATGACGTCGCGCACCTCGTCCAGCACGTGGTCGCGACCCGCCTCGGTGCGCGGTCCGCCGAGGAAGAGGACGGGCACGCCCACGCTGGCCACCACCCGGGCCACGGCGCGCTGGCGCTCGGCGCCCGGGCCCGCCGCGGGCACCGGGACCTTGATCACGGGCGCACCGATGTCGTGGGCGATCACCGCCGCCAGCACCACGGAGTCGGTGTCGCGCCGCACCCGCCCGTCGTGCCACACCAGCGGCTCAATGAGGGCCTCCAGCCGAGCCTCCCGTGCCTGCTCGAGCACCTGGCCGAGGAGCTCCAGGGCGGACGCCGTCACCGGGTCCTCCAGGTCGATCCGCGTCATGTGCTTGACGCCCGTCCAGCCGTCGGCGGCGGCCCGGGGCACGCTCGCCACGAGGCGGTCGTCGAGCTCGAAGGCCGAGCCGGCCAGGCCGGTCCGGTTGATGGAGAGGTAGGTCCGGTGCAGCGCGGTCAGGTGACCCGCCGCCGCCAGGCCCGTCAGGGGCTCGGCGGTGGCCAGGATCCCGTCGCAGTAGGGCAGAGCCTGGGCCAGTGCCCCGAAGAACTCGGCCCAGTTCTCGGTGGTCAGCACCGCCCGGGCGCGATGGTCGGCGGCCAGGATGAGCGAGGGGGTGGGCAGCGGCCCCGTGGCGGTCATCGGGCGCCGGCCAGCGCCAGGACCACCTTGGCCAGGGCCGAGAAGTCCTCCCGGCCGTAGCCCGCCGCGCTCGCCGCCGTCAGCAGCTGGCGCGCCGCCGCCGTGGTGGGCACCGACACGCCCTGTCGCGCCGCGTAGGCCATGGCCAGGTCGACGTCCTTGGCCATGAGGTCGGTCATGAACCCCGGTGCCCAGCCGTTCGACGCCGGGCTCTCGGGGATGACACCGGGCACCGGGAGGCGCGTGCGCACCGCGACGCAGTCACCGGTGGCGTGGGTGAGGACCAGCAGCAGCTTGTCCATGTCGACCCCGGACGTCACCGCCATCGCGGTGGCCTCCGCCGTGGCGGTCATCTGCGCGGCGTAGATCACCTGGTTGCACAGCTTGACGACCTGGCCCATGCCCGCCCCACCGACGTGCACGATCAGTCCGGCGAAGGGCTCCATGGCCGGCTCGGTCTCCGCCAGGACCGCGGCCTCCCCGCCGACCATCAGCGTGAGCGTGCCCTTCTGCGCGCCGGCGGTGCCGCCCGACAGCGGGGCGTCGAGATAGCGCGCGCCGGTCTCGGCGACCCGGGCGTGCTGCGCCCGCTCCACCTCGGGGTCGATGGTGGAGCAGTCGACGACCGTCCGGCCGGGCCCGAGCGCGGGCAGCATGGCGTCCACCACCTCGACCACCTCAGGCGAGTTGGGCACGCACAGGAAGATCACCTCCGAGGCCTCGGCCACGCCCCGCGCCGATCCCCCGTCGGCGGCCCCGGCGGCCACCGCGGCGTCGATCGGCCCGCGGCCGCGCGACGCGACCGTCACGTCGTGGCCGGCGGTGACCAGGTGCCCGGCCATCGGCAGCCCCATGGCGCCCAGCCCGATGAATCCGATGCGCATGCGAGTCCCTCCAGACGTCTCGGCCGGTACTAGGCGAACTGGGGCAGCCACTCGGCCGTGCCGGCGAGCAGCCCGTCGACCATGGCCTCCATGGCACGCAGGTCGCCCCGACCGGCCAGCGGGTCCAGGGCGAACGCCTCGGCGGCGAGCCTGCGGTCCCCCCGCATGGCGGCCTCGACGGTGAGCTCCTGCGTGGCCACATGACGCCGGACGATCTCGTCGTAGGGCGCCGGCAGCACGGACCGGTCGCGGCCGCGGATGCCGTCCCCGTCGATGACGCAGATCGACTCGAGGACCACGTCGGGCGGGAACCCCACGGCCTGGCCCGCGTTCGGGATGTTGACGGGCGCCTCGAAGGGCTCCCCGGTGAGCATGGCCTGGATCATCGGCGAGGGCAGCTCACCCGACTGCCAGGTCTGCAGCTCCTTGGTGTCGGCCAGCCAGGCGTCGACGTCGGCGATGTACCCGGCCTGGTGCTCCTCCCGACGGGAGATCGGGCTCAGCTCGATGTTGTACGCCGCGCCCCACTCGGACTCGGGCGTCAGGGCGAACGAGACGAACTCGGCGATGTGCCGGTCGCCGGCGGCCGGGAAGGTGCCCCAGCGGTCGAGCAGCGTCAGCTTGAACAGATGGCGCTGGGCGAAGTCGAGCTTGGAGAAGGTCTCGGCCTCCGGGCGCCCCTCGTAGGGAGCCAGCGAGGCCAGGCCACCCACCTCGTCGACCAGCCCGCGCAGCACGTCGAAGCCGTCGGCGCCGTCGACCTCGAGCGACGTCAGCACCGGGAAGTGGTTGATGCCCGTGACCGACGCCGTGACCGCCTCCATCGGCCGCCCGAGCGCGATGGCCAGGTCCATGCAGAAGTTGCCGACTTCGTGGCAGAGGCCCACCGTCTTGATCCGGGTCTCTCGGCACACCGACCGCGTCAGGGCGGTCATCGGGTTGGTGATGTTGAAGAGCCAGGCGTCGGGACAGTGCTCCTCCATGGCCTTGCCGATGCCGACCAGGACCGGGATGTTGCGCAGGGCGCGGTTGATGCCGCCCGGGCCGACGGTGTCGCCGACCGTCTGGGTGATGCCGTGCGCCGCCGGCACCTCGAGGTCGACCGCCATGGATCGGAAGGCGCCGGTCGAGATGCAGACGATGACGAAGTCGGCGCCGTCGAGGGCGGTGGGGAGGTCGGTGGTGGCCGCGATGGTGGCCTCGGCCTCCATGGCGTCGTTGAGCTTGTGGGCCAGGGCCTCCATCTTGGGCAGCGGCGCCGGGTCGATGTCCTGCAGCACGAGGCGCATGCCGGCGAGCGCCGGCGTCCCGAAGAGGTCGGCCATCAACTCCGGCCCCCACTGGTAGCTGCCACCGCCGACGATCGTCACTTGGGTCCCCACGGCCGCCACAGTACAGTCCGCGTCGTGGGCAACCTTCGGAGTCGTGCGCCCCTGGCGCTCGCCGCGGCATTCACGACCAGCGGGGTGGTGCACCTCGTCCGCCCGCAGGCCTTCGCGTCGATCATGCCGCGCGCCATTCCCGAGGAGCACCACACCACGCTCATTTACGCCAGCGGCCTGGTCGAGCTGGCGTGCGCCGCCGGTCTCGTGCGGCGCACCCGCTGGGCGGCTGCGGCGAGCGTGGCCACCCTGGCGGCCGTCTTCCCCGCCAACGTGCAGATGGCGCTCGACGCCGGGACCGGTCGCAATCCCGGGCCGGCCGACAGCCGCGCCGTCGCCTGGGGCCGCCTGCCCCTGCAGCTGGCCATGGTGTGGGCCGCGCTCCAGGCCCGCCCCGGCCGCGACCCGGGCTGACCACGGAGGCGATCAGGCTGTGCCGCCCCGGCGGCGGCCACGGCTCACCCGAGCCGCTTCTCTCCCCAGAAGCAGGCGAAGGGGTTGTCGTTGTAGGGCGCGACCTCCACATAGCCCGTGCGCCGGTACAGGCGCTGCGCGTGCACCTGCTTGGGCCCGGTGTCGAGGCGGGTCACGGCGTAGCCGAGCGACACCGCCTCGGCCTCGAGCGCCGCCAGGAGCGCAGCCGCCACGCCGCGCGAGCGGGCGTCCGGCCGCACGTACATCCGCTTGATCTCCGCCACGCCGTCGCCCAGGCGCCGGAGCCCTCCCCCGGCCACGGCGTCGTGACCCTCGTACCCGACGAGGTAGGCGCCGCTCGGCGGCCGCAGCTCGGCCGGCAGCAGCGGCGGGTTGTCCAGCCGGCTGGCCGTCTCGTAGGCGTCGTTCAGCTCGGCCCGCATGGCGGCCAGGAGCTCGGAGGCGGGCGGCTCTTCCGGGTCGCTCGACTCGAAGCGGACCGTCGCGCTCACGGCACCCGGTCGGGGTGCAGCGCCTTGGCCATGCGACGCATCCCGTCGCGCCAGGGGACCGTGGTCCGCCCGGCGAGCTCGTGCATGCGCGTCGTGTCGATCTCCACACTGTCGATCGTCTGCTCCGTCGGCTCGAAGTGGGCCTCTGTGCCCGCCACCTCGGCCAGGTAGGTGCACCACTCCTCGATGCTGACCGGCTCGCTCCCGCCCCAGTTGACCGTCACGGCCGGGACCGAGGCGGCGGCGAGGAGCCGAGGCACCATGGCGAGGATGTCGTCGGCGTGCAGCGGGTGGTACACGCTCGGCGCGTTGACGTGGACCGGTATGGCGTGGCCCGAGAGCATCATGTGGAGGTGGATGGCGGGCCACCCGCCGTTGTCGCCGTAGGGCACCGAGAGGCGGGCGATCGTGGTGGGCAGGTCGAACCGCTCCGCCCCCCAGCGCGCCGTGCCCTCCGCCGCGATCTTGCAGATGCTGTAGGTCCGTAGGAACGGCCAGACCCCGTGGTTGTCGCCGAGCGGGCCGCCCTCGTCGAAGACCCGGTGGCCGTCGGGCTTGTAGACCGCGGTCGACGAGCAGTGCAGGAAGGCGCGGGCGCCGCGGTGGTGCTCCATGAGGTGCGCCAGGCCGCCGCTGTTGGCGGCCAGGTCCCTGTCCCAGTCGTTGGTCTTGGCCACCGCGAAGTTGAGCACGTAGTCCGCGTCCGCGGGGAGGGCGCCCACGTCACCGCTCACCAGGTCCACCGGCACGCACTCGACTCCGGCGGCCTCCAGCTCGGCGCGCGCCGCTTCGTCAGAGAAGCGGGCGGCTCCGATCACCCGGTTGTCACGGGCGAGGGCGAGGGCGAGGGGGCGCGCCACCTGGCCGGTGACGCCGGTGACGACGATGGTGCTGCCTTGCAGCGTGTCTGGGCTCATGGCCCCCTTCGTACTCGCTACGCTGCCCCGCGTGCACCTCTACGCGGCCTACCTCGGCGGCGACCTCGGCCCCGGCCGGGTCGGCGAGGACCACGAGGTGGTGTTCGTGGTCGCCGACGACGAGCTGTCGGCGCGCCGGGCCGCCAAGGCCAAGTGGGGCGGGCAGGGCCGGCCCCACGTCGACGCGCTCACCCGCGTCGACAAAATCGACGGCTACGCCATTGGCCTCACCCCGGGCGGCGAGGGCGACGCCACGGACACCGTCGGCTACAACGAGTAGGCAGCTCAGACGACGGGTGAGAGGCCACCGTCCAGGTTGACGGCGGCGCCGGTCAGGTACGAGGCACGGGCCGAGAGGAGGAAGCAACCCAGGTCGGCGAACTCCTCGGCGCGCCCGATGCGGCCCAGCGGGATCCCGGAGTCCTTGGCGAGGCGCTCGTAGAACTCCCCCTCGCTCTGTCCGGAGGCGGCCGCGCCTCGGACCCACTGCCCGCTCTCTAGCAGCCCGATCAGTACGGCGTTGACCCGGATGCCGTCGGGCGCAAGCTCCTTGGAGAGCGCCTTCATGAGCGCCATGCCGGCGGCACGCGTGACCGAGCTGGGCTCGCTCCGGGCACCGGGTGCCTTGGCCGCCATGGCCAGGGTGAACAGGACCGCCCCCCGGCTGGCCCGCAGGTGGGGCAGCGCGAGGCGCGTCAGCCGCACCGCCGCCATCAGCTTGAGCTGGACGTCGGACTCCCACGTGGCGTCGTCGATCGACTCGAGAGTGCCCCCCGACGCGCGGCCGGCATTGTGCACCACGCCGTCGATGCGGCCCCACCGGGCCACGGCGGCCTCGACCAGCGCCGCCAGGTCAGCCGGCGACGACACGTCGGCGCGCTGCGCCAGCACGTCCCCGCCGGCATCCCGCACCGTGGCTTCAGCCGAGCGCAGCCGCGCCTCGTCGCGACCGCAGACGGCGACCGACGCGCCCTCGGAGGCCAGCTGGCCGGCGAGGGCGAGACCGAGCCCGTCCGTGCCGCCCGTGATGAGCACGACCTTGCCGGCCAGCTCGAGATCCATGGGTCACTCCTCCTTCGTCGCGGCGAACGCCACGCCCGCCGGTCAGCGCTCCTGTTCGGTCGGTCGGATCAGGATCTCGTTCACCGCCACGCGCCGCGGCTGTGTGACCGCGTACCGGATGCTCTCCGCGATGTCCTCGGCCTGCATGATCTCGGTGCCGGCGAACTGTTGTGCCATGCCCTCCAGGATCTCCGGCCGGTTGTGGAAGGCCAGCTCGGTGGCCGTCGCCCCCGGCTCAATGAGCGTGACCCGGACGTGCCGGGTCGTCACCTCCTGGCGCAGGGACTCGCTGAAGGCACCGACGCCGTGCTTGGTCGCGTTGTAGACGCCGCTGTTCAGGCGGGCCACCCGGCCGGCGACGGAGCTCACGTTCACGACGTCGGCCACCGAGCGCGGCTCGGAGTCGGCAGCCGACAGGAGGTGCGGCAGCGCGGCGTGCGTGCAGTACAGGAGTCCCAGCACGTTGAGGTTGACCATGCGCTGCCACTCCTCGATCGGAGCGTCGACGATCGGCCCGAGCAACATCACGCCCGCGTTGTTGACGAGCGTGTCGAGGCGGCCCAGTTCGGCAACCGCCGTGGCCACGGCGCGCTGGGCCTGCTCCAGGTCGGAGATGTCCGCCTCGATCACGAGCGCCTTGCCCTCTCCCCCGACCCGCTCGGCCAGGGCCTCGAGCCGGTCGCGGCGCCGGGCCACCAGGGCGACGGTCGCACCCTCCTCGGCGAGCACGGCGGCCGTGGCCTCGCCGATGCCGCTGCTCGCGCCGGTCACCAGCGCGACCGTCCCTTCCAGCCTCTTCGTCATGGAACCTCCACCTCGGTCTGTCGGGCCGCGTCCCGGCCGTCACACGGTCTAATGGAACGCGTCGCCGGTCCGCTCGGGCACCGAGGCGGGCGGCCGCTACCCCGGCTTCGGCTCGGTCTGCTGCTCTGCCTCTTCGTTGGGCTCGATCCCGAACAGGCCGACCGGCGTGCCGATGTCCTGGGGCACCCGGGTGGGGGTGTCGCGGTTGAGGACCTCGCCGCGGAAGTACGCCGGGCGCATCCGGGCGTAGACGACCATGAGGATGATCCCGAGGAGGACACTGCCGGCGTCGAGCAGGAACACGCCCCCGACCTCCCAGTGGATGCCCGGGATCGTCCAGAACGTGTAGCAGTTGGTGGGGTGCCAGTAGTACCAGAACGCCCAGAACATCGCGAACCACAGCATCGCCCACCCGATCAGGGGCAGGATGCCGCGCAGCCAGAGCGTTTTGGCGCTCTCGCCCAGGGTGCTGCGGTAGTACCAGAAGGACGACAGGCCGGTGAGCCCGTAGTAGAAGGCGATCCAGACGCCGATGGCCGAGACCGAGTCCTCGATCACGGCGTTGCCATTGGACACGGAGTTCAGCACGACGTACAGCACGATCGAGACGACGCCCATGGTGACCGTCGACACGGTCGGCGTGAGGAACCGCTTGTGGATCTTGGAGAACGAGTTCGGTATGGCCTTGAACACCGCCATCGACAGCGTGGTCCGGGCCGTCGGCAGAATGGTGGTCTGGGTCGAGGCCGCGGCCGAGCTCAGGACCATGAGGAGGAGCAATTTGGAGAGGAAGCTCCCGAAACCCGACGTGCCGAAGATGGAGGTTCCGAGGACCGACAGCACGTCGCCGGCGTGGTTGGGGTTCTCCAGGCCGACCCCGTGCGTACCGATGCCGGCGTAGGACTGCGTGGCGATGATGACGACGGCGTAGGTGGCGAGGAGGATGAGCGTGGAGGTGACGGCGGCCCGGCCCGGGATCTTGTCGCGCTCCTTGGTCTCCTCGTTGACCGACACCGCGGTGTCCCACCCCCAATAGATGAAGAGCATGAGGGTGAAGCCGACCAGGAAGCTCTCCGGGTTGGGTACGGCGAAGGGGTTGAACCAGGACCAGGTGGGAGTGAGGTGACCCACCGGGGCCGTGCCCGCTCCGACCTTGTACAGCGCGACCACCGACAACACCAGCAACATGGTGATCTCGATTCCGAGCAGCGCCTTCTGGAAGTTGGCCGAGATCTCGATCCCCACGTAGCAGATGGCGGTCATCAACACGATCCACATCACGCCGACGAGGAGCACCCACCCACTGTTGGGGTTCTGGCCGATGCCGTTGGCGCCGAAGAGGAGGAACACGTACTGCCCGGCGATCTGGGCCAGGCTGGCCATCACGAAGATGTCGGCGGCGACGATCCCCCAGCCGCCCCACCAGCCGGTCTTCGGCCCGAAGGCCCGGGCGCCCCAGGTGAACGTGGTGCCGCAGTCGGGGTCGGCGCTGTTCAGCGCCTTGTACCCGTAGGAGATGAAGAGCATCGGGACGAAGGCGATGATCGTGATGATCGGCGCCTGCAACCCGTTGATGGCGATGACCACGAAGCCCAACGTGGCGGCGAGGCTGTAGGCCGGAGCGGTAGAGGCGACACCCACCACCACCGAGGAGACGAAGCCGAGGGCTCCCTCCTTCAGGCCTTTTTCCCCTGATTCCCCCGAATCGCCCTTTTCAGCCAGCGAAGCATCGAGATGTACCACGGCCACCCCCTGTTCTCTCCTGGGAATGGTTCTGCACCATACTCAACCGGCGCCGGAATTTCGACAGAAGATTACTGATCGAGTCCGTGATCAGGAATCTTCATCCTCTTTTCATACGCCAACCTGGCCTTGCGTGCCTGATTTCGTCGCTCAGGTGCGCTCGGAGCCGGCCTGTTCGATGCCCTCCCGGAGCTTCTGGAGGCTGGAGGAGAGCAGCCGCGACACGTGCATCTGGCTGACGCCGACCGCCACGGCGATCTCGGACTGCGTCAGCCCGTCGACGAAGCGCATCCGCAGGATCGACTGCTCGCGTGGCGGGAGGGTGGCGAGCGCCGGGCCGAGGAGGGCCCGGTCCTCCACCGAGTCGTAGTTGCCGTCGTGCTCGCCGAGGCGCGCCGAGAGTGGATCGTCCTCGCTCTCGGAGGCATCGATGGACGCGGCGCGGTAACCCTGGCCGGCCTCGATGGCCTCAATCACGGCCTCCTCGGACGCGCCGGTCGCCTCGGCCAGCTCTGCGACGGTGGGGTTGCGGCCGAGCTGCTGCACGAGGGTGCCCGTGGCGTGTCCGAGCTCGAGGTAGAGCTCCTGCACCCGACGGCTGGCGCGCACGGCCCATCCCTTGTCCCGGAAGTGCCGCTTCAGCTCACCGATGATCGTCCGGGTCGCGAACGCGGCGAAGTCCACACCGCGCGAGGGATCGAAGCGGTCGACCGACTTCACGAGGGCCACCGACGCCACCTGCACCAGGTCGTCCAGTGGCTCGCCGCGATGGAGAAACCTCCGAGCGAGCTGGTGGGCCAGCCCCAGGTTCGAGGTGATCAGCTCCTCACGTGCGGCCGGAGTGAGGGATGGGCTCTCAGTTCCCGAGGCGTCGGACTGTGGCCCGGGATCGTGTTCCCGGCCCACCGTCACTCCGCATGCCCTCCTCGGCGCTTGCGTAACCACGTACGCACGAAGCCGTCGTGGCTCTCCCTCCCGTGCTCGTCCACCAGCGCGTCGAGGATCTGCTCGCTGAGGAAGACGATCTCCTCGCCTTCGGGCCCGGCCACGTCGGCCGCGGTCGCCCGCTCGAGGGTGCAGACCACACCGATGGCGTCGCCCAGCACCGTGAGCTCCAGGCACAGGACCCCGGACCGCCCGTCGCTGCCGTGCAGGGTGAGCAGACAGAGCTCGCCCACGGCGAGCCGCAGATCCTCGAGCTCCTCGATGTCGAAGCCGGCGCGGGCCGAGATGGCGCTCGTCACGAGCCGCGCCAGCACGATCAGGTCGCCGCGCGCCGGGAACCGCAGCTCAATGCGGTCACCTGTCGCGAGCGTGTCGGTCGGGTCGGTCACGATGCGCCTGCGGCCTGGGCCGAGTCGGCGATGGTGAACACACTGGTGAGCCCGGTGATCTCGAAGATCTTGACGATCCTGGGATCCGCCACGACGAGGTGCAGGTCGCCGCCCACCTCCCGGCAGCGCTTGAGCGCGCCGACCAGCACGCCGAGCGCGGTGGAGTCGAGGAAGGTCACCCCGAGGAGATCGAGGACGATGGTCGACTCCCCCTCGGCGATGACGCGGTGCAGGCACTCGCGAAGCTGCGGGGCCGTGGCCACGTCGATCTCACCGCTGACGGCGATGACCGGCGGCGCCGTGCCCGCCCGCTCCTCTATCTGGAACTCCTGGTCCACTCCACCCTCCTGCGTCCCGCAAGATGACCCGGGTCGGTCCCGGGCGTTGTGCAATGCCGATTGGCCATTGCGGTCTATAGCCCCGGTGCGCCCAACCTAAACCTCGGGGGTTTCCCCGGCATCACACACGGGTAGAAAACCGGGCACAACCCCGGTGCAGCGCGGAACATGCCCCCGGCGGCCGGGGGGCGGAATAGCGTTTCGGCGACGAGCCCGCGGCGGTGAACGGGAGAGACCGTGCCTGAACCAGGCGAAGAGGAGCTTCAGGCCACGCCACAGGCTCACCGCGCCGATCGCGCCGAGGCGGTGGCGACGCTCATGGCGCTCCTGTGGGTGTCGACCGTGGCGATCGTCTTCGCCGTCTACGGGGGGAACGTGTCCCTGGTCGGCTTCCTGGCCATTGCGCCCTTCATCGCCGCCGCGTTCGCCCGGCCGTCGCGCGTCCTGATCGTCGGGCTCCTGGCCGCGTTCTTCGCGCTGGTCATCAGCACCCCTCCCCACAGCTACGGCGAACTCAACCACACGCTCCGCGTCGTGACCCAGCTGGCCGCGACGGCCGTGGCGATGTGGATCTCGTACCTCCGTGGCCAGCGCAACGTCCAGCTGTGGACCGCCCGGTCGGAGACCAGGACCGAGCGGCGGCGGCGCGTGGCGGCCGAGACGGCGCAGCGCATGCAGGCGATGGCCCGGGCCCTGACGACGGCCGCCGATCCGGCCCAGGTGGCCGACGCCGTGTTCGCCGCCCTGCGCGACGAGCTGCGCGTCGACGCCGCCACCTTTGCCATCAGCGCCGAGCGAGGCCGGCTCCGGACGCTGCGCCGTTTCGGCTATCAGCCCGACGAGCCCATTGACGGGGTGCTCAACGCGCTGCAGCCGGACGGTCCCGTGCTGGGCGACAACGTCGCGCTCTTCGTGGAGTCGTCCGAGGAGCTCCGACGGCAAAGACCCGACGTCGCCGCGGCGCTCGGCTCCACCCGTTTCCATTCCCTGGCCATCGTCCCGCTGGTCGTGTCCGACCACACCATCGGCGCCGTGATCGTGCACTGGACCCACGACCGCGAGATCTCGGATCCCGACCACAGCTTCCTCTTCACCATCACCGGCGCGGCGGCCCAGGCCGTGGAGCGGGCCCGGCTCACGCTCACAGAGCTCGTCAACCTGGAGCGCAGCCAGCACCTCCACCAGCTCAGCTCTGCCCTGGCTGCCGCCACCACACCTGGCGACGTGGCCCACGCGGCAATCGCCGGTGGCCGTCGTGCTCTCGGTGCGCAGTCCGCCGTCGTGCGCGTCCCGGCCGCTGGTGAGCGCGCCCTCTCGTGTCTCGCCAGCAGCGGGCACCCGGCGCTCCTCTCCCGCGGGATGGTGCCCGTCGACGGCAGCCGTGCGGGCGCCTGCTTCGCCCAAGGGCGCACCGACGTGGTCACGGTGGACGCGCACGGCGACGGCGACGGGGACGGGGACATGGCGGCCGAGCTCGTGCCGCGGGCGCTGCGCGACCTGGGCCAGCCGGTGACGGTCGTGACCGAACCGCTCGTCGGGAGCATCGGGCCACTCGGGGTCCTGTCCCTGGCCTTCGTGGCCGGGGCCGAACCGCTCGAGCCCGACCTTCGCTTCGTGTCCACCCTGGCCGGGCTGACGGCCCAGGCCCTGGAGCGGGCCCAGGTCTTCGAGCACGAGCGCGAGGCGCTGCGCGCGGCGGAGGCGGGACGTGAGCGCCTGTCGCTGCTCTCCGAGGTGACGCGCCTGTTGAGCTCGAGCCTGGAGCCCACGACGGTGATCCGGCGGACGATGAGCCTGGTGGAGGGCAGGCTCGCCGACTCGTGCGTCGTACAGGTCCCGGGTGACAGCGGGCTCGTGCGGCTCGACGTCCACGAACCGAGCGCGCCCGCGCGCCCGGGTGCTGCCCTGGGCACCGGCAGCGAACACGTGCCCTTCGACTCCGACTCGCCGGCCGCCGTCGCCTACCGCACCGGGCGCACGCAGCTCGCCCCCCTCGACCTCGGCCTGGACGAGACCGCACCGCGCACCGCCTCGACGGCCCTCGCCGTGCCACTCACGGCTGACGGGGACGTCATCGGCGTCATGACCTTCATCGACGGGCCGGGCCGGCTGTTCGAGGCCGACGACGTCTCCCTGGCCACCGAGGTGGCGAGCCGAGCCGGCGTCGCGCTGTCCAACGCGACGCGGTTCCAGCGCGAGCACATCGTCGCCGAGGTCTTGCAGCGCGCCGTGCTCCCCGACTCGCTTCCGGAGGTCGAGGGTCTCGCGCTCGACGCCGAGTACAGGGCCGGCGTGGCCGGCACCTATGCCGGCGGCGACTGGTACGACGTCTTCGCGCTCGGCGACGACGTCATCTTCTTCAGCGTTGGCGACGTCATGGGCAAGGGCGCCGCGGCGGCGGCGCTCATGGGCCAGCTGCGCAGCGCGATCCGTGCCTATGCGGTGGCCGGACAGTCGCCGGCCGAAGTGCTCTCGTCGCTCGACGGGCTCTTCGACGCCCTGATTGAGGACCGGGTGGCGACCGCCGTTGTCGGCACGATCTCCCCGTCGACCGGGCGCGTCGTCCTCAGCAACGCCGGGCACCCGCCGCCGCTGGTCGTCCGCGCCGACGGCAGCGCGGATTTCTGCCCGATGCAGCGCTCATTGCTGATCGCGGCCGGCCTGGCCCGGGACCCGCGACCGCGCGACGAGGTGGTGCTCGAACGCGGCGACTCGCTCGTGATGTACTCCGACGGACTGATAGAGCGCCGCGGCGAGCTGATCACCGACGGCATGGAGCGCCTGGCGACCACCGCAATGGAGATTGCCCGAGCGGGTTGGCCCGACCACCCCGCGGTGACCTTCGCGTCCATGCTGGGCACGGAAGAGCGCATCGACGACGTCGTCGTCCTGTGCCTCAATTTCACCGGCGCCACGGAGGAAGGCTTAGCCGCAGGGCCCGTGGGTACGACAACTGGTGGCATGTCGACGCTGAACCTGGACCCCGTCGTGGAGAGCACTCCCGTGGCGCGCCACTGGATTGCCGCGCACCTGCACGACCTGCCCTCCGAAGTGACCGACTACGCCGCACTCCTCACCTCCGAGCTGGTCACCAACGCGGTGCTCCATGCCGCGACTCCCTTGTGCATCACGTTGCACATCCTCCCGGACCGCATCCGGGTCGACGTGGCCGACGGGAACCCCGCGTTCCCGGCGCTGAAGGAGTACGGGAGGGACGCGGCAACCGGGCGGGGCCTCACGCTCTTCAATTCGCTCGCGTCGAACTGGGGGGTGCAGGCCGTCGCGGGTGGGAAGATCGTGTGGTTCGAGCTGCCGGTCGAATTCCCCGTGTCGCCGACCAGCGTGTCGGACGGGAGCTTCCGCTTCGACCTGACCGGGATCACCCAGGGCGGTCTCCCCGGCGAGTCCGACGAGTCACCCGACGTCGGGGTCCGCTTGATCGGGATTCCGGTGGCGTTGCTGCAGAAGTCGAGCGAGGAATACGAGGCACTGTTCCGTGAGCTCCGCCTGATGAAGGAGCGGGCCGACAGCTCGCCGCGCGCGCCCGCGCTGCCCGAGCGGCTCTCCGTGCTGATCTCCGAGATCGGGACTCGCTTCAACGGCCTCGGCCCCGGCATGGACGAGATGTGGCAGGGCGCGGTCGACAACGACGTCGAGTTCTACGACTGGACCCTCGTGCTGCCGCAGTCCGCCGTGGTGGCCTGCGAGTTCTACGCCGCCATGCTCGAAGAGGCCGACGAGTTCGGGCTGTCCCAGCGTCTCTTGACGCTGCCCGCCTCGCCGACCAGCGTGGCGGTGCGACGCTGGTTCCTCTCCGAGCTGATCGGGCAGCTGCACGGGAAGGCCCCCGTCGCCTGGAGCGACAGCCGCTACCACGCCGAGCTGCCGACGGCGACCGCCCGCTGAGCGTGGCGGGGTAGGTCAGCGACCCCTGCTGGTCGCCCTCTTGAGCACCTTGCCGTAGTGCTCGAGGCCCTCACTCGACAGTCCGGCGGCCGGGCCGCTGGCGATGGAGACGCGCTCGGGCACGATGCCCCAGACCGGCACCTTCAACTCGGTCCACCATTCGATGGTGGCCTCCAGGTCGTTGGTGCCGAGGCGGGCCGAGCAGATGACCACGCCGGCGGGAATGTTGCGCGGCGTCATCTCGAGGGTGGTCACCACGCGGTTGGGCTCGACCCCGCCGGCGCGGGTCGGGATGACGACGGCGTCGGCCCGGGCCAGGGCCGCCTGCACGACGTTCCCCTCACCGGGCGGGGTGTCGACGACGACGATGCCGTCGTCCTGGTTCATCGCCTTGGTGACCGTGCGGACCGAAGGGCCCTCAATCAGCTCGACCCCCTCGAAGGGATCGGTCTCGTACCACTCCGCCGTCGACCCCTGCGGGTCGGCGTCGACCAGCAGGATCGGGCCGCGGCCCCGGTGCGCCGCCACTGCGGCCAGGTAGACGGCGGTGGTCGTCTTGCCGACCCCGCCCTTGACGTTGCTCACCACGATGTTCATTGGGTCGGGTCCTCTGGCTCTTGGGAGATCGGCCGTAGAGTACCGGCCCCCCGGGTCGCCCCGTCACGGCAGCAGCAGCAGCCCCAGCCGGCGCCTGGTGATGATCACCCCGGCCGTGGCCATGACCACCAGGTAGGCGATGTGGCCCAGGAGGGTCCAGCTGAAGACACCCAGGTCGGCGGCGCGGACGAGCACCACCCCCTGATAGAGCGGCGTGCAGCGCACGACGGCCTGCAGCCAGCCCGGGTACACGGTGATCGGGTAGAAGGTGGCCGAGAAGAGGAACAGGGGGATGAAGGCCAGCGACACCATGTCGAAGTCCTGCCAGGTCCGCATGTAGGTGGTGCCGGCCATGCCGGCGGCGGCGAAGGCCAGGCTGATCAGCACCGCCGCCGGCCAGCACAGCACCGCCCAGGGCGAGACGATGTAGCCCAGCATGGCCATGATGGCGAGGAAGGCGGCGGAGTACAACGCGCCGCGGAGCACGCACCAGCTGAGCTCACCCAGCGCCACGTCGCCCACGCCGAGCGGCGTCGACAGCATGGCGTCGTAGGTCTTGGCGATCTTGAGCTTGAAGAAGACCAGGAAGGTCGAGTCGAGCATGGCGCCGTTCATGGCCGAGGAGGCGAGCAGCCCCGGGGCGACGAAGGCCGTGTAGGGCACCAGCCGGCCGTCGACGGGGATCGGCCCGACGAGATGGGACAGGCCCAGCCCGATGGAGAGCAGGTAGAAGAGCGGCTCGAAGAAGCCCGAGACGATGAAGATCCACGAGCGGCGGTACACCAGGATGTTGCGCTCGAGCACCCGCGAGGCATGCCGGCCGCCGAGGAAGGCCAGCGGTGTGATGCGCGCCGCCACCCCGGGCGGGCGACGGTCGACGGTGGCCGTCCCCGTGCTGCCCACCTCGCCCCTCATACGACCAGCCGCCGTGCGAAGGTGCGCCGGGCCGCGGCGTAGCCCACCGCCACCAGCGCGCACAGGTACGCCGCATGACCCACATCGGCCCACCCGACCTGCCCGAGCGTGAGGTCCCGGCAGAGGGTGACCCCGTGGTACAGCGGAGTGGCGTAGGCCACGACCTGGAGCCACTCCGGCAGCTGTGAGACGGGGAAGAAGGTGCCGGAGAAGAGGAACATCGGGATGATGGCGAACCGGTACAGCGTCGAGAAGGCCGAGTCCTTGTCCTGGGTGGCCGCGAAGGCGGCGACCGGCGCGGCGAACGCGACGCCCGTCAGGACGCCGGCCGGCAGGGCCACCAGGGCCCAGGGCGAGTAGACGATCCCGAAGGCGGCCATCACCGCCAGGTAGATGGACACGACGATGGCCAGGCGGGCCGCGATCCAGGCCAGGTGCCCGAGCAGCACGTCGTAGACGCCGAGCGGCGCGGCCAGCTGCGCGAGGTAGGTCCGCATCCACTTGATGGCGCCCATGACCGGGTAGGTGGCGTCGTTGGTCCCGATCTGCATGCAGGTGCCGGCCAGCAATCCCGGCGCCAGGTAGGCCACGTAGGTGACGCCGTCCACGCCGTGCGAGTGCTTGTCGATCAGCGAGCCCAGTGCGACCCCCATGGCCGCCAGGTAGAGCACCGGGATGAGGAAGCTGGTCACCACCGAGCTGCGCCAGGTCCGCTTGTACTGGTAGCCCCAGTAGCGCGCGGCGCGCAGCCACATGGGTGTCGCCATCCGACGGGCCGTCACGTCCTCACCGTGACGGAACAGCGTCGTCCCCCCGGGCGCCCCCGCGCCGCTCACCGCCGTCATCGGTTCAGTCGACCAGCGTGCGGCCGGTGAGGCGGAGGAACACATCCTCGAGCGTCGAACGCCGGACGAGCGTGCTCCGGGCCACGTGCCCCATGCGGGCGACCTCGGCCAGCGCAGCGTCGCCGTCGTCGGTGTAGAGGAGGATCCGGTCGGGCAGCACCTCCTGGCGCTCGGCCAGCGCGACCAGTGAGGGCGCGACGTCCTCGTGCTCGCCGGGCGCGAAGCGCAGCTCCACCACTTCCTTGGTGGCGTACGCCTCAATCAGCTGGCGCGGCGTGCCCTCGGCGGCGAAGCGCCCCTTGTCCATGACGACGAGCCGGTCGCAGAGCTGCTCGGCCTCGTCCATGTAGTGGGTCGTGATCACGAGCGTGACCCCGTCCTGCTTGAGGCGGTACAGGCGATCCCAGAGCAGATGGCGGGCCTGGGGGTCGAGCCCGGTGGTCGGCTCGTCCAGGATCAGCAGGTCGGGATCGGAGATGAGCGCACGGGCGATGGTCAGCCGCCGCTTCATGCCGCCCGAGAGCGGGTCGACGCGGTCGTTGGCCCGCTCGGTCAGCTGGGCGAAGTCGAGCAGCTGCTCGGCCCGCTCCCTGATCACCTTCTTGGGCATGTCGAAGTAGCGCCCGTAGATCATCAGGTTGTCGAGCACCGTCAGCTCCAGGTCGAGCGAGTCCTCCTGGGGGACGAGCCCCATCCGGGCGCGGATGCGCGCGCCGTCCTTCAAAGGATCCATGCCGAGGACCCGCAACGTGCCACCGCTCAACGGGCTGATGCACGAGATCATCCGCATGGTCGACGTCTTGCCCGCCCCGTTCGGCCCCAGGAAGCCGAACGACTCGCCCCGGGCGATGTTGAAGTCGACGCCGTCCACGGCGACGAAGTCACCGAACCGCTTGACCAACCCGTGCGCCTCGACCATGGGCGCCTCGGATGCGCCGGGCGACCCGGCGGACGGCGCGGCGGGTTGCGGTCGCTCCGAATCCGGGACGTGGGTGGTCGGCAAGGAATGTGACGCCATCGTCAGGGAACGATACCGTGCCGCCCGGGACGCGAAGACGGGGAGGGGCGCATGGCAGGGTCGGCAAAGGGGCGACGATTCCCCGAGGCCTTCACGTGGGGCACGGCGACCGCGGCCCACCAGATCGAGGGTGGCAACACCAACAACGACTGGTGGGCCTTCGAGCACACGCCGGGTTCGGGCTGCACCGACTCGTCGGGCGACGCCTGCGACTCCTGGGAGCGCTGGGAGGAGGACGCCGACCTCGTGGCGGGGCTCGGGCTCGACACCTACCGGTTCTCGGTGGAGTGGAGCCGGATCGAACCCGCCGAGGGCGAGATCTCCCGAGCCGCCCTGGCCCACTACCGCCGCCAGTGCCTGGGGTTACGCCGGCGCGGGGTCGATCCCGTCGTCACCTTCCACCACTTCACGACGCCGCTCTGGCTGACCGCGCTGGGGGGCTGGGAGACCGGCGCCGCCGTCGAGCGCTTCGGCCGGTTCTGCGCCGTGGTGGCCGAGGAGCTGGGCGACGTGATGACACGGGCCTGCACGGTCAACGAGCCGAACATCGTGGCCACCATGGGCTGGCACGCCGGCATGTTCCCGCCGGGCAAGACGGACGTCGACCTGTCCCGCCGGGTCGCGGCGCACCTCGCGGAGGGGCACCGGGCGGCCGTCGAGGCCATCCGCGCCGGCGCACCCGGGGTGCCGGTCGGCCTGACGCTCTCCATGACCGACTACCAGGCGGCCCCGGGCGGAGAGGAGAAGCTCGAGAGCATCCGCCACCACGCCGAGGACGTCTTCCTCGACGCAACGGGCGGCGACGACTTCATCGGCGTGCAGGTCTACACCCGCATGCTCATCGGCCCCGACGGTTGGGCCGGTTACGAGGACGGGGTGCCCGTTCTCGACATGGGCTACGAGTTCTACCCGGCGTCCCTCGCCAACTGCCTCCGGCGGGCCTGGGAGTACACCGGCCGCTCGACGCCGCTGCTCGTCACGGAGAACGGCATCGGCACCACCGACGACGAACAGCGCATCGACTACGTGCGCCAGGCCCTCTCGGGTGTGCTCGACGTCATTGACGAGGGCGTGCACGTCGGGGGCTACACCTACTGGTCGCTGCTCGACAACTTCGAGTGGGCGCTCGGCTACCGGCCCCGTTTCGGGATCGTCGCCGTCGACCGTGCCACGTTCGCCCGGACGCCCAAGCCGAGCGCGTCCTGGCTCGCCTCGGTGGCGGCGGCCAACGCCCTCGACGCCTGAGGGCCTAGACCGCGGCGAGCTCCGTGTTGGCGACGATGGCGTCGGTGACGGTGCCCCACAGCGCCTCGGGCAGGTCGTGGCCCATGCCGGGGATCGTGATCAGCTTCGACCCGGGCACCGCGGCCGCCGTCGCCTGCCCGCCACTGAGCACCACCAGCGGGTCGGCCTCCCCGTGGACGACGAGGAACGGCAGGCGCACGCCGTGCAGCCCCTCGGTGCGGTCGGGTGACCCGAGGATGGCCGCAAGCTGGCGGGCCGTGCCGTCGGGGCAGTACGAGCGGTCGTAGGCGGCGCCGGCCCGCTCCAGGAGGATGCGCTCGTCCGTCGGGTACCCGGGCGACCCGATCACCTTGCTGCCCTCGAGGCTCGCCGCGATCGCCTCGTCACGGCTCGTCGCCGGCGGTCGCAGCAGCGCGGTGGCCGCCTCCCCGGTGGGCGTCCCCACCGAGCGGTCACCCGTGGTCGACATGATGGAGGCGGCGGAGAGGAAGAGGTCAGGGTGGTCGATCACCAGCCCCTGGGTGATCATGCCGCCCATGGAGACCCCCACGACGTGCGCCTTGGCGATGCCGAGCTCGGTGAGCAGGGCGGCGGCGTCATCGGCCATGTCCTCGACCCGGTAGGGCGCGGAGGCGGGGTCGCCCGCGAACAGCGCCATGAAGTCGGGCGTGCCCTCGAACTTGGTCGAGAGGCCGCAGTCGCGGTTGTCGAAGCGGATGACGAAGAACCCGCGCCGGGTCAGTCCGTCGACGAACCCCTGGGGCCACGCAGTCAGCTGGCCGCCGAGTCCCATCACGAGCAACAGCGGCGGGTCCGAGGGGTCGCCCTCCGTGGTGTACTCGATGTCGATCCCGTTGACGTGGGCTGTGGGCACAGGCCTCTCCCTTCGTGGCGTTTCCCCGCCCTTCCTACCAGGCGGGGACCTCCGGTCAGGTCGGCGGCGAGGTCGGGGAGGCGGCCTCCGCCACGGATGCGCCCCGGTGACGGGCCCGGCGCAGGCGCAAGCGCGGGCCCGGCTCGAGGCCGACGAGGACCACCTCCACCGAGCCCATGCACACGATGAAGATGGGGAAGGCGGCCACGTCGAAGGTCCAGTGCTCAATGGTCAGCAGCACGATGCCCATGCTGATGACGGCCCCGATGTAGGAGTGCACCGTCTCGGTCTCGGGGTGGGTCCAGCTCTTCATGACGGTCGGCACGCCGGCGAGGAAGTCGGCCAGGATGGCGGCGGAGATGGCCAGCACGCCGTTGCGCGTCACGAGCCAGACCACCGTCCCCACCACCGACATGGCCCCGCAGGCGTAGTCGATCCTCCGGACCTTCCACACGGCGACCGGGTTGTGGAAGGACGCGGCGAAGACGAGCAGCGGCAAGAAGCCGATCATGAACGTCGGCAGGGCGCGCAGGCCCACGCCCGCGTTGAGCTCGACTGCGGCCGCGAGCAGGGGCGCGACGGCCCAGAGGAGCCAGGTCACCCGATTGGGCTTCGTGGTTCCCCGCAGAGTGTCCCGCAGGTACACGGCCGTGCCCAGCGCGCCGATTGCGGTCCCGAGGTAGATCCAATTGACGTTGATCACCGGCGCACAGTCTGGTGTGCCGCCGGCCGCTCGTCATGCGCCCCTGGGCGACGTCTCCGACGGGCCCCCGGCCGCTAGCTTCGACGGGAGGGATCGTCCAGGAGGAGCGCCCGTGCCTAGCGACTGTCCGCAACGAAGCGACCGCCATGGGTGAGCTCCTCGTCGTCGCGTTCCTGGGCGGCCTGATCACGGGCCTGTCGCCGTGCATCGTCCCGGTCATCCCGGTGGTGATGGCCGGCGGCGCCACGGACTCGAGCAAGGCGCGCCCCTTCGTGATCATCGCCGGGCTGGTCGTGAGCTTCAGCCTCTCGGTCCTCTTCGCCACATCGGTCCTCAGCTTCCTCCATCTCCCCGCCGACCTCTTGTTCTGGCTGGGCGTCGCCCTGCTGGGCCTGCTGTCGCTCGGGCTGCTGGTCCCGAGGATCGGTGAGGTCATTGAGCGTCCCTTCGCCCGGCTCGGGTCCTCGCGCTACGCCACCGAGGGGGGCGGGTTCGTGCTCGGGCTCAGCCTGGGCCTCGTCTTCGTGCCCTGCGCGGGGCCGGTGCTCACGGCCATCTCGGTGGCGGCGGCCCACCACCGGGTGGGCGCGACGTCGTTGCTCGTCACCCTGGCCTACGCCGTGGGCGTCACGATCCCGCTGCTGGTGCTCGCGGTGGTGGCCCAGCGCGCCACGACGTCGTGGTCGTCGTTGCGCAGCCACCTGCCCACGGTCCGCAAGGTCGCCGGCGTGGTGCTGGGCGTCGCCACGTTGGCGATCGCCTTCAACTGGCTCGGCGCCCTGCAGCGGGACGTCCCCGGGTACACGACGGCACTCGAGGACCACGTCGAGTCCACCGGCACGGCCTGCACGCAGCTCCGGCAGCTCAGCGGCGAGCACCAGAACCAGTTCGCCGCCGCCAACGCCCGGTTGGAGGGGAGGAAGGCGACGTGTGCCGCGACCGACTCCGGCAACTCGGTGAGCGGGCACCTGGCCGCGGGGGCGACGACGACGACCACCACCACGGCGCCGCGCCCGACGGGCACCGGCGCGAAGAAGCCGACCGCCTTCATGGCCAGCAAGACCAACCTGCCCGACCTCGGGCGGGCGCCGAACTTCACCGGCATCACGGCCTGGTTCAACACACCGGGCAACCTGCCGCTCAGCCTTAGCTCCCTGAAGGGCAAGGTGGTGCTGATCGACTTCTGGACGTACTCGTGCATCAATTGCCAGCGTTCCCTGCCCCACGTGGAGGGCTGGTACAACGACTACAAGAAGGACGGCCTCGTGGTCGTCGGGGTGTCGGCGCCCGAGTTCGCGTTCGAACACGTGGTGTCCAATGTCGAGAGCGCGGCGGGGAACCTCGGCATCGACTACCCGGTCGCCGTCGACGACAACCTGGCCACCTGGACGGCGTACAACAACGAGTACTGGCCGGCGGAGTACCTCATCGACCCGACCGGGGTGGTGCGGGCCTACGACTTCGGGGAAGGCGGCTACGGCACGATGGAGGGCAACATCAGGATGCTGCTCGCCGCCAACGGCGTCACCGACCTGCCGCCCCGCACCGACGTCCCGGACAAGACGCCCACCAGCGACGCCATCACCCCGGAGAGCTACGTCGGCTACAGCCGGCTCAACAACGAGGTCGGCTCGGCCGTGATCCCGGACAAGACGGTCGTGTACCACCAGCCGTCGAGCATCTCGTCCAACAGCCTCGCCTTCGGCGGCACGTGGACGGTGCACAGCGAGGAGGCCACGGCCGGCTCCGACGCCACGCTCGGCCTCCACTTCACCGCGGACGACGTCTACCTGGTGATGGGCGGGCACGGCACGGTCGGTGTGTCCGACAACGGCCGCCACCTGACGACGCTCACCGTCGACGGGATTCCCAAGCTCTACACCCTGTTGTCGGGCAACGCCCTGCAGACTGGCGTGCTCACACTGACGATGTCGCCCGGCGTCGAGGCGTACGACTTCACGTTCGGCTAGTGCCTTGTTGGTGGCGCCTCCATCCGATCGATCGGGCAGATCGATCGGGGTGATTGATCGGGGCGCGTTCGGGTATGGGACGTGGACCGACAACAAGAGGAGAAACCACCATGTCGCTCGAGGACAAGGCAAAGAACACGGCGCAGACGGCTCGCGGCAAGGCCAAGGACGTCATCGGTCGCGCCACCGACGACAAGGGCCTGGAGTCGGAGGGCAAGGCCGACCAGGTCGTCGGCCACCTCAAGCAGGCCGGCGAGAAGGTCAAGGCGGCCGTCCACAGCAGCACGTCAAAGACCAAGAAGTAGCGCGCCTCCCGTCCGCCGCCGGCCGTCGTCCCGGCAGTCCGGACCGTCCCGCGGCGGACGGGAGGGTACGGGTCAGTTGATGGACCGCTCCCGACCCGTCCAATAGGGTGCCCGGAGCTCGCGCTTGAGGATCTTGCCCGAGGGATTCCGCGGCAACGCCTCGACCTGGTCCACCGAGGTGGGGCACTTGTAGTGCGCCAGGTTCCGGCGACAGTGGTCGATGACGGCGGACTGGTCGATCGTGGCACCCGGCGCGGGCACGACGATCGCCTTCACCGTCTCGCCCCATCTCTCGTCGGGCACGCCGATGACGGCGGCGTCGACGACGTCGGGGTGCGACAGGAGCACGTTCTCGACCTCGGCCGGATAGACGTTCTCACCGCCACTGACGATCATGTCCTTGATCCGGTCGTGGAGGTAGAGGTACCCCTCGGCGTCGAAGTACCCGGCGTCCCCCGTGCGCAGCCACCCACCCGAGTCGATCGTGCGCGCCGTCTCGTCCGGCTTCCCCCAGTAGCCCGCCATGTTGTACGGGGAGCGGGTCCACACCTCGCCGACCCCGCCGACACCGGCGTCCTTCCCGCCGTCGTCGGGGTCCACGATCCGCAGCTCGACC
>Ga0182030_10005909_pt1 | contig 25905 bp, 18 predicted proteins | sample 812S3MmetaG_FD_121299 | JGI IMG/M metagenome (GOLD analysis project Ga0182030, IMG submission 121299) | Permafrost microbial communities from Stordalen Mire, Sweden - 812S3M metaG (Illumina Assembly) | ecosystem: Environmental > Terrestrial > Soil > Wetlands > Permafrost | place: Sweden...
CGGAGGTCAAGACGAACGCCGGAGTTGTGGGCTTCGATCGTTCGCAGAGTGCGGTGGTGGTCAAGACGCGCGCGGGAGAATTTTCGGCGCGCTATGTGGTGAATTGCGCGGGGCTGTATAGCGATCATGTCGCGCGGATGGCGGGAGACGATCCGGGGATGATTCTCATTCCGTTTCGCGGGGAGTATTACGATCTGGCGGCGGCGCGGCAGTCGTGGGTGCGGGGACTGATTTATCCAGTGCCGGATCCGCGGTATCCATTTCTGGGAGTGCACTTCACGCGGCGGATTCATGGGAATGTGGATGCGGGACCGAATGCGGTGCTGGCATTCCGGCGCGAGGGATACCGGTTCCGGGATTTTGATTTGGGCGAGACGATGGAAGTGATCGGGGATGCGGGCTTTCGGGCGATGGCGCGGCGGCACTGGAAAAATGGGCTCGCGGAATTTCGGCGATCGCTGCGGAAGCGGGAGTTTGTGCAGTCTTGTCAGCGGTTGGTGCCGGAGGTGCGGATGGAAGATATGACTCCGGGCGGGTCGGGAGTGCGGGCGCAGGCGGTGGCGGCGGATGGCGCGCTGGTGGATGATTTCCGGTTTGTCGGGCGGGAGCGGTTTTTGCATGTGCTGAATGTGCCTTCTCCGGCGGCGACGGCTTCGTTGCCGATTGGGCGAGAGATATTGAAGATGGTGCCGCGGGAAATATTTCAAGGTTTCAAGGTTTCATAGTTTCAAGGAAGAAGCGTGGGTCGTGGAGGTTCACTTTGAAACCTTGAAACCTTTTGGTCCGGCATCGTGTAATCTTGTGGCTTCCCGATTGCAGAGCTTGGGGAAACTTGTTTCTGGAGAATTCGCATGGCACAGAGTTTGAGTTCGAAGAAGAAAGTTGCGGTTTTGGGCGCGGGGAAAATGGGATCGATTCTGCTGCAGTCGCTCTTGCGCGATGGATCGCTTTCGCCGGGACAGACCTGGGCGACAGTGGCGCATGCGGAGCGGGCGCGGATGCTGAAGGACAAGTTGAAGGTGCATGCGGGGACCGACAACTCCGAGGCGGTGAAAGACGCGGACATTATTTTTCTTTGCGTGAAGCCGCAGGTGGTGGCGGACGTGGCGCGGGAGATTCGCTCGCACCTGAACGCGAAACAGCTGGTGATTTCGATCGCGGCGTCGGTGCCCACGGAGATGATTGAGCGGGCGCTGGAGATAGAAGTGCCGGTGGTGCGGGCGATGCCGAATACTCCTTGCGTGCTGGGCGCGGGCATGACGGCGCTGTGCAAGGGGAAGTTCGCGACGAAACAGCATCTGGAACTGGCGACGAAGTTTTTCGATTCGGTGGGGCGGACGGTGGTGGTGGACGAAAAACACATGGACGCGGTCACGGGATTATCGGCGAGCGGACCGGCGTATATCTACATCATTCTGGAATCGCTGGCGGAAGCGGGCGTGAAGGTCGGGTTGCCGCGCGATGTGGCGACGCTGCTGGCGGCGCAAACAACCATGGGCGCGGCGCGGGTGGTGCTGGAGACGGGGGATCATCCGGCGCTGCTGAAGGACGCGGTGACGACTCCGGCGGGATGCACGATTGACGGCATCATGGAATTGGAAGAAGGCAAGCTGCGCGTGACGCTGATCAAGGCGGTGGTGAAGGCAGTGCAGCGGGCTAAGGAGTTGGCGTTCTCGTAGGGTAGGTCGGGTTGCCTCGCGACAAGTTGCGGCTCCCAGGTCTCGAAAAGCGCGAGACCTGGGGCACCCGTTTGTTCAATCGCTTATTGCAGCCATTCCGTGCCCATGTTGTCGTCTGTGATAACGCGCACGCTCGCCGTGCGAGCACGGATGTGGCCGGCAGATTCCAAGGTGAAGAACCCATGCCGGATGTCGCGATCCATCGTGGCCGCCATGGCCATCACTTCCTGTAGCCGGCGGCGATGTTGTTCCTGCGACAAGTCAAACACAGGTTTGCCATCGATCTTGTAACGCAACAGAACTTCGAGCCAACGTTTTGCATCGAGTTGCAAAGGCGCGTCGCTGACCGCCATAAAATTCGCCAAACGCATTCCGAATGGAAAAACTCCGACGCCGGTCGCCATCGCTTCTTTCGAATCCGTGGTGTTATAGAAATGCACACCGCCTGGGTTCAAATGCCGGCGGATAAGCTGCAGAAATTCTACTGAGAGAAGGTTGGACATGTTGGAACGCCAGTTATAGGAGGTGTTCATGACAATGACGTCGAACTTGCGTCCGGGGTTCCGTATCAGCCAGCGGCGGCCATCGTCGATGTCAATGCGGACCTTCGGATTTTGCAGCAGGCTGGCCACCTCGGGAACGCGCTGGATGAGGCGAAGATATCCCGGATTGATTTCTACGATCGTCAGGTGTTCGATCTGTGGGTGGTTAGCAATCACTTGGGCCCACGACCCGGAGGACAGTCCGATCATCAGAACTTCCTTCGGGCTCGGATGAGAGTAGCTCAGTGAATACGCGCGTTGAATCCCGTTGGTATCGTTCACCAGGCTGACGTTGAAGCGCCCATCGTAGATCCCCCCGCCAAAGACCGTTCCCGTCTGAGTAACCGCGATGACTCCGCTCCTGGTCTCAACCACGGTACCGAACTCCATGCCGGATATAAAGTCTTTCTTGAGCAGCATCTTCTCGTACATGCCGCGAAAGAGAGGTCCGGAAGCCTGCACCACAAACAAAGCCGCGACGAACACGGCCACTGTCGAGACAATAAAGCTGCGCCTTTCCAGCTTGGCTTTCAGCATCAATACCATGCCAAGTCCAAGACCAAGCAGAGTCAGCACGAGGCTGACGTACCGTAACGGAAAAATGTCCATGAGCACGAAGCCCGTAAGATAGCTGCCCAGCGCGGAGCCGACGATGTTACTGAAATACAAGTAACTCATACGCGCGCCCGCACGCTCATCCGGGGGAATTGAAATATGGCAGAGCAGGGGAAATATCGCGCCCAGGCACGCTGCCGCGAGAGCAATCGGCACCAGCGTCCACAGGAAGGAAACGCGGACCACCAGGCCAAAAAGGATGGGGCCAACCATGAACCCGAGTAAGTTGGCTCCTAACACGGTGCCTACCAGGAAGCGGGTGAAGCTTCGGGGGGCTGCGACCCTTTTGCAGATACGGTTGCTTACTCGCGATCCAGCGGCGATCCCGTAGAGATAGGCTCCCAGAAGAAAGGCGAAGCTCTTGGCCAAACCCGCCGTCGTGAATGAGAACAGGCGGTACCACACGATTTCGTAGCCGAGCGCAACGAACCCCGCAATGCCCGCCGTGATGACGGCCACAGCAAAGCCAATTCCGGGAAGCTCCGGATTGCGGATTTCAATGGCCTCGTCGGTCGCGCGTGTGGCGTCGTGCGCCGCAACTCCGACATGGAGGCTTGCCGGCTCATTTGACTCGTGCGACGGCTGCCGCGCTTGAGTTAGAAAGCTCCAGGCCAGCACCGTTGCTCCCACCAGTGCGTTCAAAGCCGCTGCCAGCGCTACGGTTTTCGATTCCCCCAGCCAGCGCATCAGAAACAGTCCCGCGCAGAAACATGCTACGGCGGAACCCAGCGTATTGGCGGCGTACAGCGCTCCAACCGACGTGCCCACATTATGGGAAAGACGGACCGCATAGGAAACCAGAATAGGAAGGGTTGAACCCATGAACACAGTCGGAAGCACGACCAAGGTGAAAGCGACGAGGCCGGTTTGGAACGGTGCAGAACCGGCCGTGAAGTTCGCTGCCCAGTGGAAGACTCTGAGAGAGAAAACTCCATACGAAGCGATCAGCAGTTCGACGAGACCAAAAACCCGGAGAAGGGGCAGTTGTTGGGAGCGCGAGACTGCTCCGCCCAGCAGACTGCCCAGGCCCAATCCCAGCATGAAAGCGGTGACCACCATGGTCACGGATTCGATGTTCACGCCGTAGAGGGTGAAAAGAGCTCGCTGCCACACAATTTGGTAGAGGAGTGCCGGAAATCCGGAAACAAAGAAAAAAAGGTACAGCCACGGCGCCGGTCTGGACGATGAAGTTGGGTTGGGCGTTAGCTCAGCCGGGGTTCGCGCGGTGGCGGCCTCGGTGTCTCCGTTCATGTTTCCTCCGTGAATCCAGGGACCCCTGCACGCTAAAGCCTGATGAGGGCGGGTAAACGGCCATTGTCCCGAGTCTAGCCACACGCATGGCCTCTCAGGTTTCAAAGCAACTGCAGGCCGAACGAAAGCAATGATGAATGTTGCGACCGCAAATGAGTAGAACCGGCCTACTGATTTTAGGGTGACACGGCCGTGCAATCCCACCGCTTAACCAAGAACGTCAATGACAAGGATACGGCAGCCGCAAATCTCACGACGCCGCCGAGTACACGGCGAGAATTCCCAGGATCGGCATCGTTGGATCTAGTTGCGTAGGGGCCTTCCACTCCAATCAGGATGACAACGTAGATAGATGGGCCTCTCGCCGACCCGCTCAGTTGGGGAGGGCGAAGCTTAAAGTTACATCGGTTTGGAACGGGGCGGGGTGGTCGTGTTGGCGGTAGGGTTGGTAGCGCCAGTTGCGGACGGCATCGGTGGCGGCGGCGGCCAGGATGGGGTCTCCGCTCAGAGTGCGGATGCTGGAGACCGAACCGTCTTGGGCTACCTGGACTTCGAGGATTACGTTGCCGGAGCGGTGGGCGGCTACGGCTTCGGGGGGATATTGGGGCTCGGTTCGACTGAGGAGGCGGGTTTCGGCTTGAGTGGGAGAGAGCCAGATGCTTGGGGAAGTGGCGAGCTTTTTTGTCGACGATGCCTCTACGATGGCATCGCTGGCTTGCTTGGTCGAATCTGGATTGGAGTGGTGCTGTTTTGTCTGGTCGGGGCTGGTGGGAGCGGGCTTCATGCGGAAGATTATTTTTCCTTTTTCGTAGACAACTAATTCGTCGGCCGTCTGAGCGTTGGCGCTGGATTTGGCGGACGCTCCGGTCGTCGATTTTGTCGCGGCGGATTTTGGCGGCTCGGACGGGATCGAGTTGGCGGGCACGGGCTGAGAAGTTTGGGCATGGAATGCCGCGGGTCGAAGCAATCCGATGCGAGAGCCGATCAGGAAGCTGACGGCGATGGTGGCGAGAATGGCTAGAGATCCCAGGACCAGGGTCCAAGCTTCGTAGGGGGGACGAGCGGGCAGAGAGCTGGCTGCAACGAGGTCGTTGGGGATCGGTTCGGGCGGCATGGACTTCGGCGGAAACAGCTCGGGCAGGATACCTGGAGCGGCGGACTTGGGCTGACTTATCTTGCGCTGGCCCAGTTCGATGGCGGCGTAGCGGGCGCGGGCGCACTCCTCGGCATAACCTTCCAGCAGTTTCTGGTCGCTTTGGGAAAAGGCTGCGGGCGAAGCCGAGAAGACTTCAAGGATTCCCGTGAACTGCGCATGGTTCGTGTCGAAGACGGGAACGATGAGGATGGAGCGGATGCCGAGCCGGCGGGAGATGGCGGGATCGACGCGGGGATCGAACTCGGTATCGACGGAAAGCTGAGGTTGACGAGTTTGCAGACAAGCGCCGGAGAGGCCGTCGCGAGTGTTGAGGGGGACGCCGAGATCGGGGGCGAGGGGGCCGGTGGCGGCGCGGCAGAGCATTTCATCGCCTCGCGCCAGGGCCAGGGCAGCGGAAGTGGCGCGGGTGGCTTCGGCGGCGCGGACTACGATTTCGTTGAGAACTAGATCGAGAGCCAGGTTGGGCGAAAAACCGGCGAGGAGATGGTGCTCGAGAATGGCGGTGGGGTCAGAGGGCGAATCGTCCGGGCGGAACTCGGGCCTCGACATAGGTCACGGGAACATGTTCTGTTCCGGCAGCCTGCGGCGATGCGGTGGAAAGCAGGCTCAGAGGGGAGTTTCCCGCGAAATGGTGGGGAAGTCAATTGTTGGGAATTGGTAATTTTGTAATTCTGTAATTTCGTAATCTGAAAATGGGCCGGTGATTGGCGTCCTTTGTTTGGTGGCTCCAGCCTGGTCACCACGGCAGATTGAGCGCACGGGTACGCGGGCGGGGGCGCCCGCGCCACACGAACCTCCCGCGTGCACCCTTTTTGGAAGCTAATGGCCGGTTTCGGTGAAGACGGAAGGGTTGGATACTCCGGTGACGGTGGCGTTGATGGTCACGAGTCCGGCAATCGCAGGGAGCGTATACGACTGGGCTGCGGTTCCATTGGCGCCGGTGACGACGGGATTGGAGTTGGAGAAAGTGCCTCCGGCACCGCCGTCGGAAAACACGACGCTGGCCCCGGAAACGGGATTGGCGTACTGGTCGGTCACGAGCACGGTGAGAGCCTGGGGCAATTGTGTTCCGGCAGGCGCCGACTGATTATTACCGTTGGTGATAGCGATGTTGGCGGCGGGTCCGGCGACGGAGTACTCGGCGAAGGTCATGTTCTTCAGGCCGGCGGAACTGACGGTGAGAGTCACGGTGGCTGCGGTGGTGGACAACTGCAGAGTGGTACTCGCCAAACCATTGGCGCCGGTGACCACGGAAGGCGGATTGGGAACAGCGCCCTTGTTGGCGGTGAAGTTCACGGTGACACCGGGGACGCCGTTCTTGTATGCGTCCTGGACCTCGGCGATGACGGGCTTGGCAAGGATTGAACCGGCAGTGCCGCTCTGCTTTGCTCCACTGTATTGAATGATCTTTATGGCGGCGGCGGGAGTAGCGGTCGCAGTGGTGGTGATCGTACCGACGCCGGTCCCGGAGACGGTCAGGGTGTAGGCGCCAGATTTTTTGGGGACGGTGTAGCTGGTGGAGGCGTTGCCGTTGGCGTCGGTCACGGCGGAGGCGGGATTGAATACGCCGCAGGTGCTGGCGCCGGCTTTGACGCAGCCATCGCTGAAATTGACGGTGGCGCCGACATCGAGTTGTCCGCTATATGGGTTGGCGACATGGATCTGGATGGGTGCGGGCAGAGCGGTGCCGACGACCGCAGTCTGTGCACTGCCTCGAGTAAAGGCGGCTACATTGAACAGGCCATAGACTTCGAGACTCTTTTGGGTTCCGACATAGAGCCTGCCGTTGGCCACGGTCTGAACGGAAAAATGGCCGACGGGTGGCAACTTATCGCGCGTGGGGTTCTGACTCGTGGAGTAGAGCACTTGGAGAGTAGTGGCGTCAAAGGCGAGGAGTTGAGGACCGCCGATATCCCACAGAATTCCGTTGGTGTTGCCATTGGCGGAAATAGATGGGGAATGACTGCCGGGATACTCCGCGGTTTTGAGGGGAGTGCCGAGCAATCCGCCGGACACCGGAAAAGCCAAGACCGGTGAGGCATCGGGAGAGAAGTAGACGGTGTTATTCCAATAGGCAGGGGAGCCGAACTGAACGTCCTTCACCTGGTTGTTGGTCTCTCCCGGAATGAGAGGAAACTCCTGAATAACCTGACTATCGTTGGCGGAGTACATTCCCAGGTTGTCGCGATTAAGAACGTAGACGAAGCCCTGCTTGCCGGAGGCGACGAGCTCATGGGGATAGGGGCCGTCCTGATCGGGGAGGATGAGAGCTCCGGTGGAGCTCAAGTCAAGATCGTTTTCATTGAGGAAGGCCACAGTCCAAGGGGTGAAATAATCGGCAACTTCGTATTGGTTTTGTTCACCAATGAGAGTCGGGGAAAGTTTCACGACGCTGTTGCAGTAGGTCTGGCCGCCAGTTGGGACGTCGTAGCCGTGGGGGCCGGTTTCGGCGGTCTCAAAGAAAATGTTGCCGGCCTCATCGGCGGCGAGACCGTTGCCGGCCTGCCAGATGGAAGTCAGTCCGTAATCGGGCGAGGTGTTGAAGACGCCGACGGGCGCAAGCGTGGCCTCATCGTAGGAAAGGACCCAGCCGCTGTTTGGACCGTTGCAGTAATTTGCGCCGAAGCCCAGATAAAGAATGCCGTTGAGCAACAAGAGGCCGGGGCGGTTTTTCTGCCATTTGCTGGTGAAGACGGTGACGTGTCCCTTATTACTGGTGCTTTGGGCTTGGATTTGAACGGGACTGCCCGCTCGCTCATTGCCGGTGGTGAGGTCGAGCGCGTGAAGATCATGACGGACGGCGTTGTTCCGAACGGTTTTGGCCACCAGGAAGATGGTGTTGGTGTTGGGATCAATGACGGGGGTTGAGACGATGCCTTCCTGGAGGAAACCCGCACCGGTACCGCAGGGAAGATTGCTGCCGCTGGCAGTGGTGCCACCGTCGAGCATGCTGGCATACCAGAGCTGGGCGCCGTTGTCGGCGTCAATGGCGTAAACAGAATCCGCCTGGGTAACGATGTAGATGACGTTGTGGGTGCCCTGACCGGGAATGTTCACGTTGGGCATGTAGAGAGGCTGGGCCATCACGACATAGTCGACGGGAACGCTGAAGAGGCGGCCGAATCCGGATTGGTTGACGTTGGCGGGCGTGAGCAGAGTTTCATGGGTGTTGGCGCCGTCGCGGGCGTTATCACCCCGGCTGGTTGGAAAGGGCAACTGCGCGACCGAAGACGACAGCAAAGCAATGGCGACGATGAGCAGAGTCAGGCAAAGATTGCGGGCGGGTGTCGCGGAGGGCATCGAATAACTGGTGGAACGGGAAGGCGGGCCGGAATGGATTTTCGCAACGTCGGGTGACAAGTCGTGGGACAAAGAGCAGCGCATCGCCTAATTTCCTCCAAAATACAACCGCCAGGGGTTTCACCCTGTTGGATAGCACTTAGAACGCCGGAGAAAGGTCTTACGGTGGGAAGCTAAAACTCTTATGAAACCGCGACAATCATTAAGCTTTATACGCTTGAACCCGGGGAATCACAATGCCACTTTTTGGGTAGGCGCAAAGTCTTGCACATTTCACGTTTTTTCTTCCTGCGAGATCCGCCCGTTCATGCAGCAAACTCGCCGTCCCGACGCGGGGCCACGACCTGGGACGCAGTGATAGCAGTCACCGTTTTGTGTGAGATTCGAATTCCCAATTCCGGGTGCAGCCGACGCGCCGATGTCGATCGAGAAGCTGTGGGCGCCAAAAAGGCTGCTACAGTATGGAAGTGCACGCCGACGAGCCGGAGGTGCAGACGAAAATTCCAAAGAGAGAAGGCTCGCTATGCGCATTGCGGTGGTCGGTTCGGGGTATGTCGGGTTGGTAACGGGCGCGTGTTTTGCGGATCTGGGACACGAGGTTGTCCTGGTCGATAACGACGAGAAGAAAATCACGGCACTCAGGAACGGACAGGTGCCGATTCATGAACGATTTCTGCCCGAACTGCTGGCGCGGCACCGCGGACAGCGCATCAAGTTTTCCGGCGACTTGCAGGCGGCCACGCAGGAGAGCGAGGCAGTGTTTATAGCGGTCGGGACTCCGCCGACCGAAACCGGGGACGCGGATCTGTCGTACGTGGAGTCGGTGGCACGGGAGATTTCCGGGGGCGTGGACGAGTACAAAGTGGTGGTGGAGAAGAGCACGGTTCCGGTGTACACGAGCCAGTGGATCCGGACCATCATCATGAGGAACGGGGCCGATCCGTCGCTGTTCGATGTGGCTTCGAACCCGGAGTTTCTGCGGGAAGGGACGGCAGTCACGGATTTTCTTTATCCCGACCGCATCGTGGTGGGAGTGGAAAGCGAGCGGGCGGCGGCGGTGATGCGCCAGCTCTACGGGCCGCTTACCAGCGGCTGGTATTATGGGCGAGGGGATGCGATTCCGCGTCCGGAAGCGGCCACGTCCAAAGCGGCGCCGCGGTTGATCGTCACCAGCACATCGAGCGCGGAATTGATCAAGCACGCTTCCAACGCATTTCTGGCGATGAAGATTTCCTTTATCAATGCCGTGGCATCGATCTGCGAATCGGTGGGAGCGAATGTGCAGCAGGTGTGCGACGGGATCGGGACGGATTCGCGGATCGGGACGGGATTTATGAATCCGGGAATCGGGTATGGAGGGTCGTGCTTTCCGAAAGACCTGATGGCGTTTCGCGCGGTCGCGAAGGAGAATGGATACGACTTCCGGCTGCTGGAAGAAGTGATTCGCATTAATGAAGACCAGCGGCACCGGTTCTTGCGCAAGGTGCGGGGGGTGCTGTGGACTTTCCGCGGCAAGCGGCTGGGCGTGCTGGGGCTGGCGTTCAAGGGCGGGACGGACGATGTTCGGGAGTCGCCGGCGCTGCTGCTGGTGCAGGAACTGCTGCGCGAGGGCTGTCACATTCGCGCCTACGATCCGGCGGCGATGGGGCGCGCGAAAGAAGTGCTGAAGTCGGGCGTCGAATTCGCATCGGATGCGTATGAAGCGGCGACGGGCGCGGATGCGCTGCTGATCCTGACGGAGTGGGAAGAGTTTGCGGCGCTCGACTTGGAGCGTCTGCGCGCGCTGGTGAAGTATCCGATCGTGCTGGATGGGCGCAATCTGTATGATCCGGCGGTGATGGTGGAACACGGGTTTTCTTATTACAGCGTGGGGCGTCCGGCGGCGTTAGCGGAGGAGTCACCGGCGAGGATGTTGGCGCAAAAAAGGGAGCGTGCCTGAATTCATGAACACACAATCCGTGAACACGCGAAGAGCGCTGGTGACTGGTGGGGCGGGATTTCTGGGATCGCATTTGTGCGACGGGCTGCTGGGCGAGGGCTATCGCGTGGTGGCGGCGGACAATCTGCTGACCGGGCGGCTGGCGAACATCGAGCATCTGCGGAACGATTCGCGGTTTGAGTTTGTGCAGAAAGATGTTTGCCAGCCGGGCGCGTGGGGGGCATTGGACTATGTGTTTCACTTTGCGAGTCCGGCGAGCCCGGTGGATTATGCCGTGCACGGGATCGAAACGCTGCGGGTGGGATCGTATGGGACGTTTGAAGCGCTTGAAGCAGCGCGGCGATGCGACGCGAAATTCATGATGGCATCGACATCGGAGTGCTATGGAGATCCGATGGTGCATCCGCAGAACGAGACGTACTGGGGGAATGTGAATCCGATCGGGCCGCGGTCGGTGTACGACGAGGCGAAACGGTTTTCCGAAGCGGTGACGATGGCGTATCACCGCTATCACCAGGTCGACACGCGCATTCTTCGCATCTTCAATACCTACGGGCCGCGGATGCAGATCAACGACGGGCGGGTGATTCCGAATTTCATGTGGCAGGCGCTGCGGGGGAAAGATCTTACGGTGTATGGCGATGGCAGCCAGACGCGCAGCTTCTGCTACGTGAGCGACGAGGTGGACGGGATTCTGCGGCTGGCGCGATCATCCGAACATGAGCCGGTGAATGTTGGGAATCCGACGGAGTTCACGATTCTGGAGTGTGCGCGGAGAGTGATTGCGACGACGGGGTCGGCGAGCGAGATCAAGTTTGAAGCGCTGCCGCAGGACGATCCGAAGCAGCGGCGTCCGGATATTTCGAAAGCGAAGAGGCTGCTGGGATGGGAACCGAAGGTGGCGTTGGAGAGCGGGCTTAAGCTTTCGCTGGAATATTTTCGGCGGGCGGTGGCGGAAAAAGAGCAGCCGGCGGTCGAAACCGGGCCAAAATGACGGCAGGCGTAGCCCTCGCCTCTTCAGGCTGCGCCATCACGCAGTCGAGTTTGGCGCTCAAGGTCCCTATAGTTAGTGCAGGCCCTTGGAGTTGAGGAAGGCACCGTACTTCTGATCGACGTCCTGGATGTGGTGCGTGAGCCAGTCCTGCAAGAACGTCTCAAAGTCTTTCTTGAAGGCCACCACCTTATCGGTCAAAGTCTTATGCTCGATCCGGTGCGCTGCCAGGAGTTGATATCCGTTTTTCTCCATCAGCTTTTCTTCCGCCGCGAAGTGCTGGACGGTGTACTCAATCAGCCGGTGAAGTACTTCTCCGACGACTTGCTTGCCCTGGCCTGCACGCATGGCAGTGTAGAGTTCGCGTATGATTTCGAACAGCCGTTTGTGCTGCGCGTCCATGGCTTCGACCTTCACGCTGTAGCTGGTGTTCCATTGAAATGCACTGTCCATTGGGATCTCCCGAGTGTTTGAAGGACTCGCAAACATAGGGTAGTGACATCCAGGTCGGTCGCCCAGATCACTTCGGAACATTTCCAGAAAAACGTCCCGCTGCCGATGCGAGGGTTCGATTCGGGACAGAACTGTGCTTCGGAGATTTCAGCGAGCGGGCGTTCGTCTAGAGAAGTTGTTCGTCGAGCGAAGGGCCGGCGGCGAGAACGGCGAGCAGGCGCAAAACTTCTTCGCGCTCATGGGAATCGCGAAATGTGAAGCGCACGCCCATGCCAAACCCGGGATGGGTGGTCAGCACCTGACCCGTGATCCTCAATTTGGTGTCGGTGGTGCGGACAATAATTTCCACGCCCGATTGCCCGGTGAGTGGGGACGGCATTTCGACGTAGCAACCGCCTTCACTGATATCGGAGAGGGTGCAGCGATTAGGGACAGTGGTCCCGAGACTGTAGACTTCCGCTCCAAGTTTGCAGGCAAAACGGAGCTCTCCGCGGCGGTTGCCGGCATTGGAGATGAGCGTGGGATCTTTGGGCTCGGGCTCCAACTCGCGACTGGATTGAGACGGGGCGGCGAGCGACTGGGTTGTGGACGACGGATCCGCAGAGGAGCGGGCTGCCGAGGTCCGCTCGGCCGGTCCGGCGGCCGGATGGACAGTATTCTGCTGGAGCCAGGTCTGCATGAGGCGGCGCGAAGACTGGGGCACGTCGAGGAAACGAATTCCGGTACGGCCGCTGGCGTCCTGCCAGGCAACCTCACCCGACAAGCGAATCAGTTGCTGCTGGCCGGGAAGCGCGAACTCAAAATAAACCTTGCAGGCGGGCGGAATCCGGTTGGCGCTTTGGAGCGAAGTACCGCCGTCGCTGATGTCCGTCAAAAGGGCGTTGAGTTCGGGAGCTCCGGGATAGGCGACATTGGCGGTCGAACGGACCGGCGTGCGGGGAGTGCGGCGGCGTTCGCGGCGCATGAGGCCGCGGGCAGCGCGCAAACTGATGCGGGTGCGCTCCGAAGAGAGCGGGCGATAGAGAACAAAGTTGGCGCCGAGCCCGAATACCGGGCGGGCATTGAACTCGCTGTCGACAACGGCAATGAGCATGCTGGCGCGGTTTTTGGCGGACTGACGCAAGTGCGCCAGGAATTCCTCCGAACTCTGGTCGGCGCGATAGTCGAGGACGACGGCGTCGAAGTGCTGGCTGTCGAGCAGTTCTACTCCGCGGGAAATCGAAGGCGTATGTTCGGCCGCCATCCCCAACTCGGACAGGATGAGCATGAGCAGGTTGGCGGAGTCCTGATCGGGACACACCACGAGGGCACGTAGGTCCATAGTGACAGTATGGTAAGAGAGGGTCACTGGCGACGACAAGTTACCTATGTCACAAGGGCGATGCAATATGGATCTTGATTTGTCGTGTTTACTTGCTGTTGCTGCCATTACTGAGTCTTATTCCGGCTCTTAACGACCCACGGACGGGTATAACTTTCGTCATCTTTCGCATTCTGTTGGCGGAGGATAAGGTGACAACACGATTGGTGTGACTGCCTCGAGCGCGGGCCTTCATTAAGTTGGTTCCGAAACATGGGACGGAGGCGTGATGCTTGCGGGACGAACGCTGCGGACACGATCGTAACTCCCCTGGAATTACCTTACGAAAGGACACTGTACGAGGGGCCGGTGTACCCCGGTACTTTGACGTACCTGGGGACAGTTCCTAACATCAAGTTAGTCAGACATGTCTCGGGGACGGCGATCCGCAACGGGTCGCGGGAGATAGTTGGTATTTTGAACACCAGTTCGATGGCTTTGTTTGACGATCTTGTTTCACGGAGCGGGCCGCGGGTACGGCAAATGCTTATGAGAAGCCTGAAGAAAAATGCGCGGTATGGCAGGCATGGGGAAAGCGGCTTCAGCTTGATCGAAATGATGATGGTGGCGGCGATTGGCATCATCGCCACGGCGATCACGTTTCTCAGCATGGGGCCGGTGATGAAGCAGCAGCGGATCACCAATGCGTATAACACGACGCTGGGGGCGATGCGGCAGGCGCGCGACAACGCGGTATCGCAGCGGACATCGTACTCCGTGACTTTTTACACGAGCCTTTCGCCGGTGGTGAACACGATCACGGTGGCGCCGACGCTAGCGGGATTTACCGGCGACCAAAACAGCGTGACCTACACATTGCCGTGGGACGTGACGTTCAACGTGCAAACGGGGTTCCCTTCGCCCGGTCCGGACAACTACGGAACGGGGGCAGCGGCGATTGACTTTGGCTACACGGCGAACAGTTCTTCCGGAGGAGCAACCACCATTTACTTCTGCCCGGACGGTTCGGCGCAGAATGACAGCACGGGACAATGCGCGGGCAGTTGGGATGGCGGGGTGGTGTACCTGGGGCGTCCGGGAGAAATTCTGAGTTCGCGGGCGGTGACGTTGTGGGGCGGAACGGGCCGCATTCACGGATGGCGGCTCTACCCCAAGTCGGGAGGAGGGTATCTATGGCTACGTCAGTAATGGGGCGCGGCGGGAATTTTCGGGGACGGAAGCAAGCGGAGGGTGGATTCTCGCTGATCGAAGTCTTGATTTCGATGGTCATCCTGACGGTGGGACTGGTGAGCCTGCTGGGTGTGTTTGGGCTGGCCATGGCGGCGACACAGACTTCGCAGCAGGACATGATCGCGAAGCAACTGGCGAACGAGGCGCTGGAAAGTGTGGTGACGGCGCGCAATACGTCGCAGATCAGTTGGGACGACATCCAGAACGTAGGCTCCACCAACTGCCCTATCACCTTCGCGACGACCTGCGGTATTTTCGTCGGCAACCCGACGACGCCAACCTTTGAACCGATCGCCAACGCGGGATTGGACGGAATCTTCGGGACGTCGGATGACACGGGCGAGGAAACTCTTGAAGTTCCGGGACCCGATGGGGTCTACGGGGACCCGGACGACGTGAAGATTCCTTTGACCGGGTATACGCGGGCAATTCAGCTCAACCAGGCGACGGACGCGAACGGCAACCCGATCGCTTCGCTGCGATTCATCAACATCACCGTGCAGTACTCGACGACCCGGGCAAAGCTGCCAAAAACCTACGTTCTGAGTTCGTACATTTCGGAGTACCGGTAAAGAGGGACTTATGAGCGATCGGTCGACAAAGCGCGAGAGCGGATTCAGCCTGCTGGAAATGACGGTCGCCATGGCACTAGGAACGCTTGTGCTGGGCGCGGCGGTGCAGCTTTACAGCCAGGGTGTGGCCGCGACCTGGACGGTTACGCAGCGGGCGGAGATGCAGCAGGATTTTCGGGCTGCCTCCAACGTACTGACGAAGGATCTGAGCCAGGCCGGGGCAGGGCTGGGCGATGGCGCGGCAATCCAGTTGCCGACGTCGGCGACGATTCCGGTCTATGGCTGCGATCAGACGCTGGCGTGCTACCTCGGCGCCGCCAACACCGCTGCGACGACGTATCCCTTGCAGGGCACCACGCCCTATCTTTACGGGCTGATGCCGGGATATAACGCTGGGCCGACGATCAGCACCCTGCAAACGGATGTGGTCACGGTGGCGTATACGGACAATACTTTCTATTTGAACTGCTACCAAGCGACCGTCACGAACGCGACGACCGTGACCTTCACGCTGACGCCGGCTTCGGAGGCGAATTGCGGCATAAGCACGCCGCAAGCCGTGAACAATACGGCGAGCGGACTAACGGCTGGTGACCTGGTCTTGTTCAGTTTCAGCCCCAACGTGGTGGCCGAAGTCACGGGCACCCCCGGGGCCGGCACCAACGGCTTAGGACAACCTACCTATACCGTCCCCTTCGCCCCCGGCGTCAACGACCCGCTGAAGATGAACCAGGCGACCGCGACCAATAGCCTGGCCAAGACCGCGGTGAACACAACCGGAACGGCAATGCGGATTCTGGTGATCACCTACTACCTCGACGCGACCATCACTCCGCCGCGACTGATGCGGCAGATCAGTGGACATTCCCCCATGCCGGTAGCGGAAAACATTGTGTACATGAAGTTCAGCTATGACCTTTTCAACTCCTCCACCACCCCCGGGACGGTGGCGACGAACCAGCCCAACCCTGGCTCCGGCGATGCCAACGATGTGGCTTCGAATGGACTTCTGCCCAATCAGATCACCAAGATCAACATTCTGCACATGGCGATGGACAGCACGCTGCATGGCACGAAGGGTTATCAGGGAATGGATTTGGAGACCTCGGTGAGCGCGCGGGATTTGACGTACAACAACAACTATCCACTTCCCAGCCATTAGCGGCGGGAAGGCGAGCACGACAGATGGGAACGAGACAATGGGGAGCGACACAATGGGGAACGAGACCATGGGGAGTTACGGCATGAAGAGCGCGAGACGGCACACCAAAGGATTCACGTTGATTGCATCTTTGCTGCTGCTGCTGCTGCTGTCGGGGATCGCGATCGGGCTGATGATGATGGTCACCACCGAAGGCAAGGTGGGGGGGACCGATCTGCAGAACAACATCGCCTATCACACGGCCGAAGGTGGGATCGAGAAGATGTCGTCGGATCTGGCCACGACGTTCCAGAACGTGCAGGCCCCCAGTGCCTCCCAAATCTGCGCCCTGGGTGGACAATCGGCGTTCGGCGGCTTGGCCGCGAATGAGCCGGCGCTGCCGGGAGTCACGTGGACACAATATCAAGTGACGCCGGGGGTGCTGGGAGCGGCCTGCCCGACTACCCTGGTCACGAACTGGGGACAGATCATTGGAAACGGACAGAACAAGAATCTATGGGCACAGATCATCCCGGTGAACATGCTGGCAACAGCGGCGCTACCGGGCGGGCAGGAAGTGAGCATGATGCGGAGCGCGCAGGTGGCACTGATTCCGGTGTTCCAGTTCGGCGTGTTCTCGGACAGCGATCTCGCTTTCTTCCCCGGCTCCAATCTTGATTTCGCCGGCCCGGTCCACACCAACGGGGACCTGTACCCACTCGCGGGGACTGGGGCCACAGTGACTTTTCACTACAAGGTGTCGGCATTCGGCAACGTTATCCGGACCCGGTTGCCCAACGGATATGATTCGGCCACCAATTATGCCGGCAACGTGTACGTTCCCACCGCCGACGGTAATTGTACGAATCCGGGGACAGCAGTGGCGGGAAATTGCCTGCTCATGCCGACGCCCACCGATGGCTCTCCCTATGGAGACAGCAGCGTAACGGGTGCGGGGTCATCTACGGCGCAGCCAGCGTCGAGCTATAACTACTCCAATTGGACTCCTTTTTCTCATAATTCTAATTATGAGATCACCAACGGGAACTACGGAAGCAACGTAGCAAACGCGACGGGGACAGGCGCCACGAAACTGTCGATGCCCTTCGTCAACGGAACAACGTTGTCGAACGAGCTGATTCGCCGGCCAGAGACGACCGACTCGACGTCGCTGAGCCAATCGCGCGAATACAACATGGCGCAGATTCACGTGCTGTTGAGCGACGATCCGACAGAGTTGCCGGGCGGAGCCACGGATGCCAATAACGTCCGGCTGGCAAACATAACGCAAACGGTGGCAACGGCAACGGGAGGAACCGCCAGCAATCCCTGGGGGATTCAACTGACGGCCGGTTCGTATCCAAACGGGCTGCCGGCTGCGGGTGCGGGAAACACTTACAACCAGTACTTCGCCGCCGCGTCGAATGAAGTTCCCTATCCAGGGGCGGCGAACTGCGCGGGCACGGCCTGTAACGCGGACTGGCCCTATGCTCCACTCACGCCGGCAGTCGCTCTCCAGACACTTCAGCCGCTCGGCAATGCTCCGATCGATTTAAGTCCGGGCGCGCCAGCGGCGATTAGCCTTTGTCCGCCGGCAAACACCAATCTTGCGGTCTATGTGCCTACGCCTGCGGTGCCGGCCAACTGTGGCACGGCATTATATGGCGCATATCCATATTACGTTCCGCCCAACGGCCCAGCGGCCTCCTCCAACTCGGCCACTTCGACACAGTGGAACCTGATTGATGGCTACCTACGGGTGGAATACAAGGACGCATCGGGCAACTGGCACCCGATTACCAATGAATGGCTGCAACTGGGCTTCGCGCGCGGCATAACACCGCCTACGCTGCCTGAAACAAGCTATCCCGCCGCAGGGTCCAACCTGGTGAATCCGACCGCGATTCTGTTGCTGCAAGAGCCGGCGGATCGTAACGCGGACGGCGCGGCGCTGAACCTTTTGGGGACTGCACCGGTGTGCAATACGACGACAACCGTTCATGGTGTTACCGTCTGCAAAACTTGGACCCCGGGCATGCCGCCGGAGGTTGCGGCGGACACGCCAGCGTTAGCGACAGCGGGGGTTTGGGAGTTTGGACTTACTCCTGCCGCACCGACGGTCCAGAGCATCACCCAGTACAACTGGTACCCCATCAACTTTTACGACGTCCGCGAAGGCGAGGTTCGGGACAACACCGTGGCGGACAGCAGTTGCGCGACCAACGGGGTAATGAACGCGGTCGAAATCGATGTGGGCAACCTGAAGCAATGGCTGTTGGGAAACATCGGCGCCAGCGGCACGAGCGTAGATTACAAAGCGCAGAATGGATACGTGCTGTATTTCTCGGATCGGCGGGGAATGCTGGTGAATCCGAACTTAGGCTATAAGAGCGGAGATGCGGGCCTGGAGGACGTGATTAACTATCGCAATGCCGCGGGCACGCCCGACGGACTGGACCCGGTTCAAGCCGGCAAGACCTATTCTCCCGAGGACGTAAATGAGAATGGAGTCATCGACAGTTGGGGCGGGCAGAACCTGGGATTGGGCTTCTGGGGCACACAGGCCAGCACCACCACGAACCTAAACACACAAATCAACAGCGCGGCGCCTCCCGATCCCTTCGGTACGGCGGCCAACGCACGAATTAAGAGTTGCGGCACTACTGGGCGCAAAAACTGGGTTAGCGGAGCGCGCCACGTTTTGAGGCTGGTGGATGGGTCGATTGGCAACGTACCACTGAGCCCGGTGGCCACGGTCGTGAACGGTGTGACGTACAATGGCGGCTTCACGGTGGCATCAGAGAATCCGGTGTACATCTGGGGCGACTACAACACCAACCAGGCCGACTGGAACGCCGGCGTGGATCAAGTCGGGAAGCGCTCGTCCGCTTCTGTAATCGCCGACGCGGTGACTCTGCTCTCGGTCGACTGGACCGACTACAACAGCATACTGGGCAACGTTACCACCCTGAACAACCGCAATCCCAGTCACGATGGCTACTATCGGGTGGCGGTCGCAGGCGGCAAGAACATGAATTTCCTGAAGCCGAGCTGGGCTGCCCAGGATTTCGGCACCGACGGAGGCGTACACAACTTCCTGCGCTATCTGGAAACCTGGGCTAATCAGACGGTACATTACAAGGGCTCGCTGGTGAGCCTATACTATGCGACCTATGACACTGGGATATTCAAGTGCTGCACGGTAGTGTATGGGGTTCCAACGCGAGACTACATTTTCGACTCGGTCTTTTCCGTCCCGGCAGGTCTGCCGCCTGGAACGCCGATGTTCAAGGACGTGGACACCCTGAGCTACCGGCAGTTTTTTGCGCCACGCATCGCCGGGCAGTAGATTCATTCAACGAACTCACTCGAACCCCGATCCGCGAGGATCGGGGTTTTTATTGGTCTGAGACGGTTCTGGGCATCGCGATAGCTGCCGAGCTGCGCTCGGCCTGGACCCTTCGACACTGCGGTCAGGGCAGGCTTGCGAGGAGCGTGTCCCCACACGAGCGGGGTGAATCCGCTCTACTTTGCTGCTTTTGGCGGTGGGACGCTGACTGCCAGGTCGGCGGACCAACAATCGGCTAGGATCTTCCACGTGCCAGCGGGCTGGCGCACGAGGACGACCAGATATTTTCCGCGCTCTTCGCGGCGCTTCCCCATGGCGACGGGCACCAGCATTTTGCAACGGCCGAGGTCGAGAGCAATCTCGCCCATCACTTCGAGGCGCAGGGATTCCATCTCAACGTCGCCCAATCCGGCTTCGAGCATGGAGATGAGAAATTCGCGGATGGCAGGCAGGCTACGAACCGGCGGAACACTGGAGCGGATGAGAGTAGCGTCGGCGGCGTAGAGTTCGAGCAAATCGTCGATGTGTCTGGTGTTGCAGGCATGGGCCCAGTCCTGAACAACCCGGCGGGCGCCGGCTTCAGCACGGCCACCGGTCGACATGCCTGCCGAGCCCGGAGCGCGGCCACGAGGAGTAGCGGGCTCGGAGTCGGCAGCGGGCGCGCCGGACGCCGCTCCAGGGCTGGGGACGAGATGATGGTAGTGGTGATGATAGTGATGTTGGGCGGCAGAGGGTCGGGATGGAGCCGTGACATCGCCGGCGACAGTCTGGTTGGGGACTCCGCACCAGACACAAAAACGAGCGCCTGCCGGCAGCGAGCCTCCGCAGGCCGAGCAGGCGTTGTCCGTTTCGTCAGCATCGCCGGCCGCCGCCAAGTCCTCGGCTGCCGCGCTGCCACCCGACATGCGTTGGATGGCCTCCACGGCGGCGGCAACGGCTTCGGCGTTCGGCTTCGGCCAGCGGAAGTTGCCGGGGAACCTTTGAAAAAACTCTTCGATCTCCTTGCCCTCGACGGGCTGGTCCTTTTCAGGATCGGGAGGATTCGGATTGTCTGCGGTCATCGCTGACATTGTAGGAGAATTCGCGCGCTAGCGGATGCTGAATCTTACCCGAGCTTCGGAATCGGTGGGGACGCCGTTGCAGAGTGCTGGACGATACCGCCAGAAGCGGACGGCGCGGAGCACAATCTGGTCCTCGCCGGGGCCGCCGCTGTCGAGGACGAAGGCGCTGTGCACGTGCCCGTCGGATCCCACAATGAAGCTGACGCGCACGCGCAGATCGTCATCGTGAACATTCAGGAGCGGGTCCGGAGTAAGCAGAGCTTCGGGCGCGCGGACGTTTCCACATTTCGGCAGGGCCAGGGGCTCCGACACGGGAGAGAACTCGGAGATGTGCGCGGGCATACGGCGCAGACTTTTTTCCCATCGGGTGAGGGGGATCTGTTCCGTCGCAATAAGGGGCGCTGGGGACGCCACCGCGGGCATCACCGCGCCACATGCGAGAAGGCCGCCGAGTCCAGCCAGCGACAGGGCAACTGCCTTTCCGATCGCAGCCTTCGTGCTCGGCCAGAGACACTGCATGCTAAGGTGTAGCGGGCAATTCGCCTGCCAGCCTCAGCGAAAACTAACATGATCGCTGTCAACGACTTAGGCGTCGCATCACTGGCGACTCTTTCAGCAGAGGTGCAATCCGTTGCAAATGAGTCGAACAGAATCACGACCGGCGGAGGGCGCGGAGAGATAAATTTTGGACTGCATAAGTGGGCGCGAAGATAGTTCGCAGGCGTCGCAACCAATGGCTCTTGCGTTCTGAAGACTGCTCTTACTCCAAACCGCTCTGGGTAAATTTATAGGCGGTGTTTAATTTGCCGGCCATGAGATAGATGCTGGAAGCATCGGGGTACAGGGTGGGGCGAGCGTAGTTATCGACGACAATCCCGCTCGGACCGCCGTCGACGGTCGCCGTGATGAACGTGTTATCACGACCATTGAGCGCCACCACACAACCATCGGCTGGGCCCCCGGTCGCCGTTGTACAGTTCTGGGTCAGCCCGAAGAAGAAGAAATCGGTTCCGGCGTTGATATTGGGATTGTAGAACTCCGTCCAACCGGTGCAGCGGGCGGTGGGGGAATTGAGGAGTTGCTGGGCAAACGAAAAGGTCTTTTGCATGATGCGTCCGGCAAATGGGAAGACATACTGCCATGGGGTGTCATCGGCGACGCCGGTGCCGCATACATCGACGGCTCCAGTCGAAGGGTCGTTGTAGTAATCGTTGCTGAAGGCAGGCTCGAAAAGGCGGAGGGGGGTGGCGGTGCCGCCGCCGACGGGTTCGGCGGAGCCTAGGCCGATGGGGGCACTGGCCAACACGGCCATCGAGGCGGTATCGACCTCGACAAGGACGGCGGAAATGCCGTCATCGGCGCTGACAACGAAAGTCGTTCCGTTGGCGATATCGACAATCGGCGGAGCCATGATACCGGGGCTTGTGGTTCCAGTTTTCCCGACCGCGTACGACGAGAGCAGGTTCTTATTGGTATCGATCTGGTAGAGGGTGCCGTTCGCGCTTCCGAACATTAGCATACCCAGAGCCGAGTCGAAAACCGGAGAAGTCAAGTGGTAGTTCTCGGTGTTCACGGTAACGGGCCAGAAGGATGTTTCGGTCAGAGTAGGTGTTCCTCTGAAGGCCCCAGTGATCTGATAAACCTCGCTATTGTCCCCGCACAAGTAGACCGTATCCGAACTGTAATCAATCCACGGCGATGAGGTTGTCACGGTGGCGGGTATCGGAACGGAAAGCACGGCCGTGGGTGCGGGGGCGGCGGCACCGGGCAGCCCCGTACCGGGGAGCGTGCCTTGGCCGGCGGTCCAAGTCAGGACATGGAAAATGGCGGATGTGTGAAAACTTTCAACGTAGCCGATCTCCGTTCCATCCTCGGAAAGAATCGGAGAGGTTAGAATACGGCCGCCGGGAGAGGTGGTGATGTTATAGGCAAAGAGTACGGTCGGAGCCATGCCACACACGCCAACGGGGTCGGTGCCGGAATAGAGATTGTTGAAGGCGACAAGGTTGGCCCGGCCACCATCCACACCGGACGATGCCAGTCCGAAGACGACGTAATCGTTGATGCAATCGGGCGGAGCGCCGGGATCGAAGGAAAACTTGGCCGGATACACATTTGGAAGAAGCCGGCCTCCCAAATTCACGCTCCAATCGCGCTTGTGGCCGGGAGTGGATTCAGAAACCGGCAAGGGACCGGCGCCGTCGAAGACATAGGAACTCGAAGCCGGCCAACGCTGCGTCATCTGATGCAGAACCCGAGGTTCCCGGTAAATCAGGTCCGGGTGCTGGGCGAGCGCATCGCGGCTGAACACGATATGGCGCTGGGACCAATCCTGCGGAACTCCGGTGTGCCTCGGAGCAACCGTCTCCTGAGCGCACATGATCGTCGCGAGAGCGAAAAGCAAAATGGGTAATACTGCAACCACACTATAAGAATGGCCGGTCTTCACATCTCCCTCCGACTGCGATTGAATTGCCGCCATTGTAGCCGCTTTTAGTCCAGTGGGGTAGATTGATTTTAAGTGGCTTGACGCTTCCAGCGCAGCGCCTTTCCGATCTGATGTGCCGCGCGAGTACTCCTCGTATGAGGCTGTGGGCGGGCCGTCTGGACGCACGAATGGTTATCCTCGGGTCATCTCCGGGTGTAATGCGGGGCCCATGTAATCCCCCTCGACCAGCAATAAATTATGACAGAAACAGGAACTTAGTAATACAATTGCCGACGGTAGTTACCCGAGGGGGTATTTGATGACAAATATTGCTAAGGCGATCGACCGGCTCCGCGAGGAACGCCGGGAGGCTCAGAACCAAGTCCAGAAGCTGGGGGAAGCTATTTCGGTTCTCGAAAAGCTTACCCGAAGCTCGGGCGCAAAAGTACACACGGTGGCATCACATCACGCCAAGCGTGTGCTCTCGGCAGCGGGGCGCCGGAGAATCTCTCTGGCCCAGAAAGCGCGTTGGGCTAAGGTCAGACAGGCAAGAAAAGCCGCCTAAACGCCGGGCGGGCCGCAGGCTGCGCGAAATCCCCTCGCGAGACTGAAGCCCGCCGGATTTATGCCTGGCAATCCGGTGTTACTCTTCGCTTGACCTTCTCTTGGCTTGTCTTCCCTGGTCTGCTTCAATCCGCGGAAAACTCCCGACGACTTATCGACCGAGTACCGTGACCGCGTAACGAGTCATACACTGGAGCGACGGGCGTCTCGCCCGTCCAGCAGGGCGGGGACGCCCAGCGCTCCACCGGCAATCTCAAATCAACCGTTGTAACAATCTTGCGGTCACGGTACTAGCCGTGCGCTCCACTGAGTTCACGCACGATGCTGCCGACAAATGCCTTGGCGTCTCCAAACAGCATGAGCGTGTTATCGAGATAGTAGAGCGGGTTATCAATGCCCGCAAAGCCAGGATTCATGCTGCGCTTGATGACCATCACGGTATGGGCTTTGTCCACATCGAGAATAGGCATGCCGTAGATGGGACTGGAAGCATCGGTGCGGGCGGCGGGGTTGGTAACGTCGTTGGCGCCAATCACCAGGGCGACGTCGGTCTGCGGGAAATCGCCGTTGATCTCGTCCATCTCAATGAGGCGGTCGTAGGGAATATCGGCTTCGGCGAGCAGCACATTCATGTGGCCGGGCATGCGTCCGGCAACGGGGTGAATGGCGAAACGCACGTCGACGCCGCGCTTGGTCAGAGCATCATAAAGTTCGCGCACTTTATGCTGCGCCTGAGCCACAGCCATGCCGTATCCGGGAACCACGATGACCCGGTTCGCGGCAGAAAGGATGGCCGCAGCTCCCTCCGGGGTCGCGCTGCGCACGGGCCGGGCTTCTTCTCCGGCGGCAGCCGAAGCTTGCACCTGGCCGAAGGCTCCGAACAAAACGTTGGTGAAGGAGCGGTTCATGGCCTTCGACATGATGATGGAGAGGATGAGGCCCGACGATCCATCGAGCGCACCGGCGATGATGAGGAGTTTGCTGTTGAGAACGAAGCCCATGGCCGCCGCCGACAGGCCCGCGTAGCCATTCAACAATGAGATAACGGTCGGCATGTCCGCGCCGCCGATGGGGATGATCAATAACACGCCGAACGTCAGCGCGATCAGGATCATGAACGGAAACAGCGAGCGGGCCTCCGGATGCAGCACCAGAGATACAGCGATTGCGACGGCTCCGGCGAGCAGGAGAAAGTTGACGAGGTTCTGCCCTTTGTAAGTCAACGGGCGCTGCGGCAGGACTTCTTGCAGCTTGCCGGCAGCCATCAGGCTGCCGGTAACGGTCAAACCGCCGAGAATGACTTCGAGCGAGAGGACCGCCATCATGAAGCGCGAGATATCGGGTGAGCGGAGGTAAAATTCGGCCGAGCCGACCAGCGTCACGCAGAGCGCACCAAAGGCGTGACTGAGCGCGGTTCGCTGCGGAACGGCCGTCATCGCCACTCGTCCGAGCGGGACACCGATGATGGTGCCGAGAACCAGCGCAATGGCGATCAGGTGGTAGCTCATGCCGCGGTTCAGCAGCGTGCCGCCGATGGCCAGCACCATACCGATTTCGCCCGCCCAGATGCCGTGGCGGGCGGTGGTGGGCGAGCTCATCCACTTCAGCGAGAGGATGAAGAGCACGCTCGCGATGAGATACAAAAGCTCGATGATGACGGGGACGGCTCCGAGTTCGGCTGTCATTACTTGGCCACCAACTTGGCTACCGACTTGGCCGCCGGATTCGCGGCGGGACGGCTGGATTTGAACATCTTCAGCATGCGGTCCGTGATCAGGAAGCCACCGACGATGTTGCTGGTGGCCGCGACCACGGCAATGAATCCGAAAACGGTAGCGAGCGTGCTCTTGTGCTCGCCAACGAGCACGATCGCACCCACAACCGCGATCGCATCCAAGGCGTTGGTCAGCGACATCAACGGAGTGTGCAGCAGCGGCGAGACCCGCCGGATCACTTCGAATCCGATGAATCCAGCGAGCACAAAAATAAAGAGGGCGTTGATCAGGGTTGAACTACTGTTCATCTTTCCTCCGTTTTGATTTCCCCCGTCCGATTTTCTCGGTGAAGAGCCGGGTGTCCGCGCCCAGGCTGGGCGTGCGAGACGCGCGTCCCTCCACCCAATCACGGCGCCAGCGTGGGCAACTTAAAAAACTCGCGGACGCGGGCGTTCTCGATTTCGCCGCCGTGGGTGAGCAGAGTCTCGCGAACGATTTCATCTTCGAGATTCAGATTCAATTTTTGATCTTTGATCAAGTGAGTCAGAAACGCGGTGACGTTACGGGCGTACATCATGCTCGCGTGATACGGCACGCC
>Ga0182030_10005911_pt1 | contig 25901 bp, 15 predicted proteins | sample 812S3MmetaG_FD_121299 | JGI IMG/M metagenome (GOLD analysis project Ga0182030, IMG submission 121299) | Permafrost microbial communities from Stordalen Mire, Sweden - 812S3M metaG (Illumina Assembly) | ecosystem: Environmental > Terrestrial > Soil > Wetlands > Permafrost | place: Sweden...
ACGATTGAAAACGCATTCCCTCGGGGGCTAAAGCCCGATATTTCATGGGCCCGCCAGGCGGCGTGGCTAAAGCCGCGCCCTTTCAAAACACGGCCAAAAGAGCTTGTTCAGAGCTTCCCTAAGTGCTACCAGGCGCGCTTCGTTGCTAGCTTTTGCAGCTGCAGTCCACTCATCCCACGGAAACTGAAATCCATGCATGTCGGTGGATGTAGCATCGTACACTCCACGAGGGTCAAGCGCGGGACAACTGTCGAACCACCATGCGCCGAGCCCGGAGCCGTAGCGCGTTCCAAGCTCTCGAAGAATCGACACAAGGTTGCTGGTCAGTCTCGATTTGTCTTTCGCATGATAGCCAACCGCATGCTCCCATGCGGGGTCATCGCCATGATTGCATGAGTGGTTGTAATAAAGAATGAAATGCAATCCGGTTGCATGACATGCGTCGGCTAACTCCCCTATAAGATCCCGCTTTGTTGTCCGGCCGGGCGCGATCCGATCAATCGCAGCGCAGGGCGCGGGCAGCATTTGCAGGGCGTGCGTCCCTGTGAAGATGACGTATTGCGCCCCTGCGTTTGCAATCTGATCTACATATTCCGAGGGGCTGAATTGAGATACGGCTTCGTCGAAGGGCACCCAGTCGTCCTCACCAACCGGCTGCGACAACGCAGTCCAGTGAGTGGAGACGCCAAAGCGGCAGTTGGCGAGCCAACTTGCATCCGCTTGATGATATTCAGACCCATGAGCTCGACGTCCCGCAGCCGTCACCAGGACGCTTGAGCCCAATCCCCGAATTACGTCACGCCTGGTTAGCCAATTTGCTGTTCGTGTAATGGGAATTCTCCTTCTCGTGTTCTTGTGCTTTTCGAATCTGAGAGCCCGGGGATCAGCCGGCGGCCGCCCCTCACGCATTTATCGGGTCGCACCCTCTTTGACTGTGAGAATCTGATCCGCCTTTACGTTGGTCAAATCCTGCCTGACTCCGCTAGGCCACGCAATTTCAATCCGATCAACAATTGAAGCCGTGCCCAGCCCGAAGTGTACGCGCTTATCGCTCGACGAGTTGTATCCCACAGCGGTCGACGACTGATTGTATTGCGAACCATTCGCGGTAGTGATCTTCACCTTGGCGCCCAATCCGTCCCGGTTCGATTTCACCCCCACCAGGTTGAGAATAATCCAGTGGTTCCGATTGCTCGTCCGATTCATCATGATCTCGGGAGGGCCGTTGAGAACCGACACCACTATATCAATCTTTCCGTCGTTGTTAAGATCGCCGAAGGCCGCGCCGCGATGAGCCGCCGGAATCGAGAAAGTCGGTCCTGCCGCCAGGCTCAGATCTTCAAAGGTGAAATTGCCCTTGTTGCGAAACACAGCATCCGGAAGCGCAAACGGACGATGCGCGAGTTCCCCTGAGTTATCGAGTATGTCGGAATTCGCCGTAAACAAGTCTTTGTAGCCATCGTTATCGAAATCGTAAGTGCCTGCGCCCCATCCAGTCAGTCGGCTCGTCGACTTCGTTATTCCTGTCGCGCCCGTTACATCTTGAAACTGGCCGTTCCCAAGATTCTTGTAGACCGGAAAGCTATCTCCAAACATCGCAGTTTGGAAGATATCCGGCTTGCCATCGTTATCAATATCGCGAAAGTCGGTACCCATGCCCGCCACGGTAGCGCCCGATGCGCTGTACGCGACCCCGGCTTGAACGCCTACTTCAGAAAAGGTGCCGTCGCCGTCGTTATGGAGCAGATAGTTCGGAAACTCATCGTTAGACACGAAGATATCTGTGAATCCGTCACCGTCATAGTCGGCAAAAGAGAGACCCATTCCTTTGCCCACAAACTGCGAGATATGCGACTGCTCTGAAACGTCGGTAAATGTGCCGTCGCCGTTGTTGCGATAAAGGATGTTAGGCGTTCCATGAAAATCGAGGGGCGCACAATAGGTGTGCAGCAATACCGCCAGATGATATGCGCCGCAACGCGTCGCCGTTTTAAGATCGTAGTTGAGGTAATTTACAACAAACAGATCCAGCAGTCCATCATTGTTGTAATCGAACCAGCCGGCAGCCACTGACCAGGCCTTCCCGATCCCCGGAACGTTGCCGCCTACGCCTGCCTTCTCCGTTACATCGGTAAATGTTCCGTCGCCATTATTGTGGAACAGCTGGTTGCAATTGTAGCCAGTCACGTAGAGGTCGGTGAAGCCGTCATTGTCGTAGTCCGCCGCCGCCACCCCCATCGAATAACACTTACCTTTCAAACCAGCATTCTCGGTAACATCGGTAAAGGTGCCGTCCCCATTGTTGCGATAAAGCCGGTTCCAATAGCTGGCGTCTGTCTTATCGAATGATGGGATGGATGCCCCATTGGTGAAGAAGATGTCGAGCAGCCCGTCATTGTTGTAGTCAAGCAGCGCCACGCCCCCAATCATGGTCTCAATGGAATAGCGCTGCGGGCTTACGCTGTTTCTCAAGGTGAACTGTATCTTTGAACTCTTGATCATATTCTCAAACCGGATCGATGCAGCCGGCGCAACTGTCGAGGTGGCAGAGAACTTGTTTATGCCGCCACGCGCTTCGTGGCCTGACTTTGCCTGGTTTGATGCTTGAACCGGCGCTAGGGGCGCAAGTAGCATGACAGCGCAACTGGCGAGCAAAAACCTCGCCATGCCGCGTTGAGGGGTCTCTTCTGTCTCCAGATGGGCCCGTCGAATTCCTTCAGAGTCGCAGAAAAGAGCATCGTCGATAACTGTCATGCACATTGGCCGGAAAACACAGAGGCGCCCGATAAGTGGCGAAGTTCTGAGGCAGATTGGTTGATTGAAGCTATAGTCATCCCGCCATACCAAGGTTCCATTTTGCAGTAGCTGCTGTCCTACGGACTGCGAGGATCGATTTGCACGGCCTCTCCATCGCGGTTGCAATGGAGAGGCGAAGAGTTGGTTTCCGTGTGCACTACGCCATTAGAAATCCAGGCGTAGCGTTATGGTAAGTTGCCGGGGCTCAGCAAAACTCTGGCTCAAAGTACCGAAACTTGTGTTGGAATTTTGACCGACGTTGGCGCCCCCACCCGCTGACAAAATCGAGCCCACACTGTTGTTCTCTGCGTAGGGCAGAAACTGGGTTCTGTTAAAGGCGTTGGTAGCGTCGACATGGACATCCATGCTGCCCCACTCCCCCAGAGCGAACTTGCGGATGACCGAAATGTTGGTCATAGAAAAAATGGGAGACCTCAAATCGCCCTCGTTCATGGGAGTCGAACCTGAAGTGTATTGGTCGACTCCATAGGTGCCGTTCGGGAACTGAACAACTGGCTGGGCGAACCGATCCGGATTCCATTTCAGGAAGGTATAGGCGCCCGGTATGATCGTGCGTCCATCCGGGAGGGTAACGCCGGTGGCGCCATCGTACCATTTTTGCAGGGATTTGGGCACCTCGAGGGGTTCCCCGGACACAACGTTGCAACGTCCGTTCATGGTGCCGCCGCAGTCGGGGGCCCATGGCATTCCGGTCTGCACGGTCGTGACGGAGGACACTGTCCAGCCGCCGATTACAGCGCGCATAACAGCATTGCCAGGATCCAGTGCCATGCCTCTGCCTGTAGGCAGAAGATAGGAGGCTGTGGCGACGAAGCGGTTTGGGGTATCGAATCCCAGCAGGCTGTAATTGGCTCGCCGGTTGATGTAATCGACCCCGGCGCCGCTGGCCTGGCTTCCATCCATTTGCGATTCGGCGAAGGTTTGGGATCCGGCGCCGCCGGTGTCGCCCAGGGTTTTTGACCAGGTGTAGTTCGCCATGAGCAGAAATCCGTGCGAAAAGGCGTGCTTCCCACGGAATTCCAGTGCGTTGTAGTTCGAACTGCCATAACTCTCCGAGATGGTTTGTCCCAGGAACGGCAAATAGGACTCCTGGGCCTGCAGCGCAGTCAGGTTTGTGGAGCCGATGGGTCCGGCTGCCTTGCCGATCAAAGCCGGCAACGGATTAGGGACCTGCGCTTGAGATGGGTCATTCGTTCCGTTGGAGGCGACCCAGGTATTGCGCCAACCCTGGAGTGTGCCGCTGGGAACGTTCCATGGCCCGTTGATTGCGAATTGGCGCCATGGAAGATTAGAGCTGCGCGATGCAACATAACCGACGGAGACGAGCCACGCCGGGCCAAAGCGACGCTCGATAAAAAAGTTCCACTGATCTGTAACACCGGTCTTGTACCCATACCGGTCGAATATGTCCACCCCGCTTCCCGAGGAGTTATTGCCGTAGATGGATGGCGCCTGTGTGGCCCCAGCCGCCGGAATAATATTCGTGTTCTGAGGTTGGTCAAAGGTGCCTACCGGCAGGCCGTTCTGTGTAAGTCCATAGGGGATAGAGTCGGCGCCCGGCGAGAACGGACTGGTGCCATAGATCAGGCCGTTTGCGTTGAAGCCGGTATTGCTGGGCAGGTAATTCCTGCCATAGCCGCCGCGTAATACGGTTGAGTTGTCGAACTGATAGGTCGCACCAAGCCGAGGCGAGACATTGTTATAGCTGGTCTCGTAGAGGTTGCGGTCCACTCCGCCTACTCCGGGGAACGTCAGCAATCCAAACCCTCCCTGCGGGTTGGTGAAACTGCCTGTCGCAAACGGATTCTGCGCGCTCAGATTTACACTGGACATGCGGTTGAAGCGCTCCGTTGGTCCCGGCTGTACCTCGTATCTCAAACCGAGACTAAAGTTCCACTTTTTACTCACTCGCCAACTGTTCTGGGTGTAGAACGCCACATACTTCGCGGCCAGGGCCTCTACGGGCGAGCTACCACTGGGCATGCCCCATCCGAGGGCACCCGTTACGGGAGTGGACAAGGTGAGTCCTCGATCCGCGGGGTTGGCGATCTGGGGAGCATTAGAGCCGTTGATAAGCGATAACTGACCCGAACCGGAGGCGCTATCTGAGATGGAAACAAGGCCGATGGTTGCAGTCGGGAACTCAAGGTCTGCCCAGTTACCAAGATAGACCCGATACTCAGCGCCGCCCTTCAATGTCCATTTGCCGAGTTCCTTGGTAATGCTGCCGGTAACGGCGTGGTTGGTTTGATGTTCTGATTTGTTATCCCACCATGGCAAATTCAGGCTGCCGACGCCATCAAAGTTAGCGTTATCCGTCGAACCGAAGTTCCCGACGACGGGCGCGTCCCCTGCATCCACCGTCAAGGCTCCCACATTGGAGGGCATGCCATACTGCGTGTCGTTGATTCCCGTTGAGGGCGGCGTCCGGGACTGCGTGTTAATGCGGGTCACACCATAACGCACATCGACCACGGTGGTTGGATTGAGGACAATGGTATCGCCCAACGCGCCATAGGGATTGTTGTCCGTGGTAAGGCCCGGCCAGTTTAGGTTCTTAAAAATGTTGTTTGCACCCCAGATGTTCGGCGGCGCGGTAGAGCCTTCCGATAGGCCACCGGTAAAATAGAAGGCTTGTTTCTGGCCGAGCCGATAGTCAGCTCTGGTGTTCAAGCTCTGGCGGACCTCGGGTTGGGTGCCAGAGAAGAAATAGTTGTTGTTTTGATAAGCGTCGCTGGCCGGATGGTTCGGCTCAGGGTAGCCCTTCAGGAGCGCCATGCCGTATTGATTAGGATTCGTTACTTTTGCGTTGGGGTAGATCTGACGCTGGAAGAGGGTGGTGCTGCCGGGAACGGGCGTCGCAGTGAAGGGATTGTAAATGTTGACGTTCACAGGATTACCGTTGATATCGGGAATCATCGACTGACTGAAGTCCCCTGCGCGCTCCAGGTCGGTCGGAACATGCGATAGGGCGGTGACAGGATTTGAATGGGTGAGCTTTAAGTACGATACAAAGAAGAACAGTTTGTCCTTCCCGTTGAACAGCTTGGGAATGATCACCGGGCCGCCGACGCTGCCTCCGCCCTGGAGCAACCGGTACGCGGGACGCGCGATGCCGTGGTCGTTGTTAGAGAACCCGTTGGCGTTTAAGTCTTCGTTGCGGATCATGTAATTGAGGTCTCCGTGGAACTGATTGGTGCCGCTCTTGGTGTTCATGGAGATCACGGCTTGAGCATCGCCAGTTTCCGCGGTAAAGGTGTTGGCCGTGACGCGCACCTCCTGAAGCGAGTCTAGATTTGGAACAACGGCGGTCTCGTGCCAGGCTGCGCCCTGTACCGAAAGACCATCCAACTGAACGTCGTCACTGCCCAGTTCCCCGCCGTTGATGCGAATTGCGGACATGGCTTGCCGGTCACTGAATCCGACACCTAGGTATTGGCTGTCGTACATGTACCAGGTTGGCACCACGCCGGCGTCCAGCGACGCGTAGTACAGCGGGTTGCCGTTGATGTTGGGAAGAGTGGCAACCAGTTTTTTGTCCACGGTGTCCTGTATGGTTGCGCTTTCGGTTTGTAGGGCCAGCGCATCGGCCCTCACCGAAACAGTGGCAGTGGCACTGCCGACGGCCAGCGGAATGTCTTCGCGCACGGTGGTCGCGCTGACCAGGGCGATATCGGTTTTGCGGTAGGTCTCGAATCCGGTGGCATTCACCTTGAGCGTGTAGACACCGACCGGAAGATACGGCACCGTGTAGTCGCCCTTATCGGTGGTTTTGGTCTCCGATCTCACGCCGGTCTCGTCGTTCGTAACTGTTACCGTCGCGTTCGAAACGACGGCCCCTTGCGGGTCCGTGACGGTTCCCGTGATCGCACTGGACTTTACTTGTGCGGATAGCGGACTGAGAATCAGGCAGATTCCCACAAGAACGCAGAATCCGCAGTATAGCTTCATCATTTGACTCTTCACTGTTGTCCTCCAGAAATCAGATCGGCCGCGGAGCTTGATGCTGTTGTGGCGAATGGTTGTGGACGTCTACCTTTGCTGGGGCTCAGAACCTGGGTTACCTTCCCTGGAATGAGAAATGGGAATGAGAAACGCTCCCCTGCTTCGGGCCAAGGAATCGGGGAACTCCTAACCCGTGCGAAATCTAGGCGTTTAGATAAAGCTAGGCAAGTATTGCACGGTGTCTTACGGTATGGAGGCCCGTAAGCAGAGCGCAATCAGCAATTTGGCGCGAACAGCACGATTTATACGCATTTCGAGAGAACGAATATCAAGCTAGCTCCGGCAATGCGATCCAAGAGGCGAATGGGCAAGGTTTTGTAACAGGGCATGACTTTAGTCGTGCCGCAAAACGCTGCAATATCAACGTGGGCTTCAGCCCCTGTGGGATGTTTTTCGGGAACCATGGGTGCAGACGGGCCTTTTTCCGCGGCCTGTTCAGCCCCCCCCGCACAACTGTGCATTGCATTCAGGCTTGTGCGCAGAAGGGTGCGCGGAAGACGCAACTCTGCGCGTTCTCCGCGCGCCATCGTCTCGAAACTTATTGAGCCTCGGCTCGCACTAGAGCAACCGGACCGAGCAAACCTGAAGCCAGCAGTGGCGAATCTGCTTTGTACGGCTTCACGTCCGCAAACGTGTATTTGATTGCGCCGGGTTGCTCATCGCCAATCAGCCGGTTCACCCACGCGTTGGTCACCTTGATGTTCAGCTCGTTGGCCCCAGGCTTCAGTGCGCTCGTGACATCAATGCGATACGGCGCGTGCCACACAACTCCAAGATTCTTCCGATTCACCGTGACTTCAGCCAGGTTCTTCACGTCGCCTAGGTCGAGCCAGAAGTGAGCACCCCTCTCGAACCACGATTCAGAAGCCTCGACCGTCTGCGTGTAGGTCCCCATACCTGAGAAATACTTCACGCCAGCGTCTGCGTTATCGCTCCACGACGAAAGCTTGCTCAGCGTAATCGAGGATGGTGCTCCCCGATCTGGCTGGAAGCTGACCTTCCAGGCGCCATCTACCGCGGCCAACTTTGTCTCGGTCGCCTTGGGCAGCGTTCTAGAGATTTCTACGGTGGGCTTGCGGAAGACGACGAACACTGTGCCCCACGGCTCCAGGTGCAGCGGCACGATGGTACGCCCGTCGGAGATACGGAACGACACAGGCTCTGACTCACCCGTTTCTGCGTGCCATAGCTCGGGTGCTTTGCCGATGATGCGGAAACTGGCCTCGACTGTCTCGTCGCGGTCCTTGCGGTTATCTACAAAATAGATGTCGCTTTCGGGGAGTCTCCGATGCAAGAACTGAATACGCGCGTCGCTCTCTGTTTTGGTGTAATCGAAGTCCGGCGCAACCTTCAAAGCGGAAAATACATCCGCGGGAGTTTGTCCTGCATAGACGGTCCCTTTGCCCACGCTGTGGGTGCCCGTCCCATCGCCAAACAGTTCCCCGCTCAATCGTGTGAACTCTCGATGGTCGTCCGAAAGACTGGGGTCGTCAATCGGCTTCGGCCCGGCCACAACGGCCCCGGCCTGCACCAGTTTGTAAATCGCGCGCAACACCGGCAATGACATGTGCCGGCTATATGGATCCAGTCCCAGCAGGCGGTAGCTCATGCCGCCCTTCGTCGTAATGCGACCATCCGCTACGCTCAACTCATGAATCAAAGCATCGGCATTGACATAATCAAATCCATAGCCATCCGGTACGTTGGGAGACTTCTTGTCAAAGATCGCGGTCAGATTTGAGTCTTCACCATAAAAGTAGATGAGGTCCGCAGCGAAGCGCCCCTGCTGCAGCAGGAAGCTGGTTCGCGCCAGGTAGCTGATCCACGGACCCGCTTGTTCCGCCCATGTTTCGTTTCGGTTGAACCATTGCCCGAAAGGTCCAAGCGTCAGTCCCGGCGCCTTGCCCACCAGCGGCTGATGTGCCGATTCGTGGATGACGATCCGGTTGATGCCATTCAGGAACTCCGCGTCGGCAGTTGGCTTGAGAGTGGCTGGCGACCACGCCCAGGGCGCCGCAGCGGCTGTCATTGATTCCGCGGCAGCCAGGTTCTGTCCGTAGATGTGGGCCACGGACGCGGACTCGCGATCGTCGGCGTTGTAGCCAAACTGTTCATTATTCAATCCAGGAGACTGAGTCCACATCGCGCTCATAGGCACTTCGTTGAACTTCTTTACTTCCATGCCATCGGCAACAAACGCCCGCCCGCCTTCGTGCGATTCGCCATAGTGCCCCATGTTCCACTCGTGCAATGTCGCTTCCAGTTGGCCGTAGTGCTCGTTGGCAATAAGGTCCGCGATCGTTTTACGAAAATCCCACAGGAACTGGTCGCTTGCTTCTGCGCTTTCCACGACTTGCCCGGCAAGCACAGGCATCCACGGCACGGGATCGTAGCCGCGCAGTTTCTTGAACTGCTCGATCATGTTGTCGGTCCAGTTAGGCGAGCCTGCCTCCCAGCTATCGTTCACAACATAACGAATGCCGCGCCTGCCCATCATCTCCGCGCCGACAGTCTGCTTGTAGCTGTCGAGATAATTCTCCATGTATTGCTTCACGAATCGCCGGTCCATCTTATCGACCTCAAGACCGGTTGCCTCGGGAGTGGCAGGATGATTGGTGATTCCCATCAGCGAATACCCAAAGCGCAGAACCACCCAATAGCCTGCCGGTGGAGTCCACTCGAGCGTGCCATCCGCTCGCATCTTCGCAGTCAAATCGATCACATCCGATTTGTTGATGGCATCCGCCGCGTCGACCGGCGCGGTGGCAAAGCCGTACAGATCGGGTGGCGAAGAAAATGCCGCCTTCTCCTCAAAATGGTTCACCCGCGCTCCGGGATGCAATGCAAGCTCTGCGATCTCATAATCGGTTGGAGGAGGCGCAATCAGCGATTCAAACTGAGCCGGATCTTCCATCCATGGAGGAAGTGGATCAAGTGGCGTCCGCTCGAAGGTGATGCGAAAGTACTTCGCAGTCACCGGCGGGAACGAAATCGTATATTCGGGCGCGTTACCGTCGAGGAGTTTGGCGACCGGACGGAAGTTCTTTCCATCGTCGCTCGCTTCAAGCGTTTTGGCCGGCGAACCCATTCCCATCTTGATCGCTGCAAGCCAGTCCAGGTTGCGAATCAGGTATGTAATGGAGCGCATGGTCTGCGGTGAATCGAACTCATATTGAATCCAGGAACTCTCACCCTTCGGGGCAATCGGCAGCTTGGTCGACTTCAGCAGATCGCCGTCGGTGAGAATTGCATAATCCGGTGAGCCGCCGCTGGCTGTGAACTTTGGATGCAACGATTCAATCGACACGTCGTTCGCTGAACGGCGGTAGGCAACGACGGCAGCATCCGCATAGAACTTGAGGATTTCTTTTCCGCGCTTCGCCATTTCGACCATGTCTCCACTGCCGAGCGTCTGAAATGACCCGGTTTCAGTGGGGGGATGCGCCAACACACCGGTGAAGGGCTTGCCGCCTTCCACGAACGTCTCGCTCCACACGTATTTCTTCATGCCCTGCGATGCCGGCACCCATGGACCGCCCGACTCACTCCAGCCAGGCGAGCCGGCAATCGCCTCTTCCATGCCGAATTTATCCGCAAGAGTGGTTGCATACCTGAAAGCGTTCTTCCACTCAGGTGTCATATACGCCAGGCGATGATCGACCACTTGTGGCGTGTCTAGCGCAGCATCGAAGTTGTGAAACCCGCCAATCCCGACACGATGCATCCACTCCAGATCCAGCTTGATTCCTTCCTCGGTGATGTTGCCATTCATCCAATGCCACCACACGCGTGGGAGCGCGGCGTTGGGCGGATTCTCAAATCCGCTCTTGAGCGGATCCGGGGTACTCTGCCCAAAGCTGCCAGCAGCACAGAGCAGCACCAAAGCAGCGGAAGCAGGAATCAACATCTTCCAGCTATTCGACATTGCGTTTCTCCTTTGACGGCACGCAGAGTGCCTGGGCCGCGATTAGTGCGGCGAATAGCGGCGTTGCCAGAAGCAAACCGGGCCCGGTCAGAGGCGGTTTACGGTTTCTGATTTCCGAGCCCAGTTGCTGGCTGTCAGGGCCCATTGCAAAGTCGCCCCAAGTCACCGCGGCCACCGCTCACTCAGGGGTGGAAGCTTTGGAAACTCTGCGTGCGGTTCTTGCTGGTACCAGAAAGCCGTGGATGCGTAGTCGTCATCCAGGGGCTGGTATTTGCCATTCGGCCACCATCCCAAGTCCTGAATCGTGACCTTCAGGTCCTTGTGAAAACTGATCGGATCAGGCACGTGCCACCGGTAGAGACTCCACTGCGTTCCCAATCCAGCGTCTTTGCCCTTGTGGTCGAGAACGTTGCCCAAATACGGCGTTGAATAGATCGCCGGAAAACCCCAATCCGCCCCAAAGTAATCTTCCGTTCCCGTGCCGGAAATGGTTGGGAACTGGCTGTCGCCATCGATGTAGAACTTTACTTCTCCCTCGCCCGCCCAACCGCTTGAAAGTTGCGTCCACGATAGAAATGTTCCAACATACCGTCCTTCGCCCTTCACCCCATCGAGGATTGTGTATGAAGGTTGCGTGCGGTTGACTCTGGCTCGTCTCCACTGCGCATGAAAGTATCCGGAATTATGCGCAATCGGACCGGCTTCGTAGTCGATCTGAAACGTAAGGAGTGGAAGCTCCTTGTCGCTATCGTTGGTAAAAGTAATACGCGCGTGCCTGGCAAAGGGCATCGGCCAGTAGCAGTTCATTGAATCCTGAGGAACGTCTACGACCATCGACGATGTCACTGGTGCAAACGTGCCGTGGCCAATTGCAAAGAAGTCCGCGACAGGAACCTCAACTGAGGGACTCTCTTCCCCGTCCCAATAGAATCGCAACACACCCGACCGGCCCACGTCATGCAAATCCGGACTGGTCGCCATCCAAATATGTTTAATTGTTCCCGGTCCTTCAACATCCATGATGGTAGTCGTCGAGTGAGCTGCCACTTTGATGAACGGACGGACCTTCCATCCCTGGCCCAGTTCGCTCGCGGCGCCAGAGAACGACAGGTCCGGATTACTCGGATCCGGCACGCTCATCGCTCCCTTTCCCTTCGCTCCCGTTGGGTTCTCGGGAGAAACCTGGCGCGATTCAATGCTAGGCGTCAGCACGGAGAGCGAAGCCGCAGTGTCGGCGGAGCCTCCATTCTGCGCCATTGTCACGGCAGCGACGCAGAGCAGCGATGCGGCCGAAACTGCCTTCCACACTGCCGAACTCAGTCTCCCCCGGAAATATGCTGAGGCGGACTTCACCTTACTGCTCTTATCGCTGATTTTCATAACGTAGTCACTTGAAGTCAATTCCAAGTTGATCCTTCAATAGGGGCTTCGTCTTGCCGGTCAGGTCCATCGGATCGTAGCTCGTTGCGTAGTCCAGCGGCATAACGTAGGCTAACGCCGACCAGCCCCAGAACGGATTCATTCCGTCGCCCTTTCCGGTGTCTGAGTCGTAGTACTCCCGTGTGTTCGCATTCATGTCGAGCGCCATTTTGAATGACTTGACCGCGAGCTCTTTCGCTGCGGTCTTGTATCCATATTGCAGCAGACCATGAAAGATCATATAGTTTGCCGGCACCCACACCGGGCCGCGCCAATTACACTCTCCCATGCGGCTGCCCTGATAGAAGTCCGGCTCAGTTTTTGCGTAGCTGGCCACAGGAAACGTCAGCCAGAATTCTTCCTTATTGAGCAAATGATCGTGAACCAGTCTGTCTGCCTGCTTTCGGCTCGCAACACCCGCCCACAGCGGCATAAATCCTGCCACAGACTTCACTCTGATCTGCTTGCCGGTCCTTTGATTGCGGTCGTAATAGAAGCCGTCCTTTTCATCCCAAAAGACCTTATTAATGGCTTTTGCCAGCTGATCCGCGTGCTCCGTGTACTTCTTTTGACCAGAAGCGTCCCCTAGTTTTTCGGCGATAATGGCCATTGCTCTTAGTTCACGAACCAGGTAGCAGGCGAGGTCGACTCCTTCGTCCTGCGACGAATCGAAATTGCCAGAGCGCGAGATCTGATTATCCATTCCACTCGCATCGGCACTGTTCCAGACCGGCAAGCCACTATGGTCGCCATCGTATTCAAACCAACGATCAAGATATTTCCCCAAACGCGTGTAGTAGTTCCCGCGCAACCATTCGTAGTCATCGCCATTCTGCTTTGAACCTAAAACGGCGATCTGCGCCAGGAATGGCTTGAACATCTGGTTCGGTTTGGGGTACTTGATGCCTATCGTCCTGGAGATGAAACCATCCGGTTCCTGCCTGTCGAGGAACACTTTGAAATTCGTGAAATCATATTGATTGACGCCATAGTATGAAAGGTAAATGTTTTCAAAATACAGGTCCCAGTCATAGAATTCGCCATATTCATAGCCGGTCAATAGCTTCCCTTGAGACTGCGGAAAGTCATGCAGGCCATTCTTCTGTATATCCGCGTTCACGGCCGCCAGGCGTCCTGAGAGCCGGCCATAATCCTCAACGCCGACGATCTTCTCCAATGCCTCACCATCGTGGCTCAGAAGTTCCTGCGAATATGCCGGGACTTGCGGGCACAGCAGTACTGCCCCCATTAGAATTGCTCTCAACATCCTGACTCCTGACCTGGCCCTCCCCAGGTGTCTGGATCAAGGCGCCATGAAAATGAACGGCTATAGCTGTTCTCCAATTGCTGTACGCCGAAAGCAGGATGAGAAGTGGCTTTTTCCTTTAAGAAAAAGTCGCCTCGCACGCAACTAAACAGCGCACATGAATTGGAGAACTGCTCTAATTCACTGCAAAGAGAGAACCATAGATGAAAGAGTGACTTGCGTTAAGTAGTACACGGTTTCTTACAGTAGTGGGATCATGCAATCGCCGTAAATCGGCCATGACGGCCGACTTTTTCTTGGTTGCCCGGGGCAAATGTCCTGATTTACCCCACTGAAAGAACGCAGACAGCTGCGCGAGGAAACGGCGCACTTCGGGTCCGATAGCTCCGCATTGGATGGAATTCTTATTGGATCTGACAATTGGAATCGCACTGGCGAGCGGGTACGCAGGTCAGCACCTGGAAAGCACGCGCGGGGCGTTTGACATGTCCTTCTGATTGCCCTCCGCTGTTTGTCGTTGAAACGTGGCAATTATTAAAGGCCAGGTTCTGCTAAATAGTCCAGCTGTTCAAGACCATGTGTCCGCCATGCAGCTTAAGACAACTCTTCCGCTAGTCGCCCGTCTTGCTCTTGATTACCTCCACCACGCCATCTGGCGCAGTCGAAGCTTTCATCCCTTCCCGGAAGAACTTACCCGTCGCATCGTCCCAGTTCAAGCGAGTGACCTCGCCTTCCCCTCTTTCATACGCGTAGGTCTTGCCATCGTCGTTGTAAAGTGAAAACGCGCCGTTCGCGCCGGGATAGACCCGAAACTTTATAACCTGCTGCGCCTCCTCGGTACTCTCGATTGCACTCCCCACGGGAAGAATGGACCCCGCGCGGACAAAAAGTGGAATCGTGTCGATGGGAGCGCTGACGGTGATTGCCTGGCCTCCTTCGAATCGCTCATTGGTCCAGAAGTTGTACCATTTAGCGCCGGCCGGAAGATAGACTCGCCGCGTGGTCGCTCCCTGATCAGTCACGGGCGCAACTAGAAATGCTGGTCCAAACATGTATTCGTCGCCGATCTCGGAAACGTTCGGATCGTTTGGAAAGTCCATGAAGAGAGCGCGCATATAGGGAGCGCCGGTTTTGTAGGACTGATAGCCAAGCGAGTAGATGTAAGGCAGAAGTTCGTAACGGAGCTTCAGATACTTTTCGAGGATCGGCTCTGCCTGTTTCCCATACGACCATATCTCATTGAATGTTCGCGTGCCGTGGGTGCGAAAAATTGGCTGGAAAACGCCGTACTGATACCACCGTACGTATAACTCGGGATAGTCATCGTAGCCCCCGACGGTATCGCGGGCATCGGAGGGATCGATGAGCGGCGGGTGAACTGGGTGATGTTCCGGCGGCAGATTAAGGAACCCTCCAACATCGTTGCACCAGTACGGCATTCCCGATGCCGTGAAGTCGAGTCCCGCAGGTACCTGGCGCTTGAGCGTATCCCAGGTGGAATAAATGTCAGATGACCAAAAGATTGTCGCGTTCCGTTGAGCGCCGAGATAGGCCGCACGGGCAAGAATCAGCACGCGTCTATCCGACTCTTTTCTGGAGCCCTCATACACAGATGCGGTGTGAAAGAGGGGATAGATGTTGTAATAGCGTTGGCCGGGGCCGACGAAGAAGTAACTGTTGTCCGGTGGAGTATCGGGCTCCGTCTCGTCGAGCCAAATGGCGTCGAAGCCCTTCTTGACATAGTTGTCTCGAATCACTTGCCAAAACCACTTTGCCGCATCGGGATTGGTGGTATCCAGATTGGGACCTACCCGGTCCACGTGCTTGCCATTGGTTGGCGTTCCGTCAGCGTCATTCACGAACCAGCCGTTCTTGAGAATCATGTCGTGGTATCTCGATCCAACGGCAAAGTGCGGCCAGATACTGATCATCGACTTGAATCCCATCGCGTGAAGCTTGCGGTTCATTGCCTCAGGGTCTGGCCATTTCTCCGGGTCCATGTCCATCTGGCCCATCTTCGTGTAGTAGAGAAAGTCGACAACGATCATGTCCGCTGGAAGATGGCGATCGCGATAACCTTTTGCCACCGAAAGAATCTCGTCCTGCGTGTCGTAACGTTGCTTGCTTTGAGTAAATCCATAAGCTGCTTTGGGCAGCATGGGAGTGGGGCCCGTCAGCGCGCGATATCCGGAATAAATTTCGTCGCTGCTGTTGCCGGCGATGACAAAGAAGGAGACCCTGTCGCCGACGCGCGACGACCAGTTTGTGCGTTCGTTGAAGCCGCCCTCGAAGATCGTCTTCGAGGGGTTGTCCCACACCAGACCATAGCCCCGGCTTGAGACCATAAACGGGACGCAGACGCTCTCCCCGCCGGGCGCAGCATAGTCATGCCAGCAGTTGACTGGATGGCCGCGATGATCCAGGAACCCTTCCTGATTTTGACCCAGCCCATAGTAGTGCTCGTCGGGTGGCGCGGCAAACGTAGCGCCAACAGGAGCGAATGGCTCCTCTTTGGGGTGCTTTTCGCCCGCGTCTGTAGGTTCCGACAGCGACCAACCGAGGAGGTCGACCAGTACTTTTCCCTGCGGCGTTGCAACGGTGATGTGTTCCCGAGGCTCATTTGACAGGTCGAAGAATTTTCCCAGCTGCAGGTCATTTGCGGTGAAATGCGGCGCCCGCGCGGCGGCAACCTTAACGACCAGCCGATCGGATTGGTACACATCACCGTCGCTATCCTTTTCATGACTCCATCCTGACCAGGAGGGGCTGGCAATGAAGCCGTATCCGGGGGCAGCGATCGCCTTGTCTTTCGATTTGCTGATCGTGACACGAATGATGTTGGGAGCATAGGGCTCAAGAGCGACCGTGTTACCGCCGCGCTCAATAACAATCCTATTCTGCTGAGCAACCACGCTCAGACAACCGAGCAGAACTGTGGCGGAGAACGACACAGCAAGGCGCCGATACACGAGCGATGTCATCTCAACCTTCTCCGGACACAGATTCCCGGCCCTCGCGCAATTCGTGTGAGGTCGCTCCGAAATCTAGACCTTGCGAATGCCGATAAGCAAGCATTGCACGGTGTCTTACGGTATGGACGATGGTAAGCGAATTTGAATCAGCGGGTTATCAGGATGATGAGTCAGCAGTCTCTGCCCGGGGCACGACCGCAACAGCAAAGGGTTCGAAGTCAAGAATGCCTCCGTTCACTTCCACCTTCCGTGCAGATACCTCTCCAGTCTGCAAGTCCACGGTGAGTATTGGTTTTCTTGCGAAGCGCAGTATAGAATTCGATGCACGCGATGGAATCAACTCAGAGATTTTTGGCCCCTTGCGGTGCGACCAGCTAATAGGCGAAAACCAAATGACTTCTGCCGATCGGAAACAAGCCGATGAGGGATCAAAATCACCGCTGCGGCCAGCGGCTCTTGCCCTTTGCTACAATGCCCTGAAGGAAATTCAACAACTATGATGGGCCGCCTTGAGCATAATACTGGCGTTGCGGATGATCGACCCGAATTATCGGGTGCTCGCGATCGAAGAGAAGTCATTCTCCAGGAAATGGAGAACATTCTCAAAAGCCAGCCGTTTCGCACCAGCAGTCGTAGCAAACAGTTCCTTTCGTATGTAGTTCTCAAGAGTCTGGACGGGCACATCGAAGAGCTGAAAGAGCGAACCATCGGCGCCGAGGTCTTCAAGCGGGACCCAGGCTATTCAACGGGGGATGACCCGGTCGTCCGTGTACAGGCCGGAGAAGTCAGAAGAAGGCTGGAACAATACTATTATTCCGCTTCAGCCGCCTTACCGGTTCACATTGAAATACCGCTCGGTTCCTACGTCCCGGAATTTCGGTGGCACGCGCCGGAATTAGCAATTGAGAATCCTGTATCTGTCGCTCAGCACCCTCAGCACATTGAGAATGCACCTGCGGATTCGTCTTCGGAGCCAGCGCCGGATCCGGCAGCTAATGCAACGAAAAGATTCCGGCTACGAGTTTGGATCGCTGCTGCTTGCGTTCTTTGTCTGTTGCTGACCGGCTTGGCGATTTCGATCTCCATCCGCAATCAGAATCACCCGCAGTCTGCCATCGACAAGTTCTGGTCTCCTATCTTCAACTCTTCGCAACCAGTGCTCATTTGCCTGGCGCGGCCGATAGCCTATCGGCCAACGCTCGATCTATATAAGAGGTATTCCGAGACCCACCCCGGCACATTTCAGAACGAAGTGGAACGAGAGAATGAAGTGCTGCCCCTGGATCCGAACGAAAAGATTGCCTGGAAAGATATAGAGATCCTTCCCGGCTATGGTGTAGCCAGCGGCGACGTAGATCTCGCAGTCCGGCTCTCGAATCTGCTCACCCGCATGAATAAGCCAAGCCAGGTGCGAATCGGCAGCACTTATTCATTCGAGGATCTTCGCACCTCGCCTACGGTGGTCGGCGGAGCATTTAACAATCGTTGGACGATGCAGATGACGTCGAACCTTCACTTCGTTCCCATCTATACGGTTGGAATCCAGGAACAGATTCCCGGGGGAAGGCTATGGAATGCCGATATCGGGCCAAAAGGTTATATCACCGATTATGCAATCGTGACCCGGCTTATCGATTCGAAGACTGGCCAGTTTTTTGTTGCGTTGGCGGGTCTCGGGACGGCCGGAACCCAGACGGCCGGCGAATTCGTCTCGACGCCGAAGTATCTTGAAGAGGGCCTTCGCTCAGCTCCAGCGGACTGGTACAAGAAGAATGTGCAAATTGTCTTGCAGACGACAGTCACCGATTCCATTCCCGGGCCTCCGCATGTCGTCGCTTCTTATTTCTGGTAAAGCTCATCTTTCGATTGAACAGAGATCATGCCTGCACCACGAGCGGCTTGTTGGAGTCGACTTCGACCGTCTCTGAAAATTGAATCGCTACGCCGTCATCTTTAGACACGGCGCTATGCTCAATCTCTCGGCCCGCACTGGTTACTTTCAGTTCCCCTTCTGAAGAACGACGGAAAGGAACAATCAACAAATCCTTCACGCCAATTAAGCCGACCGCAGGAGTGAGCACCATTTTTCGAGGATTCAGTTCAAAGTTTCCCCATGCATCGGGAGCCGACCAGAAGCACTGAAAGGCGCCAGCGTTGATTCTGGGTGCAAGCTCCATCCGGTGCGCCCGCGCGTCGTAACGGAATCCCGAAAGTATGGGAATCGCAGCCCAGCTTGCCATCGCGCGGGCGTAATGCCGGCCCGCCTCAGCCTCATTGTATGGATTCGCCTTCTCGCCATCGTATCGGCGGCGAATATTGCCGATGCACTCGACTCCCTCGTCGACCATCCCGTAAGCGAGCATCAAAACTGCGGCCGAGTATTCGAAGCCGGTCATGACTTCAGCGTAATAAGGCATTGGCACCTCGGGCCGTGTGCCCTTTGTGAAATCGCAAATCACCAAAGCGGCTTCATCGTTGAGCGCAAATACGCGCTGAACTGACGCATGGCGCATCAGGTTTCTCTTGTAGTTATAGCGGTAAATCGAATCGAGAGTCTTGCGAATATGGACGGGGTCCAGCAGGTCGCCGAGGCCTGAGACCGTGGCCATGTATTGTCCAACCAACTGGTCCACGAGGCACCCATCGCCAATCTGAAAATCCGGATGCATCGTATCCTTGGCGCCCACGCCAATCCTCAATCCGCTGGCGATCTTGTCCGCCGGTATGCCTCGAATCTGTTGGATGTAGTAATCCCCGTTAAAAAGATTTGCATCGATCCAACGGCTTCCCCGTTCGAACATCTGCTTGCAACTATCGGCTAGCTCTCCATCGCCCATGGCTTCCGCCATTCGCTCTGTCGCACGCAAAGCAGCCAGATACCATGTGCCGCACATCGGATTTGGGCCATATAACTCGATGTCGTACGTGTTGTGCTGAACACCGTCCATCACGCCGGACTTGCGCTCGTCCCACCCCCCCGGCCGCCAGGCATAAGCAAGAGCGCGCTTGGCTGCGGACCATTGCTTCCGCAGCCATTCATCGTCGCCCAACGATATCCAATCGAAGTAGAGCTTGACGATCTGCCCCATCTGGCCATCCGCGGCCGCTGCTCCCCAGCGCCGGTCGCTTGCAGGAATGTAATGGCGAAAGTCCATGTGTCCTTCGGCATCGGTCGCGGCGCCAAAGCTTGTCTCGCGCATGGAACGCGCCAGAGACGGAAAGAGAAACTGCGTTGCCACTTCGTAATTCCAGACATGCGTACAGGTGCCGAAACCGGATCCGTGCTTGTCATCGCACCCTTCAAATCCCTGAAAGCTGCCGTCGGCTATGCGAAAACTCGTATTCGAAACCAAGGTGCTCAGGTTGGCGGTCGCGGCATCTTTCACCGCACCGGGAATTGTGGATTGCTTGAGTATCGCCGCAAAGTCATGCGTTCGCTTCTCAAGTTGCTCGATATTGTCGGAAAGGTACTCGGCCACAGACCACGCATCCTTGAAGCGGGTACAGTAGTAATTCCCGAGCAGCGATTTCTCCGTTCCCGGCAGCGCGTCCCATCCGCATCTGGCATGCGTCCGGTTGGGGAAGTGCCATGCCAGCAAAAAGCGGAACGCGCGCGTGGAGCCGGCGGGTATGCTCTGGCGCATCGACACCGAGCCTACCGGGGACGACGGCTCTTGAACCGTTCCCAAGTTTCCGGTCTTCGCAAATTCATCGAACCAGAAGTGCTGCGGACCTACCCGCCATATGGTTCCACCGCGCCATCCCGGCAGCATTTCAACAGAACTGCTGTTTGCAGGCAGCGCAGCCAGCACAAAGGAACCTTTCATCAAATCATCGTCAGCGAGCGAAGGGTCGGTCATGAAAAGACCCTTCATCTTGTTTGCGGAGCGCGGTTCGTTTTTGCGGCTGCTCGATTCTCCAACCGGATTGGTGATTGACCAGGCCACCACAACGTCAACTTCCGCTGAGCCCGGGTTATGAATCTCATACCCCAACACCGCGCACGGCAACCCCGCAGCGTCCGCATCGAGTGGCTCAAACGGCGAAAATGCTTCCAGCGCAACGTTGACCGGGCACTCTGGATCTTCAAACTCGACGCGCGAAATGGGAAACGACCCCAGGAACTTCGCCTCGGCCAACCGCGGCAAGCCCGGTGCGTTCGCGGAACTCAGCCCGTCCATGCGTACATCGTAGGGCGGCAGCAAGCGTCGCTCAAGCACAACGCTATAGGGAGGCGCACTTCGAGATCCGACCCACATGCTCGGAAAGCAATACTCCAGTGCATTCCCAATGTCTGGACGATTGAATATCTCCCAGTCCTGCAGATTGCCTCGCCCGCCCAACCCAATCCCTCCGGTGCCTATACCGCCAAGCGGACAGGAAATGCGGGCGAGCTGTCGGCCTGTGTGAACACGGGGAAACTCGATCTCGTCAGATGTTGCCGATTGGCTCGGTGATGAACTCGCTGTTCCCTTCGCAACCGGCTCGGAGGGATCCTGGAAAGCTTCCTCGCCGGTTGCCGATACTCCAGCCAACGAGGCCGCTACTGCAGCCTTCACAAAATCCCGCCGCGACCGACTATTCTTCACTGGAATCCTCTTAACTTACTGGTTGAGATGTTAGCCATGCGATCTGGCTTCACAAGTAATGCACAGTGTCTTACAGTAGCTGGACCTTCAATTCAATGCGACTCCAGATCGAGTGCAAGATAGTCCCATGCTCGCGCATCGGTGGGATTAATCGAGACAGCTTCAGTAAAATCCTGGACAGCCTGTTCGCGATGCTTGATCCGATCGTGAATGCTGCCCAGTTGGATTTTGGCTTCAGCATCGTCCGCGCTCAGGTGAACTGCTTGTTCCAGCAACTTGAAGCCTTCCTGCGAATGGCCTTTCATGTCTAGAAGCTGGCCCTGCACCGCCGTCGCCACTGGATCGTTGGGGTCACAGTCCATCGCCAGACTAGCTGCGGCCTCCGCTCGCTGGTAAGCTCCGTGGCTCAACAGAAACCGCGCCAGATAAGCCCATCCCCTCGCATCGCGCGGCTTCAAAGGGCGTAATGCACAAACGTATCATCGGCCGCGTCATCGCCCTTTGCGGCTTGGAGACGGACCCGTTCAAGAACAAGCTCGTCGCAGTCCGGATGCGCCGCTTCCAATGGACCCAACGCCCTTTCGGCGCCCGCGCTGTCGCCATGCGATAGTTGTCCCGCTATGGAACCGAGCTGCGCTTGAATTCTCGTGAACGGGTCCGCAAGGGCGGTCAACGGATTGAACGCCACGGCAAACACGGAGACGAGAAGGCTTTTCATGCGTTACTCTTCGGTGATTTTCAAGATTTGATCCGCTTTCACATTGTGCAGCGTCTGTACTTTCCCGGAGGGCCAGCGCAGTTCAGTCTCTTTGATCGTTGCATCATTGCCCAATCCAAAATGAACTCGCTTGTCATTGGAACACGCGTAACTCCCGGCCGTTGAGACGTGATTGTATTGAGCGTGGCCAGATTCGCTCTCAATTTTAATACGGGTACCGATTCCGTCGCGGTTACTCTTCACGCCGATCGTCTGAATCAGGATCCAATGATTGTGCCCCGGCGATTCGTTGTAAAGAAGTTCCGGATGATCGCCGATCACCGACACCACGACATCTACCTTGCCGTCGTTATTCAGATCGCCGAACCCGGCCCCCGATGGACAGCGCGAACCTTCATATCGGGTCCTGCTTCACTGCTGACGTCCTTGAAGCCGCCATTATGCAGGTTTCGGAAAACCGCATTGGCTTGCATGTATTCCTGCTCGGACTCAGGATCAGGAACCTGGTTGACCTGGGAATTTGCAGTGAACAAGTCCTTATAGCCGTCATTGTCGAAGTCGTAGATGCCCGCGCCCAAACCGCTCATCCGCATGCTCTGAAATCTGATCCTCGGCTTGAAATCATCCGAACTGAAGAAACGATTGCCTTCATTTCGAAAAAGAGGGAATGTCTCACCACGCAGCGCAGTCACAAAGATACCGGGGAGAGTACCGCGCACATCCATGCAACCCTGGGCGCGACGGTTGGCGACGCCGGTAGCCTGTTCCGGGCCAGAAACAGGGAAATGCAATTCCCTGATACCGTGGTGAAAATTCCCTGTTCTGTTCTGCACTCGAATCAGCCCTAGCGCATCTGAACTCGCATAGAATGATGACGCTAGACAAGCCGGCCGACAAAAACTAGCTCAAGAACTGCGAAATTCGCTGTAAATTTCCCTGTTAGCAGGGAATCCGATCAGAGAACGGTTCGCAGGAGACTCCGTCCACCGCCATCTATATTTATAATCAACAACTTACAAGATGCAAACCGGCAATACCGTTGAATTTCCCCGCAAATTTGCAAGATTCCCGATCGCAATGGAAACGGAGAGCGCTCTCCGGCGGGAGCTATATGAGCCGTCTTGTCGGCACTTCTCTGATGGCAGTTTAGGCAGTTCCCTTTCGTCGCGGTATGAAACGGGAGAGATTTGACTTTTCGACGAGAAGCATGTTCCGGCCCGGAACTGGCAGCGGCTGTTTCGAAGAGGCTGTTGCAAATTCCAGGCTCTTCCAACGGTAACTGGCGGGAAAAGCCCAAGCAGCCCTTTGGCCGCTCGATGAATTGGCAGATTGAAGAATTGGCGTGCTCGTCATGCGGACTTTGCCGGCAGGCCGAACGACTGTTCGCGCCAGTCCATCGGAATCGCCGCGAGCAGATCGTCGAGCGAGAGGGGCAGGGACTCGGACCGGGTCATCAGGTATTCGATTGACTGCGGGCTCAGTTGAACCAACTTCATCTGCATGCGGATAAAGCGGGGTGACACGCCATCGATGTCGGCCAATTGCGCGATATTCGTAGCTTTGCCTGTGGTGATCTGCTCGTACCAATGGCGTGCGCGAGCGATGGCTTTGAGGATGGCTTGGCGGCTGGCGTCGGTCGTGATGCTGGTCTTGCCGACGATCAGACGTAGAGCGCGGCCCTGCTGAACGTGGCGAAACGGGCACTCAACCGAAGCGAATGGCGGGAAGCTTATTCCCGGCTGATCGCCGCCGAAAATCTCGTTGACCAGCGCTGGCACGCGTAGACGCACCTCGACGTGAGTCTGCTGGATGACAACGCGATCGATGACCGACTTCAAAAACTGCTCGCGTTCAGCAGCGATGCGCACGCGCCAACTCTGCGCCGTCCCAGCAGCCTGTGTGATGATGCGGTCGAAGAAACCCTCTGGTGCCACGGTTGTTTCGTCACGAAGCGAGGCGAGTAAATCGGCGGGCGTTTGCAGCCAATTAAGTATGCGGTCGACGACAGCATTTTCCACGTCGGGCGCTGGAATACGGGCTGGGGCGTTGCTCTGTTCGGTCTTCTTGATGACGGCCTGGGATGTGTAGTAGCGATAACGGCGCCCGTTCTTGTTGGCATGTGTCGGCGTGTAGAGCGTACCCGTGTGGTCGAATAGAATTCCAGTAAAAAGACTTTCCTTTGTGGCCCGCACTTTGCGGCGTTTGCCCCTGATGTTGGCGTCGAGTAGCGCCTGTACCTTGTCCCAGGTTGCTCGATCGATGATGGCCGGATGTTCACCTGGATAGGATTCCTTTTTGTGTTTGATCAGACCAAGGTAGTGTGGATTACGCAGCACCGTATAGAGCGGACCGCGGAAGAAATGATTTCCAGCGCGGCTGCGGATGTCGTTTTCGCGTAACCAGTCCTGCAGGTTATGTACACTGCCGAAGCGCAGAAACTCATCGAAGATGGTGCGCACCGTGACGGCTTCCGGTTCGTTGACGATGAGTTTCCGGTCCTGGGCCGTGTACCCGTTTCGGCTGCGGGATTTCGTCCAGAGTTCCATGAAGATCGGGCGGAAAGCTAGTTCACGACTGAGGTACCGACCTTCTGTGAACCTTCCGGATCCCACCCTGCGACCGCATGTGACTCATTTCAGGCTTGTTTTAACACCGTCACCACTCTACATCACTTGCGGCGGCAACACCTCGGTGGGCAGCATCTTCCGATCCGCCATGTAAACCCGCACACCTTTTAGGCTCGAGGTGAGTGTCTTCGCGCCAGAATAGTCGATGCCGATGTATTGATCAGGTATCTGGAAGTCAATGGTTTTAAATGCCATTAACGACAAAACACCGCAAATCATCGGGGATCAACCCGTCAATAACACGAAAGATCACTGCAATAAGACCCATATCGGCCTGGCGGCTGCGGCCTCCGCGCGCGCGCGATGCTTTTTGTTGTTAACCAAGGACGCACCTGGGCCAGTCCAGGAATAGCCTCGCCATCAAGATATACACGCCCTGGCACTGCCCGCCCCCGAACCCGAGCCGGCCGTCGGAGAGGCTGCCGGGAGGAGGGTATGAAACGCAGCTTGAGCTGGAAGCCAACGCGCGGCCGCTCGAAGCTGCGTCCAAGGGCAGTGATGCGGCCCGCCAGACGCTTCGCCGCGCCGAAACCGAACCAGATCCCGCGCCTCTGCGCGCGCATCGTCAGCCTCTGCGACGATCTCTTCCACTCCATCGTGCTGCAGACCAGCGTCGACAAATATTACGCCATCGGGGCGGAGCGCGGCGCCGTGCTCGATTTCATCGACCTTCCGCTCAACAACCGCTGGTGGCTTGAAGACGAGTTCAAGAAGGTCGCGCAGCTTGGCTCGGAAAGCGCCAGGGTGGAACGGCTGCGGGTGCTGGCAACCTGGGAGCATCCCGGTCCGGGCAGTTATTACGACGCGGTGGGCGACCTGGACAAGTCACCGCGCGTGCTGCACTACAGCTACGATCCGAGCAGCCGGCAATGGCTCAACCCGGACGCATTCGCCTCCGTCGTCGATCCGAGCACAGGCGCGTGTGCCGGTGGAGACTCGCCCGTCAACTGCCAGTTCGGGAACTCCGGCAGCAACAACGTCCGCGGGCCTCATTTCACCTATTCAGAGGTCTATGTGACCAAGAGAGTCCCCATGACGGAGCACGTCACTTTCCGCCTCGACACGCAATTCTTCAACGTCTTCAACCACGCCAATTTTGCCCTGCCCAGCAACCAAGCAGGCACTCCGGGAGAACCGGCAACCCAGACGGGCTTTGGCGCTATCACGAGTTCTATTTCACCCCCAACCGGACTGCTGGGCGTCGGACTCGGCGGCGATAGCTCACCCCGGATGATCGCGTTCCAGGGAAGAATCGAATTTTGAGCCCTCAGCCGGTTACTGCCAATTCGAGCGCAAAGACTTCGAGTCGATCCAGGTTTGGTCGTGTGCAAATGGAAGGGCTGTACGAGGATCCAATCCCAAAGTTGGCTTCCAGAGAACACGGTCGAATGTCGAATAATCGCCAATGCACTCGTCAAGGTTAGGATTAGTACCGAGATGTCTTAGTGCTGTATCTGGAGCGGCCGCCAGATAACAGTGCGCAACTGCATGCGCTCAGGGGGTCGCTTCGGATACAGCGACTTGAAGGAAGCCGCCCCCATGGAGGGCTATGCACTTTGAAT
>Ga0182030_10005912_pt1 | contig 25900 bp, 20 predicted proteins | sample 812S3MmetaG_FD_121299 | JGI IMG/M metagenome (GOLD analysis project Ga0182030, IMG submission 121299) | Permafrost microbial communities from Stordalen Mire, Sweden - 812S3M metaG (Illumina Assembly) | ecosystem: Environmental > Terrestrial > Soil > Wetlands > Permafrost | place: Sweden...
ACCAAAGAGGAATCTTTTGACTTGTGAATGGCAATAACAGCATATTCTATCGGTTGACCGGAAACGGCATCAATAACTTTCCCGGTTATTTTCCCTTCCATTGGCATGCCTGCCTGATATCTTCCTCCCATTTGATCCTGACTGTAAATGGATGAATATGAAAATAAAAGCAAACAAAAACTGAACCCTGTTAGTAATTTCATATTTCTTAATTATTGGCTTAATAGATTTGTGCAAATCTATAATTTATGATTCTAATAATGTTTTAAATCTTGTTAATTTTTGCAACCCTGAAAATAAATATACGATGATATATCTCATCATATATAATATTATATATCACTTTCCAATTTGCATGATCAGTAACTATATAATTTACATTTGCTAAAAACCAAAACCTTATGGAAGCAGATAAAAAAATTGCAGAATTCCTTTTTAAAAATGGAGTTCGCGGATATTTAAAAAGACCGGGGGGTAAATGCTTAGTGAAAAAAGTATCTGAAAAATTTATTTACGTCGGATTTTTTGGCGAAGAAGTGTTACAGATACTAACCAATGAATATGGTATCGTGGAAATACTGCAAAATAGGGTATCTTTGTGCCCTACGCAACTTGAAGCATTATAAAATAATCCTGTCTCCAAGAGACTTTGAAAGAGTTTTTTTTATGTTATTCAATATCATAATTTGTTGTTGAATTTCTTCAATAGCATCCAGATTATCTGCCTGCTGAATATTATTTAGTTTGTTTTGTGCCTCATTTAAAGCTTTCATTATTTTTTTGTTTTTAAACGCGATCACTGTTTCTGGAACAATATGAATCAGTTTCATATCTTCCGTTTCTATAACTAATTTATTTTTTTTCCAGAGATTGCTCAGATCATGCGGTTTGGAAAGCATGTCGGCAGCTATTTTACTTATTTCTTCATCCGGATGATAAATAAAGTATTTTTCACTGATTTCAATATTATTTTTCAAATGATCCCGATATTCATCAAATATTTGTTTAAACAAGGGGTTTGAGAATTCCAATTCATCATTTACTATTTCATCAATAATATATTTTGCGACTGTAATCGTTTTCTCTTCTTCTGATTCTTCCTCTTTGAAAGTATACAATACCTTATTTCCATAATTAATGATTAATCGGGTCAGTTCTTTCTCCTGATTGACACTATCATCATTGGTAATAGGTTCATTCCGGCTTTGAGGAATTTTAATTTCTTCCTCTTTCGGCAGTTGTGTCTGGTATTTCTGTTCAGCCCTGCTTCTCCTGATTTTATTTGATTCTGAATATAAAACCCGTTCATCCGTTTTCAGGATAGAAGCACACTCGTGAATATAAACCGATCGGGTAATGGTATCAGGAATAATGGCAATGGACCTGACAATATCTGCAATGAGAGTAGCCTTTTTAATAGGATCACTTTGCGCATCACTGATCAGCAATTGTGTTTTAAATAGCACAAAATCAGTTTCGTTTTTTTTAATAAAATCAGTAAATTCCGAAGCGCTGTGTTTTTTAGCAAAAGAATCCGGATCATCGCCATCCGGGAGAAGAAGCACTTTTACATTTAATCCTTCTTCCAGAACCATATCAATCCCCCGCAGAGATGCTTTGATACCGGCTGCATCACCATCATAAATGATGGTGACGAAGTTGGTAAATCGTTTGATCAGTCTTATTTGCTCCACGGTCAGAGAAGTGCCCGATGATGCCACAACATTTTCAATCCCCGACTGGTGCATGGAGAGAACATCCGTATACCCTTCCACAAGATAACAACGATCATTTTGCAGTATGGCTTTCTTCGCGTGATACAACCCATAAAGAACACGGCTTTTGTGGTATATTTCAGATTCCGGTGAATTAAGATATTTGGCGGTGTTCTTATCTGTCTTTAATATACGCCCACCAAAACCAACTACTTTACCTGATAAACCATGAATTGGAAACATAACTCTTCCACTGAAACGGTCGAAATGATGGTTTTCCTTTTCAATGGTTAATCCGGTTTTAACTAAAAAGTCAGTTTTGTAACCGTTTTTCTTAGCCGCTTCGGTGAATGCATCCCGCTTTTCGAGCGAATAACCCAATTGGAATTTTTCAATACTATCATCCCTGAAACCACGTTCCCTGAAGTAACTCATCCCCACAGCCTGTCCCTCGGGATGATTTTTCAAAAGTTCAGAAAAATATTGACGCGCATATTCCGTAATAATAAGAAGACTTTCACGCTCATTATTTTTTTCTATTTCTTCCGCTGAAGCTTCTTTTTCTTCAATTTCAATATGATACTTTTTGGCTAAGTACTTCAGGGCATCCACGTATGAAAGATGCTCGTGCTCCATGATGAAGTTAACCGAGTTTCCCCCTTTGCCACATCCGAAACATTTGTAAATACCTTTTGCAGGAGAAACGGTGAACGAGGGCGTTTTTTCGTTATGAAAAGGACAAAGCCCAAGAAAATTAACGCCTCTTTTTTTAAGCGAAACGAAATCATTTACAACTTCGGTAATTTGCGCTGTATCAAAAATCCGATCTATGGTCGTTTGATCAATCATAATGAACGTACCCTTTTTTAATTAGAGTCTGTCAATAAAATGCGAAATTATAAAATTAAGGTTGAATAGTCGGGATTTTTGGATAAAAATATGACTAATTTTGCAGGTATATTCAGTTAGTACCTATAAAATGCAGCACTTGGTCGTACTTACAGGAGCAGGAATCAGCGCGGAAAGTGGTATAAAGACTTTTCGTGATCAGGATGGACTGTGGGAAAATTATGATGTTATGGAAGTTGCCAGTTATGATGGCTGGCTCCGCAACCAGGACCTGGTTCTTCAATTTTACAATGACCGCCGCCATCAACTGAAATCGGCTCAACCCAATGCCGGACATAAAGGATTGGTAGAACTGGAAAAATATTTCAATGTATCCGTTATAACTCAGAATGTTGATGACCTGCACGAAAGAGCCGGCAGTAAAAACATATTGCATTTGCATGGAGAGCTTACCAAAGCACGGAGTACAAAAAACCCTGCCTATATTACAGATATAAGATATAACGATATTAACACCGGTGATCTGTGCCCGGAAGGCGCACAATTACGTCCCCATATTGTTTGGTTTGGTGAAGAAGTTCCGGCAATATCAGAAGCTATAAGCATCATACAAAAAGCTGATCTTTTCGTAATCATAGGAACCTCTTTGAATGTCTATCCTGCAGCAGGTCTTATTGATTATGCCTCAATCGGAATTCAGATTTTTCTGATAGATCCCAATCCTGTTCAATCTCCTTATAACAGAAAAATAGAATTTATAAAAGAAAAAGCAGGCAAGGGAGTTGAAATCTTAACAAACCTGTTAAGAAAACGTTTAAATTTAGATTTATGATTAAAATAAAAAATAATAATTATCTTTAACCCCCTAAATTGTAAAGACATGAGAAAATATATTCTATTCGGGTTACTCATTTTTTCTACCACTTTGTTTGGGCAAAAATTCAATGCCGGTCTTATCGGGGGTATTGCCGGATCACAAATTGATAACGACGGGTACAAAGGGTATGATAAAATGGGACTTATCTTAGGCGTATTTGTTAACAGAAATATATCAAAAAATGTCAAATGGCAATTGGAAATTAAGTATATTGGTAAAGGTGCTGCCGAAAAACTTTCACAGAATTTCCAGATAGATAGCACCTCTGGGAATGCGGTTAGTCCAATAGTTCCTTATAAAGTTACTTTACGTTATATCGAATTACCTTTGTTATTAATTATCAGAGTTTCACCAAAAACAACTTTTGAATTGGGTCCTGCTATTGGCTTTTTAGTGAGCCAGTCCATGAATGATTTTCAAGGAAATGGACAGATTACACCTAATCAGTTATTCAACCCTCTTGAATTTAGCGGTATCGTTGGTTTTGGTTATCATTTCAATCCTAAATTATCAGTTAATCTCAGGTTCCAATACTCTCTTTATCCTGTCGGTGCAATTAGTTCTAATCCTATATCCTATTTCACAAGTGGATACTTTAATAATACCCTTGCGCTCGCTGTTTATTATAACCTGGGAGTAAAAAAATAAGGACACCTAAATAACAATTTTTGTAACGCCGGGAAGTTAATTTATGTTGTCCAACTCATTTATGTACATCTGACAGGTAATATATTTGTCATGCAAAAGAAGTTAGTTGTCTTTTTATTACCAGTATTGATCTTCATCTATATTTTCAAAGAAAATATTTCCGATACGCTTGTTTATACTTTATTCCGGTTCCCGCGGGAAGGAAACCTGTCCGATACAATCTGGTTTTTTATTAATACAACCATAAAAGTTTTTCTGCTTCTGCTCATTGTAATTTTTCTGGTGGGAATTATCCGTTCCTTTTTTTCTCCTGAAAAAACTCGGAAATCGTTAGAAGGTAAACCATTGCTGGTGGGTAATATAATGGCAAGTCTTTTAGGTATTGTTACTCCTTTTTGTTCCTGCTCTGCCATACCGCTTTTTCTTGGATTTGTTGAGTCAGGCATTCCCCTTGGCGTCACATTTTCTTTTCTTATAGCGGCTCCTTTAATCAATGAGGTTGCCATCATCATGTTATTTCAATTATTTGGCTGGAAAATCGCTGTCATTTACATTTTATCAGGCTTATCAATTTCCATCATTTCTGGCTGGATTATCGGTAAATTAAAATTAGAAAAGTGGGTAGCCGACTGGGTTTATAATACTCACTTCGGGGAAACACAGTTGGTTGAAGAAACACCGGATTTTTACCAAAGAATCAATTTTGGGTTGACGGCTGTCAAAGAAATTATTTCAAAAATATGGCCTTACGTTATTTTGGGAATTTTCATCGGCGCACTCATTCATGGTTATGTCCCTGAAGATTTTATGGCCTCCTTGATAAAAAAAACCGGTTGGTATTCCGTACCTTTATCAGTATTAATCGGTATTCCATTATATTCATGTTCGGCAGGTGCAATACCCATTGCATCGGCTTTAATAGAAAAAGGCGTACCTCTGGGAACGGCTTTGGCATTTATGATGTCAGTTATCGGGATCTCCTTACCTGAATTAGTGATGCTGAAAAAAGTGCTGAAAATTCCTTTAATTTTAACTTTTATTGGCATTCTTGCTACAGGAATAATAATCGTGGGTTATTTATTTAATTTTATTCTTTAAATTTGAACATTAAAATTAAATGAATGAATATTAAAATATTAGGTTCCGGCTGTTCCAATTGCAACAATCTTGAAAAAATAACACATCAGGTCGTTAAAGAGTTAAATATCTCCGCTGAATTTAGTAAGGAAAGCGATTTTTCAAAAATTGCCTCCTATGGTGTCATGAAAACACCTGCTCTTGTCATCAATGAAAAAGTTGTTCTTACCGGCAGAGTACCATCCAAAAACGAATTGAAGGAAATAATATCCAAATACGTATAAGACTATTTTTACCCAACATGCAGGATATCCTAATGTTATTTTACCCTAAACTGCATATTTAAACTTTAAATCAAATTAGGGTTATTTGCTTTCTATGTGTATTATTAACAAATGATTTATTCCAGAAAATAAGTTTTGGACATCTCTTTTGAAAAACGTGCATCTTTGTTTTTCATAGAAAAAATTATTCTTTGGAAGATTGTTACTTATTTTTATTATTTTTGTTACACTTCAGTAGATTATAATAACCATAAATTATAAACATATGAAACATATGAAAAAGTTATCTGCAAAAACGTTAATTATAAATATCCTTATATTAACTGCTTTGTATTATTCATCAAATAATATATATGCTCAGGCTGTTAGCGGAACAACTCTTATTGAACCTACCAATGCAAAAGTATGTTCGAACACATATGATACCGCTACGTTTTCCTGTGGTGTCTCTGTCAGTGGTGTTACTGGCGCTTCATACACTTTCGGATGGCAGGCATACGACTCATCTAAATGGATTCCATTAACCAATAATGGAAAAAATATTATTATTACCACCAATACTAAAACCAATAGCAGCCAATTACAGCTGGTCCCCCCTCCCCTTACACCATGGGAAAAATCAGCGTTATCATTACTTGCATCCACTCCTCAATACAGATGTATTGTCACTCCTTCTGTTGGTTCAACAATTACTTCAGATGCGGTCGATTTAATAATTAACGGCGGTCCCATCATTGAACGACAACCTATCAGCAAGGATATCTGTTCCGGAAATTCAGCCTCATTATCAGTTTCTGCCATTTCAAGCACCCCTGTTAATTTTCAATGGGTTAAAGACTCTTCCTTACTAACCGGTAAAACAGACAGTATTTTAAATGTTTCTTCTCTTTCAGCAACAGCTTTGTATTTCTGTGTTGTAAAAAATCAATGCGATAGCATCAGATCATCCATTGTCACATTAAGACTTAATCAACCCTTAAGTATCATTATGCCTCCTGTGACACAGTTTATATGCCCGGGAAGTAATACTTCTTTTGCAGTTAAAGTATCAGAACCATTGGTCAGTAATTATCAATGGATCTTAAACGATTCTGATATTATTTACGCTGATTCTTCTGTTTTAACAATTCATAATGCATCTGTTAAAGATACCGGGATATATATATGTATAATCGGCAATGCCTGCGGTTTCTTATCTACAGATGCTGCACATTTAAATTTTTCTGTTCCGGTAATTTTAAATCAGCCTACTGATAAATATTTATGTCTTAAATCAGATTCTACCATTCAGTTTAAATTAAATGCCATTGTTCCAGGTTCAACACCTCAATATCAATGGCAAACAGTTGATGATTCAACCTGGATAAACTTAGTCAATGATACCGGTTCTTTTTTAGGCGTGAATACTGCTGAACTTACCATATCTTCTATTGATAGCAGTTTTAATAAATCCATTTATCATTGTATTGTTTCCAACACTGGTTGCGGATTACCTGACACCACAAACAATATCAAATTATTTGCCGTAAATTATTATATCCCATTTATCCAGGCTAACCGCAGGTTATTAAAATGCGCTCCGGATAAGGTCATCTTATCTACAGCAGACTTATATAAACATTATTCCTGGTCGAACACGGATACTACTGCATTTATCGTAGTACCCGATACCGGAACCTTTACCCTAACTGTACGTGATAATAATGGCTGCTCAGGGATTTCGCCTGCTTTTGTTCTGAACGATTCCATGCCAATTCCAAAAATATGCCTGGTAACCATTGACTCTGCAACTGAAAAAAACACAATCGTCTGGGAAAGAATACCCGGATTAAGTATAGCCAGTTATAATATTTTAAGAATGAATCTATCAGGAACTTTTGACAGTATCGGAAATGTCACTGCCGGTAATTTTAGTAAATTTGTGGACCCCACCTCCACACCCAAATTACAACAATATTCATATGCCCTGCAATCTGTTGATTCATGCGGTAATAAATCATTGCGAAGTGCATTTCATAAAACGCTTCATATTTATTATGATCCCATTGATTCCGTAACGTATCAAATCAAATGGAACAAGTATGAAACGGAAGACAATTCGGTAATTATGGACAAATATTCTGTATACAGAAGTACCGATTCAATACATTTTATCCTTCTGTCTCAGATGTCACCGGATTTAAATACTGCATTTACGGATAATTCGGATTCTACTACCTTTATGAAATTTTACTATCAATTTAGAGCCATGAGCCCAGGCTTATCATGTGTCACAACATCTTTTTTTAAAATAAATGAAGGACCCTATAGTCAGGCTGTATCCAATTTAGAAGACAACAGGATGAAATCTGATACTTCATCAACCAATATGATTGCTTATCCCGCAACAATAATCAATGCAACTGTTGCACCTAATCCTTTTAATGAGTTTACATATTTAACCTATAATCTGCCCGTTAACAGCTTTGTTAAAACTGAAATTATAAGTGCCGCAGGCAGTATATGTAAATTATTATTTGCTGAACAACAAAATTCCGGAAGCTATGAGATTCCTATTGATGGTAAAGATATGCCTGCCGGATTCTATATGTTAAGACTTACTATTAATAATAAATGTACCTATATCAAACTGATTTTAACAAATTAGTGTTTGTCCAGACTATTCTGTCCCTATAGCCCCCATGTTTGGGGGCTTTTTATTGTTTACGGCATAATTAAAACAGAATGTCATAACTTAGATAAACCATTAGACTTATTTTGAGTCTATATAAAAAAGAAATCATAATCTTAACTTATCCAAATCCTTTGCATTCCAAAAATATTTTAAAGACAGACGCTTCCCCGGTTGTATTAATATCTTCGGTAATAGCTTTGCTGCATAAATACGCTTCGTATATTTCTGATTCCATTACTATTGAAGTGAGATTAAATGAGGAAGCCATTTCTAATGTAACAAAAATAGTCTCCGAAACAGTTTTATTTTCAGATTTTCAAAGAAAGATCCAACAAGATCTACCGGGACATTTTATCTCTCCATTAGTCACCGGAGACATCTTATATTTTAAATGGATAACGGAAAATAATTACCCGGGAACAGAATATCAATTTGTATTAACCAAAATTGACCCGTCTTCTTTTTCTTTTGAATCCTCATCTGTTGAAAATGGTTTTTTTCAGGTAGCTTTTAAAAATGTGCACCAGCACCTTCAAAATCTTTTGGATTCCCTATCTGCAAATTCCAAAATCTTACTCAGAGATATAAATTATATAAGCAATAAAGAAAAAGACAAAATAACACTTTATAATAAAGGAATTATTGATAAAGATGTAAATGCTCCTGAATTACTTCATCTTTTATTTGAACAAACAGCAGAAAAATATTCCGATTATTTCGCGATCGTTAGTTCAAAAGGCGGCCTTACCTATTATGAATTAAATACCAAAGCAAACAGGTTGGCTGAACTATTAATTGAAAATAATGTAAAACCTGGCGATTTTGTTGGAATATTACTAAAACGTACACCCGAAGTATATATATCCATACTCGCTATTTTAAAGACAGGAGCAGCATATGTGCCAATAGACACTTCATCTCCCGAAGATCGGATAACATATATATTAAATGATTGCCATGCCCGGTTGTTAATCAGTAATCATAATTCATATCCTAAACCATTAAATCTTTCCTGCCCTTTATTTTTATTTGATGAAGAATTATATGCATCATTATGTTCAATAAAAAGAGAAGGTTCTCCCGAAGTGATTCAAACCACTCAATCACCAGCCTATATTATATACACATCCGGATCATCAGGAAGACCCAAAGGAGTAATCATATCACATGCTTCGGTAAGTAATCTCGTTAAGGCGGAAGATAAAATTTTTCAACTAAAACCTTCTGATAAAGTGGCACAGGGCTTTTCAGTCTCTTTTGACGCTTCCGTGGAAGAAATATGGCTGGCATTTCGTTCTGGTGCAGCTTTGTTTCCGGTTAGTGAAGAAAAAATGGTTTCGGGAACTGAACTTTCAGGATTTATCAGAGATAATAAAATAACTGTCCTGTCTACCATTCCTACAATGCTTTCGATGATGCAAGGTCCTTTATCTTCTCTACGATTGTTAATTTTAGGAGGAGAAAATTGTCCCCACGAATTATTACAAAAATGGGTTCATCCGAATGTAAGGATAGTAAATACATACGGACCAACTGAAACTACAGTTATTGCAACCTATACAGACTTTAATCCCAATAAGCGTATCACGATAGGGAAACCTTTAATTAATTATTCAACATATATCTTTGATAAAAACTTATTACAGGTAGCCATTGGCGTCCCGGGTGAACTCTGCATAGCAGGCGTTGGACTTGCTTCGGGATATTTAAACAATAGAGAATTAACAGATGAAAAATTCATTACCGCGAGATATGATGAATCAGGTAATCATGAAAAAAGAATTTACAGGACTGGTGATTTAGTCCGCATGAATAATGAAGGAAATATAGAGTTTCTCGGTCGAATTGATTCACAGGTAAAACTTAGAGGTTATAGAATTGAATTATCTGAAATAGAATCCCAACTAATTCAATTAACTGAAGTTAAAAATGCATTGGTAATTGTAAAAGAAGATGAATTCAAAGTAAAGCGATTAATTGCATATATTATATTGAAAAATAATCCTGATCATTTTGATGAACATAGTTGTAAGAAAATATTGAAGTCCAGATTGGCAGATTATATGATCCCTTCAACTTTTATAGTATTATCGGAATTTCCATTATTACCAAGTGGAAAAGTAGATATTAAAAAACTTCCTGAGCCAGGAATTTCTGTGAACAACCGGTACATCATCGAACCAAAAAATGATTTTGAGAAAGATATTTATAGGATATGGAAGAAATATTTGCCAACCCAACAGGTTTCTGTATCCGATGATTTTTTTGACCTGGGCGGACATTCCCTTCTGGCAGCTTTGGTTATGTCGGAGATGCGTAATGAACCAGCTTTCGGGCGTGTTTCAGTACAGGATATTTATACCTTTCGAACCATTGAAAAATTGGCTGATTATATCAGTAAAAATGCAATGATGAACCCGGGTCCGACTGACAAAACAGACCATTCACAGAAACAAAAACAGGTCCGTAAAAAGGTTTCACGGCTAACTTTCACGATGACTTCAATATTACAGTTCCTTTCCTTTTTTTTGTTTTATTCGATTGAATCCCTTGGTTTATTAATACCAATTGCTATCGGAAGGACTTCTTTTCATATATATACCATAATTGTTATTTCAGTATTAGGTCTCTTTATCTGGATTCCCTTTTTAATAATGCTGTCTATAGTTGTAAAGTGGTGTGTCATTGGTCGTTTTAAGGAGGGTCGTTATCCCTTGTGGGGTTGGTATTATTTTAGATTTTGGTTGGTGAAAAAGTTGGTTGATTTAGCGCCTATCAATTTCATTAGCGGAACACCTTTTATAAATGTTTACTTCAGATTAATGGGGACAAAAATAGGAAAAGGCGTTTATCTCGGCTCTGACCGGATTAGAATATTTGACCTGATAAAAATTGGTGATCATTCAAGCATTTCAAGGCAAGCCAATTTACCTGGTTATTATGTTCAAAATGGTGAATTAATAATTGGACGTATAAATATTGGAACTAATTGTTTTATAGGTGCATGTTCAGTAATTTCAGAAGATTCCGGATTAAAAAACAATTCTTCTCTTGGAGAGTTATCTCTTCTTCGTTCTGGGGAGTATATTCCTGAAAATGAATTTTGGCAAGGCTCGCCTGCCGTAAAAACAAATATTGAAAATACGTTTCAGGGAACAAAACAACAAACCAGTAAAAGCCACCCATTTTCTGTATATTTATTATTTCAAAGCATGGCTGTTTTATTTGTATTGCTTTTCCCACTTATTTTAGTCATTCCTTTTGCTGTTATATTTTATAAAATAGTTCATCATTTAAATCTGGGCTTCGCATTGCTGTCAATCATACCCAATACAGGGTTATACATCATATTATATTGTTCTTTGGTAACGCTTTTAAAATGGATCATTATCGGGAAAGTAAAAGAAGAAGAATTTAGCATTTATAGCTTTCGTTACATACAAAAATGGACTGTTGATATGTTGAATAGCATGAGTTTGATTTATTTCCGATCCATATATGCAACTATATACATTCCTTTTTGGTTAAGATCCCTTGGTGTTAAAATCGGGAAGGCATCTGAAATATCAACCGTCAATCATCTGAACACCGATTTATTAGAAATCGGAAACGGAAGTTTTCTTGCAGATTCAGTAAGTATCGGTACTCCTGAAGTAAGAAATAATATAATGAGTATTAAAAAGATTAGTATCGGCGAAAAAACATTTATCGGAAACAGTGCCGTTATTTCAGGAGGGAAAAAGATAGGAAACAATATGCTGATTGGCGTTCTTTCAACACCTCCGCCAAATGAAGCTGATCGTTGTAAAGATGATTCGTCCTGGTTAGGCTCCCCTCCTATGTTTTTACCCAAACGTCAGACAAGTAAACAATTCCCGGTCAAGCAGACCTTTAATCCAAACCCGGGACTATACCTCAGAAGAGGTAGTATAGAATTAATTAAGATTACAATCCCCTATATAATTTCAAGTACCCTGATCACTCTGATTTATATAATATTAAATGTTTTTTTGAACGGGAAAAGTCTGATGCATTTATTCTGGATTACCCCTATCTTATTGTTTTTGTTTTTTTTAACGACACCGTTTTTTACATTTTTTGTGAAAAAATTACTTATTGGACGTTACAAACAATCCAATAATCCATTATGGAGTTTGTTTGTATGGAAAAATGAACTTGTTGATTCATTGTGTGAAAATCTGGTTTATCCTTTGCTTATAAATATAACATTGGGAACACCTTTTGCACCATTGTTTTTTAAACTGATGGGAGCAAAAATCGGTAAAAATGTTTTTATGGAAACAACAGAAATTACTGAATTTGATTTGGTAACCATTGGTGATCATGTTTGTTTGAACCATCAATGTACCATACAAACGCATTTGTTTGAAGACAGAGTGATGAAAATGTCATATCTGAAAATCGGAAATCAATGTAATGTGGGCATTATGGCTGTTGTGCTTTATGATTCAGTGATGGAAAACGCCTCTTCTCTTTCTTCTCTTTCATTGGTTATGAAAGGTGAAGTAATTCCAACCGGAACAAGATGGGCAGGGTCACCTGCAAAATTTACCGGATCAATCATGGGGTCAGAATTTTAAAATCAATACCAGCAGAACAAGAATCATAAATGCGTTTAATACAATGAATGCCGTTTTGATCACCTGTTTCCCCGGATTAGAAAACACGATTCGAAAAAAAAGAAAAATGAACCCTATATTCAAACCTGTTAAGGCAATTACCGATGATGATTTTGTTATGATGCCGAAATAAGGGAAAAAAAGAGAAGTCATAGATGTTGCAACAATCCAGATAAAAATAATTTTAAAAAAAATATATTCAGGTATCTTTATAGTAACAACAGGGATTCCTGCTTTTTTATAATCTTCTTTATAACGGATGAGCAATAACCAGAAATGCGGAATCTGCCATAGGTACATGAAGAGAGACACAAACAGTATAGAAGGATGATAGAAAGTCCCACCTGCCGCAACATACCCGATCAAAGGAGGAACTGCACCCGATATTGATCCTGCAAATACCGCGAATGAACTTTTATATTTTAACGGCGTGTAAACACCATTATACCATAATATATTAAATAATCCCAGGATAAGACATAGCGGATTGAGTTTATATAATAGGATTGAACCGATCATAATAAAAACCGTTGCGATCACAAGCGCCTGAGAAGGAGTAATCTGTTTTGAAGGAATGGGACGCCCGGATGTTCTGGACATCATAGCATCGGTTCTCCTTTCCTGATACTGATTGAGTGATGACGCTCCACATGAAAGAAAAAAAACACCGGAGACAACCAATAATAACCTGTCCGATAAATCATTCGTGTAAATAAAATACCCGGCAAAGGAAGAAAATGAAATAGCTAAAGATAAATAAACCTTACTTAAAGATGCGAGATTCTTTATCTGATGAAGATAAGAAGTACCGACATTATTTTTCATTTAACACCTTAAGATATTCAATAACCTGATCAATATCTTCTTTTTTCAAAATATCTTTATATGACTTCATCAGTCCGGAATTAAACCCTTTTACTATGTCTTTATTGGGGTTCAGAATGGATTCCCGGATATAATTGTCATCAGCGGTGATGACATGTTCTTTTCCATCTGTAATAACAGTTCTTTTTGAACCATATAATCCTTTAAATGTCGGCCCTATGATTTTCGATCCGTCTATAGAATGACAGGCATTACAGGCATTGTTCTGTATGATCGTCAAACCAGGAATCCCTGTCGTTATTGCTTCTTCTGTTAAAGAAGCATACCACTTTTTATAATCTTCAACCGGTAAAACCCTGATTACAGATTGCATATATGAATGTTGCAAGCCGCAATAAGCTGAACAAAAAATTTCATAATCCCCTAATTTTTCCGGAATAAACCAGGTGTAATTATTTTTCCCCGGTACTACATCTTCTTTCAGTCTGAATTCAGGAACAAAAAAACCATGAATCACGTCGGGAGAATACAGATTAAGTCTTACAGGCTTATTCAACGGAACTACTAATTCTTTTGACCGTTTTCCCTTTTCATACTCAAATTGCCAGGACCACATTTTCGCGATTACCTTAACCGGCATTGCATCCGCTGGTACATTACGCATAGGAAGAAATGCAGCATATCCATAATAGAACATCAGTAAAACCAACAATAATGGAATCACTGTCCATGTAAATTCCAGCCAGCCCGAATCCGGTATTTGAGTTGCTTCCGGATTTCGCTTCCTGTTATATTTAAAAACAAAATACAACATTAAGGCTGTCAAACCGATGAGAAAGAAAAAAGAAATGCCAAAAATAATAAGAAAGGCATTATCCACGCCTTTGACAAAGTTTGATGCCGGTGTAAAATTATAAAACATACAATATTAAACTTTAAGTTATCTGAATAAGTAATCCAGAAAAGTTATGCCAACTATTATTGCAAAAAGGATAAAAACACCTATCGCCATTATTCTGTATACTATATTGTCGAACTTGAGATGCATAAAATAACTGAGTACTGCTCCTGATTTGATGCAGGCAATGACCAATGCGACCCCTACTGAGAACGCTCCGAAATTGATCCATGCTGCAATCACAGAAATAGCAGTAAGTGTTAAAAGAATGATCAATACTTTAAGATATCCTTTATAAGATGTTATATGTTTAATAGTATCCTCCATAACCATTTTGTTAAGTAATCAAATATAATAAGGGGAATAAAAAGATCCATATTAAATCCACGAGATGCCAGTATAAACCCCCGTTTTCAAGTAAAGTGAAATGACCGGCATGAATGGATCCATTTCTGACCCTTACATATGCTATAGTTAAAATAGTCATGCCAATTATTATATGAAGGGCATGCAGTCCCGTCATAAAATAATACAGACTGAAAAATATATTCTCACCGTGTTTGAGATTAAACATAAGTTCAGACGAAGGATACAGGTGATGTTTGATTTTAAGACCCCATTCAAAATATTTATTTACAAGGAAGGTAAATGCCAGTACAAGTGTAATCAGGATCATATTCATTGCCAACTTCTTATTGTAATTCTGGATAGCAGTAACAGACATGGCAATGGTCATACTGCTGACAAGAAGAATAACCGTATTAAGGGTTCCTATAAAGGTATTGAGTTGGGCAGCAGCACGATGAAATTCATCAGCATATTTAACTCTGAATACAGCATAAACAAGGAACAATCCGCCAAAAAGCAAAAGTTCGGTGAATATAAATATCCACATTCCCATTTTTGACGCTACGTCATCGTTTTTCTCTTCCTGTTTATGGTTGCCTTCTGACATGTTAATAATTGTATGGTTCATTCTGTTCAGTCATTACAGGTATCTCCTCAAAATTTTCTGTCGGTGGGGGGGATGGGATTGACCATTCCAATGTTTTTCCATTCCATGGATTTCCGATAGCAGGGGCTCCTTTCTTTGATGAACGGAAAAGATTATAAATCATCATGTATATTCCTATACCAAGGATTAATGCCCCGATACCTGAAATGACCTCGCCAGTCTGAAATTGCGGCAGATAATCATAATATCTGCGGGGCACTCCCTGTAAACCGAGAATAAATTGAGGAAAATACAAAAGATTAAAACCAACAAAGATAAATACCCAATATATATTTGCAAGCCTAATATTATACATCTTTCCATACATTTTGGGAAACCAGTAATGGATGGCAGCGAAGAATGCAAAGCCCATTCCGCCAAAAATAATATAATGGAAATGCGCTACTACAAAGGCTGTATCATGGACCTGTATATTTGTTGCTAATGCTCCCTGAACCAAACCTGTTAAACCACCTATCATAAACAGAAAAATAAATCCGAGTGCAAATAAAAAAGGAGGCTTTACATCGATAGATGCTTTATACATCGTGGATATCCAGTTGAAAACCTTGACTGCACTTGGAACTGCAACGATAAAAGTGAGCAACGAAAAAAACCATTGTGCAGTAGTACTCATCCCGGAAGTGAACATATGATGTCCCCATACCAGGTACCCGACACCTGCAATGGCAAGACTGGATATTGCAATGGCTCTGTATCCATAAATTTTCTTCTGACAGAAAGTTGGAATAATTTCTGTAATGACACCCATGGCAGGCAGTATCATGATATAAACTGCCGGATGTGAATATATCCAGAACAGATGCTGGTAAAGTATAGGATCGCCACCCAAAGCAGGATCAAAAAAACCAATTTTTAAAACTCTTTCAGCTATGACCATCAGTAGTGTAATCCCAACAATAGGCGTAGCCAAAACCTGAATCCACGCGGTGGCATAGATTGACCAGGGAAACAAGGGCATCTTAAACCATTTCATACCCGGCGCCCGCAACCGATGTATGGTTACTATAAAATTTAACCCGGTAAGAATGGATGAAAATCCAAGGACAAAAGCGGCAAAGACGGCCATGACAACATTCGTCGCCGTTTGTGTACTGTATGGTGCATAAAATGTCCAACCGGTATCAGGAGGTCCGTTTCCTGCAAATTGCGAAGCAACAGCCAAAGCGCAACCTGTTAAATAAATATAGAATGATAACAAATTTAACTTTGGAAAAGCTACATCTTTTGCCCCTATCATGATGGGAAGAAAAAAATTGCCGAATACAACCGATAAACCGGGAATAACAACTATAAAGATCATGATAATACCATGAACAGTAAAAAGTGCATTGTACGTTTGGGCAGAGTAATATTGTTGCCCGGGTTGCATCAATTCCAGACGCATCAGTGCTCCTAACGAACCGCCAATAAGGAAAAAAAACAGGATGGCATATAAATACATCAGACCGATTCTTTTATGATCGGTAGATGTAAGCCATGACATAATTCCTTTGTGTTTACCGGTATCACTTAAATAATTGATTTCAGGCATAATGGTTTGTAATTTTATTTTTTCTGGACCTTTTTTCTTGATCTTAACATAAGGAATACAATCAAAACCAATGAGAAAAAAAGAATGATCGTTCCTGCAATTTTAGTAATTTCTAATGTATATCTTTTCCCTGCAGGATCGTAAGCAAAACAGAATTGCAATACCCGGTGTATGGAGGCTTTGGTCTCTCCTTTCTGTGCTTCAATAATGGACATTTTAAAGTCAAGCGGTAAAAATGTGAGTCCATACAAATAACGGGTGATTTTTCCCTCTGAACTCACAACAACAATGCCTGACGGATGCACAAAATCATTTCCTGCCATTTTAATTTTATATCCCACACTTTTCAGAATAGAATTGATATTCGCGCTGTCACCGGTAAGATATTGCCAGTTTTCACTCCGAAGGCTATCTGATGACTTAACGAAATTCTGTTTCTTCATCCTCGCTTTCAAGGGTACATCGTGATAATTAAAACTTATCGTGATCACTTTATAATCTTTCCCTATTTGCAGGTCACTTCTATCAACAACATCTGAAATTCCCTGCTGTAAAGAACTGCACAGACCGGGACAGTCAAAATATACAAAGGACAAAACGGTTGGTTTGTCTATGATTTTCCGCAACGTTATGGAGTCATTATTCTCATTACAGAAAGTGAGATCAAGTGGAATATTTTTACCCAATTGTTCATCAATGCCTATTTCTGCATTATTGCTTCTGAATACCTGCGCTTTTAAACTGACGTTTTGAAGAACCAGTATTATTAATATAAGTTTAAGTGAGTTTAATCTTTGATGCATATTAATTATTATTTTTTAAACTATTTTTTTTTATCTTAAACAACAAATAGATGATATAAAAAATAAAACCCCAAACCAATAATACAACAGAGGAATAGCTGATAATGATCCACCAGGGCGCTTTTTTGTTTACATTCCACATGGCTCTGCGTGCCACCAGACTTTCGCTTACAGTGGGTACACCAAGGGAAAGGGTAACTGTTTTTTGAATATCCCCAAATTGCTCTTCATCATTCATTTTGACGATTAGTTCAACTTTGCCGTCTTTATCACCGGGCAGGTCGGCTGGAAATTGAAAATACGCCTTGCCTTCGTAATTGGTATATCCTGTATTTCCGATCTTCAGATTTCCAAAATACCGTTTTGTAAATAGTGTAATATCGGTATTGACAACCGGAATATTTTTATCCTGATTCTTTTCAGTAACGCGAATTTCTATTTTACCGGAATCCAACTGGTTGAGATTGATCGTCACATCTTTCTTCGGAACAGTTTTTAAAGCTTCTACCGGCGACTGTTTGTAATCTTTATTAAAACTTCGCACGTAAGAAATAAGTTCCCAGCGTTCTTCTTCTTTTAAAATAGAAAGAAAAGAAGGCATTGTCCCCCGGCCTGTTGAGATTTTATAAAATAATTCACCATCGGTGTTGCTTTGATATTCTTTAGAAGCAGGATCTTTAGGCACAGGAACAAGTTTAATAAAATCCCCTTTCCCTGGTGTACCATGACATTGCTGACAATTGTGTTCATAAAGATTATGACCTTTTGCACTGGTTTCTGAATTGAATATAAATGAACTGCTTTTTCCTTTCTTATCCGCCGGGACATCCCAATTCTGTGAATATAACGCTACAGAATAAGCGATCACTAAAAAAAATAAAATAATTTTATATTTTAAATGCGCTTGAAATGTAATATCCGGTTTGTTATTTTTCATTACTATCAATATTATTATTTTCATGAATCATTTCTTTAACCGGGATGACAGGGAAAAATTTTGATAATATAGTGATGATCATCAGCACCAATATAAATGAAGCCAGGGTGATGGCTATTTCGATTAGTGTCGGTGTATAAAAATGAAATCCTTTCGGCTCATATTGAATAGGTAAATAAGGATGTTCTTCTGGAGGGACTACGATCAGGTATCGTTTGAACCATGAACCGGCAAAAACAAAAATAGCAATGATCAGCATTGGGAAAGGTTTTCTCATGGATCTGAAAAGAAGCAGGATGAGTGGTATTATGAGCCCCAATAATTGAATACCCCAGAACATAAGAGACCAACGACCGGCAAAGATCTCATGAAGATGAACGGCATCTCCCTGTTTCATTTTATAAGCAGGAACAAGGTATTCATTGATATTAAAATAAAGATAAACCAAAGATACCAATATCAGCAGTTTCGCCATTTTGTCAAAATGAAAATCAGTTATATAATCATGTAATTTATAACTTTTCCTGAAGAAATACATGGCAATGATTACGGCAGAAGTCCCGGCAACGAATGCACCAACGACAAAATAAGGTCCGAAGATAGTTGAATCCCAGCCAACCCTGAGTGTTGATGCAAACAACCACGATGTAACGGTATGTATGGCTAATGCAACAGGGATAATAAGAATCAGCAATATGTGAACTGCTTTTTTGATGACTTCCGTTTGTTCCGGTTTGTCTGACCAACCAAGAGATAAAATATCGTATATTTTCTTCTGCCACCTGGGAATGGTTGTAAGATGATTTTTACAAATAGCTATATCCGGTAAGAGAGGCAGATAAAGAAGCAATGTACTTATAATAACATAAGTTGTTACAACAGTGATGTCCCACAGGATAGGTGATTGTAAACGCCCATGAGTCAAAACATAGATAAGTCTGTCCGGACGACCCATATCCGAAATAATGACCAATCCCGCCACAGCAGAAAATGCCACGGCAATAATTTCTGCTATCCGGGTGATGGGCGTGATCCATTTTTGTCCGCTAAGTCCAAGAACAGAACTGATAAGCATTCCAATAAGACTGCTTGCTACAAAAAAAACAAAGTTGGAAATGTACATTCCCCAGGAGACATAATCACGAAGCCCGGTAACACCAAGTCCTTTCTGTAACTGAATCGTATATGCATATAAACAAACCAGCAATCCAACCGTTAAAAAGCCCATCCAGATTTTAAAGGATAAAGAAAAATTGATTGGCCGCAGCAAATCCTGTATGATCTTTTCTTTAGAGCTATTTATTTTGCTATCCGACATCCTCTATCCTTTTTCGTTATTATTAAAAATTGATTTTTCAGGAAACGGGAATTTTCTGTCCTTAGGCGGAAGATAATAAACTCTCGGTTTGGTACCTAATTCAGGCATCAACTGATATCCGGCATTATCACGTAATAATTCGCTCAGTCTGACTGTTTCTTTGGTGGTACCATTGGTAACAGCGTCTTCGTTTTCATCGCCAAAATAATACACTCCGTTGGGACAGGCAGAAACACAGTATGGTAATTTCCCTTCTCTGAGCCTGTCGGAACTCATAAGGCATTTTGTAATGGTTCCCTTTTTCTGTGGGATATTTAATTCAACATTATAAACAAGATCTTTGTCTTTTTCTGCATCAATAGGTTCTATCCAGTTAAATGAGCGGGCTGAGTATGGACAAGCGGCTATACAGAACCTGCACCCAATACAACGTTCATTATCAATCAACACAGGGCCGTCACCTCTTTTAAAAGTAGCGTCAACGGGACATACCGATACACATGGCGGATTATCGCAATGCTGGCATGGCTTGGGCATAAAGTAAGGTGCCGTTTCCGGTGAATCCTGCATTTGTAAAGTATTGATGTGATATTGTTCAGGTCGCAGATGATGTGCTCCCTGGCAGGCGCCTATACATTTGCGCGCATTCTGACATTTGGATAAATCTATTACAAATAACCAGCGGTGACCTGCCAATCCTTCCCGACCGCGCTTTTGTAAGGCAGTAAGGTCGGGCTTAACAACTTCCTTTAATTCACCTTCGTCAAATTCTACAAGCTTATTATCGGCAGTGAGTAAACGTATTTTTTTCGATTGTTTGCTCTTTTCAAATTTATAACCCGAATATAAAGCAGTGACACCGGCAAGACCTGCGGCTCCGATCAGTGTTAACCTTTCTATAAATTTACGTCTGGTACTTTTTAATTTTTCTCCCGGTGTTTCTTCCATAATTGCTTAATAATTGATAACAATTATACTTCTCAAAATTATTAAAAATATTTAATCTTTCAGGATTTGATGTGATAATTAATTTTTAACACTTAATAATAACAGACAACATTAAAATTCTGATCATGGATAGTTTAAAACTCCCCAATACAAATTAAATTGCGCCCGATTCACGGAAAAGGAAAGTTAAATATAGCCATAGCTTGTCATATGGGAGGAAAATTATTTATTTTATTTTGGGGTTTGCTTTTCAGTATCTCTGTTTTTTCTCAAAACACGATGCCAAATGACAGATGGTTTATAAAACCACATATAATTACAGGCTATACGATAGGAACTTATCAAAGTGGTTATGGATATGGCGTGGGAATCAGGTGCCTCTATGATTTTGAGAAAATTTTTTTAGGTGGATCCGTGTTTTTAGGCTTAGAAACATCATTTTTATCTCCTCTGGGATTTGAAAATTACGAAAATGTTAATCCCGGAAAATATAATTATTTAATTGTTTCGCCCATAGTAGAGCAAAACTACAAATGGTTAAATTATGGTTTTCAATTTGGTTTTGGTTTTGGAGATTATATGGGCATTCAATTTCCAAACACGAATGTGGGAGGGTTTATAACAAATATCGGATGGTTCCCCATATATAATGGCAAGGCAATTACTCCTTATATAACCTATAGAAATGATTGGATATTTGATAAAAATAAAAATAATATGCAATCCCTTAACTTAGGCATAAATTTTTAATACCGACCGAATATTTTATCTGACTATCATTTTGCAACTACTAAAACCAACTTCCCCTTTCACGGTTATAATATATATTCCGGATGGAAATATTTTTCCGTTATAGTTATACAACTCTTGTGTGCTTATGGTCTCAAAGATTGTTCTACCCGTCATATCTGCTATATTAATTTGCAGCATTTTGTTTTCCGGATTTTCAAATGTCAGCGTAAAAATTCCATCATTTGGATTGGGATATAAATTTAGTTTATTTCCCTTCACCATATAAGTCATTAATGACTGTTCACCACTGATAGTCGTTTTTAGTATTACACCATTACCACCAACTGCGAAACCTGATTTATCAGCAGTAAAAAAAACCGAATTTAAACCTTGTACCGTTCCGCTTGTTTGTGTTGCCCATGTTGTTCCTCCATCAATAGTATTCAGGATTAGTCCTCCCAACCCAACTACATAACCGGTATCGGCATTCGAAAAAAATACTGAATTAAAATAATAATTTGTATCTGTTATTTGCGTTGACCAATTGATACCTCCGTTGACCGTTTCTAAAATGATTCCTCTTTCACCGACAGCATATCCGGTATTGGCATTCGAAAAAAATACTGAAGTTATTTCATTCGTTGTATCTATTGTTTGTAATGTCCAGGATGTTCCTCCATTAGTTGTTTTCAGAATAATTCCATTCCCATTGATATAATCAGTACCTACAATATAACCATTATTGGCACTTGTAAAAAATACAGATAAAAGGTCGTCATTAGCCACCGATCCGATTGTATTTGAATTCCAGGAACTTCCTCCACTAACGGTTTTAAGGAATGTTCCATAAGCGCCGACAGCATAACCGTCATTAGGATTTACAAAATAAACAGAATAGATTACATTTGTGTTTTCATATAATTGTTTTGTCCAGGACATCCCGCCATTATTTGTTTCAAGAATGATTCCAACTCCCATACTTAAAGTATCATCTTCTCCAACAATAAAACCGGTATTGGCATTGATAAAATAGGATGAATACAATGTAATTTGGTCTCCGACTGTATCGTTTATCCAGCTGGTCCCGCCATCGTTGGTTATCAGAATTGTCCCATTATAACCAACAGCGTAACCCGTATCGGCATTGGCAAAACATACCGAAGTTAAGTTATTTGTCGTTCCTTCTGTTACTGATTTCCACGTATTTCCACCATTAATAGTATTTAATATGGCTCCATTTCCACCGGTTACATACGCGGTATTGGTACTGGTAAAATAAATTGATAACAATGAATTGCTTGATCCGCTTGCTTGTGAATGCCACGTAATTCCCCCGTTGATCGTTTTTATGATAATCCCATTTTCACCAGTTGAATAACCGGTGGAATCACTGGTAAAACAGACTGTATATAAATTATTTATTGTTCCGCTTGTTAGTAGTGTCCATGCTGTTCCTCCATTAGTCGTTTGAAGTATTACTCCCGTTGAACCAACTGCAAAGCCCATATTGGTATTCATAAAATAAACCGATGATAAATCATTTGTAATGCTACTGGTCTGGTATGCCCATGATGACCCGCCATTTTCAGTACTATAGATTGTCCCACTGCCTCCAACAGCATAACCAATATTCGTATTTAAAAAATAAACCGAATATAAATTATACAAGGTTCCTGTTGTTTGTGCATTCCATGTTGTTCCACCATCACTTGTTGTAAGTATTTCTCCCGTACCATATAGGGTGTTTCCACCAACAGCACAACCCGAATTGGCATCGGTAAAATATACTGAATATAAATCAATATCTGATTGAATGATCTGATTTGTCCATGTAGCACCGCCATTAATTGTTTTTAATATTGTTTCTCCTAATCCTACAATATACCCGGTATTTGCATCGGTGAAAAATACAGCATTCAGATAATTCGTTGTTCCACTTGTTTGCGCTTCCCAGGTTATTCCTCCATCAGTTGTTTTTATAATTGTTCCATTTCCTCCAACTGCATAACCCGTAAGCAAGTCAGTGAAGATTACTGATTTTAAATCATTACTCGTTAGCAGTGAACCCTGTAATGTCCATGTATTGGGCTGGGACCAGGTATAAAAATTAATTAAATAAATAAAATTGAAAAGAAAAAAAAACTTTTTTGTCATCATTAAATTTATAAAAGTGCAGGTGTTTGGTATTCCCTCATTTTTTCAATGTACCTTTAACAATCGAAATAAATATACTGTCATTTTGTATCTCTTTAAATGCAGGTTCATTCTGCATTTTCTCGATATCGGTGAAACCCTTTTCTGCTGCTTCCTTTAATGATAATAAAGCTTTATCCTGCTGTTTGTTCATCACATAATAACAGGCGAGGAAATAATAACAATCCGGATTATCAGGATCTACCAGCTCATAAATTTTCAGAAAATGATCAGCAGCGGTTAAATCGCCCTGTTTCAGGGATTGGTTGGTATACGAAAAAGAAACAAGACTTGCAAAACCCAACAACCGGGTGTACATAACAGATTCATCCTCCGGTACTATTTTTACTTTTTGCCGCATTGTATTGACCTGATTGATCCACCATTTCATATCCTGCTTCGTGAATGCTTCCATGATAATCTGCTTGTTGTCATTTTCTCTTTTCTGCAACTCATCTTCTCTATCCAAAGCTTTTTTTATTTCCGGGGAGTGTTCCAAAAAATTCACTTTTTCAGAAAACGATTGCGTATTGGTTAAACCTTTAAGATAATTTACAGCCTGTAAATCAAATTGCATCAACGTTAATTTATCCGCCCTTTTACTTATTTCCTTTTCTTTTTCTGTAAAATACATCCATGTATTCCGGATCAGACTATCATTAACAGGAATCTCTTTTTTCTGCATGGCTTTCATTTCAAGAAACAGAACAGCTTCATTCATAGTTTCAACAGGAGGCCACTCATGCTTTCCCCCGAAAACCAATAATTGATGCTCTGCCTGTATACTTTCAAGAAAATTATCTATGATCAGCATTTCAGAATAATTCATATCCGTCTTTCCCGTAATGCTCACATAATAAAATGCAGGCTTTGTCTTGACATTCTGTGTTGCCATTCCGGCGCTACAAGCAATCACTCCCGCTATTTTATCTGTTGAAACAGCTATTTCAGAAGCCATTCTTGCACCACCTGAAAAACCTACCAGATAAATCCTTCGCGAATCAACAGAAACCTGCTGTACCAGATCAGTCATCAGATTCGTATAGGACTGAAAAACATCATTCATACTCATCCCATTTTTGATATAATTCGATCCTGCAAATACAATATGATATTTTGTAGCAAGTTCTTTATAAAACTGAACAGGATAAATTCCTTTTCCATGTGAATCAAAAAAAACAACAACAGGCCATTTCCTGGCAGAATCATAATCCTGCGGCAAAAAGACGGCATAACTCTCGCTATGATCCGCGTTACAAAAAATATTCGAAACTATTTCCCCTTTTTTAACAACTATCTTTCGCTGCCCTGCATGAGATTTCTTACTTTGCCCGTTCCCGCAAGAAGTAAATACGAATATAAAACAGATGATAATATGTATAAGACTTTTCATAAGAATAATATTTATTTTTTTAATTGTCTTATGGAGCTCGTATATAATATTTTATTTTTAATTGTATATGCTCGGTTCATTGTATCAAATCATATAATGTTGTTTTTTGCAAAATACCGTAAGTATTGTCTCTTATTTCTTTAAATACCCCCCTGAGTTTACAGGTACGCTCATCCTTACAAAATTCACAAGGCTGATAGGCTTTTTCTGAAACACAATAAACCATTGCAATAGCTCCCTCAAAAAGCCTAATTACGTCTGCAAGATTCACATCCTTCGGATCTTTAATTAAATAATAACCGCCCGATTTCCCAAGTTTGCTGCCTAAAATACCACTCCGCTTAAGTTCTAATAAAATAGATTCAAGAAATCGCTGCGGTATTTTTTCACTTTTTGCCACATCGCTTATTAAAATCGCACCCTTCCCATATTCACTGGCAAGTTTAGTTAATGCCAACATCGCGTATCTGGTCTTTTTGGAAAGCATCTTACATCTGTTTAATATATGATTCAGATTACAAAGATAATATATAAATATTA